>Ga0114996_10000533_pt1 | contig 53133 bp, 42 predicted proteins | sample ArcticOcean_MG_C_4_FD_87039 | JGI IMG/M metagenome (GOLD analysis project Ga0114996, IMG submission 87039) | Marine microbial communities from western Arctic Ocean - ArcticOcean_MG_CB4_134 | ecosystem: Environmental > Aquatic > Marine > Oceanic | place: Arctic Ocean: Canada Basin | collected...
GGGTTGGCGGGTGAGAATCTGCACGCGACCGCGGCTGCGGGCGTGGATCTTGCCGCTGACCATGTGGTGCAGCTTCTGGTAGTAGATGACGCCGACGAAGACCTGAGCATCGAATTGCTCGCCGGTCTCGCCGTTGACCATCGACTCTCGGCCGGTGTGGGCGAATCCAGTGCGCAGCAGGCCTTCGCGGAGGCTGTCTTCTTTCTCGCCGCTGAACGCCGTGCCGTCGATGAGACGGCCTTCCATCGAACCGACCTTGCCGCCGATCATCTCGAGGATGTGGGCGACAGTCATTCGCGAGGGAATCGCGTGCGGGTTGATGAGAAGGTCGGGCACGACACCGTCGACGGTGAAGGGCATGTCCTCGGCATTGACCAAACGACCGATGACACCCTTCTGTCCGTGTCGGCTGGCGAACTTGTCACCGAGTTCGGGCACGCGGTTGCTGCGCACCGTCAAGCGCACGAGGCGTCCGGAGTCGAGGGATTCTGTGACGAACACATTGTCGACATACCCACCTTCACCGTGGCGCACGTTCATGCTGGACTCACGGCGTTCCTGCGCCTGCAGGAAGGCGCCGTGGCTCTCTTCGAGGAAGCGAGGCGGACTGGTCTTGCCGACCAGGACGCTCGGAACGCGGTCGCGGTCCTTGGGCTTGCTCGACAACTCGGTCTCGGGGATGGGCAGACCGTCCTGCTCCAGGTGAGCATAGGCCTCGGGGGCCTTCAGGCCCTTGACCTCGTCAAGGCCCGTGCCGGGGATCTCGATCTCCTCGACTTGGCCACCGGGGAAGCGCTTGCGTTCGGTGGTGTAGGTTCGCACGAAGGTCGAACGCCCGAGGGCACGGTCGACGCTGGCTCGGTTCATGATCACAGCGTCCTGCATATTGTAACCGTGGTGCGACAGGATCGCGACGACGAAATTCTGACCAGCGGGGCGCTTGAGGAAGTTGGTCGCCTCCATCGCGCGGGTGCCGACCATCGATTTCTGCGTGTAGTGCAGCACGTGTTGCCGGGTATCCGGGCGCATGCGGTTGTTAGCGCTCGGCAGACCGAGCGACTGCTTGACCATCGCTGTGCCACCGGTCACACGAGGAGTGGAGTTGTGTTCGGGGTAGGGCACGAGAGCGGCACACACACCGAGAATCAGTGCGGGGTCAATCTCAACGTGGGTATAGATCAGGACATCGCCGCTCTTCTTCTCCTTGCGACGCAACTTGTCAATCTCTTCCTGGTGATAGTTCAGAGGGAGCTTGAAGGTCTCTGTTACCTTCTTGCCATTGGGCATGATGACCTCGACGCGCAGCTTGGCGTGCGAGATGCGTTCTTCACCCAGATTGATCCACTCGACCTTGGCCGGGTTGATCGGGCGGCCGTGCTTGGGGCTGGCGTGAGGCAGGTCGAAGGGACGCGGAGCGACGAGGAGATCCTCCTCCTCTTCAGCGTCGACCCACTCGACCACACCTTCGTTGAGAAGATCCCTGAAGGTAATCGTGCGCTCTCGAAGGGCTTCAAGATGTTCCTTTGAGAGGGCCAGACTGCCACCATCGAGAACGAGCAGGGGTCGCAGAATGCGACCTTTGTCGGTATTGATGAAGATGTCACGGTTGACCGCGTCGTGGCGAATCGTCACCTCGGAGCGGATGCGACCGGCGCGGCGGCGTCGCTTGAAGTGGTCGACCAGCTTGTGCGGATTCATGTGCAGACCGAAGATGTCGCCGTTCACGTGAACGCGAGCACCATCGGCCCATCCGGCCGGACTCGGGTCGACATCGGCCTCAGCGAGCAGGGCCTTGACGTCGTCTTCGTTGACGGCCTCTGAGATGTCGATCATCTGGGCGGCATTCTTCACCAAGCCACAGTTCTGACCCTCGGGGGTTTCGTTGGGACAGAGCCGACCCCACTGGGTCGGGTGTAGGTCGCGGGCCTCGAAGTGAGGCTGGCTGCGCACCAGCGGGCTGGTGACACGGCGCATGTGGGACAGCGCGGCCAGGAAGGTCGTGCGGTCCAGAAGCTGGCTCACACCGCTGCGGCCACCGACCCAGTTGCCGGTCGCGAGGGCGTGCATGACCTTGGAGGTCAGCACGTCGGGGCGCAGGCAGGAGGTGATTTTCAGGTCGCGCTTGCGGTTGTGATGGCGCTCGAGCTGATACTTCAAGTCGCGCGCGAGTTGCTGGAGAGAGACGCGGAACAGGTCCTCAATCAGGTCGCCCGCGAGGCGGACGCGCTTGTTCGCGTAGTGGTCCTTGTCATTGGGCTCCTTGCTGTTAATCGCCATCTCGAGAACCTGACGCACGATGCGGCCGAGGAAGATGGCCTTCTTCTTGCGATTCTCCTCGAGGCTGCCGAGGTGAGGCAGGAGTTCCTTGTCGAGCAGGTTAGTGATGCGCTGCTCACGGTATTCCTTCTGCTGACCCGCGGCGAACTTCTTCTCGAGCCACTGCATCGCCTCCTCCTGAGTTTCGACATTGTACTCGTCGTTATCCTTGACCTCGTTGAGGTTGGCGACGATGTACTTGAACGTCGCAGTCGGACCTGCAATCGCTTGGAAAATCTCCTGGTCATTGTCGATGCCCAGCCCGCGCATCAGCAGCACGACGGGGATCGCGGTGGTGCCGGCACTGCTGATTTTGACCATCAGCATGCCGTCCTTTCGCTTCTCGACAGTGAGCGGCTTGCGCACACCATCGCGCTGACTGAAAATCTTAGCGACCTCTGTCTTGCGCGCGTAGCGCTTGTTCATCTCGACCGTGACACGGTTGGGCGCGAGATCCTCCATGGAGATGAGCACGCGCTCGGTGCCGTTGATGATGAAGTAGCCACCGGGGTCGCACGGGTCCTCGCCCTTGCCCTGAAGCAGGCCGTGGTAGTGTTCCTTGTCCTCTTCGCTCGTCTCGGGGGAGAGATTGCGGTTGGCATCGATGTGCGCCGGGTGCAGGTTACACCTGCGAGAGCGAATCATAATCGGCACGCTGCCGATTTGGACCTTATCCTCGATGATCGGCTGTGGCAGGTCATCACGGTGAATTGTGAAGTCAAGGTAGACCGGGGACATGTAGGTCAGCTTGCGCAATCGACACTCAAGCGGCAGCGAAGGGTGCTCCGCGCCATTGGCCTCACGGATTGTGGGCGGGCCGAGGGTCATGTTCTTCATGCGCACTTGGATTTCGTGATCCAGCACGTCGAGTTTGATGATGCCACCCTCGTCGTCCTCGATGAGTTCGTCGGTGCCGATGCGGATGTTGCGCACGATCTTCTCGAAGCGCGAGGTCTGACTGTCCGCGGTCGGGATGCAGTCGTTATAGGATGCGAGCTGGTGGTTGACCAGGCTGCGTTCTCGGAAGTAGCTCTCGATAATTTCCTTCATGATGATTCCTCCAGTTCTCAGCTGCCCTCCACAATCAGGCGATAGGCTGTGGTCGTGCCAGCAGAGCGCGAATAGCGCACGACACGAACCACACGGTTGGTCAGCCAACCCGCGGGCAATTCGTCGTCCTTCGCCTCGGTCATCTCCTTGAGGACCTGAACGGCGGGGTCGGTGATGAGCATCTTGGGCAGCAATTCCTTGGCGAGGCGCGGGCCCTCTCCGGTGAGGTCCTTCATCTCGAGGCCCCAGGGAAAGAGTGCCTCGAATTCGTCCTCAATCGGCAGGAGTTCGTGATGCGGAACGAGATGGTGATTGAGCACGTTGAAGCGATCATCACCGAACGGGATATCGTCGTCATCGAGTGCCTTCTGAGAGATGGTGATCCGGCGGGAACGAGTGCGCTTTCGAGCACCCTGCTCACGGATGATGGTCATGACGGTCTCCAGTTCAGGACCATCTTTCTCGACGCCAATCTTCTTGGCGACTTCATCGGCGCTCATCTGCTTGATGGCATCCATGTTGGCATCGTCTGCGAGTTTGTGGGCGTGTTCCTCAGGAACACCCAACTCGACCAGACGTTTCTTCGTTGAACTCTTCACGACCAAAACACAACCCCCGGTTTGCCCACAGGGTCACTGCGAGCCTGTTTCCGAGCCAGAGAGCGGGCCTGAAGGGATTCGAACCCTTGGCCATCCGGTTAAAAGCCGGACGCTCTACCTGGCTAAGCTACAGGCCCTTGGCTGTCTGTGGGCCACCCGCCGACCGTAGGGGTATTCAAAAGACTTGCGGCGAAGGCTACGCCTGATGCAGGTCAGTGTTTCGCCCATTCCGGGGGGAACCGGCTGCATTCTGTCCTGTTCTGGATTCGACATAAAGGTTTGCAGAATATTCATCCCATCACGCCGACTCCTCGAATCGAGCATAGGGGGTGAGACGTGGTTGTCCATCGAGCGTGAAATCGAATTGACATCGGGCCAGACGAGGGCCGTTTCATGGCAGGCCTATGGCCTACCGGAGATGAGCCTGCAGGTGCCTCCAACCGTCTATCCACCCCGCGAGGACACCGTACTGCTCGATAGAGTCCTGTCGAGATTCGGGCCCGGACGCGGAAGGCACTTGCTGGAAATCGGCTGTGGTTCCGGTGCGATCGCGATCTCAGCCGCGATTCGAGGGTGGCGTGTCAGCACCTGCGACATCCATCCGCTCGCTGTGGCCGCCACACGCGGAAATGCCGCCGACCATGGCTACGAGGCCAATGTGGTCGTCGCCGAAGGCGGTCCCGGTGAAAGCTCTAACTGGAAACCATCGACAGGAGCGGACGTCATCGCCTGGAATCTGCCCTACCTTGAACCGACAGAGGAACGACTTGGGCCGTTGGAGGATGCGGCCCTAATCGGATCCGATGAGAGTACACGATTATTGGGGGCGTTAGCTGAAGATGCGACCCTGTTGCGTCCAGGAGGCATCGTTCTGCTTCTTCACAGTTCGAATCGAATGGGGGATGAGATTCCCAGTGTATGGCGAGGACAAGGTTGGGCGACTCGGGTTCAGCGTTCCACCGTCATCGGGGATGAGCGGTTGACCGTGATCGCCGCTTGGAGGCCGTTCGATAATTCTATACAGGAGGTTGTTCAAGCCTGCGAATCAACGAATACCCAGATCCTCGATTCCGAACATGAAATCGGCTACATGCTCAGAACTGAGAGCCAGCCGCAGGGTCGCGGCCAGCATGGTCGCGGCTGGGTCGACTCCCCACACGGATTCATGGGGAGTTGGAACCTGCCTCCAGATTCTATAATTAGTGGTTCTGACCACCTTCAAAGGGCCGCTTCGATCGCGGTATTGGATACACTTGCATGTTCGCTTCAACTCGGTTTACCGAGTCATTCCTGGACCCATTGCACCTCTATGGAGGGTCTCGGGCTCCGGCTGAAGTGGCCCAATGACATCTGGCTCAAGACCGAGGTGGGTCACGCCAAGATCTGCGGCATCCTCGCCGAAGGTCGCACCCAGGGCCAGGATGTCCGCGTCGTGCTCGGTATCGGACTCAATGCAACAGGGCCAGAAACGGATCTGTTGACTGCAGGTTGGAATGATTTGGTTTCTATCGATGTTGAACAACTGACACCGATTCTTCACGCCTCGATTGCTTCCCTTCTGGAAGAGCATCCGATGGTCGAACCCATCGACCGTTCTGAGATCCTCGCGACGACCCATGCCGCGATGCGACTGACCTTCATGGAAGGACGCGCGCGAGGGGAGCGAGCGCTGGGGCTCGACGAGGAGGGCAGACTCCTGTTGCCCTCTGGCCCGATCGATTCGACTGAGCAGGTCGATTGGACCTGGTCTTAGGCCTCGGCTTCGAGCTGTTTACGCCAGATGCCCCAGACCAGCAGGAGGGCGCCAATCAGGGCAGGAACGTATTCGTGCGGCAGGGCCCGGTTGACGGTGGCTTCGAACAGGTAACTACCCTCGCCATCGAGGATAACGCGATATTCGCCCTGGGGGATGGCTTCGTTGAATCCGACCGATTCGGGACCTTCGTCGCCCTCTTCGAGCAGGAGCGCGGTCGGTGCGTTCGCGGGGATGACGCCATCCCAAGCATCCTCGCCATTATGTTCGACGAGGACCACGGTGACACCCGTGCAATCCTCACAGCCCGGTGCATGCTCGATGTCGAAGTTGATTGTGGCATCGGACAGACCAGTGTGAATCGTCAATACCTCTGTCGGACCCTCCAGTCCGACCGTGACGGGCTGGGTCCAGGTGACGATGACGAGGGTCGAGATCATCAGGGCGGCTCCGACCAGTACGGCGAGGTCCCACGGTGTGGTGTCCGCCGCATCCCCGCCCCCTGCCATGCCGATGCCAATCCGGACCGGCTCATCAAGGTGGCTGCGCGCCCGCGAGGTGTGAATTCACATTATGATATTCTATAGGCGCGTTCGCTTCGGCTTTGGAATTGCCAATCTCTCGCGCACGAGACGGATCTTTCCCGACATCGTCACCGAATGAATCGGCGCCTCGGAATCGGACAGGACCTGGCGCCATTCCAGATCATGTTTCAACAAGATTCGCAGAATGGCCTGCTCCTTGACGAAGTCCATCAATCGCCACTCATCAGTCGGTGCGATTCGTTTCAGATGTTCTTCGACCTCGGCTCTGGAATCCAATCCGGAGATGGACAGTCCGACCCAGCGGCGCTTGGCACGGAGAGCCTTGGTCGGACGCTTCGCCATGCAACGGCGACAGTCGTCGACCTTAACAGGACTCGCTCATACCCGGCGCCATGGCCGAGGAGGAAGCGAGCCAACCCCCGAGCCTTCGCGACCTGCTGCGGAATCTGCTCGACATCTCGACCCTGCCACACATCCTCCTTCTGGCGATTGTGGGATTCACCCTGTACGCGATCTCGACCGAGGGTTCGATGCTCGCGTTCGGTGTCGCTGGATTCGTCGGTCTGTCGATGGGCTATGCCTTGACGGCGTGGCTGCAAGGTGTCGGTTTCGTACACCGGTTCAGCCATGTGCAGCCTGCGCCTGAGGGTGCGACGTTCGGCGAGCGCATGAAGCACTACCCAGTTCGCGTGCTCGCGTCCTGGCTTGCACCGATTCTACTCGGTGCGATTCCATTCACGATCATCGCCTGGTATCTGACCACACCCGGCGGTGAGGACCATGTCCAGCCCGCGGCGATTATCCTGGCCGGTCTGTTCGTCATCTGGTCCTGGATGCAGGGCTTGGCGATGACGAACAGCCTGCGCATCCCGGTCGAGACACGTGCAGCCCGGATGGAGGCGACGCTGAAGGAAAGCCGACTCGGCGCATCGGCGACCAGCCATGTGCTGATCATCGCCACCTTCGCAGCCCTGACCTACTGGTTGCTGGTCATCGGCTATGAGAAGGAGAAGACGTGGACCTTGGGAGAGATGGCGCGCCTCGCGCTGTTCACATTGTTCGCAGCGGGAATACAGATTGGATTGCTGAAGGTCACGCGCGAGCGCCGCGAAATCGATGCGAGTCGACGTGACACGGCGGCATTCGGTTTCACCTGGGGTCTGTTGGTCCAGCTCTTCGTCACCTGGCACCTGTTGAGCGCATTGCGCCGATTCACCGGCGGGAGCTGGGGTTTCGCGCTGATGTTCGAAGAACTTCTACTGATGCTGATGACTGTAGTTGCGGCGATCTGGACCTTGGCCAAAGGTACCCACGACAAGGGCCTGCGCATATTCACCGAGGATAATGCGATCTTCTGGGGCCTGTCGTTCGGTATGGCCTACGCCGGTTCGATCGCAATGATCGCCGTGCTCGGCAGTGAGGTCTCTGGCGTCGATGTCAATCTCGCAGGTGCGGTCGGCATCGGTCACCTGATCACGGCCGGGACGATGATGTGGCTGCATTGGTGGCGCATCGGTAGCATCGCGGCCTGGCTCGATGATGCTCGTTCAGAGGAAGTCGAACCCGAGACAGCGGAAGATGACAATGAAGAGGACGATGAAGAGGACGATGACTGGGGCGAAGCGGGGTGGAAATCGGAGGAGGATGTCGTCGATGATTCGCCCGCATCGATTCCCGGTGCCGAGGTCGAATGGGACATTCCCGAACCGGTCACCGCTGAGGATGATGAGGAAGACGAGGTCGAACTCGTCTAGAGCAGTCCATCGGCCGTGCCGCGCGGCAATCCACTGACCACGGCGACCACCCGCATGCGCTCACCGAGTTCGGGTGTGACGCGCGCTCCAATAATCACCTGCGCGTCTTCGGCAAGTCCCGAGGTGAAGGCATCGGCCACGGCCTCGACCAGATTGAGCGTCATGTGTGGCCCCCCCTCGACCTGGAGCAGGCAGCCGGAGGCTCCGCCCACAGCCATTGCTGCCAGGGGCGCGGCGCGGGCGCGCTCGTAGAGTTGCAGCGCCTCGTCGCAATGGCCTTCGGCGACGAGCAGTGTGGCACCACCTGACTTGGCGACGATTGCACGCAAATCCATCAGATCGAGATTGATGAGACCAATCTTGGCCAGAGTATGCATCAGACCCTCGGCGAGTTCCTCGACCCATGCGCTTCCCTGTTGCCAGTCGACACCGCGTTCGCGGGCCTGCCAGGCCATGCGATCCAGACTCAGTTCGACGCAGACATGGCTGACCTGGCTCAGTCGAGCCAGCGCGGTCTCTGCGATGCGGCTGCGCTCGATCTGCGCCTCGAAGGGCATGGCGGCCACCGTTAGCACGATGCATCCAGCCTGGGCGGCCTGACGGGCGAATTCGACCGCAGCACCCGAGCCCGCGCCGCCACCCAGTCCCGTGAGCAGCAGCACGAGTTCGGCGGGTTTCAGGAATCGGGCCGTGATTGGCATCAGCGAGCGCATGCGGGTTTCGGCCAGTGCGGGCAATGCCGCGCAGCCCGCTGGGCTCGGATCCTCGCCGAGGATCAGACAATGGGCGTGACGAGCATCGGTCATCGAGGCCTCATCGGCATCGATCAGGGCGAGGTCGACCAGTTCTGCACATCGGCCATGAGCGGCCTTGGCCCATGTGCAACCGAGCCCCCCGATGCCAACGATGAGCAGTTCGCCCTCGGCCATGGCGCAGCTCTTGCCGCCGAGGGGCCATGAGGATTTGTGCTCAATCCCAACCGATGTATCGGGCATATCTACGCCGTGCATCACGTGCCCAGGCATTGTCCGGCTCAATCTCGAGAACCTTGTCATAGTATTCGACGGCGTTCTCGAATTCGGACAGATGCTTCCCGTAGAGGTGGCCGAGGTTGGACAGGACAGGGACACAGTCGGGTTCCTCTTCGAGCATGGCGAGAAGAATCGTCTCGGCGCCGCTCAGATCCATGCGCTCCATCAGCGTCTCGGCTTCATCGAGTTGCTCCAACTGCACATCGCTCAGAGAATACGTGTTCTCCCACGTCGGTCCCGCCATGGTCGTGGCATGGCCATCCCCCTCTTCAGACCAGCGCTTCCCAGTCGCGGACGCGGGCGCGCGAGAATCGGTGCACTGCGCAGGCATCACGACCGGGGTGTCGAGGAACGTTTATGGAGGGTATTCCGGTCGAATGTTCACCATCGTTGAGGCAGTGCTATGTCCCGGTCCACCACAGGCTCTCGACGGATTCTGTTCGGGCTGCTCGTGCTGATGCTCATCGTGGGCAGCAGCCAGGCCCGACCGACCGGCATCACCGGAGATCTGGCCGAGGGCGAAACCGATGTCGCCAAGGCCGGTTGCACCTGCCATTCCGGCGACGAGATCACCCCCACCAACAGCATGATGCTGATTGTGTCCGACGTGCCGCGCCTCTATGCTGGCGAAGTAGTCTACACTCTGAAGATCCAACTGATCGGTGGCCCGGACATCGGCGGCTCGGCTTCGGCCGGCTTCTCGATGCGTGTTTCCGATGGTGCGTTGGGCGCAGGTGACGGCTATGAGGAACTGGTTCAGAACGGCGAAGACACCTTCACGCTCACACACACCGAAGACGGTAACAATCAGGCCGACCGTAGTTGGATGATCACCTGGGCGGCCCCAGCTGAGGGCGCTGGCGATGTCACGTTCTGGCTTGCGGGCAACAGCGTCGATGGTGACGGCAGCTTTCTCGGCGACCAATGGAATCGGCTCTCCTTCGCCCTCACCGAAGGCGCGGACGATGGTCAGACCCGAACAATCTTCGCCGGTAACGGCGATGTGCAGACGGTAGCGGTGGATGACGGCCACATCGACATCCACGAATTGGGTGCGAACTTCCGCGCCCACTGGCTCGGGCTGCTCGGCTTCGGTGCGGTCGTTCTCGTGATCCTGTTCTGTGGATTTTTCCTGCGCTATGGATTCAGCCGACATTACGAGGGTCGCAGCAATCTGCTGCGGCTTCGAATGAAGCATCTGCGACGAGGTGACCAACTATGAGTGACGACATCGTGATGCGTCTGCTCAAGCAGGTCAGGTCCGGTGAGGTCAATCTGGAAGATGCCCGAGTCGCACTGGAAGGTGTCAATCTCACCGAGGCTGAATATCTCACTGCGATCGACCACGGTGTATTCAACGAACCCGAGCCGGGCACGATTGTCCGCGCCTCGATCTCCGCGAGCGCGGACACCTGGCTGGTCACCATCGTCTTCGCCTGGGGTGTATTCTGGACGCTGTACTGGGCTGGCGCGATGACCGTGGGCCTGTTCAAACACTGGGACCAGCAGATCCTCTCCTTCTTCATGGGCATGATGTTCACCACGATCATCATCATGGGCATCGTCTACCTGAAGTGGGTCATGCCGGACACGATTATCGTCAAGCATCGCCGAAACAAGTACATCGGCACGAAGGACCCTGAGAGCTGGGTCGAATACGAGGTGTGAATCGATGGCGCGACAATTCCGACTCCGTCCCGCGCCCGGGACCCCTGTCGATGCCGACCTTGGTGAGGGAAGCATCGGCTTGGATCGCCGACGCTTCATGAAGTACGCCTTCAACGCGGCCGGCGGCCTGATTGCGACGGTCAGTCTGGGTGCGGTAGGCTTCGCCTCGCTGCTGATGGGCAGCGATGATACCTCTGGCGGCGATGCCGGTGTGCGCTACTGGGTTCCGAAGGGCCAGGAGGAGAATGTCTGGTACGGCGACATCCACCTTGAGGAGATGACCGAATCCGCGCTCAAGGCCGAAGCGGCGAAGTCCAGCACGGGCATGGCTGGTGCGCAGGGCGTGTGGTCCGGTCTGCCGGTCAACATCGTCTACATCCCGCACGAGGAGAACAAGTCCAAGCCGCCCGCAGAAGGTCTGCCCCGGATCCAGTTCGGACCGGGGACCAACGCGGCTGGAGATTACATCGGCCATGGCAAGGATGTCGAGGGCGACCCCCTGCTCGCCCCTCACGACAACATCCTGCTCCTGTTCAGCCGTTGCCCGCACCTGTGCTGCATCCCCGGCTGGCAACTGGTCGCCAACAACTTCACCGCTGATACCTGGCTTCCCGGCGGGGTCGACTCGGGCGGCAATAAGTTGTTCTGCATCTGCCACTCCAGTCGGTATGACCCGACCATGCTCGAGATGAACGAAAACCGAAACCGTGGCGACGGCTCGACCTTCCAATACTTCGGTATCCGCCGCACAGGTGGCCCAGCACCGGTGGGCATGCCATTGATTCCCTTCGTCATCAACAATGACATCGTCGAGGGCCTTGATGATTACAAGGATTGGTACACATACTGCGATTGAGGTGAAATGATGCTACAAGTATGGTTCCTCGGTCTCTTCATCGCGATCATCACCGTGATCGTCGCCTTCACCCTGCGCAAGGAGAACGAGGATATGCCGCGCAAGGAGATTCTGCGCGCCGTCGAATCGACCGGCAAACTCGGCCTAGTCGAGAAATCCTTCCTCTGGGTCTTCAGTTGGCTCGACACCCGCTTCCGCATCCAGGATTACTGGGCAATGTCCCGGGATTCCTACCACAGCATGCACCGACAGATGCCGCTGACTCACTCGGAGAAGTACAAGTTGCGCATCATCTGGTATTGGTATCCGCTGTACTGCCTCGGCGGCATCTCGTTCCTGGCCTTCATCGTGCTCGTCATCACCGGCACGATTCTCGGCATCTACTACGTGCCCGGTGGCCAAGGCGACCCGACCCCTGCCTATGCCAGCATGGAGTTCATCATGATCCAGCTGCCGTTTGGTTACATCATCCGCAGCATCCACCATTGGGCGACCCACTTCATGGTCGCAGCGGTCTTCTTACACATGTGTAGAGTCTACTTCACCGGAGCGTACCGCAACCCCCGAGAACTCAACTGGCTGATCGGCGTCGGGCTGATGTTCTTCACCATCTTCTTCGGTTATTCGGGCTATCTGCTGCCGTGGGACAGCTTGGCCTTCGGCGCAGCGACAATCGGCATCAACATGGCCAACAGTACGCCCTTGATTGGAGGCTGGGTGGCCAATGCCATGTTCGGCGGCACGAGTCTGTCCTACCAGACGGTCACACGCATGTACTTCCTGCACGTGTTCATTCTCCCCGTGGTGGTGACAGCACTGATCATCATCCACTTGTTCATCGTCTGGGTGCAAGGCATCGCGGAGCCACATTGATCGGAGGTATGAAACATGGGACTCATCGAAGATCTGGGCCGCATCGCGGACACGTATGTTCGCGAGAAGGAGAGCCTGCAGAGTGCGGATTCCGAGCGCCGTCGCGTCTTCCTCGGCCATGCCTTCTGGCCGCATGAAGCACTGCGAGACCTGATCATCTTCGCCGCCATGATGGCCGTGCTCGCCTTCTACTCCTGGCTGATTCCGCCGCCCCTGCACAGCGCTGCAGACCCCTTCGCTCAGGCTGGATTCGTGTTCCCAGACTGGTATGTACTGTTCAGTTACGGCTACCTGCGCTGGGGCGAATACCTTCCTCAGTTCGAGATTCCCGCTGGGCCAATCGGTGCCTTCTTCGGCCAGCCGATCATCTCCTGGAACGCCGCATGGTGGGGCGCATTCATCACCGGCCTGCCGGTCAGCATCCTCGCCCTGCCGCCCTTCCTCGGTGGTCGCTCCCAGCGCGGCGTTGAGGACCCCTGGTTCGCCACCGCGGGCGCGGTCTACCTCGCCCACGTCTGGTTCATCAGCGTGTTCAGCATCAACATATTCCTCGAATTATACGCCAAGAATCGGACCGACTTCTGCCAGATGAATTCGCACGGTGGACTCAATTGCGGCACACGAGCGCCCTGGCTTGCCGAAGTGTTCAACGCCATCCCGTGGATTCTCACTGGGATTTTCATATGGGTCGTGCTCTATCTGGGCATCCGATGGTTCCTCGTGCAATCGATCGGTGCAAGAACGACGCCGATGCTCGGCAAGCAGGTCGCCTTCGGCACGCTGGTCGTCACCATTCTTCTCGCCTCAATCACTTGGCCGGTCTATGATGACGGTTTCTGGGACCAGGGAGGCCTCGGCGCCATGGAGGAGGTCAGCGCACTCGAGGAGTTGCGAGGCCAACCCGTGGACATGCTCGTCAATATCGAAGAGGGCCACCATTGGGAAGAGATGGAGATGGGCTGCCTATCCTATGAGCAGAGCTTGGCCAACGACGTCTGGATCGACAAACGATTCGATGGTGCGGAGGCCGAAAGCCGAGACACGTATTGCATCGTGACGGCGGGCGAATTCCTCAATTGGGACGTCTATCAACCGACCCAATTCAATCTGATCGATTTTAGCGGTGTGAACAATCACGGCGATGCGAACATCGGTCGCAACGCTGTGGCCCAGGAATGGGCGATCAATGGCTCGGCAGAGAACACGGTTGACATCACCATGACCGCGCCGCTGCACATCGAGGACTTTGGCATCGGCGACATCTTCGTCGACTATTCCTGCACATCTCGCACCTCAGACCCGGACTTCGGCGTCGGCACGGCCATGGTGACGATCGCCGACGATGCGGGCAATGTCATGCTGGAGCCGGCCTGCGGCAATGGCATGCTCAAACTGAGCCCGGGCGATTACGTCGTCGACTACACCGCCTCCTACACCGAGGTGAATGAGAACCTCACCGTCTTCGCAGGCGTGCAGGTGCTCGCCTATCAGCCGCTTCTCATCGGTGACAGCGGCCAAGTCCTCGACCGCGCCGACCCGGTCAATCTGACCCGCGCCGACATCGGACTGGGCATTGCAGGCCTGTCGGACTACATGGTGGAGAATCCGACCTACCACAAGAATCCCAAGAGTCTGGACGCCAAACTCGTCTACTCGCTCTTCATCCCCTGCCTCGGCGTGGGTGCAATCGTCTTCATGATGATGCGCAGCATGGCGCGCGGCTATGAGTATGAGATGAATATGTGCTACGGCTGTGATCTGTGCGACGATGCCTGTCCAGTGCGGCTATTCAACGCCGGTGACAAGCTGAACATCATCTACAACTCATGGAATAATGAGGATGATGGAGTTCCGATGTATTCCTGTCTGACCTGCACGGCGTGCACCAATGCCTGCCCGCAGCTCGTCGACTACGATTCCTACGTCGACATGCGCAGAAGTCTGGTGGTCGGCGGTCCACCCGCAACGAACATCCCACACACCGTGCTGCAGGCCGTGCTCGCAGCGGAGGCGGAGTCCGAGGGCGATGCACACTTCATCGCAGTCGAGGACTACCCGATCGACTCGACGATCGGCTACTATCCGGGCTGCGTCGACTACATCGATCAAGAGATGGTCTTCAGCCATGTCAACGAGGGTACCATGAATCTGGGTGATTCCACCACAGCGGCCTTCACCCTGTTCGAGGAGATGGGCCAGGACGTCACCTATCTCGGCCGCGACTTCCTCAAGTGCTGTGGCCACGACCAGAAGTGGCAGGGCATGACCGAGGTCTTCGAGAAGTTGAAGGCCTACAATCAGAAGAAAATCATGGCCAGTGGCATCGATACGCTCGTCTCATCCTGCGCGGAGTGCTTCCGCACCTTTGCCAAGGATTACGAACTCGAGGGCATCAAGGTGATGCACACTACCGAATTCCTCATCGAGAACAACTTCGATATGGAACTCAAGACTGAGGAAGACGTCACCGTCACTTATCACGACCCATGCCGACTCGGTCGTCAGATGAACATCTATGACGAGCCGCGCGAACTGATCGCCGGCGTCGAGGGTGTGGATCTGGTCGAGATGGAGCACACCGGCGAAGAAGCGCTTTGCTGCGGCGTCTCCAGCATGATGTCGTGCAACGAGGACAGCCGCGCCCTGCGCGTCGCTCGATTCGATGAGGTGCGCGCCACCGGCGCGGACATCATGCTGACCTCGTGTCCGAAGTGCGTCACCCACTTCGAGTGCCTCAAGTTCGAGGGTGATCCGAAGAATGACTTCGAGATTCTCGATGTCGTCTCCTTCCTCGCCCGCCAGGTCGAGGCCAAGAAGCAGGCGTGAGACGGCATGGCGGCCGACATCGACCGCAATTGGCTGGCAGGATTTCTCACAGGACCGCTCGCGGTCGGCATCGTCGCGCTCGGCATCTCATGGAAGGCCGCTTGGATTGGCATGGTCTGCGACCTGTTCATCGGCTTCTTCCTCACCCTGATCGCACTGGGCTATGACAACCCCAACATGGCCAAGGGCACGCTATGGGGCTTCGCCGTCGCTCTGACCCTCGCCATCCACCCTCTCTACCTGACCTTCGGTTAGCGAAGGCTTGAGAACGGCGAGCATCACGCGAACGACATGACCAGTGCGAAGGAGCTGGCGGCCCGCCGACTCGGTGAGGCGGCTCGCATCCGGCTCTCGCTCAACGCCATGCGCAGCGAAGCGCGTGACAAGGTCAAGGGTGGGCCGGGCACGGTCGCATTCGTCAAGGAGGAACTCTGCATCGGCTGCGACCAGTGCACGATTGTCTGCGACGATGATGCGATCGAACTCTACAATACCCCGCTCGCCAGCCCGATTCTCAACATCGAGGTCAACAAGAAGGCCAAGATTCTCAGAGACCCGTGCACGGGTTGCAGATTGTGCGTGCTGGCCTGTCCGACCGATGCCATCATCATGATCGACCGTTAGCCGAAGGTGAGCACATGAGTGACAAGAAGACCCCCGTGCGATTCGGCGCCGAATTCGGTCCCGAATCGATGTCGGGCACGACCAAGGGCGTGGGCCTTGGCACCTTCAAGCGGCTTGTCTGGATTTCCAACATCGGCGGTCTGCTGCTGGTCGCCATCGCGCTGGAGATGGCAATCGCCTACCAGATGTTCTGGTGGGCCCTTGCAACGGGCATCGCCGGCGTGCTGGTCGCGCTCTTTCCCTCCAATTACGAGATCATGGGCATGGACGAGGCGCCCGAGATGGCCTCACCCGAGGATGAGGATTAGTTTGGATTCTGCATCCGTGATGGCGCCGCCCCTGGCCCCCTGTCACCGCGTGCTACCTTCCGATGGAGGGGTCGGCAATTACTCAGCTGCCGAAGGTCCGAAGACCAAAACCTGGTTACTCGGCTTCGAGCGCCATGCCGAGCATGGCAATCTCTGAGACGAGCATGTGCCAGTGAGTCCGTCGGTTGGCGATTGAATCGTCGTGGATCTCATCGGGCTGGAGGAAGACGCTCGAAGGGCTGTTGAGATTGGTCATCTCACCCTTCTTGGCATTGGCGCGATAGAACCAGCCACCGACTTCGCCATTCGCGCAGTAGGCGACCGGTTCGATGACCATGCCATTCCACGCCAATGCGCTCGGCACACCTTCCTGGAGCAGGAAGTCCTCGGCCTCGACGCCGCCCTTGCCATAGGTCAGTTTCTTCATCTTTCGATTGGAGAGTTCAAGCAGTTGTTCACCGCTCTGGATCTCGAGAATGCCCATGCCATAGGTACCGGCATCATTCTTGACGAACAAGGTCGGTGTGCCCTCGATACCGTATTCGTCATACTTGGATTGCAGATGAGTGAGGAACTCGTTGACCTCCGCTGCGAGCAGAATGCGGCAGGTGTCCTTGTCCAGGCATTTGTCCTCGGACACGAACCAATGGGTGCTGATGAGCCAGGGGTCGATGTCGAGGATCGCAGCGACCTCGTCGAACAGGGGCTGGACCGCGCGGAAGTGATTCGATTTGCGGCGCTGGAACCAGCCCATCTCCTGTGATGGGACAATCGGAATCTCGATGCCTTCGATTCTTCCATCCGTCAGATCGTTGTTGAGTAGAACGATATCAGCGGATGGATCGACTTCAAGTCCGACCGTCACGGTGTAGCCTTCTTCTTCTAGGAATGAAGAGAGAGATCGGAGATTGGCCTGATAGGCTTCGTTGCGAGTATGGGCTTCTGGATAGATGTGGACGTGATTCACATCACCCAGTGATTCTCTGAACAATGAGCCGATTGAAGAGGATTGGAGATTGTTGAAACCCGCCGGATACTGATTGGCATCGACCACGGCGACCTTCCAATGGGCGTCGCGAACATCGACCGAGCCGTAGACGGGCATCACCAGAGAGGAGCGCTTCTCGGCGAACCACTCGGATAGTTCAGACTGTTTCTGTATGATTCGAGACTCAAGGTCCGAAAGCAAGTCAGGGCCACTGTATTCCATCAGTTCACATCCTCAAGAAGCGTCATCAGATCCTTGCCATGACGCCCAAGACCACCATCGGTCAGGTGCATAGAGCGAAACAGTCGAAGACCTAGGCTTATTTCAGGCTGACCGGTGAACATCTTGGCCACCGACGGGATGTCGTTGGCGTATTCCTTGGCATGTCCATCCAGTTCGGAAAGAAGGTCATCGATCATGGTCGGAGACGTCGCTCTTCCCGCGGGCAGCTTTGGCCGGTGAACAATCGCTTTCGGCAACTTCGTGAGATTCGCCGCCTCTCGCAGAGCGAGCTTCTCTCTGGGTGGTGCCAACCTCCAATCCATGGGGAGGGCGTGAGCCGCCTCTCTGTGTTTCACACCCAGGAAGGGGACGCGCACTTCGAGACCGTGTGCCATGGAATGACGGTCGACGAGTCTCAACTGGAAGTTGGTCAATTGGCCATGGTCCAGTTCGTACTGGAGTGTTGTTTCAAGATCCTTGAAAGCGATTGATGGCGAATGATTCACGCCCGTCCATCCATCACCAGTGATGTTCGAAGCCAGCAAAGATTCAGAGAAGGGATGTTCACAGACATCCAGTCGGGATTGAATCAATTCTCGATGTTCGGCGAGATGATTGTAACGAGGGTAGCCTGCGTGTAATTCATCGCTGCCCTGTCCACAGAGTCCAACGGTCACGGACTGGGCCATCTGCTTGAACAGCGGTTGGAAGAAGAGTACGGTGAAGTCGAGGTCCTCGCCGTGCCAGGCCAGGTCCGGGAGCGCCTTGGGAAAGGCATCCTCGGCCAAGATGTGCTGATGGTGTTCTAGGTCGAGCGAATGGCAGACTTCGGCTGCAGCCAGCCAATCGGGGTTGTCCTCGGACTCGGCCACGGTCCAGCAGGCGGGAACCGGATATCCGGTTCTCTCGCTGGCTTCGTGGGCCAGGGCTGCGACCATCGCCGAATCGAGTCCTCCGCTGAGCACGATGCCGAGGGGCACGTCGGACATCAAGCGATCCGCGAGGCTCGAAGTGAGTGTCTCCAACAGTTCAGCAGCGCGACTCTGATCCCATCGAGTCGGATTCACCTGATCCCGATGATAGCGTTCAACGGAGACCAAGTTAGCGCCTTCAGCACCCACAGACCAAGTTTCCAAGGTCCCGGGTCTGACCTGATGGACATCCTGGAAGAGTGTGGTATCATCGAGAGGATATTCGTAGGCGAGCCTTGCCACCAAGGCTCTCTCATCCAAGCGAGGAACGTGGTCCGGATGTGCCCTCAGGCACTTCACTTCGGATCCGAACAGCAGTGTCCCCGATGAGGTCAGGGTGCGCACTAGTGGTTTGACACCCAACGGATCTCTGCACAACAAGAGGACCGAGCGAGAGGGATCCCAGAGCGCGAATCCCCAGATCCCATCCAGACGTTGAACCCAATCGATTGAAGACTTCCTTGATTGATAACAAGAGAGGATTGATTCGCCATCTCCCTTCGTTCGGTAGGAGAAGGATCGTTCAGCGTCGCGAATGGATAGATGGTTGTAGATCTCACCATTCTGGATGAGAACGCAGCCTGAATCGCTGTGCAGGGGTTGATCTGAGCCACCGAGGTCGACGATCGACAATCGGGCATGGCCGAGGCTCACACCTCCGTGCTGGCACTCTTCACCCCAGGCATGGATGCCATCAGGACCACGATGTGCGAGCAATGATGCCATCTGCTCGGCAATCGAAGATTGTGAGCCATCGGGGCCGAACAGGCCTGCGATACCGCACATGTTTCGGCCGGCTCCTCACCAGTACATGATACCGAGGACGAGAAGCCCGGCCATTGAGGCCAGGTAGGCGAAGACGTACAGGCCCTGGCTGGGCGCGTCATCGGAGAGGGGTGCTGCGTCCTCGGACATGAATCGGGCGACCTGAAGTCGCTTTGTAAACGTAGCGCGTGTTGTCATAGGAAGGGAACGAGCAACAGGATGGTCGCCAGAGGGATGAGGGTCATGGTCGCATTGTCATCAATCCACTTGAGTTTAGGCCACTCCGCCGCGGTCGTCAGTGGTCCCATCAGCAGGGCGAGGTACCAGGGTGTGCCGAAGAAGTGCCAGCAGGCCAGCCAAATCAGTGCGCAGAACACGGTCCCCAGCGCGAAGACCTGCCTAGGCTCCATTCCGTACCGACGGGCTTCGCCCATCGCGGGATCGCCGAAGGTCAGGCAGAGGATGATCGGCACGGCCAGCCAGCCCGCATGGCTGCCCTGTGGACTGGGCCAGTTCTCCAGAGTCACGAAGACCAGCGAGACCGAGAGCGCGCCCCAGGCCATCGCGCTCACCTGGGTGCGCTCATACTCGCGCTGACCGACCATGGTGAAGCCGATCTTGAGGCGAATCGCCTCCACGGCGAGGATGATGATTCCACAAAGAGCCGCAATCTGGACTCTATCCAGGTCAACCTGTTCACCGATTTGATTGCCGTAGCCATAGTAGAGCCAAGGCAGGGAACACATACCGATGTGGATGCCACGGCGAAAAAGGTGGCCGCCCATGCCACCCACGCTATGCTTCACATGGTCGGCGTCATACTCAATCTCAGCCATGGGTTCACACCTCAGCGAAGCGCATCGAGTGCGGCTTCGAGGGTGAGGCCGCCTTGACTGAGGCCCTTGAGGACTTCTGCGAGATCAGGGTGGTTGAGCAAGCTTTCCTGATGGGCGGCGAGAAGTCGTTCTCGCATCTTGGCAACCGTTGATCCTCTGGCAGCAGGTAGGTCATTCAATGCTTGAACCAGATGGGGGATGCCCTCGCCGGTCTCGGCAGAACAGAGGATCAGCAGGGGCTTGGAGTCATTCATCTCCAGACTGATCTGAATCTCATCTGCGGTTTTCTCCGCACCATCGAGATCCGACTTGTTGACCGCGATCAGATCTGCGAGTTCGAGGATGCCCGCCTTCTCCGCTTGGATGAGGTCGCCACGCGAGGGGCCTTCCACCAGCAGAATCCGGTCGGCCACAGCGACGATGCGGACCTCTGATTGGCCAGCGCCGACGGTCTCGATGATGACTTTGGTCCAGCCCTCTGAAACGAGCAGGTCGACCATCTTGTCGAGGTTGGCTGCAATGCCTCCTGGATGGTTTCTCGTTGCTATAGAGCGAAAGTATACGTTCTCTCCGTCGTCGACTGAAGACATCCTGAGTCGGTCGCCGAGGAGTGCACCTCCAGAGACGGGAGAGGACGGGTCCACGGCGAGGACCGCCACCATCTCACCCTGTTCGAGCCAGGATTGGACGATTCGATCGACAAGACAGGATTTGCCGACGCCGGGAGCCCCGGTCACGCCGAGCACACACCAGGGTTCCCTGTTCCGTTTGTTCACCTCGAGGGTGGAGATCGTGGACAGCGCCTTGCCCAACTGGCGCCGGTCCATGCTCAGACCTCCAGGCCATCCAGAAAGTCGACCATCTCCGCTGTGGTCGTGCCGGGGCCGAAGATCGCCGAAACACCGGCATCGTACAGGGCCTTGCGATCCCGTTCAGGGATGATGCCGCCCCCGAACACGATCACGTCGTTCATCTCGGCTTCGCGCAGCAGTTCACAGACCCTGGGGAATAGGAATCCGTGGGCACCCGAGAGCGATGACAGGCCGACGACCTGGGCATCCTCGTCCATGACGATACGCACGATCTGTTCCGGGGTTCGGCGCAGACCGGTGTAGATGACCTCGTGGCCCGCATCACGCAGGGCGCGCGCGACCACCTTGGCGCCGCGATCATGGCCGTCGAGGCCCGGCTTGGCGATGACGATGCGTAGTGGTGTCGCCATGCCGCTTCCACCTGCGGCGCCGTCTTCAACCCCACGGGTCACATCGAGCCCCCTTTGGGGGCTATCTTCAAGGGCGGCGTGCGGCGAGGCACGGGGTGAGGGCCATGAAGACCGCGGACGACCGACTCGGGGACCTGCGCCGCCGCAAGGCGCAGTCTGAGGCTGGCGGCGGCACCGAACGTGTCGCGGGCCAGCACAAGCGTGGCAAGCTGACGGCACGGGAACGCATCGATCTGCTGCTCGACGAGGGCTCCTTCCAAGAGGTCGATTCGCTGGTCGAACATCGCTGCACCGACTTTGGCATGGAGGGCAACATCATCCCCGGCGATGGTGTGGTCTGTGGCCACGGCACAATCGATGGAAAACAGGTTCACGTCTTCTCGCAGGACTTCACCGTCTACGGCGGGAGCCTCGGTGAGATGCATGGCCTGAAGATCTGCAAGATTCTCGACATGGCGATTAAGGCCGGCACCCCAGTCATCGGCATGAATGACTCCGGCGGGGCACGGATCCAAGAGGGCGTGGCATCCTTGGGATCCTACGCCGAGATCTTCTTCCGAAATGTACGAGCCAGTGGCGTCATCCCACAAATCAGCGTCATCATGGGTCCGTGCGCGGGTGGCGCGGTCTACAGCCCCGCAATCACCGATTTCATCATCATGGTCGACCAGACCGCGCACATGTTCATCACTGGCCCCGAGGTCATCAAGACGGTGACCAACGAGGATGTCTCCTTCGAGGATCTTGGCGGTGCCATGACTCATGCCAGCAAGTCAGGGGTGACCCACTTCACAGTCGAGGATGATGAGGGCGCGCTCGAATTGACCCGAGAACTGATTGACCTATTGCCCTCGAACAACCTCAGCAAGGTCCCACATCGATCGACAGGAGATTCTCCAGAGAGATTGTGTGAGGAATTGGATGACATCATCCCAAACGACCCCAACAAACCGTACGATGTGATTCAGGTCATCGAATCAATCCTCGACAGTGGGGCCTTCCTCGAAGTTCAGGCCGACTTCGCAGCGAACATCGCCGTTGGCTTCGGCAGGCTCGATGGGACGACGGTTGGTGTGGTTGCGAACCAACCCAAGGTGCTCGCCGGTTGTCTCGACATCGATGCCTCGACCAAGGCGGCACGCTTCGTGCGCTTCTGTGACGCATTCGGCATCCCGCTCGTGACCCTGGTCGATGTGCCCGGCTTCATGCCCGGCGCCAATCAGGAGTGGGGTGGCATCATCCGCCATGGCGCCAAACTACTCTACGCCTATTCCGAAGCCACCGTGCCGAAGATGACAGTAATCCTGCGCAAGGCCTACGGCGGCGCATACGATGTCATGTGCTCCAAGCATATCCGCGCCGATTACAACGTGGCCTGGCCGACCGCTGAATTGGCGGTCATGGGGGCTGAGGGCGCGGTTCAGATCATCCACAAGCGCCGCATCGCTGCGGCCGGCAATCCCAATCAAGAGCGCGAACGTCTGGTCGATGAATACACCGATCGATTCGCCAATCCCTATCAGGCCGCGGCAATGGGATACATCGACGATGTAATCGAACCGCGCGATACCCGTCACCGGCTGGTCAAGGCACTGGGCATGCTGCTCGACAAAGAGGAGCAGAGGCCGGCTCGCAAGCACGGAAACATCCCGCTCTGAGGTGAGGTGAAGATGAGTTCAGATTCCTACGCAGAGAGCCTCTCAGGGGTACTCAAGTCTGCTCGGGATGCGCCGCTTCCGCCCCAAGAGGAGCCCAATGCGCGCGACGAGATTCTCAGGGCGGCCGCATTGGTCGCCGTGCTCTCGATGATTGAGACCACTGATGACCACTCTCGCATCGCACGGCACCTCGGCTCTGCCTGGACCCGAGACCACCGACGCATCCGAATGGGTTACTCTAACCTGATGCGCGCACGCAACCGGCGCGCCACCTGGAGGTGAGATCGATGGGCGAGGTGCGAAAGGTCATCATCGACGGTGAGGAGGTCGAGGTCGACATCGAGGTCGCTGGCGATGCCTATCGAGCCACGATCGAGGGCCGCACCTTCGAATTCGTCATTCCCGAAGCCAAATCGAGTGCCCCGCGCAAGCGTGGGACCGGCGGTGGCCGCAAGCGCAGCGGAACCGTCAGCGCCTCGATGCCCGGTAAGGTCGTCACCGTGGAAGTCGGCGTTGGAGACGAGGTCGAGGAAGGCCAAACCATCCTGATTCTTGAGGCGATGAAGATGCAGAACGAGGTCGCGGCACCGATCTCTGGAACGGTCACCGTCGTCCATTGCCATGACGGCATGAGCGTCGAAGCGAACGTGCCATTGGTCGTCATCGAACCTCCGACCGCGGCCGAGGATTGAAGTGGGAGGTAAGTCGAGCATGACTGGGGATACGATGCCGCGCTGCGATTATCCGGGCTGCGCCAGCGATGGCACGGCGATCTCTCGCCTCTCTCCAGAGGGCTATCTGGTCGCCACCGGCAAGAAGGCCTACTCATTCCGCGAGGCCTACCGCCGCTTCCACTACTGTGATGAACACCACGCCGAACTCATGTCGGGCGTGTGGACACGGGTCAGCAGCCCCGATGACAAGGACGACGACCACGTCGCTCCAACTGCGATTTAGGTGAGTTCATGCGGGTCGAAAGCCCATGGTCGAAGGAGGAGGCCGTGCCCGAGCCTGTCGCGAAACCACTCAACCTGCTTCCCGCGGAGAATCAGCAATTGATTGTCGGTATGCCATCACAAGGCCCCACGATCACAGTCCGGCCTCAGCCATTATTCGCTGAGAAGAAGTTCAGATGGTTGTCGACGACCGCACTGGTCCTAGGCATCATTCTGTCCATCACAACAGCAACTTCACAAATGGAAGAAAGCAGGGCCGAAGACGCGGCAGCAGGATACTGCGTGGGATTCTGGATTCTGGCGATGATCTTCGAAGGCGCGCACTACTCGAGGATGGTCGTCCACAACGAAAGCTATGGATTGGATAGTTCAGCAGCCAAACTCAACATCGCGCTGGCCATCGTACTCCTCTTGCTGGGAGCCGGCGTATTCTTCGCCCTGTTCTGATGACAGGGTTTCTCAGACGACGCCTTGAGCCATCATGGCCTGAGCGATCTTGAGGAAGCCGGCGATGTTGGCGCCGAAGACGTAGTTGCCCGGCTGGCCGTACTTCTCGGCGGTCTCAAAGGCCGCCTTGTGGATGTTGACCATGATCTCTTCGAGCTTCTTGTCGACCTTGCCGCGGGACCAGGATAGTCGCGCGCTGTTCTGCGCCATCTCGAGACCGCTCGTTGCGACTCCACCGGCATTGCTCGCCTTGCCGGGTGCGAAGAGGACGCCGTTCTTTTGCAGAATGTCGACCGCCTTGGGGGTACAGGGCATGTTGGCGCCTTCGGCGACAGCGATGCAGCCACCGGCGACGATTGCCAGTGCCTCCTCGCCACTGATCTCGTTCTGCGTCGCGCATGGAAGCGCGACGTCGACCGCGATCGACCACAGGCCGCTAATCGCGGGCTCAGGCTCGGCTTCGGTGTAGGTCACACCATCGAAGTGGTCCGCGTACTCGCTGATGCGCCCGCGACGCTTGTTCTTGAGGTCCATGATCCAGGCGAGTTTCTCGCGGTCGATGCCGGCGGGATCGTGGATCCAGCCGCTGGAGTCAGACATGGTGACGACCTTGCCGCCGAGATCGATGACCTTCTCGGTGGCGAACTGGGCCACGTTTCCGGAGCCCGACACGCTGACCGTCGCGCCTTCGAAGGACTTGTCCGTGGTCGCGAGCATCTCTCTCGCGAAGTAGACGAGGCCGTATCCAGTCGCTTCGGGCCGGATCAGGGACCCGCCGTAGGCGAGGCCCTTGCCGGTGAGCACACCGCCCTCGAACTGGTTGCGCAATCGGCGGTACATGCCGAACAGGAAGCCGATCTCGCGACTGCCGACACCGATGTCACCCGCAGGGACGTCGCAGTCGTGGCCGATGTGGCGCCACAATTCCATCATGAAGGACTGGCAGAATCGCATGACTTCGGCGTCGGACTTGCCCTTGGGGTTGAAGTCCGAACCACCCTTTCCACCGCCGAGCGGCAGTCCTGTCAGGCTGTTCTTGAAGACCTGCTCGAAGGCCAAGAACTTGAGGATGCTCTGGTTGACCGACTTGTGGAAGCGCAGACCGCCCTTGTAGGGGCCGATTGCGCCGTTGAACTGGATGCGGAAGCCGCGGTTGACCTGAGCATCGCCCGCATCATCGACCCACGGCACGCGGAACTGGATGATGCGTTCGGGCTCACACAGCCGTTCGACAATCGGAATGTACTCCGGGTGAGCTTCAATGGCTGGTCCGAGGGTCTCAAGGACCTCAAGGCAAGCTTGGTGGAACTCGGGCTGGTCGGGGTCGCGTGCGACGACCTTGTCGTAAATGGCCTTCATATCAGGGTTCATTTCGTTCACCTAGGGTTGTCCGAAGAGGGTGCTGACCGGCTGTTCGGTGTGTCGGTCGACCCAAGGCCTCCTTTTGAAGAATGCGCATGTTCGTAGCCACCTTGTTGTATCATGCGAAGAGGATGCGTTCAGCGATTTCAGCGACCTCTTTCGTGTATTCTGGAAGAGTCATGATGAACATTGCAGCCTGACTCACCTGGCGTTTTCGAAGGGCTTCCGCGATCGGCGTGTGTTCGCGGAACCAACGGGTTCTGCCATCATCTCCGACGATGCGGATATCGACCGCGGTCATGCGGGGTTCGGAAAGCAGCAATTTGACGCTGGGAACATCGATTCCGACGAATCCTTCTGGGACTTTGGCGCGTGTGGCGATCTCGTCCTCGACCGCACGCCGCGCGGTTGAATCCGAAGCGAGTTCGATTAGGCGTGAGATCTGGTCCTCGGTGAGCTCCTCTCGCCTGCGTGTTAGACAGACTTTGAGCATCTGTCGATACTTGAGGCGCCGTAGCATCTCCTGAGCGAAACCGCCGGCATTGCCGAGCGCCTCCCAAATCTCGGCATCGACCATTCGTTGCATGTCATGGGATGCGGGAAGGTCGGCCTCGCTTCGCTCGACCGCGCGCGAGAGCATAATCTCAGTGACGCGCGTGACACGGTGGAAGTAGACGGCGCTGTACATCAGACCGCGCGCCATCAGCATGCCTTCGAGCGCGGACAATCCCCCTTCTGTGACAGCGACATCCCCAGAATGCCTCGTCAGACAATGGATCAAGCGATGATGATCGACGATGCCATGTTTCACACCGGTGAAATGAGCATCGCGCAGCAGGTAATCCAGTTGGTCACAATCGACCGGGCCGTGCACCAGATGGGCGACCGTGTGATCGGCGGTCTCAAAGGAATCTCCACCCCCCCATGTGAACAGATTTCGTTCACTGCCTGCCGCATCCGGACCGTGAATCAGTGCGGCGACCTCCTCGGGCACCAGCCCGTGCTTTTCGAGGATGTCAGGCACCGACATCCGGTTCTGGAAGATGGATTCCTCGCCCTCGCGCAGTACATCGTAATCGCCAGTGATGATGCCCTCTGTGATGTGCATGTGATCCTGCCCGCCGCGCTCGTGCAGGATGTGCTCGAGAGTGTGCGAATAGGGACCGTGGCCGACATCGTGCAGCATGGCTGCAACCTGCACCATCTCCTTCTCATGGGCATCGAGTCCGATGCTGTCGGCCATCAGACCACCGAGGTGGGAAACCCCGAGCGAATGCTCGAAGCGAGTGTGGTGCGCACCCGGGAAGACCAGATGGGCCAATCCGAGTTGTTTGATGTGGCTGAGTTTGTTGAATTCAGGTGTTTTCAGCAAATCCTCACGGCAGCCTTCGACCTTGAAGATGCCATGAATCGTGTCATTGATGACTTTAGACAACCGCCCACCTCATTGCAATGGAACCCAATTCCCCGCATCGTCATAATAGCCGCCCCACTGCTTGGCTTGAGCATGCCAGGCCTGCTGTTCGGCCGTCCACGCGCTCGAGTCATCGACCCATGAGGTGACCTGGCCGTGCTGCTCGATGATCGCGAGGTCTGAATCGGACTGTGCCTCGGTCGCGCCAACAGGGTGTGTCGCTGCACCTGCGAGATCATCCTCGAGGTTGAAGCGGCGCGATTCGAGTCGGTCCTTGAGCAACAGTCCCTGTCCTGCGCCGACCCGGTTGGCCATCAACATCGAATCCAATTCGGCCTCGACCTCGGCCAGTCCAGCGAAGCCCTCGGCCTCCTCAATCATGCGTTGCATCGCTTCGTATTCTCGACGCCTGTTCTTGCCGGAACCGAACATCGTCCAGGCCATGATGAGCGTCATCAACAAGCCGGTGGCGAGTACGGCGATCACGCCTTGCATCACGGGATCATCGATTGCTGAGACCTTCACGATCTCATCGGAATCGGGGATGAAGTCGCGGTCTGCATCCGGTGGAGTGGAGGTTGGGTCGAAGATGTCCGAGGGTGGATTGGAGAACAATTCGGCCTCGTTGGTATAGCCATCTCCATCGATATCGAGGTCGAGTGTGTCCGGCCAGCCATCGCCATCCATATCCTTGCAACCGCGGAAGCCGAGGTGACTCTCGCCGTGTACCTGCGGGCAATCATCACTCTGGTCTGTACCCTGCTGATCGGCGTAGCCATCGTTGTCGGAATCCGACCACAACAAGGGATCGCTATTCCACGGATCAATCGCATCCGCATAGCCATCACCATCCGAATCCGGGCAGCCGTACATGCCGTCCTGATCCGAGGTGCCCGCCCAATTCAGGCAGTCATCGGCATTCATGCCACCCGGCTCATCGCCGAAGCCATCCTCATCCTCGTCCGCCCATTGTGTCGGGTCGTTCGGGAAGGGATCGTTCTGATCCGAGGTGCCATCCGAATCGAGATCCGGACAGCCGTTGCGGTCTCGCCATGAGGTACCCCAATCGAGAGGGCAATCATCCAATTCACCCGGGATGCCACCATCGACCCAGCCATCGCCATCAGCATCCGGGCATCCATTTGCGGATTCACCCGCGGTGGCGGGGCATTCATCGGCATCATTGGACAGACCGTCGCCGTCATTGTCGGGACAACCGAACACATCGAGGAAGGAGGTACCAGGGCGATTCGGACAAGCATCGGGTTCAGTGCCAGCGGCATTGTCGCCATAGCCATCGCCATCCGCATCATTCCATTGGGTCGGGTTGTCATCGACATCGTCTCCCATGTCCGACCAGCCATCGCCGTCAGCATCGGGACAGCCGACCAGATCCCGGGTCGAGGTGCCTGGTGTCAGCACGCAATCATCGAACGGACCCCAAGGGCCACCAGCATCCTCATCCTCGAAACCATCACCATCGAAATCGAGAGGGGAGGGATCGGGATGGGTCGCATTATCGAACCACATGCCCGGCCAATGCTCCATCCGGGTGTCGTTCCAAGTCGAGTCACCCCAGTTGTCCCCCAGCCCATCATCATCTGAATCGGACCATTGGGTCGGGTCGTTGATGAAGTCGTCATTGAGGTCGGATTGTCCATCCGAGTCGAGATCGCGACAACCGAGGCGGTCTCGGGTGGAATCGCCCCACTCAAAGGGGCAATCGTCTGGATTCACGCCAGCGGGATTCTCACCGAAACCATCGCCATCGGCATCCTCCCATTGGCTGGGCTCCAGTGGCAGGGCATCGCCGGCATCTGACCAGCCATCGCCATCCGCATCCGGACAACCGAATCGGTCGTGGATTGAGTCGCCCCAGGTCAAGGGGCAGCCATCTCCCTGCCAACCTCCGAGATTGTCGCCATAACCATCGCCATCGGTATCGGACCATTGACTCGACTCCCAGGGGAAATCGTCCATGCTATCGCCGACGCCGTCGCCATCCTGATCGCTGCCGTGCATCAGCACGAAGGCATCAGCTCCACTCACGGCCTGCAGCGTGAGCGAGCCTGAACCATCGCTGGCCGAACTCGAGAAGTAACCGCCTAGAGCATACATGCCGTTGCGCATCGCGACCGCATGGCCATAATCACCGCCGGAGCCGCCGAATTTCTTGATCCAAGTCCACCCTCCCGCAGAGGGCACATGTGCGATGAAGGCGTCTGTGCTACCCGACGTGGGCATCTGGGTATTGGCGAACCAAGCGGTTGACTGGAACATTCCAGCGACCGTGATATTGCCCGTCGCATTGTCCATGTGGAGGTCGTAGCAATAATCGGTGCTCGAGCCTCCCGCGACCTGCGCCCAGTCATAATTTCCGTTGGTGTCGTACTTGGCGACCAGACAATCCCAATTGTTCGAGTTCTGATAGGCAAAGATTCGATTGTTGCTATTGCTATCGAAATCAACCAGATATTGGAAACGCGCGGCAATCGCGACATTTCCAGCATCATCGATCGCGACACCCTCGCCGTAGGAACTGTACGAAGAGGAGAGATAGCCCGCCATCTTCGCCCATTGGTACTGGCCACTGGTGTCATATTTCGCCACGAAGATGCGATAATAGTTGCTCGAGGAATAACTCGGCCTCAATTCGCTCCCGCCGATGTTGATCCGGTAGGAGAATTCTCCCGTCACGGCCAGTTCACCGAACTCGTTGACGTCGATGTCTCGCCCGCGCTGGTAATAGCTGCCATACATGCGCTGCGCCCAGGTGAATACACCGTTGGAATCGAGCCCAGCGACGAAGGCCTCATCATAACTGTAAGCGGCAAGGGTGTAGGATCCGAAGTAAGCGGTGTTGTAGTAATAACCCGTGATGTAGGCCTTTCCGGATTGATCCATCGCAACGCCATAACCATAATCAGCACTGCTGCCACCCGCGCGCGTCGCCCATTGCCAGACACCTGAACTGTCCAATCGTGCGACGAAGATGTCGTTGCTTCCCTGGCTGGAGAGACCGGTGCCACCGAAGGTTGCTGAACCGTAGAAATAGCCCGTGATCGTGCTGTTTCCGCCATCATCGACGGCGATGTCCTGACATTGGTCGCTGGACGTGCCACCCGCTTTCACCACCCAATCCCAATTTCCGGCTGTGATCCGGCCGACGAAGACATCGTGGGAGCCGTAACTGTTCAGGGTGAACTGACCGAAGGTCGCAGAGTTGTAGAAATATCCGCAGACATAGGTGCGACCCATCGCATCCATGGCGATTCCCTGCACCGAGTCCGTGCTGCTCGATCCGGCCCCATGCGCAGCCCATAGGGGTGCATTTCCAACGCTTCGAGCCGCGGTGTCCTCCGCCTTGTCATCGGTCAATTCCTCGGTGGGATCAACCATCGTGAACGGGCTCAGGAGGAGCAGGAGAGTGAGGATGATTGCAGCCGAACGTGGGAGCATGGATATCCGACGCAGCTTCATCATCAATAGGGATTCCCCGTTCAACCGCGTCCCGTAGGGACGCGGCTCAACGGTAGGGGTGGAGGCTGGAATAACGGTCCAGACGGGCCACGAAAGAGGCTCCGTCCTCGACCTTGGCCGCCATCGCGCGCACCGACTCTTCGATCAGCGCGTTCTCATCGGGTTGGATGCCCATCACTCGCCTCATCACGTCGAGCATCGCCCATTCATCCTCGGTGATGACCGCATCCTCGAGCGCGGTAATCATCGCCGATTGATAGGTGGTCGCATCGCCGATGCGGCGGCGTTCGTGGTCTGCGGTATCCACCGCATCGATTGGGTTGTCAACCTGGTTTCGAAGGATCGCCCAACACTGGCCCAGCACACCATCGGGCAGGGCGAATGCGTGTGAGATTACACCAAGGATCGACATCTCGTCATCGGTGACGATTTGATCGTCCAGAGCGGTTTCGAGGGTGCGCAGATAGAGGTGGAGACCACGGGTGGGTGCCAAGACCATAGCCACACCACCGCGTTCGCCGGTATAAGCCGAATGCTGACTATCATCACCCTCGAGTTCACGAATCGTGTCTCGCAACAGCATGTTCGCCTCGCAACTCGCGTGCGATTTCCTTTAGCAACTCGACCTCCGAGAGGGTCAGGGTCCAGGCTCGGGCCGGCGAAACCCGGTCGAGACCTTGGCTTCAGGCTGCCCCGAGCGTTCGATGATCGTGCGCAATGTCGCTGCACCTTCTGAGGACTGCGCGGCGAGCACGGTGGCGGCCGAGGGATGGATGCAGATCCCCTCCAAGAGTTCGACCGAGGGTCCTCCTGACATCGGTGCCCGCTCCAAGGTCTCGACGCCGTCCGGTCAAGCATTGGTGAATGTGGTTTCGCTCATATAGGGGTATTCGCACGGGCGGCCGAGGCAGGGGTTGCCAAGCTTGGTCAACGGCGCTGCGTTCAGGTCGCAGTCCTCAGTGGTTCGCAGGTTCAAATCCTGCCCCCTGCACTTATCAATAAATATCGCAAGGGCAGGATTTGAACCAAGCACTGGCTGACAGTAACAATCAGTACAGCCGCCAGTCCCGCAAGTTGACCCGGACTGCGCGCAGTATTTCACCCCGATCCCAGCCGAGAACACTGCGGAAATAACCCCTCTCTCGCGCGCGCGAAGTGAAAACACCAGCTCATCGGCTGCATTTCAATCGCATCACAGTCGCGGTGCCCAGCAGCCCCGGAAACTGTGCATTTCTTCTCAATATGGCTCGGAAACGCACCACTGCGCCATATCAATCGGCTGATACACCGCTCTCTGTTTGCATTTCATAACGTATTTCAATCGCATCACGACTATATACCCCGTCGGGGTTGGCCTGCTTGAGAACCTCCCGGAGAGTCCAACGATGCCGCCCAGCCAGATGACCAGCCTTCGAGTTCCCGAGGACCACCTCGCACTACTCGATCAGCGAGTCGGCTTCGATGGCATGCGCAACCGATCGGATGTCATTCGCGGCGCCATTGCTCTGTTCCTGGAATCCACACCCACTCACTCGGATGTTCGCACAGTCAAATTCGACATCGGGACCCAGACCCGTTACCAGCTGAAGATGCTCTACGAGCTTGAAGGCATCACTGAAGCCGAGGCTGCTCGCCTTGGACTCGACCTCTACATCCGTCAGATACTGACGGCACAAGATACGGTCACCTCGCTGCTTGAAGCGAAGGTGGACGAAATGCGCGCAAAGACGCGCCCGCATGAGGATCACACTGCTTAGGCAGAAGCACCAATCAGGGGCTGAGAGACGTGGCAACGTATGATGGGATGCACACCGCGGGGGGGCTTCACGGCCCCTCCGCAACTTTTCCTGGCCTCACCGGCCTCCGGGCTCGTGCTCGGTTCACTGAAGGGCAGGACGACTCGCCTGCCGTGTTGACGTTGGGCATGTCCAGACTGCGTCACCGTGCGAGACTCGCGATGCTGTCCCGCTTCCGCTCAAACCCCCTCCCCCGCCTTGCGGGGGACCCCTTCACGAACACCCCCTCCTCCCGCTTCGGCGGGGGGACCCCTTCTTCGACAGATCTCTGAATCTTGTCACCACCTACCCCCTGCACACCCGTGCGGGGGCCCCCGATCAAGACGGACCTCGTAGCGCGTTTCGATGGGCCTGAATGTCAATCTTCATGGGGGGCCGAGCGTCACGCTGGGTTCCATGGGTTCCAATCAAGCGTTCACGGAGGCGAGATTCCTCGCTCACGGGACCTTGCGTGAGGGCCAGCAGAAGATGATCCAGGACGGTCTCAACGTTCTGGAGAAGGATGGATTCCTGCTGTCGAATGCGCCGACGGGGATCGGCAAGACCGCGGCGGCGCTGTCCTCAGCCCTGACGGTGGCGCGGTCGCGAGAGGGCCCGAGCCACATCCTGTTCATGACCGGACGACAATCACAACACCACATCGTGGTCGATACCGTGCGCCGAATCAATTCTCGACTGGCGCCCGAGGAGAAGAAGGTGAGCCTGGTCGACATGATTGGGCAGAAGGGGATGTGCATCCATCCGATCTCGGAGGAATACTCGTCGATGTTCAATCGCCTCTGTGGCGAATTGCGATCCAAGCGTCAGTGCAAGCCTTTCCTCGCGGATTCTCCGGGTCTGCGTCTTCAGGTGTTGCAGGACCCGCTGCATGTGGATGAACTGGTATCGGTGGCTCGCAATCACCACGCGGGTGAGGTGCCCCAGCCGACCTGCCCGTGGAAGATTGCCCGCGAGACCGCTGGTCAGGCGGACATCCTGGTCTGCGATTACAACCATCTGTTCAACGAGGACGTTCGCAAAGCGAGTCTCGATGCGATGGGACTTCGAATGGAGGACATGATCCTCATTCTCGATGAGGCGCACAACCTCCCTGAGCGGATTCGCATGGGTCTGCGCAGGCGGTTGACTTCTGATCTCGTTCAGCATGCGGTCTACGAACTCGAAGAGCATCGCGAATCCGAGCAGGCTCGCCTGTCCAGATCGGGAGGGGAGTCGAAGGTCGAACAGTCAGGTATCTCACACACGCGCGCATGCGAGGGTGCGCTCAAGCGATTTCGCAACAGGTTGGCGACCTGGATCCGTGAGCAGAAGGCTGCGGTGCGCGATGCGGGTGATATCGGAAAGGAGGCCGAGGTCAGGGTCGAAGCGGATCTTCTTCTCGCAATGCTGAGACAGGAACTCAGCGGTTCAATCTCGGACGAGGCCGTGCAACTCCCTGATCTCATCCAGCAGCTGCTCAACGTCCGCGTCGAGATCGATACGGATGATGAGAAGGAGACTGCGACCTTCCGTCTCGCCTCTGTCCTCTCGATTCTGTCGCGATTCGCCCAATCCCCTGCGATGTGTGTCGTCCTGACGATGAAGGGGGATTCATCCTGGCTGACCACCCACCTGCTCGACCCCTCGATCGTCGGCCGTGAGGTGTTCAAGACCGTGCGAGGAGGCATTCTGATGTCCGGCACGCTGACACCACCGAACATGTACGGGGATACCCTCGGTGTTCCGTCCGAGAGGCCAATCCACGCTGAGGAATACCCCTCACCCTTCATGGCCGACCGCCGTCCTGTTCTAATCGCCTCTGACGTCTCTACACTTTGGAAACGCCGTGGGACAGAGAACACCCGCAAGATGCGTCGCCATCTGCAAGCCCTGATGCAGCATACACCCGGCCATGTCGCTGTGTTCTGTCCGTCGTACAAGATGCTTGAAGAAGTGATCAGCGAGGGTGACTGGCCCGGGCGATTCATCCTCATGGAGGAATCGAGTTGGACCAAGAAACGGGTCGAGAGTGCGCTGGAACAGATGCGCAGCGCTCGTCTCCGCGGCACGAAACTGCTTCTTGCGGGAGTCTTCGGTGGTCGACTCGCGGAAGGCGTCGATTACTCGGGGAATCTCCTCGATGCCGTTGCTTGCATCGGCATCCCGAACGCACCAAAATCGGTGCATAACGACGCGCTCAAGTCTTACATCGAGGGCAAACACGGCAAGAACAAGTCCTGGCGTTACGCCGTGCTGCAACCCGCGGTGAACAAGATTCTGCAGGGCATGGGGCGTGCGATTCGCAAAGCGGAGGACCGTGCCTTCATCCTCCTGCTCGACGACCGCCTGCTCACGCATACCTACAAACAATGCCTGCCACCGACATTCATTCCCTTCACCGCCCCCGATTCCAATCGTACTGCAAGCCAGGTCAAGCGCTTCTTCAAGCGTCATCCTGATGCCGCTTCGGCTGAGGACTGAGGCGGGATGGGTTCAAGGACGCCCGAGGACGGACACGGTGGGAGGCGAGCCGATGAACTGGACCGAGGTGGAGTTGGTCGCGATTCCAGAGGATGAGGACAAGGCAGCGCCTGAGCCGCTGCTCGCGGGTCTGGCCGCCGCACCGAGCGACCTGCACTCCGCCTTCCTCGCGAGCGTGGATCATCTCGCCGAGGCTCGAATGGCCCACGAATCGGTGCTCTCCACCGCCTCCTCCGAACCTGAAGCCCATCTGGCCGTCGTTCAATCGCTGCGCTCGCTGGAGGCGACCGTCGCTGACCTGGGTGGTCATCGCGAGGGCGATGCTCTGGTGCTTCCGCTGGCTGGTGCGATCCAGGACCGTGTTCGCCTCGATATCGCTCAGACGGGTGAGGTGACCACGCTGAGGCTCGCTGCCGAGAGCGACCAAGGCGACACCCTCACGCGCACGTTCGCCCTGCCCGCGGGCAGCCAACTTGGCCGCGCCGGATGGCGCGGCAACGATCTGGTGTTCGATCTCGTCTCCGAATGATTCGGATTCTGGTCCTCAGCGTTCTGGAACCGCAGTCATGTTGGTGAATTCAACCACGGTTCGCTGCAGGGCAGCCACCGCTTCCTGACGGTGAGCATCGCTGAGTTCGTGACGGCTGTAGCGCGCAATCTCAAACATGTTGTCGAGTGCGGTGAGTGCTTCATCGCTGATCGGCATGGCCTTTCGAATCGCCATCTCGAACTCGCGCACGGTCTCGAAGTCACGACGCAGGAATCCATGAGACATCAGGACGCCACACAATTCCTCGTAGCAGTTGAAGATCGCCTCGCGAATCTCATCGCCTGAAGCGAGCAATTCCGCCGTGTAGGAGAAGATCTCCGCGAGCTCATCGATTGCGTCCTTGCGGCGCGAATAGAGAATCCACGCGCCCGCACCTACGCCGATGACCAGCAAGCTGAGTGCTGCCCAGACCCAGGCGGACATGCCCTCGCTCTCCTGGGACTCAGACTCGTAGGTCAATGAGTGCAGAGGACGGGCTAGATCCGCACGGCTGTCCCCGTCGAGTTCTGGTGCAGTGCTGTTGAACCACAGGTGGAGGGTGCCCCAGGTATCCTGGTCAGAGAACGGAGCCATGGACTTGGGAATATCGAACTCGAAGGTCCAGACCCCTGCCCCATCCGTGTTGCCGACTCGCTCAAGCCGGTCCACCGCCGATTCGTTGCGCAGATGTACCTCAATCGAGAGGTCCGGCACCGCCTGACTCGTGTAGTAATCCCGAGCCGTCACGCTGCCGTTGATCGTATGGCTTCCCCAAGCGACATCGTCGTATTCAACCTCAAAGGCCACGCGCACACGCAGGAAGAGGTCGACCGTCGTGTTCGCCGTGTTGAGGTAGCGGGTCGAATCGGTATTGCTCGTCAGCACGAACTGCAGATCACCGGGGATGAGATAGCGGTCGGGGGTGAACTGAATCACGAATCCGCCCGTCTGTTCATCCCAGGAGAGAACCGCCATCGACAGGCTCGAATTTCCGTTCATCAAGCCCAGCGTCAGGTTAGAGAGCGAATTGCCGCTTCCACCGATCTCAAGGATGCGACCCTCGATGCGAATCGGATGGTTGCCATCGCTTCGAACCGCATTGTCCGAGACAAAGGTAATCTGGATGTCGATATCGCTCCAAGTCGTCACAGTCGTCTCGTGTTCACTACCGAGCCACGAATTGTCGCCATCATAACGTACGGTGATGATGTGATCACCGCGGGTGCTGGACATCTCGACCGGGATGATCACCGTGAAGCTTCCATTCGCTCCCGTGGACACCGATTCGTACATCGCGCCATCCACGGCGATGTGAACGGTCGCGCTGGAGATGCCAGGCAGGCCGACCACGTCGCTATCGTACAGACGGCCGGAGATGACCCAGTTCGTCGCTCGGGTCGCATCGCCTCCATTCGCTGCTGACAGGGTGATGCTGGAATGGTGGGCGACCCAGAGCGTGGTGTTGGCGACGCCGCTCCGATACCAGCCCTGTGCGAGGGCCTCGACATCGACCTGGTGGCTTCCGAGATCGATATTGGAGGGAATCGTCCACTGCAGCGTCCAGAGACCATTCTCATCTGTGGTCGCGTTGCCGATGAGCATACCATCGATTCTGACGTCGACAGCGTGCCCTTCGATCCAGCCGTTGGGCAGATTGTCACGTACCGTACCGCTGATCACGATCGTATCGCCAATCGCGGCTGCTTCCGGCGGGATAATCTCGACATTCACGGCACTGTAGACCTCCCAATTCACCACTGCATACGAGGGCAGGTGGAAGGCTGCGCCGTCGAAATTCACATCCATCGTGACCGGTCCGAGCGTCATGTCGGAAGGCACCGGGTAGTAGACGGCGAAGGTGCCGTCCACGTCGGTGGTGACATTGGTCAGGAAGACCCCGTCGAGATAGACACCAATCGTCATGTTCGTCACCGGTCGATCGATCGAATCCAACAGGATGCCGCTGATTGAAATCAACTGTTCGCGGTCGATCGGACCGCCGCCGGTGGTGATTTCGATGTGGGTGGGCTGGGTCGCATTGAACATCCCAATCGCCGTTGAAGGCAGGTAGTATTCGGGGTTCACCGAATCACCTGAGCCGACCGGGTCGACCCAGAGATAGCCACCGAGGAAGGCGACCTCGAGGCTGTGCCCGCCCGCAGGAATACCCTGAGGCAGCGTGTAGGTAATCGAATAGGTTCCCGAGGGACCATCGCTGATTACGGCCCAAGCGGAGCCGACGTCATTGCCATCGATGATCAGATGGATTACGCCGCCTGAATCATTTCCATCCATGCCGATCAGAGGGTTTCCGTGCTCATCGAGCAATGTGCCGTTGACGATGAGTGTCTGTCCTGCAATCAGCGTGCCTTCGACCGAGTCGATCGTCAGCACGGTCGGCGCGAGCACGACAACGCGGACTGCCGCTGAATCGCCGAGCACCCCGGTGGTGCCGGGCAGGCCAGCATAGGATGCATTGAGCCAATGCGGACCGGTCAGCGTGGTATTGCTCACGTTCAACTGAACCGTGGCCAGTCCGAGGGAATCCGTCGTGACCGAGACCGAATCACCCATGCCAATCGATTCGATGAAGACCGTCTCGTTGGCGATTGCGTCGCCCGCGTTGTCGACCAACAGGATCGACACGCTGATGTTGCCACCGCGCACGACGCGATCATCGAGGTCGAGGTCGAGTGGAGAGGTGATCGTCAGCACCGAATAACCGCGACTGTCGAAGGTGTTGTTCGCCGAACTTGGGCCGTAGTAGTTCACCGCGGGAGTGTAGGTCGCAGTCAACACGTGCGGGCCGCGCGCGAAGTCAGCATCCAGCGTGATGAAGGCCATCCAGGTTCCATTGCCCTGCGCCGTGCCATTGGCGACGGAGAAGGTGTTCGTGTAGCCATCGATGTCGAAGGTCAGCGTGGGCAGCATCGGCGTGCCATCGCGGGTGATAATCGCTGTTCCATTGTCGGAGACCAATGTGCCCGTGACATTGAATCCACCACCGGAGAGCGGATTATCGGTGATTGGGTCGACGACGAGAACCGTGATCGAGCGCACGGTGATCGTGTTGATTGGAGATGCATCCGGGTGGAGTCTCCATGAACCATTGTAGTAGAGCGTCACCGTGATCGGGCCGAGCGGTTGGCTCATCGGCACGTTGTAAGTGAAGCCCACACTGCCGTTGACATCCGTCGTGTTATCGGGCATCCAGGTATCGTGGAATTGTGCAGCGACCGAGGTCAGATTGAGCTGGCGCGGCTGTCCATTGACTGTGGTGTCCGTGGTCTCGACGAGCCTGCCGCCGAAGTCGACCGAATCACCGCGGGTAACGACCAGACCGGTGAGCGGGTAGAGGTTCTCGAAGTCGGTCACTCCCATGACGAGGATGATCTTGGTGCCGGTTGCCGTCAGATAGAACGGATTCGAGCCATTGACAACAGAGACTACCAAGGTGTGGTTGCCACTGACGATACCATCGTTGGCCGGATCGGTATCGACGGAGAGATTGAACGAGCCGTTGACCGCAGTCGTATGACCTGCAGCCATCAACTCCTCATTGTCATCCAACCAGAAGACGTTGATATCGACTGGACCAGAGAAGGGTCGGGCATTGTTGACCGAATCCTCGATTCTGCCATCGAGGTTGAAACTCGTCCCCGCCGTGACCACGTTGGGCACGCTCGCATTGATCGTCACAGCACTCTGCACCTGAACGGTGATGTTCGCCAACGTATCGTTGCCAAGCCAGCGGCCACCGTTGTTGGTGGCCAGTGTGTCGGTCACGTCGTCATACATCACGGCCCATACGTCGTAATATCCAGGGTCCTGTTGCAGTGGAACAGACCAACTGAGAGTCGCACGGCCATCAACCCCGGTCGGAACGGATCCCAGACTCGTGTTCACGCCCTGCGCATCCCAGAAGAATTCGACTGCGGCGCCGGTGAGGTTCTGTTTATCCTCCTGACCCCCCGGCGGGATGGAATAGTATGCGGCGATGTCCTTCACGTCGACCTCGAGGGTGAGTTGCTGGCCAACCTCGACTAGAACCGCCGAGTTGTTCAGCATCAGGTCGGCTTCGGATTCGCAACCAATCACGAACTGAGCCGGCATATCCAGGCCATAGTAAGCCCCACCGACTGGCGCACCCGCAGCGAAGTCCGCTAGGATGATGACATCATAGATGCCACCCGGGAAATTCGGCGGCATCATGAACGAGAAATTGTACGTTCCATTCGCGGCATCGACCACAGCCGTGCCCATGTCGACAGTGATTGGAGGCGGCGGATTGCCCATCATGGGGGGACCGACGCCGGGCAACTCGAACTGGAAGATCAGCGTGGTCTGGTTGCCCGTGATGATCGCATTCGTGACATCATCGCGCATGTCGCCGGTGAGGTAGGAGGTGTTGCCGATATGCACCCAGTCGTCCGACAGCGTGGTACTGATGATGATCTGGCCCGTGATGCGAACATCACCGACCGAGGTCGCGCTCTTGTACCACTGCGTGATTGAGGTGTAATTCGTGTACCAGAGGTAGTCGCCCACCGGCTTGATCGCGCTCGGAGTCCAGTCAATGTTCAGACTGCCGAATTCGGCATCGACGGAGTTGTTGGTTGCGATCAGCAAGCCATCGAAGGTGGAGACATAGGTTCCATTCGCCGGCAGGACGTAATTGCCACGGTGGTCGGTCAATCCGATGTTCGTGGTCGTCAACTGACCCCGTGCGGTCTGACCGATGTTGTACTCGATGGTGAGCAGGGTCTGCAGTCCATAACCGGTGGACAGGTTGGCGATGTCATTGGCCTCGAGAAGGTCGGGCACGAACATCAACTCGACATCGAGGTAACCTGGACCGAGGTTCTGTGCATTGGCTGCGGAGAAATTCCACACCAGACTGAAATTTCCGGGGCTCGTGGACCAGGTTGAGGCATTGATCACCCAGGAGGTGATGTTCTCCATCGGCGCGTTCGAGCCATTCTGGCGAATCTGCAGGTAGAGCGTGCCGGTCATCGGCATCGGATTCAGACCACGGCTGAGCACGGTGCCGTTGATGTAGAGATTCTCATCGAGCGCGAGCAGCGAATGGTTGGCGTAGGGTCCCTCCAGCGTCGCCGTCAGGTTCGGCGCGGCGCTGACATTGAGATTCAGGCTGAACGTGCTCGGGCGCGCGTGATAGGTGGGCGGCACCAACAGATGCAGACCATCGACGTGCCATCCGGGGAATTCGATTGTCGCGGGAATCAGGCCGAGGCCTTCGTTCTCGTCCAAGGTGACGTTGAATTCGTAGTAGCCATTTGCGCCCACGGTCGTCTGCAGCGAGACCGTGCCACCGATCGTGCTCGTGTAATTCATGAACAACACGAGGTCTCCGACCGCACTCGGATCGAAGAAGGGGATGTTCTCCCAATGCACCATGCCGGTGACGACGGTGGTCGTACCAGCGCCGATGATCGGTTCACCCGGTAAGGAAGGGGTGTCCTGCGTGATGTTGAGGTCGTCGGTGACGTTGATCGTCCAACTGAACGTCTTGAAGGAGTGTGTGACATAACCGCCTTGCACAATCTCGATGATCAGAGAACCATAGCCAGGCTCGATGATTTCGGCGGGAATGCCGCGAAGTGCGAAGGTGCCGTTCGCATCGGTCATTCCGGTGCCGAGCATGCGCTCGCCCGTGGCTGCGGCGTAGGGGTTGGCCGCCGCCTCTGCGGGCGGCACGAGATACAGTCGGAGGCTGTGATTATTCACCGGTGTGTTGTTGTCGGTGAATTCGAGCGTTCCATTCAGCCATATGTTGCCGCTTGAGAGGTCACGATCGACCGTCAGAGGAGTCCAGGACTCGTTGAGGATCTGGGTCGGTGCACTAGGCGGGCAGGGATCGAGCGGAATCCAGCCCATGTCGAAGGAACCTCCGGCCGGGTTGGCCTGCAAGTGAACCTCGGACCAGGCACCAGTATTCGAACCGGTGACGGTGTAGCCATTGCCATTCCAGAAACCGCCGTGGTAACCGGTCACCTTGCGCGCGGGCAAGCCCGCGAGGCGTGCCATCGTCGTGAACGCGGTGGCGAATTCGGTGCAGCGACCCTCTTTGGTCGCGACGACGAGGTGTGCGGTCAGGTCTTCGCCGAGCGGTAGTCCCGAGCCATCGTGATTGCGTAGATATTCAATGGTGGCGTTGCCATTGACGAGGAAATCTTGCAAGGCGATCGCTTTGTCATATGCACTGCACGTCGGAGCACATGCCGCCTGACTGATGACGTCCAATGTGATGTTAAGTACCTCTGAATAGTGGTGATTGGGATCGAGGAATTCAGCTGGCACATCGAGCGCGTAATTTCCCCAGCCCGCGTAGGGAATGGAATTGGCGAGCTCGCTCGGATCGTACCAGATCTCTGGCGCTTCGACGAACATGCCGATTAGTCCCGCATCCTCGACCTTCACATCGTGGGTGATGTTGCCGTGACTCAGATTCGCCAGAGTGTCAGCCCAGAACATAAAAGCCGTTGTGGCGTAGGGATGAGCGACATTGGAATTCTGAATGGGGTTCAGGAATTCAATGGACCAGGATTCGGTCGAATTGACATAAGTCGAATTGGCGATCCACTGATCATCGGTGAAACCCTGACTCATGGGGGTCCAGATCTGCGTCGAGGCATTCTTTCCATAGGCCGCGCCGGTGTAGGCATCATAGGTGTGGACTCGCCAGAAGCGCTCCAGGGTCTGATCGACGCCAAAGGAGGTGTTGTTGGCGTGGAAGACGACCTCGTTCTGAACGATGTCATCACTCGGATCCCACGGATTGAACTGGCCACCCACGCAGTTGAAAATCCACATCGGTGGCGGGCACTCCTCGCCATCGATCATGCCTCCGCCATCGGTGTCTGGATCACGCCAATCAGTGCCGGTGTTGTTCTCCACGCTGTCGGGAATGCCATCGCCATCGGTGTCGACGGGGTTCTGGTCATCGCCCGGATCGTTCTGAGGATTCGTGCCGTCCATGTATTCCTGTCCATCCCAAACGCCACCGGCGTCGGTATCGGGGTTCAGATAGTCAGTCACATAGGTGTCTAGGCTGCCATTGCCGATGATGCCGGGGATGAAGTGGAGGGGACAGCCGGTATTATCCTCGAAGTAATCGTTCAGCAGGTCGCCGTCAGAATCCCGGTTGTTGTCGCAGGGTTCCATCGGATCGGTGCCGTTCATGACCTCATCGTAGTCGTTGACGCCGTCACCGTCGGAGTCGTAATCCGTCGGCAACGAGGTGAAGCCCCAGGTGCCGAGCAGTTCCTCCCAGTCGGCCAGGCCATCGCCATCGCTGTCTTCGTAATCATCGTCGCAATAGCGTTGAGTCGTGCCGATCGTCCCGCTCATAACCGCGTCATAATGACACCATGAACCATTCATGCTGACCACATCGGTCGTGCCGAGCGGAGGCGAGAGGGCGACGCCGAACAGCAGATTTCCTTGTCCACTCGAATAGCCGAAAGAGGTGTGTGCCCCTGATGAATCGTTGTAATATCCGGTTCCACCGGTGGGGCGGAATCCAGAGCCATCCGACAGTGTGAGCCGCTGCAGTCCTCCGTTGTAGTCAATGATCGTCGTCGAGTAGTCGATCATCGAATCGCACGGGTCGGTGCCGTGGGACCAGTTGCGTTCATCACCATCTCCGATGCCTCCGAAATCGCTGTCGTAGACATTCCACAAGGTGCAGGTGAGGTTCTCCTCCCAATTCTCAAGTCCATCATTATCGAAATCGCCTGCATCCTCTCGGCGGGTCGGGTCGGTCTCATTCGCATCGACCTGACCATTGCCATTCTTGTCCTCATCACCGTCGTCGAGCAGGTCGTCATCGGTGTTATTATCGCGCGGATCGCTGGCTTGGGCCGGATTTCCGTACAGGCCATTGACCTCCACACCATCATTGATGCCATCGCTATCGGTATCGATGTCGGTTGGATCGGTCAGCAGGGTGAGGGCTTCGTACGAGTCGTTGAGCCCATCACCGTCGGTATCCGGTACTTGAGGATTGGTCGAGAAGAGGCCGTCCACTTCAGCGGTCATCGTCTGACAGCCGTTGGGTCCGATGCCGAGCACCGGATTGCACGGGGATATCGTCTCGGTGCGCCCGCTGCCGGCTGGGCCGGGTTGGAAGTAGTCGATGCCGCCGGTACTGGTGTCCCAAGACGGATTCATGTACTCGTAGATATTGATCAGACCATCGCCATCGGGGTCACCAAACATGCCATCTGCATTCGAGGCACTGGTGGCGTTGAGATTATTGGCGACCTCCCAGCCATCGGGCATGCCGTCATTGTCCGTATCCCAGCCATCGGGATCCTCATCGATGAGGCCATCGCCATCATCATCATCGCTGCCACAGTTGGTGTCGCCATCGTTATCGGGGTCATTTGAATCGACCAGACCATCGTAGTCATTGTCGATGTTGTCATTGCACATATCGCCCATCGGATCCTCGTCGGTACCGTCACTGCCCTGGCCAGGATTGGGCTGCATCGCGGTCTCCTCGTCCCAATCGCGAACGGGCACCGTGCCGTTCCACCAGACGCCATTGTCGAGCACGTTCGCCGTGCTCGTCTGGTCCCAATTATTCGGCTCGAGATAGTGATATTCCTGTAGATTGGTCAGCCCGTCGCCATCGGGGTCGCCCGCGGCACCGTCATTGCCGAGGTTGGAGTTATCCAGGGGGTCCAGCCCATACTGGTACTCCCAGCCGTCGGGCAGCCCGTCGTTATCGCTGTCCCAGTCCTGAGGCTGGGTATTGAGCAGGAACTCGAGTCCATAGGTCAGTCCGTCACCGTCCTGATCGGTCGCAGCCATCGCTTCCCAAGCGCTGAATTCGAGGGCAGAGAACGCTGCGAGCAGCATGAGAGAGACCATGCTGACAGCACGGAAGCGCTGCGTGTGCTGAGCGGATCGGGTGGCGGTTGTGACGGGGAGATTGGATGAAGACATGTCTGAACCCAGTTATCTCCCGGCCCATCTGGGTATTAAGGCAAATGGAGCGGCGTTCGGACAGACCCACGACCCTCCATAGGAGGGTCCTTCGTCAATGAGGCAGGGGTCAATCCAGATCGACCAGCTCGATCTCGTCATCATCATAGCTGTCGTCTTCGTCTTCGCTGACAGGATCTGGGAGATCGAATTCGGATTCGAGATCCTCCTCTTCCTCCTCATCGACCCACTCATCGAGGTATTCGATTCGGCCGCGCCGGCCGACAATCCATGCGACCAGTAACACGATCACACCGATGCCGATCAATCTCGTCTCGATGCGACCACCGGACATTTCAGCCCAGATAATCTCCAGGGTACCATCAATCGAGATCTCCACTGTCACCGTTTTTCGGGCGGTGTACTCCGCTGGGTAGGACTCGTCTTCGGACAGCGGTTTCGCCGTCACGACAATCGGCATCTCATCTCCGTTCAGAGCATCCTCACTCGACACAATCGTCAGAGTGAAACTCACCTCGTCAAAGGGTGGGATGGTGACAACTTGGGCGCCGTTCTGACTCAATACAGACGCGGACCAACCATCGGTCGCCTCAGCGTCGAGCAGCACGAGAACCGCGCTATTGCCGTTGTTCTTCACCTTCATCTGAATCTCACTGGTGCTGTCAGGTCTCATCGCATGGCCCTGGGTGATCTGGTGGATCGAGAGTTGAGGTTCGTCCTGCCCGATGAGAATGGTGATGGGCAATTCGAAGAAACGTTGCAGGGAGGGATCGTTGATGTCCTCCTCCACGCGCAGATAAATCGTGTGGTTGCCCTCGGTGACCTGCTCGGTCAACGTGATATCGAGGTTGATGAGCGTCGTGTCTTGCGGCGCGAGTTGCACGCGAGGCACGGGGTCTCCATTGCCGTCGGTGATGGCGTAATCCCACAGCCCATACTTCGGGTTGGCCCCGGGGTAGAGCGCGTCATCGGTGTTGCGATCGAGGTCTCTCGGATTGACAATCAACCAATCCGTCACAGTGTCACCTTCCGTCATGGTATTGGTGATCTGAATGTCAAAGGACAGAACCGCCGCGTTGTTCAGGCAGACCTCAGCATCGACATGGCCGAAGGGGGTTGCATCACAGTCGAACACGACCTGAGCTTGAATGCCGAACGTGCGCTGAATCGTGAACGCCACACGTGCCCGCTGGGTCGCGTTTCCCAGACTGATAATCTCGAGTTCGACCAGGCCGATATCGGGGTCGTCGCGAGAATTCGAAGGCTTCACGCGCAGGCGAATGGTCTGGGTGGTGTGACGATCCATATCCGCCGTGTGGAAGGTGCCATCGCCTTCATCCTCCTCGATGCGCTGGCCGGTGTCGTTATCCCAGAACTGGAGATTCGCATTCGAGTCCTGCTTGATGTCGATGCGGAACTGATCCGTGTCGAATCCAGTGTTGAAGATCTCCATGTAGAAGGTCGTGAACGCGCCGTCTTCGACATAGCGAGGGATTGACTCCTCGATCTGCAGCGCCCCGGTGCTGTTCGCATATTGGTTGTCGTGCGCCTCGGGCCAGACGCTGACCATCGGCGGTGCGTAGGTGTCGAGCTTCTCCAGATCGAGTTGAAGCGTGGTCTGGTGAACCAGAACGGTATCCGAATCATAGGCAACCGCGCGGAGGTTGATCGTGTTCGGCGAACCCGAGAGGTCGTCAGGTGCGGTGAGCAACAGGGTCGGATGGGCGACCTGTCCACCACCTGAGAGGCTGTACATCCGGTCGGCACGGTCGAATTCCACGACCCAGTTCGAGCCGAGGTTGGTGAGCACCGCCAGTTCAACGGTCAGGTTGAACGCGGTACCGCTCGCACCGACGTGGCGCAGGTCGAGTGGGATCGGCGTGGTCGCGCCCGGAGCGACGTATTCCACGGTGCGTTCGAGGTTGTGGGTCAAGGCGACGCCGTAATCGCTCATCCGAATGGTGGGGTGATCGATCGTGAAGGTCTTGCCCTGGGTGTTCACGACCTCTAGGTCGATCTCGTAATCCCCTGACTCAAGGCCACCTGGATAGGTCCAGTTGTATTGGGCACGCAAGGCGTTGTTGTCGGTCACCAATTCATCATCATCGAAGGTGTGGGTGAAGGCGACGCCGCCATCCGGCTCAATCATGTTCAGGCGAACCGTCTCGATGTCATCGCGCCCGAACGCGTCGCGAACTTCGAGGTTGAACTGCATCACCCGCATCGCGGGCGCGTCGTTGGGGAACCAGGTGTCGACTTCCTGGTCGGTCCATACGCTGCCCGGCCGGTGGACCTTGATCTCGGATCCGTCCACCGGAGAGGCTTCGATCTCGATCTTCGAGAATCGTCCAGAAGCCGTGTCGATCTCATTGTAGGCCACCCAGGCCTCACATTCGGTGCCGCCATGGAAGGAGCGAGCCTCAGAACCATTGGGCGGGTCAGGGTTTCCACCGCCGGAATTGCAATTCATGTCGGCGGAGACGACCACTTTGAGCCGATCGCCCGAATCCACGACGAAGTCGGCATCTCCGGACCAACTCGGGTGGAAGTTGCGCTCGTCATAGCCACAGGAATTGCCGGACCAGGACGGTGTGCAGGCATCGGTTGTCCAATCCTCGGCTCCGATGATCGAGGTGCCGGCGACGATTGAGACCGTCCAGTCCACCGTCGACCCTTCCGGCCCTGTCGCCTTGAGGAAGAGCACGATATCGAGTTCATTCTGGTTTCCATTCAAGGTGCCACTCACGACGAGGTCGGAAAGCATCTGGTCGGTGGAGAATTCGACATTCGTCCCCGAGGCCATTTCCTCCTCCTGGCCACCGCTGTCGGGTTCCTCGGTCGTGATGCGTCCATCGGTCGGGTGACCGCCGGGGGCGGTGGCGAAGTAGAGGTCGTAAGACACGGAGCCGCCAGCTTCGGAACGAATCGGTGCCTCAGAGAGTTCCTCAGGTGCACTGGAAGGGGGGACCATGCCCGTCATTGTGGAGGCGAGCATGAGCGTGACCAAGAGAATGGACACACCGGTCTGCATTCGGAAGGAACCCAGCATACGCTCACCTACAGTAGCCTCGTGACACGTGGCCCATTAAACGGTTTGCCGACCGTGGTTGAGATTCACATCACTCTTGAAGGGTGCATCATAGATGCAGGGGGTCGTGAATCGATGGTGCAGGGGAAGGGATTTGAACCCTTGAAGACATTGTCGCCGGAGCTTAAATCCGGTGCCGTTGACCAGGCTTGGCAACCCCTGCACCCACTCTGAACACGGCGGATGACTTGAACACTCTCACGTCAGCGACCAACCGCCATCGACCCGGAGCAGTTGACCGGTGATGTAGGCTGGACCTGCGGCCAAGAAGAGCACGGTCTCGGCAACCTCTCGAGGATGGCCCTGACGACCCATCGGCACCTGTGCGAGCACGTGTTCCCGACGATCGTCGGATTCCCAATCCTGGAACAGGATCGCCCCCGGCCCGACCGCGTTCACACGAATGCTCGGTGCCAATTCCTTGGCCAGGCTTCGAGTAAGGGAGAGCAGAGCGGCCTTGGAGGCGCAATAATGGCTGTGATTGGCCCAATCCTCGCGCCCGCTGGCATTGTCAATCATGTTGATGACGGCCCCGGGTTGGTCCGTGCCTTCGAAGCAGAGATGCTCTCTCGCGTGATGAATCAGCATGAGTGGGGCTTCCGCGTTGACCATCCACATACGGCGGGCCGCATCCGAATTCATCTCAGCGATTTCCAATCGCTCGAAGATCGAGGCATTGTTGACCAGAATGTCGAGTCGCCCCGCACGCTCCACGACCGCCTCGATGAGGGCGCTTCGGTCCTCATCTTCAGCCAGATCGCCGCGAACGACGAAGGCCTCGCCGCCCGCCTCATCGATCGCCTCGACCAGATCCTCGGCCGCGGCCAGGCTTCGGTGGCAATGCACGGCGACGATCGCACCCGCGGCCGCGAGTGTCGCGCAGATTTCTGCGCCGATGCGCACGGCACCCCCCGTCACCAGTGCGACTCGGCCCTCCAGAGGGTGGCTCATGGTGGGTGCAAGCCCAGCATCCTCCTTGAAATCACCGTGGAGAGAGCCGATGGCCTTGAGGACAAACGATTAACCGAGGTCGAGACACGGCAACGGTAGAGGAGCGGAGCGGATGGCTGGACAACGACTGCCTGCATGGTTCAGAACCCAACTCCCCGTCGGTCGCGAACAGCAGGCATTCAACCTCACCCGAGCCAATGTCGAACTCAATGGCCTGAACACGGTCTGTCAGGAGGCGCGTTGCCCGAACATCCACGATTGCTGGAGCCGTGGCACGGCCACTTTCATGGTCGCGGGCGAACAATGCACACGGGGTTGCAGATTCTGTGCGGTTGGCACGATCAAGTCGCCTCCAGCGCTGGATTCAGAAGAGCCCGCGAAACTCGCGAGGGCGGTCGACCTGATGGGCTTGACACACGCCGTCATCACCTGTGTCAACCGCGATGAATTGAGCGATGGTGGGGCTGCCCATTACCGCGCCTGCCTGCTGGCTGTCAATGAGAGGAATCCAGAGGTGGGATTGGAATTCCTATCCTCTGATCTTGATGGAAATCTTACCGCCCTGTCCGACCTTTTGTCAGGTCTCCCGCTGAGGGTGTTCGCCCACAATGTCGAGTGTGTTCCGCGCCTGGACAAGATGGTGCGAGACCATCGCGCCTCTTTCGAACAATCCCTGACGATTCTACGCGAGGCCAAGCGTCTTCGCCCCGACATCCTGACCAAATCCAGCATCATGGTAGGTGTCGGCGAGACCGATGCCGAGGTCGTCGAGGCGATGCAGATGCTGCGCGATGTCGGCGTGGATCTCATCACGATCGGCCAATATCTCGCGCCGAGCGCGAACCACCTCTCCATCGACCGATTTCCACCTCCGGCAACCTTCGCGGAATGGGACATGGCCGCGCGAGACATCGGCTTCAGTGGGGTGGCCTGTGGACCGCTCGTGCGCTCCTCTTATCGTGCCGGCCTCCTCTACGAGGAGGCGATCACAAGCCTCGCTGCGAGCAGCGAAACCCTATGAGCAACTTCGGATTGGTGAGAGATGATGGGCGAAGATGGCGACTCCACCATGCACGTTCCCATTCCGCCACATCGTGAAGGCGGCACCTCATTCCCCTCCCCACACGACATCCCTGCGGGTCATCACGCGAGGCCAGCCATCGATTGTCAGGGTGCGGATACCCACGACCTCGCCTATGGCCTGCTGCGCGTGCTCGACGATGATGACGAGGCCGTTGGAGCATGGAATCCTGAACTTGATGACGACACACTTCGCGAAGCACTCGCCCACATGGTGCGCATTCGCGCCTTCGACGAGCGCATGATGATGATGCAGCGTCAAGGCCGGCTCTCGTTCTACATGAAGTGTCTCGGTGAGGAAGCGGTCTCGGTCGGCGCAGCCATGGCCATGGAGACCCGCGACATGGTCTTCCCATCCTACCGCCAGCAGGGACTTCTGTTCGTGCGCGGGCGCGATATGGTCGATATGATCAGCCATTGCATCACCAACTCAGCTGACAATGTCAAGGGTCGCCAGATGCCCGTTCACTATTCCTGGAAGGAAGGCAACTTCGTCTCAATCTCGAGTCCAGTCGGCACCCAATTCCCTCAGGCGGTCGGCTCCGCGATGGCCTTCGCCTACCGCGGCGAGGACAGCATCGCCTGCACCTGGCTCGGTGAGGGCACCTCGGCTCAGGGCGACTTCCACTACGGCCTCAACTTCGCCAGCGTCTACAAGGCACCCTGCGTGCTGGTTGTGGTCAACAATCAATGGGCGATCTCGACCCATCGAAACCTCGCTCACGGTGGACCCTCCTTCGCCGGGCGCGGCATTCCGTATGATGTCGCGAGCATGCGCGTCGACGGACAGGATTTCCTCGCCGTATACGCGGCGCACCAATGGGCGACCGCGCGCGCCCGCGCGGGACATGGACCGACCCTGCTCGAGATGTACACCTACCGCGGCGACTCGCACTCCTCCTCCGACGACCCGACGATCTACCGACCCGCGGAAGAATACGAATCCTGGCCGCTGGGCGACCCTCTCGACCGGCTCAAGGCCCACCTCATCAAGAAGGGTGAATGGGACGAGGACCAACACACAGCACTGGAAGAGCAGTGCAAACAGGAGATCGTCGTCGCCTACAAGGCTGCAGAGAAATTCGGCACCCTGAAAGAAGGCCCTTACCCCTCACTGAGCACCCTGTTCGAAGACGTCTACGAGGAGCCCCCGTGGCATCTGCTCGAACAACGCGGCGAGGTCGGCATCTGAGAGGTGAGAGCATGGCACAGATGAGCATCATCCAAGCGGTGAATTCCGCGATTGACAACATGATGGACAAAGACGATACCGTTGTCTCATTCGGCGAGGACGCCGGCTTCTACGGCGGCGTCTTCCGCTGCACTGCGGGCCTGCAGGAGAAGTATGGCAAGCATCGCTCCTTCGACACCCCACTCTCGGAAGGTGGCATCATGGGCATCGCGATCGGCATGGGCATGAATGGACTGCGCCCGGTCGCCGAGATCCAGTTTGCCGACTACATCTTCCCCGGCTTCGACCAGATCACCAATGAACTCGCAAAACTGCGCTACAGATCCGGCGGCGAATACTCAGCTCCCGTCACCATCCGAACACCGTGCGGAGGCGGCATCAAGGGTGGGCATTACCACAGCCAATCCCCAGAAGCCTACTTCACGCACACACCCGGACTCAAAGTCGTCATCTGCTCCAATCCCTACGATGCGAAGGGTCTGCTGATCTCCGCGATCGAATGCAATGACCCGGTCATCTTCTTCGAGCCCAAGCGCCTGTACAACGGCCCCTTCGATGGCGACCATGCCGCAGCGATGACCAAATGGACATCCCATCCGAAGGGTGAAGTTCCCGAGGAACATTATTCGATTCCCCTCGGTAAGGCCGAAACCGTGCGAGAAGGCAAAGAGGTCACCATCCTGTGCTACGGCACCATGGTCCACGTCGCGATTGCAGCGGCAGAGTCCAATGGCATAGACGCCGAGATCATCGATCTGCGCAGTCTGGTCCCGCTCGACATCGATGCGATCGAAACCAGCGTCAAGAAGACCGGGCGATGCGTCATCGTCCACGAAGCTCCCCGCACCTCGGGCTTCGGTGCAGAACTCATGAGTCAGGTCCAAGAGCGCTGCTTCTACCATCTGGAAGCCCCCATCGAACGTGTCACTGGATGGGATACCCCCTACCCACACAGTCTGGAATGGGACTACTTCCCCAGTCAAGCGAGAATCACCGAGGCCATGCGCCGAACTCTGGAGGAATGAGAATGGGAACCGACGTCTTCAAACTGCCCGACATCGGCGAAGGTGTGGTCGAAGGCGAGATCACCGCCTGGCACGTCGCCGAAGGCGACACCGTGGTCGAGGACCAGGCCATGGTCGACATCATGACCGACAAGGCCACCGTCGCGATCCAATCAAGCGTCGATGGAAAGGTCACCATTCTGCACGGCGCGGTTGGCGACATGATTCCCGTCGGCGCCGCCCTGATCTCCTTCGAGGTCGACGGCGAAGGCAGCGCACCAGAACCGGAGCCTGAAGTTGTGAAGGAGATCGTGGAAGAAGTTGTCAAAGAAACTCCTTCGATTGTGGTGCCTGAACCCGTTCCGGCCATCGTCGCCTCACCGGGAGGAAAACCTCTGGCTTCGCCAGCTGTTCGCCGTCGAGCCAAGGAGGAAAGCGTTCAACTCTCCAACGTGCGTGGAAGCGGACCTGCAGGCCGCATCTCGCACAAGGACCTCGACAAGCATCTCGCTGGCGGCAGCGGTGGCATTCCATCCTCTGCGCCCGGTTCAGCGAGAACAGGGACGACCGAGGTGCCGATCATCGGCCTGCGCCGCAAGATCGCTGAGCAGATGGTCAAGTCCTACACGACGATTCCACACTTCTCCTACTTCGAGGAGGTCGATGTCACCGACCTTGAAGCATTGCGCCAATGGATGAACTCCAACCGCAGCGATGACCAGCCCAAGCTGACCTATCTGCCCTTCATCATGCAGGCGCTGGTCAAACTCTTCCAAGATGGTCACGAAGGATGCAATGCCTTGTATGATGATGAGAAGGAAGTCCTGACACTCCACGAAGCGATCAACATCGGCATCGCCACCACCACGGACCGCGGTCTGTACGTGCCCGTGGTCAAGCATGTCGAGGCGATGACGATCCACGAGGTGGCCACAGAACTGCGACGTGTCGCCGGTGCAGCCAGAGATGGCAGCGCGAGCCTGACTGATCTGACAGGTTCTACGTTCACCATCACCAGTCTCGGTCGAGACGGTGGATTGGGCGCGACGCCGATCATCAATCAGCCCGAGGTCGGTATCCTCGGTGTTCACAAGGCGATTGACAGACCCATGGTCGTCGATGGCCATATCACCATCCGCCGCATGATGAATCTCTCCTCCTCGTGGGACCACAGGGTGGTCGACGGCGCCAACGGCGCCGCACTGATACAAGCATTGAAGCGACTTCTCGAGCATCCGATCTCGATCCTCTGAGGTGGCCAACCATGGACGACATCTCCTGTCAGGTACTCATCATCGGCGCTGGCCCGGGTGGCTACGTCGCTGCCATCAGAGCGGCTCAACTGGGATTGGACACCGTCATCGTCGAGGGCGACAAGGCCGGTGGCACCTGTCTCATCCGAGGCTGCATCCCTTCCAAGGCTCTGATTCATGCCTCTGAGCGAATGCATCAACTCGGTCAACACGTGGATGGCCACATGGGGATGAGGATCGAGGGATCGGTCTCATTGAACATGAAGGAACTGATCTCTTGGAA
>Ga0114996_10000535_pt1 | contig 53008 bp, 51 predicted proteins | sample ArcticOcean_MG_C_4_FD_87039 | JGI IMG/M metagenome (GOLD analysis project Ga0114996, IMG submission 87039) | Marine microbial communities from western Arctic Ocean - ArcticOcean_MG_CB4_134 | ecosystem: Environmental > Aquatic > Marine > Oceanic | place: Arctic Ocean: Canada Basin | collected...
CTCGAACCCTGGCCCGCCAGCCCAGGTCGAGGTGGCCGCTGCCTCCCGCAATCCGCTGCGGCGGAACGGCCCTCAGCACACGTTCCACTTCCCCTCCACGCCGCCCTATGCCTTGGACCATGACACGCAGATCCATGGCGATCTCTACATGCCGACCGGCGTCATCCGCGGCGCGACCGTCGTTCATCCGGGCGCCTTTACCGGGGCGAATTTCGGCACCGAGCTCCCTGTCTACGACAAGGTCTGCCGCGCCTTCGCCAGCAGCGGCATCGTCGCCGCGCTCATCGATCCGCCCCTCCATCGACGCCGTACAGCCTCAGGCGTCCAGAGCGGCCACGACCTCCTCCACGGCGACCTGTTCCCCTATGCCCGTGGCGTCGCGCAAGCCGTCCGTGACGTCCAAGCCGCCGTGGGTTGGCTCGAAGCCAACTATGGACCGACCGGACTCTGGGGACTCAGCCTCGGTGGTTTGGTCGCCTCGCTCGTCGTTGTCCGCGACCCGCGTTTGGCGTTCGCGGTGCTGGTGCAACCGCCGCTGGGGCACGAACACGCCATGGGGTCGGCGTTGACACGGACGTGGCGCAGCCAACTTCGAGAGAGCGGCGTCACGGAGGAAGACATCACAGCAGTCTTCCGGATGCTGCGCACCCGCCAGACTCCCGCCATCGGCCCCGAAAACATCCTGATTCAGGCAGGGCGTTGGGACACCGTCTCCTCGCCAGCCGGGATCGAAGCGGTCTGGCGCGCTTGGGGCGAGCCGCGGCTCAGTTGGTACGAGCACTCCCACACGTCGATCTTCTTGGCAGCGAACCAATGGGTCCCGGAAGGAGTCGGCTTTGCTCTGTCCGCGATGATCTGACCGGATCCAGGCCTCAGCTCACCCAGGTCTTCTCGGCTACCTCCGCCGTGAAGACCGGCTCGGGAGTCTGGGGCGCTATCCCAACATCACCGGCGAGCGCCTCTGTCACACGGCTGCGAAGCGCATCGATGCCCCAATCCTTCTCGGCGCTGATCAGCACGGCATCGGGACGGACCAGTTCGAGATCCTCAGCCGCGACAGCGAGATCGTCGAGGTCACGCGGCTGGCCGATCCCTTCGATCTCGAGTTGGTCGGCTTTGTTGAACACGGTCAGACGAGGGCGGTCGCCGGCCTTTAGCGCATCGAGTGTGTCCTCCACCGTCTGTGCTTGCTCGGCAGCATCGGGATGCGTCACGTCCACGACGTGAAGCAGCAGGTCGGCATCGCTCAGCTCCTCCAGCGTGGCGCGGAAGGCGGCGATGAGATGCGTCGGCAGCTTTTGAATGAATCCCACCGTGTCGGTCAGGAGCACCGTGAGATCGTCGCTGAGATGGCAGCGGCGCGTCACCGGATCCAGCGTTTCGAAGAGGCGGTTGCGGGCCGTGACATCGGCATGGGTGAGCCGGTTCATCAGCGTGCTTTTACCGGCGTTGGTGTACCCCACCAGCGCCACGATGGGAACGCCGGACTTCTGCCGTTGCTGCCGGTAGCCCTTGCGCTGCGCGCGCACTTGCTCGATCTCTTGCTTGAGCCTCTTGATCTGGTTGCGGATGAGACGACGGTCGGTCTCAAGCTGCGTCTCCCCAGGACCACGCAAACCGATTGCGCCTTCCATACGCTCCAAGTGCGACCACTGCCCCCGCAGGCGCGGCAGCAGATACTCGTGTTGAGCCAGCGCGACTTGCAGCTTGCCCTCTCGGGTGCGGGCACGCTGAGCGAAGATGTCCAGAATCAGGGCCGTGCGATCGATGATCTTGACGTCCAGCTTGTTCTCCAGATTGCGTTGCTGAGCGGGACTCAGCTCATCGTCGAAGATGGCGACGCTGTACTGCAGGTCAGGACGGGAATCCACGATCTCCTGGACCTTACCCTTACCGATGTAGGAGTTGCGGTCGGGATGGCGCAGCTTTTGGCTGACGCGCCCTACCGGACGTGCGCCCGCCGTCCGCGCCAGCATCGCCAGCTCATCCAGCGACGCATCGACGCTCCAGTGGTTGGACCGTGGCGTGTCGGCGGCAATGAGAATGGCACGTTCCTGCGCGTCTGCAGTCGTGTGCAGGGGCTGGCGTTTACGCTTGGCGATAAGACGCTCCGTTCGCCTCGAAAATGTCCATCCAGACTAGAAGGAGGATAGATCTTTTCGGACGCGCGCCGCTTCGTTATTGGGACACGCGCGCCACACTGCCGTTCCACTCGGAACAAAACTGCAGTAACAGACCATCCGTCGCCAGGCTGAAGATACCCAATTCGAAGGGGCTTAGCTCCCCCCCGAAGTGAACTCGCCGATGCGACGGACGCCCTCCTCAAGCTGGTCGTCCGGGACGGTGAGCGAGAGACGAACGTAACCCTCGCCCGCTTCGCCGTAGCCACGGCCCGGCGTCACCACAACCGCCTTCTGCTCCAGGAGGTCGGCCGCAAACTCCGCGCTCGACGTCCCGTCCGGGACTCGCGCCCAGACGTAGAGGCTGGCTTTGGGCGTCTTCACCCGCAGCCCGATCCTCTCCAGAGCGGCGACGACGCGGTCGCGCCGATTCTGGAGCTGCGCGTTATTGCGGGTGATAGCGTCTTGGTCGCCTTCCAACGCCGCGATCGCCATGTGCTGAATCGCCTGCGGGATGCCGCTATCGATGTTTGACTTGACGCGCATCAGCGCGTTGATGACCTCGGGATTCCCCACCGCCCAGGCGATGCGCCAGCCCGTCATGTTGAACGTCTTGCTAAAGGAGAAAAACTCGATGCCCACGTCGCGAGCGCCTTGCGCCGCCAGGAAGGCTGGCGGAACGTAGCCGTCGTAGGAGACATCGCTGTAGGCATTGTCGTGACAGACCACAAGGTCGTGGTCGCGAGCGAACCGCACCACCTCATCGAAGAACTCGGGCGTGGCGGTCGCACCGGTGGGATTGTTGGGGTAGTTGAGCCATAGCATCTTGGCCCTAGCGAGGACATCGGCGGGAATGGCGGAGAAGTCGGGCAGGTAGCCGTTCTCCTCGGTCAATGGCATGTAATGCGACTCGCCACCCGCGAACATCGTGCCGATCGAGTAGACGGGATAGCCGGGGTCCGGGATCAGCGCGATGTCGCCCGGGTCGATGAAGCAGAGTGGGATGTGCGCGATCCCCTCCTTGGCGCCAATCAGCGGCAGGATTTCCGTCTCCGGATCGAAGCTGAAACCGAAGCGTCCTTCCATCCACGTGGCGATCGCCTGGCGCAGCGCCGGCAGTCCTTCCGATTCCGGGTAGCGATGGTTGGCGGAGTCGGCGGAGGCGTCGTAGAGGCCCTGCAAGATGTGATCCGGCGTGGGGAGATCGGGGTCTCCAATCCCGAACGTGATCACGTCGATGCCCTGCGCCCGCTTCTCCGCGATCTTGCGCGAGATCTCGACAAATAGGTACGGCGGCAGCGATTCAACTCGCTTGGCGACCTGCATCGGTGATTCTCCCAACCCTGAACCGCGTTGGCGGCTGGATAGCTGCTAGTGACGAGATGAATCCTGTCGATGACCTGGGCGGCTCCGGTTCGATCTGTGCAGCTCTGACCGGCGGCCTGGGTCCTGCGGGTAACCCGTGATCGGCTTAGAAACGACCCCAGATCCGGCCCACCTTGACCTGGGTCTGGACCTTGGCCAGCCGGTTCTCCTCCACCACGGCGGGGTCGGCGATGCGCTGATAGCGGAGGCCGTCACCCCCGTGCTTGAGTCCAAACGTAGACAGGGTGGGGTCGCCGATGGCATCCTGGGCGACCTGCACCGTGAGCGCTCTGCGGTTGTCTTCACGCCCATGCAGGATCGTGGCGTGCAAGAGCGCGGCACTGATCCGTTCGGTTCCCAGATTTCCGTCCACGACGAACTGGTCGGCCAGGAGTCCCCGCTTCTCTGCGTCGCTGACGCGGATGTAGCCAGCGGGTGCGCCGTCCACCTCGGCGATCGCGATCCAGCGGACATCGTCGAAGAACCGTTTAGGGAATGGCGGCGCTAGCCGGTCATCCCCGCCGATGTTCTCTTCGATCTGGCTGAAGGCGTCGATATCGTCGATCGTCGCTTGGCGGACGGTGACGTCGCTGGGTGCGTCCGGAATCTCTTGCTCACGCACATCGCGGCAGCGCATCAACGCGATGTTGATGGGCGCTTCGAACTCCGCGCCAATGAAGATGCTCTCTTGGTGATGGCGACGGGGGAAATCGTTGAACTCCAAGACCAGCAGCTCGATGGCGCCGTTCTTGATCGCGATCTCCGCGACCTCGTTCAACAGCTCCGTGAACTGCTGGCGCATCGGCTCTACCTTGTCGAACTCGTAGTAGATGCGCAGGTGTCGGCCGAAGGGGATACCCAGCACGTAGCCGTCGTCGCAGGACGACGCGATGAGCTCCGGGCTCTTCACGATTTCGCCGTAGTCAACATCGTTGCGGTTGCGATAGGCCAAGGCATGCGTGGCCAAGGACTCGTGCAACTGCCGGATGAGACCCGGCGTGATGTCTTGCTCATAGCGCGTGCTGTCAGGCGTGACCATTGAGTGTCCATTCTCCATCGAAGACGTAGGCGGCAGGCCCTTCCAGGTAGACCGAGCTTGCCGGGTCGCCGTCCCATTCCAGTTCCAGGTCGCCTCCGGGGAGGCTGACGGTTGCTTGTTGATCGGCGAGGCCGCTGAGCCGGGCCGCGACGAGGATGGCGCAGGCGCCGGTCCCGCAGGCCAGCGTCAGCCCCACGCCACGTTCCCAGACGCGGGCGCGTAGATGGTTGGGGGCCAGCACGTTGACGATCTCAAAGTTCGTGCGGTTGGGAAAGTGCGCATCATGCTCCACCTCAGGCCCAACGCGGTCCAGTGCTACCTCATCAACCGGGGTCTCGGTGAAGTGCACCGCGTGCGGGTTCCCCATCGACACACAGGTGACGGCGTATGTCTCGCCATCGATGTCCAGCGGCAAGCCAATGACTGGCTCCGCCGACGCCGCGACCACCGGCACGGACTGAGCCGTGAGCCCCGGCGCGCCCATGGAGATCCGCACGCGATCGATGGAACCCCCAGAGGCGTCGAAGCTAGCGCGCAGGACCCCGGCGCCGGTCTCCACGTCGAGGCGGCCATCGGCGGCGGGCCCGTCCGCTGCAAGAATGCCACCGCGTTCCACGGCATACTTGACGAAGCAGCGCAGACCGTTTCCGCACATCTCGCTCAGTGAACCATCGGGGTTGTACATCACCATGCGGACGGGAGCGCAATCGGAGTCGCGCAGGATGAGTAGTCCATCCGAGCCCACACCGAAGTGGCGCGTGCAGATCTCAGCGGCCAGCGCCGACCAATCGAGATCGCGCGCACGTCCATCAACGAGCACGAAGTCGTTCCCGGCGCCCTGCACCTTGGTGAAAGGGATGGTCTGCATAGGGGACTGATTGTAGAGGGCTTCGCGATTTAGCGGCACGCTGTGCGCGCTCTTGCCGCAAGTCTGAGTGTCGCGCCGCGATCGTCCATCGAGGCGGGAGTGTGGCTTGCTTGTCGGGCCGCGTCTCCGTCTTCAGGCGTCAAGCGATTCTCGGACGTGGACGCGCGCCGTGGCGGCGTCGCTGCACCAGCGGATGCGCTCGTCGTCGGAGCGGAACCACTTGGCTTGAGCGCGGGCGAGCTGCCGGGTGGCGAGCTTGATCTCCTCGATCGCCATCTCGAGCGAGCTCTCGCCCGCGAAGTGCTGGACGATCTCGCGGTAGCCGATGCTCTCCAAGCCTGGCGCCGCTGGTCCCAGTCCGGCATCGATCAGGGCCCGGGTTTCCCGCACCAGGCCGTTGGCGATCATCTCGTCGACACGGGCATTGAGTTGATCGTCCAACGCGGCAAGGTCGTAGGCGGGGGCGACGATGACGGCGGGGATCGGGTCCCGCTCGTCGTGCCAGTCGGAGATGGGGCGCCCGGTGCTCTCGTACACCTCGAGTGCCCGGATCACGCGGCGCACGTTCCGGGCGTCGATGCGCTCCGCCGCCACAGGGTCGACCTCGCCGAGCCGCTCGTGGAGGGCGCCGGGCCCGTTGCTCAGCGCGAAGGCGGTCATCTGCTCGCGGAAGTTGAGATCGGGTTCGACCTCAGGAACGCTCCAGCCCTCCAACAACGCCCAGATGTACTGACCCGTCCCCCCAACCACCACCGGGACTTTGCCTCGGGATCGGATCTTGTCGATGGCAGCGCGGGCTTCACGGAGGAAACGCCCCAAGTGAAAGCGCTCCTCCGGGTCGACGTGATCGATGCAGTGGTGCGGCACTCGGGCGCGCTCTTCCGCCGTAGGCTTGGCGGTGCCGATATCGAGGTCGCGGTAGACCTGCCGGCTGTCGGCGCCAATGATCTCGCCGTCGAACCGCTCAGCCAAATCGAGGCCCAACTCGGTCTTGCCCGTACCGGTGAGGCCAACGACAACGATGATGGGGGGCTCTTTGGGCATGGTGCTCACTGGGCTCCCCCGTGACTCGGGGGCGAGTCTGGTGCTTCGCTGGTCGATCCGGACCTAAGCTGAGGCGCTGGCACCGGCGATGGCACGAGTGATGGAGAGGAAAGCATCGGCGTTCAGGGCGGCGCCACCGACGAGCGCGCCATCGATGTCTGGCTGAGCGGCGAGAGTCGCGGCATTGTCGGGTTTGACCGAGCCGCCATAGAGCACACGGACGATGGCGGCCTTGGCATCCGTCGTGACGTCGGCCACGACCCCACGTACAAACGCGCACGCCTCTTGCGCCTCCACCTCCGTCGCCGCTTTGCCCGTGCCGATCGCCCACACCGGCTCGTACGCGACCACGAAGCCATCCGGAACGTGGATGTCTCGCAGTCCCTCCGTCACCTGACGCCGCAGAACCGCCTCCATCTCACCCGCCTCGCGTTGCTCCAGCGTCTCGCCCACGCAAAGAATAGGCTTGAGTCCATGGGCGAGAGCCGCCTGCACTTTGCCATTGAGCGCCGAGTCCCGCTCGCCGAAGAGCTGGCGACGCTCCGAGTGGCCGAGGATCACCCAATCGGCGATCTCCTTGAGCTGTGTAGGGCTGACCTCGCCGGTGAACGCACCCTTCTCCTGCGCGTGCATGTTCTGCCCTGCGACACCCACTCCGCTGCCATCGAACTTCGCGGCCACGCGGGCGATCTGGAGAAACGACGGGCTGAGCACGACCTCAACACCATCTATCCCACCAATGGCGGCGAGTCCGTCGCACAGGGCGTCGACTTCGGCGTTGGTACCGTTCATCTTCCAATTCCCGGCGCTGATGGGCGTTCGCGGCGAGCTGTGGTCCGGCATGTGAAGCTCATTTCGATGCCCTGCCGACCCACGATCTCAGGGGCGGGCGGGCGAAGTGCTGATCTCGCTGCCGGTCAGCATACGGTCAGTCCTGCTCGGGGAGAACATCTTCGAGTAGCACGGTCGGGAGCACGGCGACGCCTGGTAGCTCACGCCCTTCGAGAAGCTCCAGCGCCGCGCCGCCCCCGGTGCTGATGTGTGACATGCGGTCCGCGAGACCCGCTTCGCGCGCCGCTTGTACGGTCTCGCCGCCCGCGACGATAGTCCGGGCATCCAAACTCGCGATGACCTCGGCGATCGCGCGGGTGCCTCCCGCAAATGGTGTTCTCTCGAACATTCCGAGCGGCCCGTTCCAGACAACAGTGTCGACGTCTTGAAGCGCGGCGGCGAAGTGCTCGATCGTGCGGGGTCCCACGTCGAAGATGCTCCAGCCATCGGGGACGCCGCCCTCGGAGAGATCGATGGGGCGGGCGCGAGGATCCGAGTCTGGCGACTCCGCGATGACCGCGTCGACGGGGAGAAGGAGTGCGCAGCCACGCCGCTTGGCTTCCGCGGCGATCGCGGCGGCTTGGTCGGCCATGTCCGGTTCGGCGAGCGAAGCGCCCACGGGTGTGCCTTGCGCCAGCAGGAAAGTGTTGGCCATCGCGCCGCCAATACAAACGACGCTCGCGTGCTGCACCACGGACTGGAGAAGCGCCAGCTTGCTGCTGACTTTCGCGCCGCCACTGACGATGGCGCGCTTGCCCGCCTTCTCGTCGAAAACGCTGGAGAGCGCATCCAGTTCCCGCTCCATCAGCAATCCGGCTGCCGAGGGAAGGAGGTGCGCGACGCCCTCTGTGGAGGCGTGCGCACGATGCGCCGCCCCGAAGGCATCGTTGACGTAGAGATCGGCAAGGGCAGCGAGGTGCGCGGCGAAGGCCGGGTCGTTGGCTTCCTCTTCGTGGTGGAAACGGAGGTTCTCCAGCAGCAGTACTTGGCCAGCCCCGAGTTGCTCGGTGGCGGCGGTCGCCGCGGCGCCTACGCAATCCGGCGCCAGCTGAACCGGACGCGAGAGCAGCCGTCCCATGCGCTGCGCGACAGGGGCAAGGCTGAGCCCGGCGTCGGCGTGGCCCTGGGGGCGGCCCAGGTGCGAGCAGGCGATGACGATGGCCCCCGCGTCGATCAGGTACTGGATTGTGGGCAGCGCGCCGAGAATCCGTGAGTCGTCGGCCACATCGGGCTGCCCCGATGGCCCCTCCCGAAGGGGAACGTTGAAGTCGGCGCGCACCAGCACACGCTTGCCACGTACGTCGAGGTCACGGACGGATCGCTTCTTCACGGCTGCGACCTCTTCAATATCGGAGCTCAACGTCAGTAGCTCAATGTTCCTGGCGGACCGGTCCTATTCCCGATCCTGCGCGGGCGCGGCGGGATCCGCTTCCGGCTGCGACTCCGCTTTGGCAAGACTGTCTCCTTGGGGGAGGTATTGCGCGATCAACCGATCGACTTCCTCCTCCGAAGTCGCGCCGGGACGCACGATCCGAGGCGGGGCGCTGGTGCAGTCGAGAATCGTTGACGCGATGCCCTGGGGGGCAGAACCCATGTCGGGCAGGATCGTGACTTCGTGTGTTTCCAGCTCCGCGCTAAAGGAGCGCCGCACGTCGACCTGCGAGGCGGCGGGTGGTTCCCCGTGGCGATTGGCACTGGAGCCGGTAATCGGTTCGCCAACTGCCTCCAGCACAGCGAGGGCGAGCGGGTGATCCGGCATTCGCACCGCAACCGTCTTGCTGGGGACAGCTAGCGAGTGCCAGGCGGGATTTTTCGGTAACACCAACGTAAGGGAGCCGGGCCAAGCCGAAGCGGCAAGTTCCCGCACGCCATCCTCGATGTCCGTCGCGACCGTATCAAGTTCATCCATACTGGAGATGAAGACCGGCATGGCCTCGCTGTCCGGGCGTTGCTTCACGGCGTAGCAATGCATCACGGCGTCGCCACGGGAGGCGAGGACCGAGAGGGCATACTGCGTGTCCGTGGGGATGGCGACGAGCCCGCTCCTCTGGAGAGCTTCAGCGCCAGCGCGGGCGAGTGTCTGCAAGTCGGCCTCATCAAGCGCCGGGATCTCTGGAGGCTCTGGCATCGGAGGAAGGTCGGGGGTGGTGGGCATGGCGTCACTCCGAGTCTGCTGGGATGGCATATCCCGCGTGAATCGTTGGGCAGATCAGTCGTCGAATCAACAGCGGAGATCGCGTTAGGACAACTGTTCTTGACGCGAGTATACACCTGCGATACACCTGCCTTAGCGGTGCACACGAACCGGCACGTGAACCAGCATGCGCCGCAAGGAGCAGCCCTTGACCATCCCCGTGAGCGGCCCCGTGAACGACCCTGTGAACAGCCCCTTGGACGAGGACTCCGGCGCCTCCCCTCGGATCCGCACCACAGATGACCTGGAGGTCTCAAGTTACCTCGAGATCGCGGAGGAGCGTCAAGGCGCCCGGCCGACTGGGTCGGAGGAATCGCCCGAGCCGCACGAGACGATCGTGATCATCGATTTCGGCGGGCAAACGACAATGTTGATTGCCCGTCGGGTGCGGGAACTGAAGGTCTACTGCGAGTTGTTGCCGCACACGGCTTCTTGGGAGCGTGTGCGCGCCCTCAACCCCAAGGGTTTCATCTTGTCGGGCGGGCCGTCGTCGGTGAATGACGATGGCGCGCCGCGCGCGCCCGCCTACATCTACGAGAGTGGGCTACCGGTACTGGGCATCTGCTATGGGATGCAGACGATCACGGCAGACCTGGGTGGCCGGGTAGTGGGGTCATCGGAGCGGGAATACGGTCATGCGGTGCTTCACCACGGCGCCGGTGGCGATGACGCGCCAGACCGCATAGCGAGCAAGTTGCTGCACGACCTACCGGAGGCGATGCCGGTCTGGATGAGCCACGGCGATCGGGTGGCGGAGCTGCCGCCCGGCTTCGCGCCGCTGGCATCGAGCGAGAGCATCCCCGTCGCCGCCATGGGCAACGAGGCAGGAATCTACGGCATCCAGTTCCATCCAGAAGTTGTCCACACACCCGATGGGGCGCAACTCCTGCGGAACTTCGTGATCGACGTCTGCGGCTGTCGGGGCGATTGGACCGCCGCCAATTTCGTCGACGAAGCGGTGGGGCGGATCCGGGATGAGGTGGGCGACGGCCGGGTGATCTGCGCACTGAGCGGAGGCGTGGATTCCGCCGTCGCCGCGGCGCTCGTCCATAAGGCCGTGGGCGACCAGCTGACATGCATCTTCGTCGACAACGGGCTCCTGCGCCGGGAGGAGCCGGACCGCGTCGTGCAGACGTTCCGCGAGCACCTCTCGATCGACTTGCGGCACGTGGACGCGGTAGGCCAGTTCCTCGAGGAGCTGGCCGACGTCACCGACCCTGAAACGAAGCGGAAGCGGATCGGCGAGACCTTCATCGCCGTCTTCGAAGAGAAGGCGAAGGAGTTGGGGAAGGTCGACTTCCTCGTGCAGGGCACGACCTATCCCGATGTCGTGGAGAGCGCCGGAAGCGGCGCCGACGGCGTCACCGCGACCATCAAATCGCACCACAACGTGGGTGGCCTCCCCGAGCACATGGAGTTCAGCTTGGTTGAGCCGCTGCGCTACCTCTTCAAGGATGAAGTGCGGCAGGTGGGGCTGGAGTTAGGACTGCCGAAGCGGATGGTGTTCCGGCAGCCGTTCCCCGGCCCCGGCCTCGCGATCCGCATCATCGGGGCGGTGACCCGCGACAAGCTGGAGATCTTACGTAGTGCCGACTGGATCTTTCGCGACGAAATCGACGCCGGGAATCTCTACAGCGAACTGTGGCAGTCCTTCGCGATCCTGACTGACACGCGATCCGTGGGGGTCCAGGGCGACGCGCGGACCTACGGGTATGTGATCGCTCTACGCGCCGTCACTGCGGAGGACGCGATGACTGCGGATTGGGCGCGGCTGCCCTACGACGTACTAGCGCGCGCTTCCAGCCGCATCGTGAATGAGGTGCCGGAAGTGAACCGGGTTGTTCTGGACATCACCTCAAAGCCACCGGGCACGATCGAATGGGAGTAGCACCCGTGCACTTGGTGGGGGCGAACAAGTGAGAGTCCTCGTTGTCGGCGGAGGTGGCCGGGAGCACACGATGGCGTGGTCGCTGTCGCGTAGCCCGCGCGTTGATGCCGTGTTCTGTGCGCCCGGGAATGCCGGCACGGCGTCGCTGGGGACGAACCTCCCAGTCGCGGCAGCTGACATCCCCGGCGTCCTAGCCACGGCCCGCGAACATAAGATCGACCTCGTCGCGGTGGGCCCTGAGGATCCACTGGCGGCGGGCATGGTCGATGAATTGACCGCGGCAGGATTCGCCGCCTTCGGCCCCAGCAAGGCGGCGGCCCGCCTTGAGGGATCGAAGTGGTTCGCCAAGGATGTGATGCAACGGGCGGGGGTGGCGACGGCGCCGGGCCAGGCGTTCTCCGACGCGGCGGCGGCGCACACGTTCATCGATGAGACCTTTGCAACGGCGCCCGTGATCAAGGCAGACGGGCTGGCGGCGGGCAAGGGCGTCATCGTTCCGGCGGACATGGCGGAGGCTCATGCCGCGGTGGACGAACTGCTGAGCGGTCGCTTCGGCGAGGCCTCGGCGCGGGTCGTGGTGGAGGAACGGTTGTCAGGTCTGGAAGCGAGCGCAATGGCATTCGTCGATGGCACGACCGTCGTCCCGATGCCCTTTTCCTGCGACTACAAACGCGCCTTCGACGCCGACGCCGGTCCCAACACCGGCGGAATGGGCGTCTACAGCCCGCCTGGGTTTCTGCCCAATAGCCACGCGCCGGAGGTGTTCGGCGCGGTACATGACCCCGTCGTCCAGGCGATGCGGGAATCGGAGTCTGCCTTTCGCGGAGTGCTCTATGCGGGTCTGATGGTGCACGAGGGCCGCTCATCCGTGATCGAGTTCAACTGCCGCTTCGGCGATCCCGAGACGCAAGTCGTGCTGCCTCAACTTCAGACGGACTTCGTGGACGTGATGGAGGCCTGCATCACAGGTCGGCTCGCCGAACAGAACGTCACTTGGAGCGGGGAAGCCGCGGTCGGGGTCGTCTTGGCCAGCGGCGGCTATCCAGGATCGTATGCGACGGGCCTCCCGATCACTGGTCTCGACGCCGTGGACGATGACGTGACGGTGTTCCACGCCGGTACCGCCCTTTCCGACGACGGGACGGTCCTCACTGCCGGCGGGCGGGTCTTGACCGTCGTCGCTCGCGGACCGACCCTGGCCGACGCGCGGGCACGGGCGTATGACAACGTGGCCCGTATTGACTTCGAGGGGCGGATGTTCCGCTCCGACATTGCGCTCCGAGAGGACGAGGCGCTTCGAGAAGACCAGGCGCTTCGAGAACAGGCGCCACAAGAGCTCTAGGCGGAGGAACGTCGATGGCGGAGCCCAACCTGCAGTCCCATGACGAGGCGCAAGAGATTGCGATGTTCGAGGGCATCTCGCGCCGCACGCTCAACCATGGCGACAAGACGTCGATCCACGAGATCAAGATCGCCAAGGACGCGGTCGTCCCCGAACACACGCATCCGCATGAGCAGACGGGGTACTTGGTCTCCGGCCGGTTGCGGTTCACGATGCCGGGCATCGACAAAGTCTTAGAACCCGGCGACTCCTGGCTCGTCCCCGGCGATCTGCCGCACGAAGTGACCGCACTCGAAGACTCCGTCGCGCTCGACATCTTCGCGCCGGCGCGCACGGAGTACATCCCGTGAGCCGACTTCACTCCCCCCAGCCGGTGTCGTCGTGATCCCCCGTTACTCGCGGCCGGAGATGGCCGCGCTCTGGACCGACCAAGCGAAATGGGAACGCTGGCTTCAGGTTGAGATCGCGGTGACCAATGCCTGGGCGGATGAGGGTGTCGTACCGAAGGAAGACGCCGCGAAGATCGCCAAGGACGCCGCCTTCGTGGTGGAAGACATCGATCGCTACCAGCGCGAAGTCCACCACGACACCTTGGCCTTCCTCCGCTCGGTCAACGAACATCTTGGCGACGAGGGTCGCTGGGTCCACCACGGCCTGACGACGAGCGATGTCTGGGACACAGCCTCAGCGCTACAGATTCGCGACGCCGCGGCCATCCTTGAGCAAGATCTCGATCGGTTGCACGGTGCCCTGGAGAAACTGGCGCGCACGCACAAGCGCACGATCTGCGTCGGGCGGACCCACGGCATCCACGCCGAACCGACGACCTTCGGTCTGCGCATCGCCGGTTGGGTGGATGAGGTCCGCCGACATCAGCGACGTCTGGCCGACGCCAAGGCAGCGATCGCCGTCGGCAAGATCAGCGGCACCGTCGGCACACACGCCACGGTGCCCGCCAAGATTGAGGAACGGGTCTGCAAGGAGTTGGGACTCGGCGTGGAGCCGGTGTCGTACCAGGTCGTGCAGCGTGATCGGCACGCGCAATTCGCCAGCACCCTGGCCCAGATCGGCGCCTCGCTGGAGAAGTTCGCGCAGGAGATCCGGCACCTGCAGCGGACAGAGGTCCGCGAGGTCGAAGAACCGTTCATGCCAGGGCAGGCCGGATCGTCAGCGATGCCCCATAAGCGCAATCCCGAGAAGTGCGAGCGCATCTGTGGCCAGGCGCGCCTGCTGCGCGCCTACGCGACGACCGCTCTGGAGAATGTCGCGCTCTGGCATGAGCGCGATATCAGCCACACCAGCACAGAGCGCATCATCATTCCCGACGGCTGCACGCTGCTGGACTACATGCTGGATCTGTTCACTTGGATCGTAGAGGGGTTGGTCGTCTACCCCGAACGGATGCAGAAGAATCTGGATATGTCGTTCGGGTTGGTTTTCTCGCAACGCGTGCTGTTGGCGTTGGTGGAGCACGGCGGCATGCAGCGCGACGACGCCTACAAGCTCGTGCAGTTGCATGCGATGACGGCATGGAACGAGGATCGGCAGTTCTTCGAGCTGCTCTCCGCCGACGATCGCGTCACAAGCGCGCTCAGCGCGGAGCAACTCCAGGATTGTTTCGACGCGGAGTTCTTCCTGAAAAACATTGATCGCTCGTTCGAGCGGTTGGGCATTTGAGAGGGCAAACACGATGGCGCCTGACGCCTTAGCCAGCGACGCTCCGCAGGACGTCATGATGGAATCGCACTTGGACTTGCCGCGCCGGCAGGGCAAGGTGCGCGAGATCTACGAAGTCGACGACTCCCGGTTGCTCATCGTGGCGACCGACCGTGTCTCGGCCTTCGACGTCGTCTTACCGACCGGCATCGCCGACAAAGGGCGCGTCCTCACGCAGATGTCGGCGTATTGGTTTGAGCGCAGCGAGAGCATCGTGCCGAACCACATGATCCGGGTGATCGATTCCACCGACAACCCTGACTTGCCCGTCGCCCTCGGACCGGAGCACATCGGCCGTTCGATGTTGGTGCGGCGGGCTGAGCCCGTCATGATTGAAGCCGTTGTGCGCGGCTACATGGCGGGCAGCGGCTGGAAGGACTACCAGGCATCGGGGCAAGTCTGCGGGATCCGTCTGCCGGAGGGCATGACTGAATCGGAGCCGTTCCCCCAACCGCTGTTCACCCCAGCGACCAAAGCCGCCGTCGGCGAGCACGACGAAAACATCTCATACGAGCGAGCGGTCGAGATCGTCGGCGAGGACATCGCCAACGCCATCAAGGTGCGCTCCGTGGCGTTGTACATCTACGGCCTCGAAAAGGCTCGCGAAAAAGGCTTCGTCATCGCCGATACGAAGTTCGAGTTTGGCGTCGCCACGAACGACCATGGCGAGCCGGAGACGATCCTCATCGATGAGGTGCTGACGCCAGACTCATCGCGGTTCTGGGAGGCGGCAACGTATAAGACGGGAATCCATCAAGAGGCGTTCGACAAGCAAGCGCTGCGCGACTGGCTGGAGTCGAGCGGGTGGGAGAAGGAACCGCCAGGACCTGCGATCCCGCCCGAGGTGGGGGAGGATCTGCGTCGGCGCTACCTCGAAGCGTTTACCCGAATCACAGGGCGCGAGCTGCTGCGTCCGTAACCGGAGGGGCCGATGCACTTCAAAGCCGAGATCCATGTGACGCTAAAGCGGACCGTCAACGATCCGCAGGGCCTGACCATCAAGGGTGGGCTACAACAGCTCGGCTTTGGGGACGTGGACGCGGTGCGGGCGGGCAAGTACATGGAAGTCTGGCTGGACGCCGACGATCAGGCGTCGGCGGAGACGCAGATCGATTCCATGTGCGACAAGCTTCTGGCCAATCCCGTGATCGAGGATTACCGCTACGAAGTGCAAGAGACCGAACCGGCATCCAAATAGTCGGGCGGAGCAGGCGCCGCTAGGCGTTCAAGGTGCCCTTGGTGCTCGGCACCGAGTCGGAGCCCTCCACGATCTTCACGGCATCCCGGAGCGCGCGCGCAAGCGCCTTGAACGTCGCCTCCATGATGTGGTGGTCGTTTTCGCCGGCGAGCTGACGGATGTGCAGCGTCAGCCGCGCCTCTTGAGCTAACGACTCCAAGAAGTGCGGCACCATCTGCGTCGGTAGCTGGCCGACGGCAGGAGTCGCGAACTCGAGGGCGATGCTCGCGTGGGCCCGGCCACTCAGATCCAATGCCACCTGCACCAGCGTCTCATCGAGGGGGACGGTCCGGTCAGCCATTCGTGCCACGCCCACTCGATCACCAAGCGCTTCGTCGAACGCTTTGCCGACGGCCAAGCCAATGTCTTCGACGGTGTGATGCGCGTCGATCGCGAGGTCTCCGCTGGCCTTGACCTTGAGGTCGAAGCCCCCATGCCGCGCCAGTTGATCGAGCATGTGATCGAGCATGCCGATGCCGGTGTCGACATCAGATTGGCCGGTCCCCTCCAAGCGCAGGGAGACATCGATTTCGGTCTCTTTGGTCTTGCGGTGGACGGTGCTTTCGCGCATCGATCTCTCTCGTCACTCCTTGCGATCATCACAGAAGGCCTGATGATCATCGCAGGGAGATCCGGGCAGGGCTATCACACAAGCGTTAAGCGGTTCGGCGATAGAAGGTCCGATTCAGTCCGAGAAGCCCAGACTGCGCCCCGCCGCTTGCAGGCGCTGCATCAGGTCGTCGAGCTGATCGGGGCGGGGCATGCTGATGCGGATGCAGCGCGCCAGGAGGTCGGGCCGGGTGTAGTAGCGGACGAAGACGCCGCGCTGTTCCAGGGCGTCGCGGAGGTCCTTACCGCGGCCATCCTGGACCTCGCAGAGCAGGAAGTTGGCGGCGGATGGATTGGGGCTGAGCCAGGGAAGTTCATCGATGCGGGAGCTGAGATCGTTGCGGGAGGCGACGATGGTCTCGATCTGCGCCGCGTACGCGGCTTGATGGTCGAGCGCGGACAGCGCCCCGATCTCGGCGGCACGGTTGACGCTGTAGGGCTGCTTGATGCGCATCACAACGTCGGCGACGGTGGGGGGGAAGACGCCGTATCCAATCCGCAGCCCCGCTAACCCAGCCCACTTGGAGAACGTGCGGAAGACGATGAGTCGGGGGTGATCGCCCATCCAGGAGAGGAACGACGCCCCCGCGAATTCGGCATACGCCTCATCGAGAATGACGGTGACGCCAGTGGCGAGAAGGGCGCGCAATTCGGTGTCGCTGAGGACAGCGCCGGTCGGATTGTTGGGGGTAGCTAGGAGGACAGCGGCGGTCTCATCCGTAATCTGCTGGAGGACGGCGTCGAGGTCGAGGCTGAAGTCAGCGGCGCGCGGCACCTCGTCCAAGACGACGCCTTGGACATCCGCGACAAAGCGGTACATGCCGAACGTGGGCGGACAGACCAAGATGCGCTGTCCTGGCGCGACAAGCGCGCGGATCGTGACCTCGATCAGCTCATCTGACCCTGCGCCCGCGACAATGCGTTCGGCGGCAACGTCAAGATAGGCCGCGATCGCGGCGCGCAGTTCCACCTGGAGGGGATCGGGGTAGACCGCGTAGTCGGTGACCGCGGCGATGGCATCGCGGACGGCAGGCAACATGCCGAAGGGGTTCTCGTTGGCGTCCAGCTTGAGGACATCGGCTGGATCGATGCCGATACGTCGCGCAATTGCTTCGAGTGGCTCGACCGGTTCGTAGCCCGGCAAGGCGACGAACTCCGGACGCAGGGGCGGCGGTGAGGCGGGGTCGAGCATGATCAACGGTCCTCGCGGCGAATCTCGAGCGAGCGAGCGTGCGCGGTGAGGTTCTCCGCTCGCGCGATCCGGGCGGCAGGCGGCGCGATCTCCTGCATCAGATCGTTGGACGCCCGCACCACTGACGTGATCTTGAGAAACTCCCCGACATGCAGTGGAGACGCGTAGCGGGCGCTGCCTCCCGTCGGCATGACGTGGCTGGGGCCGGCGATGTAGTCCGCCAGTGCCTCGGGGGAGGTCTCGCCGACGAAGAGGCCGCCCGCGTTGCGCACCTCATCGATGTGTCGATCGACGTCGCGGACGACGAGCGCCATGTGCTCCGGCGCGTAGTCGTTGGCCAGTTCGATTGCGGTTGGCAGGTCGTCGACAAGAACGATGCCGCCCCGGTTCGCAAAGGCCTCGAGGGCGATCGCGGCGCGCTCAAGCGAGAGGGCTTGGGTGGGGATCTCCAACGCCACCCGGTCTGCCAGGGCGGAACTCGAGGTGATGAGGATCGGAGCGGCGAGAGGATCGTGCTCAGCTTGAGCCAGAAGGTCGGCGGCGACGAGTCCTGCATCCGCGCTGTCGTCGGCGATGATGATGGTTTCGGTGGGACCGTAGATGGCGTCGATCCCCACGTCGCCGAAGACTTGGCGTTTCGCCAGAGTGACGAAGCGGCCGCCCGGTCCGCAGATCTTGTCGACGGCTGGAATACTCTCGGTCCCGTACGCTAGGGCCGCGATCGCCTGTGCGCCGCCCACCTTGTAGACCGTCTTCACGCCCGCAATCTCCGCCGCGACCAGCTTCAGTGGCGAGACTTCCGCGCCGCCAGCGGCGGGACTGATCGGGCTGGCAATGCAAATGTCGTCCACGCCCGCCACGCGCGCAGGAATCGCCGTGTGGAGAACGGAGGAGGGATACACGGCCACGGTACCGGGCACATACAAGCCGACGCGCCGCAGCGGCCGCACCACTTGGCCGATACCGTCTTCCTCAAACGAACGCACGGAGTGCTCGAGTTGCCGTTCGTGGTAAGCCCGGACGCGGTCCGCCGCGATCTGGAGCGCCTGCTGGGTTTCCTCGTCGACAAGCGCGCGGGCAGCCGCGAACTCGTCTTCGGTGACGATGAGCTCATCGACGCGGCCATCGCCAAAGCCGTCAATGGCCTGGCTGATGCGCCGCAGGGCGGCGTCTCCGCCGTCTCTGACTTCGCCAATGATGCGCTGCACGGCTTGCTCGGCGCTGAGTGGCTCACTGAAACAGCGCTGGATGACCTCAACCTCGGTGTCGGAGAGCGCTTCGTCCAGACGGCGACGCCGAAGCACCGTGCGTCTTGCCTCGTCCCCGCCGCGAACGATCGGGATCGGTGCGACCCCGGCCGTCCCGGCATCGGGCCGCAGCGCTGAGTCGCCCTGGGACGATGCGTCTAGCGGCACCCCAGATACTCCCCGAGCACTTCCGCGGTCCGCTCCTCCACCTTTTCGAAGAAGCCATCCACCTCCGCTTGCCCCACGCTGGTGAGGGTCTCATCGAGCAACTCCGGCACCTTGGCGAGGAAGCTCTGATAGTCCCCTTCGGTCTCGATCCCGGCGCGCTTCAGATGCCGCGAGGCGATGTACGTGAACCGTTCCCAGTCGGGGGCGTGCTCGGTGACGCTGGCGGAGACATCGCGCCACTTTTCGAGGGTCTCGCGGTCGATGAATCCGGCGTCGATATCGACGGCTGAGCTGAAGAGAGCATCGCGGATTTCAGACATCGCCTCGCGGTCTTCCCGCTCACGGCGGTCGAGCTCGTACTGCAAGACCCGGTCGAGGAGATTCGCCCGTTCCCCGCCGCCCAGCGCAGACCGTTCACCAAAGTGGGGCCGGTAGACCTGGGTGATGTATTCCTGATCCATGGCGATGTGGCAGATGTAGCCACAGACCCATTGCAAAGTGTCGGGAGCCAGCATTCCTGGGTCGCGGAGGTGGGGATGCGCCACCAAGAAGTTCTCCACGCAATCCTGGTGTTCCTCCGATCCGAGGTCGAAGAAGTGCGTCCGATCGCGATCCCAGCGGGTCAGGACTCGGATGTCCGGTGTGGTCGCGCCCAGGAGGAATTCACCCGATCCGCCGTTCAGCGTGTCGTTGCAGGCGGCTGACGTTCCAGTAGTCGGAAGCAGCGCGGCAGCCCGTTTGGCCGCAATCATGTGTGAGACCAACGGCGGCAAGTCGTCCCCCTTTGGATCCTGTCCCTTGTCACTCGTCTCCCGATCGATCGGCGATCGATCAGCCCAGCGATCCGCTGGAACTCGCAATCCTGAGATACCGACCAAGATCGGCGAAGAGGGGCCGCCCAATCAGGGTTTCGCGCCCGTGTGCTCAGTTTACACGCCGCTCCCCGATCCGGCGGGTCCCATACACTACTCAGAGGCGCCTATGACTCAAAGGAGGGGCATGTGACATCCCGATCTCTTCCGCCACTCCACCTGCGACGCCCGTCACGGCGGCGTCGGCTCAGCCTGTTCTCGTTGATCACGCTGGCGGGGCTGCTCCTACTTGCCTGCGGTGGCGGTACTCCGCAGGGCGCCATGCACGTGTCCGAGCTGCGGGGCGGCATTGGCCCCGTAACCGCCAACTTCATCGACCGAGCAATCGACCGCGCCGAGGACAACAACGCCACGCTCTGGGTGCTCGAACTCGACACACCGGGCGGGCTGATCAGCGCCACGGACGAAATCGTGCAGCGGATTGAGGCGGCCACGGTGCCCGTGGCGGTGTATGTCAGTCCGCTGGGGGCTCGCGCGGCGTCCGCGGGGACGTTTATCACGATGTCGGCACACATCGCCGCCATGGCGCCCAGCACGCAGATCGGCGCGGCCCATCCGGTAGTGGGGGGCGGAGGCGACATTGAAGGCGATCTGGGAGACAAGATCACGAACGACGCCGCCGCCGATATCCGCGGCATCGCCAACCTGCGAGGGCGCAATGCGGATTGGGCGGAGCGGGCCGTCCGAGAGTCGGTATCGGTGACAGCGAGTGAGGCGCTCGATCTGAACGTGATCGATCTGGTCGCCCCCAGTTTGCAGAGCTTGCTCGACCAGGTGGACGGGCTGGTCGTGACGCTGTGGCCAGACGGGCCCACGGCGGTCGTGCGGACGGCGGGGGCGCCTGTCGTTGAAACCAACATGAATCTCTTCGAAAGCGTCTTGAACTTCGTGGCGACACCCAACATCGCGTTCATGTTGGTGACTCTGGGCGGGCTGGCGTTATTCGTGGAGATCATCTCGCCCGGACTGATCGGACCAGGTGTCTTTGGCGTGATTGCTCTGCTCTTCGGATTCTTCGCGTTGGGCGCTCTTGAGACGAGTCCCGCTGGGATCGCACTGCTGGTGCTGGCATTCGTGCTGATCCTGGTGGAGGTCTTTGTGATCCCAGGCTTCGGGTTCTTCGGGATCGGGGCGATCATTTCACTGCTCATGGGTGGACTGATCCTCTTTTCGAAAGAGCCCAACGCGCCGGATATTTCGCTGTGGCTGTTGCTTTCCGTGGTGGCGGTCATCGCGGCGGGACTACTGCTGATCTGGGCGGTGATTCTGGTGGACCGCCGTAAGCCCCGTCGCGACATCAGCACGGAAACGCGCATGCTTGGGAAGCAGGGCCATGCCCGATCAACCCTCAACCCCGATGGCACGGCGATCGTGGACGCCGAACTATGGACGGCGCGGAGTGCGGGAGCGACCATCCCCGAAGGCACGCGCATCGAAGTCGTCGCCGTGGATGGTCTGTGCATCGTGGTGGAGGCCGTGTTGGAGAAGAGCGACGAGCCGATTGGACGGCCGCTGCCCCAACACCAGGCCCCACCGTCCTAACGGAGGGCTAGGCCTTCGTAGCGCGCGTTCATCGCTTCGCAGGTAGGATTCACGGCCCCTAGGGCTTGTCGACGGGAAGTGCCCGGACCGAGACTTCGCCGGCGTGGAGCGGATGCAAGGTGCCGTCCGGCGTGCGGACGAGCAAGGCGCCGTCGGCGTCGAGGTCCTCCGCGATCCCGTCCAGCGTGCGCCCGTTGTCTTGCGTGACGGTGACTTGACGTCCCAGGGTCTCGGAGCGGCTGCGCCAGCCTTCGAAGAGGGCGTCTGAGAGTGCTCCTTCGTAGGCACGCTCGAAGGCGTTGAGGATGGAGGAGAGGACGGCCTCGCGGTCGAGGGGGCGGCCGCGCTCGAGGGCGAGGCTGGTCGCGGCTTGTTCGATGTCGGCGCTGTGGTTGCCGGGATCGAAGTTGACGTTGACGCCCGCCGCAGAGAGGACGTACTCAGGGACGCCCGCCTTCCATTCCGCTTCGGTGAGAATGCCAACGAACTTGCGGCCGCGGAGGCGGAGGTCATTGGGCCATTTGATGCGGGGGTAGACGCCGAGCAGTTGTTCGACGGCGTTGGCGATGGCAACGGGCATGACGATGCTCATGCGTCGGGCGCGTTCGAGGTCGGGACGGAGCAGGATCGTGAAGTAGAGGTTCTGGCCGGGGGGCGAGACCCAGCGGCGGTCGCGTTTGCGGCCGCGACCGGCCGTCTGCTCTTCAGCGACGATGACGGTGCCATCGGGCAGACCACGATCCGCCGCGTCGCGGGCGTCATCCATGGTGGAGGTGGTGCGGACGCGGTAGATCAGCTCCCGACCCACCCAGCGGGTGCGGAGGTCGCGTTGGACGGCGGTGCGACTGAGTCGTGACATGGGTGAACCGTACGTGGGCTGATAGGTGAGGGGAAGCTGTGTGTGGAGGCGTCCTAGTTGGGCGCCGACGCGAAGGGGGCCTTGAGCGGGTGGGGGCGGGACGGGGCAAGAGAAAACCGCCGGCGGGCCACCGGCGGTCGTAAGTTAGCTCGACTTTGAAATGCCCAGTCGGTCAGGAAGGTCGCCGTTAGCGAGCGCCCACCTCCTCCGACATGTCCTGGCGGCTGGGCTTCGAACTGTGCGATTTATCCAACTGCATCACCTCCTTTCCTGCCTCGGATTCTACCAGATATCGAAGGCGGCATGTCGAGGCGCGTCGTTTCGGTGAGTCGGGCGTGATCCTGCCGGTTACACGGTGGATCTCGCGGACCGGCGCGGGCTTCGTCAGGGTGGAGGGCGAGCAGCAGAACCCTAGACGCCCGCGGTGACTTCTTTGACGCTGTCTTCGACGATGGCGAGGATTTCGTCGACAGTCTCTTTCGTGGAGATTAGCGGCGGCGCGAGGACGAAGGCATCGTTGCGGACGCGAGAGATGAGGCCGCGACTCTTGGCGGCGGCGAGGAATTTGGCGCCCATCTTGGCGTCGGTGGGGAAGGTGGTGTCGGTCTCGGGGTCCTGGAGGAGGTCGAAGCCGCACATGAAGCCGAGGCCGCGGACGTTGCCGATGTGGGGGTTCTCGTCGAGGCGCTGGAGGCCCTGGAGGAGCTGGTCCCCGCGTTCGGCGGCATTGTGGACGAGGTTCTCGTCTTCGAAGATTTGCAGGTTGCGGAGGGCGACGGCAGCGGCAACGGGGTGCCCGGAATTGGTGTAGGCGTGCATGAATTTGACGCTGGGATCAGTGCCGGTAATGACTTCGTGCACCTGCTTCGACCAGACGGCGGCACCCATCGGGATGTAGGCGCTGGTGAGGGCCTTGGCGAGGGAGACCATGTCCGGCTGGACGTCGAAGTGTTCGAGGGCGAACCATTTGCCGGTGCGGCCGAAGCCGGTGATGACTTCATCGGCGATGAGGAGGATGTCGTAGCGGTCGCAGACGTCGCGGAGCTGGCGGAAGTAGTCGGGTGGCGGCGGGTAGACGCCGCCGGCGCCTTGGACGGGTTCGGCGATGACGGCGGCGACGGTGTGGGCGCCCTCGCGTTCGATGGCGGCGATGATGTTGTCGATATTGCAGTTCCCGGAGTCGATGCGGCCGCCGCCGGTGGGGGTGGCGTTGGCAGTGACGGCGGGAACCATCTGGGCGACAGTGGGCTCAAAGTTTGGGTAGAAGACGGACATGCCGGTGGCGCTCATGGCGGCAAGGGTGTTGCCGTGATAGCCCTCCACCCGGCTGATGATCTTGTGCTTCTGCGGCTTGCCTTGGACGGACCAGTAGAAGCGGGCGGCCTTGAAGTTGGTCTCGTTCGCTTCGCTGCCGGAGTTGGTGTAGTAGACGGCCTGCATGTTGTCGTAGCAAAGGTCGACGACTTTGGCAGCGAGCTCGATGGCGGCTTCGTTGCTGAAGCCGACGTAGTTGTTGGTCCAGGTGTTCTTCTGGATGGCAGCAGCAGCGGCTTCGGCAAGTTCGGGGCGGCCGTGGCCGACGGCGGCGTTCCAGAGGCCGGAGAGGCCATCGATGTAGGCGTTGCCTTCGGTGTCGTAGATGTGGACGCCATCGGCGTGATCGATGATGACGGGGCTCTGGTGGTCGGTTTGGTGGTACTGGGGGTGCACCCAGTGGGCGAGGTCGGTTTGGACCAGTTCGTCGTAGGGGGTGTTGGGCATGGGGGTTCCTTGGGGGTGGGCGAGGTTGCGCTGTCGCAGGTTAGCGCCTTGTCTATCTCGACCGGGGACTTGCAGTCCCCGGGACCCCTTGACTTGTTTATTTCAACCGGGGGCTGGCAGCCCCCGGGACCCCCTGCCCGACCGCTGTGGGGAGGTGTGGCGGGATGTGGGACAGATTAGTACGGCTCTCGGGATCTCTGGTGGCTAGGTTCGGTGTGTCCCCGCCCGTGCCTATCTACCTCGACCGGGGACTTGCAGTCCCCGGGACCCCTTGCACGATCGGCACACGGAGGCTGGTTGCGGCAGCGGATGCTTCCGGATCGGAAGCTGGCTGGATCTCTGGTGGCCGGGTGGGTATGGCCCCTCCCCAAACCGACGAACCCCTCACGGACACCCCAAGCAAACGCGGCTCAGCCGCTAGTCGGCGGGGGGGCCTTTGAGGCCCCAGCCGTCGCCGAAGGGTTCGTCGCGCCAGGCGAGGGCGTGCTTGAGGCCCTTGGAGCGGGCGATGCCGGCCCATTCCTTGATGCTGGGGGCTTCGTGGGCGATGGCGTCGAAGTCGCCGGATTCGTAGGCGGCGGTGCGGAGACCGGCGAGTTCGAACCAGCGGTTGGTGGCGTGCTTGTGGACGGTGAGCATGTCGAGGGGGACTTGGGCGACACGCTTGCAGAAGTCGAGGACGGTTTGGTCGAGTTCGTCAGGGTCGACGGCGTGGTTGATCATGCCGATCTTTTCGGCTTCGGCACCGTCGATCATGTCGCCGGTGAAGAGGAGTTCTTTGGTTTTGAGCATGCCGATTTTGAAGGGCCAGAGGCAGGTGGTGGGGGGGATGCCGAGGGCGCGGCCGGCGGGGTGGCCGAAGCGGGCGTCGTGGGCGGCGAAGACGATGTCGCAGGCGCCGATCAATTCGCCGCCGCCGGCGAGGCAGAAGCCGTGGACCTGGGCGATGATCGGTTTGCGGTAGCCCCACATCCAGAGCCAGCGCTCGACGGTGTCTTTGAGCCCTTCGCGGTCCAGGGCGATGCGGGATTCGCCGAGTTCGGCGGCTTTGTCGCCGGTGCGTTCGTTGGGGGCCCAGTTGAGGGCGCCCCGTTCGGGAGTGAGGTCGTAGCCGGCGCAGAATGCGCGGCCGGCGGCTTTGAGGCGGATGACGCGGACGGCGTCGCCGGGGCGGAGTTCGCGGAGGGCGTCGAAGAGGTCGGTGAGGAGGCCGGCGCTCATGGCGTTGAGTTTTTCGGGGCGGTTGAGGGTGATGGTGGCGACGGGGCCGTCGATGTCGAGGAGGATGTTGTCGTAATCGGTTCGGACGTCAGGCATGGGATGGTCCTTGGGCTAGCGCCGGTCGAGGGCGCGGGGTCGTCATGTGCCGGGCAAGATGCTAGCCGACGAGGAGGAGAGGTGCTTGGGGTGGCGGTGGCCGGGAGTGTTTCTGAGCGTCGGACCTTGTAGACTCCGTCGCGTTGCGTTGGGGGAGGGCTCCTGGTGCGGTGTGAATGGTTTGGGAGAGCGAGACTGACTGAGCATCCGGTTGGGGCGTCCCGTTTCGGCACTTCGTCCTCTGCGCGTTCGTAGACGTTGTTTCGAGAGCGATGAGGCGTTTTCCGTTGGATGCGTGGTTGGGTAAGGATTTGTTCACCGCATGCAGTCTTTCTTCGCCAGCCTCGGGTTTGTGGCACGCCGGATGCGGGCGCAGTGGCGCCTGCTGACGGTGGTGGGGGTGGGGGTGTTGGTCGCCAGTATTTTGATGGCGTCGACATCGATCTATACGCGGGCGTTGTCGGATTTGGGGCTGGGGTTCCAGCTGGAGAACCGGGTGGGCGCGGAAGGCCCGGTGACGACGGTGGTGCCGGGGGTGCTGGCGGGTGGGGAGCGCAGCGCGGAGGTGCGGCAGTTCGCGACGGACAGCGTGGATGCACGGTTCGGGACGTTGTCGTCGGGACGGCTGCGGAGCGGGGAGAGTCGGGCGTTTACGGCGGAGTTGCCCGCGTTCGCGTCGGCGCCGAATCCGGCGGGGGTGATCTTTAGCTCGCTGCAGAACTTGGAAGAGTTCGTGACTGTGGTGGAGGGTCGGCTACCGGACCCGTTAGCCGTGGTCACCGACTTGGAGCTGGGATTCACGCGGGCGGCGCGACCGATCGAAATCGTGATTCCGCTGCCACAGCTCGCGCGGTCGGGCCTGGAGGTGGGCGAGACGATCCAGGTGACGGATCGTTTCGATGAGTGCGATCGGGAGCCCCCGGGGCCGCCCGGCGCGCCGCCCCCGCCGCCGGTGCCGCCCTGCGTGCCAACGTTCGGGATCAGGATGTCGTTCACGGCCCAGTTGGTAGGGGTGATCGACCGGGTGGATGGGGAGGCGGATGTGTGGGCGGGGGTGGAGACGGCCTGGGAGACGGCGCCGAGCCTGCCGCTGGTGGGTCCGGTCTTCACTATGTTCGCCCACGACGAGACATTGTTTGGCAGCTTCGGCGAGATTCTGCCGGGCCAACTGTTGAAGACGATTTGGTCGGACACGCTGCCGACAGAGAACTTCGACGTCTCCGTGGTGAATCCGACGCAGGCGAGCTTTGATGCGCTGCGGAACGATATCCGGCAGGTGGGCGGGGTGGTGCGGAGCCCGATCGAGAGCACGCTGGACAACTTTCAGCGCGACTTGAACTTCACACAGGTGCCGATCCTGCTGCTCTTGATCCAGATCGTGGCGATCGTGCTGTTCTATGTGGTGATCGTGTCGACGATGTTGGTGGAGCGGGAGGAGCCAGAGATCGCGCTGTTGCGCAGCCGGGGTGGGTCGTTGCGGCAGATGCTGAGCCTCTACGCGACGGAGGGGGTGGTGATCGGGATCGTGGCGGTGGTGGCGGGGCCGTTCTTGGCGAGCTTGATCATCAATGCGTTGGGTTTCACGTCGACCTTCTCGGAGGTGACGGGCGGCGACGCGATCGATACGACGTTGCAGATGGGGGCATGGGCGCTGGCAGCAGGTGGGGCAATCTTCGCGGTGGTGGCGATCTTAGTGCCGGTTACGATCGCGTCGCGCGATGCGACCTCGGAGCAGCGTAAGCGGGCGGCGCGCCCGGCGGGCCAGAACGTGATTCAGCGCTATTTCTTGGACATTGCGGCTGCGGTAATCGCGGTGGGCTTGATCTTCGAGGCGGATTTGCGGGGGTCGGCGTTTGAGCGGAACTCGGTGGGTGGATTGTCGTCGGATCCGTTGGTGTTGGTGACGCCGACGCTGTTCGCGCTGGTGTTCGCCATTGTCTTGTTGCGGGTGTTGCCGTTCCTCTTCCGGATCGTCAGCTTTATCGTGCACAACCACGTGGGGGTGTCGACGTCGGCGGCGTTGCGGCAGACGGTGCGGAACCCTGGGCCACCGATGCGGCTGACGCTGTTGTTGATGTTGGGGGCGGCGCTGGGCACGTTCGCGGCTTCGTACGGGGGGACCGTGGATCGCTCATTCGATGAACGGGTGCGCTACGCGGCCGGTGTAGATCTGCGGGCGAGTCTGGCTAACTTCCCAGATCGGCCGCCGGGTTTGATCGAGGAGAACTTCAGCGAGGTGGTGGGGATCGAATCGACATCGCCCGTCTATCGCGCACAAGTGAGCACGGCGCGGACGGGGAATCTGGGGCAGACGATCGATCTGTTGGCTTTGGATCCAACACGGGCTCGGGACTTGTTGTTCTTCCGCGATGACCTGGCGGAATCATCACTGGATGACCTGATGCGGTCGATCGAAACGCCGAATGTGGGCCAAGGGATTCGGCTGCCCAACGATCCAGGAGAGATCACGCTGTGGGCGAAGCCCAGTCAGCCGCGGGACGATATGACGGTATGGCTGCGGCTGAAGGATGGGAACGATCGCTTCACGCAGGTGCGCATGGGAACGCTGGACATCCAGAACGAGTGGCAACAATTGACGGGAGATCTGGGTGCGGCGTTCGGCTCGATCCGCGGTGTGCCGCCGTTCAGCCTGCACAGCCTGTTCATGACCGAGATCTTCGGCGGTACTTTTGGCGACCCTGGGTTCATTCTCTTCGACGCGATCGAGGTGACTGATTCGACCGGCGCGCCATTCGTCTCGACGGGAGCGGGCGCGCTGAAGCGTGATTTCGAGACCCCGGGGTTGGGGTGGCAGCGCATTGAGGTGCGTAGCGACCGACTCGACGATATTGAGCAGTTGCAGACTGACGACGCGATCTCCGGTGATCACGTGTTGAAGTTCACCTGGGCTCTAGGGTCGTCGACGGGGCGGCGCGGATTCTATGTGGAGGATCCCGGGCTCTGCCCGGGCGGCACCCAGTGCCGTGTGCCGGTGGTGGGGAGCACCAATTTCTTGGAAGACCGTGGGCTTGAGGTGGGGTCGACGACGTCCCTGCGGATTCAGGATCTCGTGGTACCGGTGGTCGTGGCGGAGGAGGCCGAGTTCTTCCCGACGATCAATCCGGACGACGGGGGCTTCATGGTCGCCAATCTGGATGACCTCTTCTACTTCAGTTCGGTGCAGGACTTTGATTCAGTCGTGTTCCCGAATGAGGCGTGGTTCGTGGGGCCCAACGATGCGGAGCTTCGTGAGAGTGTGATTGAGGTGTTGGCGTTCCGGCCGTTCCAGCTCAACGACTTCGTCGATCAGCAAGAGCTGCTGGACCTGGAAGGATCGGACCCGTTGACGGCGGCGGGGGGGAGTGGGATCTTGTTGGTCTCATTCGTCGCGGTGGGAACCCTGATTGGCTTGGCGTTCTTGGTGACCGTCTACATCACGGCGCAACGGCGGATGGTGGAGATGGCGGTGATGCGGACGCTGGGGCTGTCGAGTCGGCAGATCCTGGCGCAGCTGACGATCGAATACGGCGCAATCGTGGCGATTGGGCTCGCCGTGGGGACGATCTTGGGGACGCGGATCACCAGGTTGATGCTGTCGTTCCTGGAGGTAACGGAGCTGGGAACGCCGGTGCGCCCGCCATTCGTGATCGATACCGACTGGACGGTGGTGGCGATTTCGTATGCGGGGCTAGTGCTCGTGTTCGTGGTGGGGGTGTCGGGGGCCTGGCGGTTCTTTGCGCGGCTGGCCTTGAGTCGGGTGCTGCGCCTGTCTGAGTGACCGGGGGCTTGCAGCCCCCGGGACCTAGTTCATTTCCGACCGGGGGCTTGCAGCCCCCGGGACCCCCGGCCCGACCGCCGTGGGGAGGCGGGCGGAGTGAGGGGCTGGGACGGATCCTTGGTGGTCTCGAGATCTCGCGTAGCTGGGGTTCGTGTGTAGCCGAGGGGTTCGTGTTGGGTGCGAGAGGCTAGCGGGCGACTTCGGCGTCCGCGACGACGACGACGCCTTGGACGATGTAGGAGTTCACGTTGTCGTCGATGCCACCAACGATGACCCAGTCGCCCACGGCAACGCCGGGTACGGTTTCGGGCTCCAGGGTTTGGATGATCGTGGCGCCTGGGATGGAGACATCGACGGGGCCGTCCTCTTCGCGCACGGTGGCCGTTGGTTCGGTCTGGCCGTCGCCGGTGGTCGCGTTGGAAACGGTGCCCGCGATGTCGGCAATGGGGGCGTCGTCGAGGAGTGTTTCGGACTGGAAGAGGCGTGGCTGGACCGGGTCGTCTTCGCCAGCGAGCTGCCAGCCGACCACGATCATGAGGGCGAGCAGGCCCGCGCCGAAGACCGCAAAGATCACGGGGTCGATTCCGAGCCAGCCTGCCAGCCTGGTCATGCAGCATCACTCCGAAGCTGATTCACCGCGCGATTCATGAGAGGCGAGTCACAGGATAGCCCTAACTGCGCGTTGGATTCGGGGATGGGTCCGGTTCTGGGCTGAGTTCGGTTTCGAACCAGGCGGATTGCCCGGGCATCTCTTCGACACCGACGCGGAGTTGGAAGAGCCCGGGGGGCGCTTCCAGTGCCAGGCTCTGGCGCAATTGTCCGGCGATGTACTCCGAGAGCCGCTCGGCCGTCGTGTTGTCGATGGGCAAGGCGGCGACGTCCGGCTTGGGGAGGCGGTAGGGCAGTTCGTCTTGGTATTGGATCTGGTAGTGCGTGCCATCGTCGTTGATCGTGAGGGCGCGGGAGTCCATTTGCAGGAGAAACTTGTGGTCGAGTTTGTCGCAGATCTCGCGGGTGAGGCGTTTGAGGAGTGAGAAGTCGACGACCCAGGACTCGTCGGTGAGGGGGCCTTCGATCTCCACCGTGACCATGTAGTTGTGTCCGTGGATGGGCTCCAGCTCATTGGCGAAGGTCGCGAAGTGGCCCGCCGCAAACTTGAGGCGGTTGCGCTCCACGGTCACTTTGTGGCCCACGGCTGGACTCCTGTATGCGTTGGCTGCGGCGCTCTGGCTGAGTGTTGGATGGGGATGAACTGTCGACCAGCCTACGTAGGCGGTGGGGCTGCAACAACTGGGGCTTGCCTTCTTACATCGCTATCCGATATATATCGCATACCGATGTATCGGCATACGAGTGTCGATGGGATTCGGAGCGATGAAGTCCAAGGTCGGATGAGCGCGACTCTAGTGCAGGAGATGTTTATGCCCGCAGACCTCCACGATCCCGAATACTGGGAGACCTCGATCTTGCGGTCGGCCGGGCGGCTGTTCATGCTGGCGGCGCTGGCTGATCAGCCAAGACATGGCTATGACATCGCTCGCCGGATCTCTGGGCTGTGTGGCGATTGGTGCACCCCGTCGGACGCGATGATCTATCCGGCCATCCGCGATTTGGAAGCGGCGGGGCTAATCGCCTGCGAGGTGGACGAAACGAGCGGGCGGAAGCGTCGGGTGTGCGAGCTGACCGATTCCGGTCGGGATGCGCTGCGAATGGGCGCGGATGTCTGGGCCAAGTATCTGCCTTCGTTGGGGCGGGTGGTTGCCGCCGCGCAGCAGGGGGCGGAGACGGGCGAGGTGGCGATCGATTCAGCATGTTGCCCAACGTGCTGCAGCGGTGAAGACGGCTGAGGCGGCTGAGGCGCTTTTGCTCCGAGAACCTGGGAAGGGACTCTTGGGGCATACGAACTAGGTCTATTGCTATCGGAACTGAATTCGAGAAGGAGCTGCGAATGACGACGACACAAGACACCACGACAGGACAAGACGAAGCCACGATCAAGGCCGCAGTCAAAGAGCACTACGGGGCGCGGGCGCAGGCGCAGTTGGATGCTGAGACGAAGGGGGATTTGATCCCGCTGGTCGATGCTTCGGCTGCGGCGGGTGCGAGCGCGAGTGCGTGTTGCGGCCCGGAGGCGTCGGACGACGGGTGTGGTTGCGGGGTTGAGGCGACGAGCGAGGATCAGATCACGGCCGTGAAGGCGTTCTACGACGGGACCGACACGAGCGATCTGCCGGAGACGGTGACGGATGTGTCGCTGGGCTGTGGCAACCCGACGGCCATCGCTGAGCTGAAGACGGGCGAGACCGTGTTGGATCTGGGATCGGGCGGGGGGATCGATTGCTTTATCGCGGCGAAGGCCGTGGGTCCGGAGGGACACGTGATTGGCGTGGACATGACCGACCAGATGCTGGACCTGGCGGCGCAGAACGCTGCGAAGGTGGGCGTGACGAACGTGGAGTTCCGCAAGGGTGAGATCGAGCATCTGCCGGTGGCGGACAATACGGTGGATGTGATCATTTCGAATTGCGTGATTAATCTGTCGTCGGACAAGAGCCAGGTCTTGGATGAGGCGTTCCGGGTGCTGAAGCCGGGTGGCCGCTTCCGGGTGAGCGACATTGTGCTGACGCGCGCGCTGACCTTCGATGAGGAGAAGTATTTGGCGGAGTGGGCAGGCTGCATCGCGGGCGCGCTGCAGCAGAGCGACTTCGCGTCTCGCTTGGAGGCGTCGGGCTTCGAGAATGTTTCGCTGGAGTTGCAGAGCGAGTGGCGTGATGCGGTGCACTCGGCCGACATCACGGCGGTGAAGCCCGCGTAGTCCGGACGCTCAGGCAGAGTCCGAAGCGATAACTTTGATGCGACTGGCATGCTGGGGCCGTGAAGCGACGGACGTCGCGTCACTCGGCCCTGCCTGGTGACGCCAGATCCGGGGGCTCTTGGGGGCTGGCTGCGATGATTCGAGGGACCGGCGCTCTACTGCGATCCACGCCGAGCGCATGGCGCACCTGGTGGCAGGTCGTCTTGCTGGGGGTGTTAACCGTCGGGGCGTACGGGCTGGTGATGTACTCCTACGGCGTACTGATTGGCCCGGTGCATGACGAGACGGGCTGGTCGATTGGCTGGCTGTCGTTTGCGTTCACGCTGAGCTTCCTGGTGGTGGGAGTGGGGGCGGCGCTGGCGGGTTGGATGCTGGACCGCGTGGGTGGGCGACCGGTGATGCTGGGGGCGCTGGTGATTGGGAGCGCGCTGCTGTTGGTGAATGCGTCGGCGCAGTCGCTGCCGCTGTTCATCGTGACGTGGGGCCTGGGGGGCGGGATCTTGGGTGCGGGGCTGTTCTACAACGTGACGATGGCGCTGACGACACGGCTATTCCCCGGGAACCGGGTTCGCGCCTTCGCGGTGCTGACGTTCGTCGGCGGATTCGCGAGTGTGATCTACTTCCCGCTGTCTGGCTTCCTGGTCGAACTGCTGGATTGGCGCGACGCGCTGCGGATCATGGTGGGGTTGTTGGCGCTGACGGTGTTGCCGGCGGCGCTGTTGGTCCCGGGCGGTGCGGCGTCGAAGGAGGCGGCGGCGAAGTCGGCACGGGGGGACTATGGGAGCGTGCGGGAGGCGTTCCGGTCGCGGGAGGTGGTGCGGATGATGTTGATGTTCGCGCTGGTGATGATGGCCTTTGGCGCGATCCAGGTGCATCACGTGCCGGCGATGCAGGCGGCGGGGGCGTCGTTGGCGACGGCGACGACGATCGCCGCGGTGCGGGGATTCTTGTCGCTGCCGGGACGGGCCTTGATGGAGCCGGTGATCCAGCGGACGGGGGTGCGGGGCGCGACGATGACGGCCTACGCGATGATGGTGATTGGGACGGCGGTGCTGTTGGGTGGCGGGGGGCTGGCCTGGATCCTCTTGTTCGCGATCATCTCGGGTTTGGCGTTTGGAGCGATTACGCCGCTGCACGGTCTCTACGCGGCGGAGGTGTTCGGCGAGCGTCGGATTGGGACGCTGATGGGGGTGCAGTCGTTGGTGGTGAGTTTGCTGTCGGCGATGGGGCCGGTCGTGCTGGGGATGACGGTCGATGCGACGGGAAACTACAACGTGGCGATCGTGCTGACGGTGATTCTGTTCGCGATGGGATTCGTGATGTTGGCGACGCGGCCGAAACTCACCGTGGAGTCCGCTGTGACGGAAGAGCTCAAACCATCTCCGGCGTCAGGGGGGTAGTGCGGGCGGCTGTTTTAGCGCGCGACTAGGCGCCGCGGGCCTCATTGTCAGTTCCGCGGCTAGATGTCGCGGGCAATGCATCGTCAGTTCCGCGGCTAGATGCCGCGGGCAACGCGATCTTCGCGCATGGTCTTGAGGGAGTCCTTTTCGACCATGACTACGTGCTTGGCGACGGCACGGTACGTCCAGGCTCCTTCTTCGGTTTCAGAATTGAACTCTTCGTCGGAGAGGCCAACCATGGAGCCAATGAAGCGGGCACGCTCTTCGAACCATTCGGCGATGAGGCGGGCCATGGGTGATGGGGTGATGCGGCTTTCGTAGCGGCCTTCAAGGACTTGGCCGGCGTGGATGATCTCGTGGTCGATGTCGTTGGTGATCAGGGCCCAGGCGTCTTTGCCTTGGGCGCAGACGTGGGACGAGGGCATGGGGAGCTCGTCGTCGGAGTATTCGAGGAGGGCGTCCAGGGTCTCCATGGTGGATTCCAGCAGTTCGCGGATGCTGGCGTTGACGGTCTCGGGCATGGTGGATCCCCTTCGCTGGTTGTTGGGCGTGACTCGGTCGGGAGTTTAGCGGGTTTGGCAGGTGAGCTGACGCCCGTTGGGTCTGCAGCTGATTTTGCCCGAGTTGCCGGGTCGGGCCATGATGGTGCTCTCGCGGTGAGCGAAGGGAGCGACGGTGCTGCAGAGGGATCTTTCCAATGTCGAAGCGCGCCGGATCGCGCTGGCGGTGCCGTTTGATGAGTGAGGTGCTCGCCGATCTGTCGCAGCTAGAAGCACGCAGGATTGCGCTCGCCGCTCAAGGTTTCGCGGAGCCGCGACCTTCGGGTCGTGTCGACATTCGACATCTGCGGCGGGTTCTCGATCGGGTGGGGCTGCTGCAGATCGATTCGGTGAATGTGCTGGTGCGGTCGCACTATTTGCCGTTGTTCTCGCGCTTAGGCCCGTACCGGATGGGGCTGCTAGACGATGCGACGTATGGGCGTCGGGAATTGTTCGAGGCGTGGGCGCACGAGGCGTCGTTGGTGCCGGTGGGGCACTACCCGCTGTTGCAGCATCGACGCGAGGCGGAACGGCCCTGGGAGCGGTTCGACCAGATTGCCCGCGAGCACCCGGGCTATGTGGCGGCGGTGCTGGCGCAGGTGCGAGATCGGGGCCCGTTGACTACGAGCGAGTTGGACGATCCGGGAGATCGGACGGGGCCGTGGTGGGGCTACGGGCGCGGCAAGGTGGCGCTGGAGTATCACTTCTTCCGCGGCGATGTGGCGGTGCACAGTCGCAAGAATTTCACGCGCTACTACGACCTGCCGGAGCGGGTGTTCCCGCCCGAGGTGCTGGCGGCGGCGGGTCCGGGGCAGGCGCCGGATGCGGAGGAGGCGCAGCGGTCGTTGTTGGTGATGGCGGCGCGGTCGCATGGGGTGGGGACGGCGAAGGATCTGGCGGACTACTACCGGTTGCGTGTGCCGGAGTGTCGGCGGCGGTTGGGGGAGCTGGTGGTGGAGGGCTTGCTGCGGGAGGTGCGCGTAGAGGGATGGAAACAGCCCGCGTATCTGCATCCGGAGGCGCGGCTGCCGAAGTCGACGGCGCATCGGCTGGAGGGGGCGCGGGCGTTGCTCTCGCCGTTCGATTCGCTGATCTGGGAGCGAGATCGGACGGAGCGGCTGTTCGACTTCCGCTACCGCTTGGAGATCTACGTGCCGCAGCCGAAGCGGGTCTTCGGCTACTACGTGCTGCCGTTCTTGCTGGGCGATGCGCTGGTGGGTCGGGTGGATCTGAAGGCGGACCGGGCGAAGGGACGTTTGTTGGTGCGGGGGGCGTTCGTGGAGGAGGGGCACGACGCTGGCGAGGTGGCGGAGTCGCTGGCGGGGGAGCTGCGCTTGATGGCGGGCTGGTTGGGCTTGGAGAGGGTCGTGGTCGGACGTCGAGGTGGGTTGTCGGGGCGGCTCCGGGCAGCGCTACGGCGCTAAATCAGGCGACTGGCACGGCTGCGAGGCTCGTCGCGAAGATCCCGCAGTGGTTCGAGAGAGTTCAAGAGCCGGATGAGCATCCAGGTCAATCAGCCGTTGCGGGAGCGCCTCGCGGAGTTGGCTGGGGTGCGGGGGATCAGTCAGAACCGGTTGATCGTGGAGATGCTGACATCGAGAGCGTGGGAGAAGACGGGCGAGGTTTCGCAGGCGGGACAGAGGCGGCTCGCTTAGTCACAAGGGTAGTGGCGGGTGAAGGTGTCGAGACCGGTGCGGGTGGAGGCCCAATCGGGGACGACGGCGTCGGTGAATTGGTACCAGGTGGCGGTGATGGTCTCCAGGCCGTCGCGACGTTGGTAGCGGCCGGACCAGGTGGTGGTGGCGACGGGGTCGCCGTCCTGGTTGATCCAGGTGATGAACCAGCCGAGGGCGCAGACTGTCGTGCCAGTGCCCGCAGGGCGGGCTGTACTGGCAATGCCCGGCCGTGTAGCGCTTCCGGAGAGGGTGGCCGGGCAGGCGAGGTCGACGTCGGCGGGAGAGGGGGCGTCGGGATCGGGGGTAGGTGGTGGGCTGATGTGGCGATAGGTTCCGTGAAAGAGGTTGTCGGGGAGCGATTCGATGCGCAGGGTTGTGCCCCGTTGGTCGTACCAGAGCCCGGCGTAGTGCATGCGATACCCATCCGTTCTGGGTATATACGTACGCAACTACGCAGGTATGGTCATCGATCAGATGGCTCGTTTTATCGATTGGTGAGTCTTATGTGACTGGCACGCCAGGTTCGCTTTGGGTGTTGGTGGGGCCGGCACGCCGGATTTGCTTTGGGTGTTGAGTGAGCCAACGCATAGTCGGAGGGGCTCGTAGGCTGGGTGGCAGGAGTGCGCTTATGCAGCGGTCGTTTGTGGTCTCGGTGCGCTGGATGTTGGGAGCGCTGCTGGGCGTGGACCTGGTGCTGGGCGTGTTGGTGGGCCTATTCGTGGGCGTCGTCTGGCTGGATGCGGGCGAGGCGCGGGCGCAGGGGGAGTCGATCGCGCTGCACGATGGTTGGTCGAACGTGGCGTATCAGGGCGAGGTGTTGCCGGTCGATCAGGCGCTGACGGGGGCGCTGGATGTGGTGATTTCGGTCTGGCACTGGGAGGGCGACGATCAGTCGTGGTTGGCCTGGTTCGCGGGGTCGCCGGTGGCGTCGTCGTTGGTGGTGCTGGAGCCGGGGCAGGCGTACTGGATCCGGGCGACGGCGGAGCGAACGTGGAGACCGCGCAATGAGATTGTGTTCGGAGTGGGGCGGGTCGAGATTGAGACGCCCGGAGCAACACGGCTGTTGAATGTGGAGCTCGCAGATACGCCGACGAAACGGAGCCGGGGCTTGATGTTCCGGCAGCAGTTGGGGTCGGGGGCGGGGATGCTGTTCATTTTCCCGGGCGATACGAGCAGCGGATTCTGGATGCAGAATACCTTCGTGCCGTTGTCGATCGCGTTCATTGATGTCGACGGGGTGATCGTGGACATCCAGGATATGGAGCCGCTGTCGACGGCAATCCATTCACCCGGGGCGTCGTATCGCTGGGCGCTGGAGGTGAACCAGGGGTGGTTTGGGGTGAACGGGGTGGTCGTGGGGGATGTGGTGTCGTTGGTGGGGGCGTAGCCGTTTGGTCTTAGCCGTTCGGTCATAGCCGTTTGGTCGTAGCCGTTCGGTCAGTCGAGGAAGAGGCGGCCGCGGGGGCTGAGTTCGTAGCCGACGTCGTGGCTGATGGTGAGGCCGAGGCGCTTGAGTTTGCGGACATTTTCTTTGAAGGCAGGTGTCTTGAAGGGCGGGGTGTCACGGTTGAGCTGAGGGGCGAGCTTGGAGGCGGCGACCTGCGGCTGGGCGTCGATGAGCTGAAGGACTTGGCGCGTCCAGGGCCGTGTTTGCTGCGCGCGTCCATGGCATCCAATTTGGCGCGGAGGGTGCGGAGTTCGGTGGGAGTGAGGTTGGCATCGCTCGGGGGCTGTGGCTTGAGGTCGGGGCCGAGGTATCGGAAGGCGACGCGGTAGGTGTGGGCGTCGGCGGACGTGTTCTGTGCGAGGACCTTCTTCAAGGCCTGGCTGGTAGGGAAGCCGGAGCGGCGGGCGTCGACGGTGGTGATGGATTCAAGCGCGATTTCGTTGATGGCGAGGACGTGGATGAGGCCAATGCGGCCCACACTGTACTGATTGCCGACTTTGACGTGGGGTCGCTTCCAGCGTCGGAAACTGAGGGTGGTGGAGCCGTCTTGAATCCCGGCGTGGAAGGTTGATTTGAAGAGCACGGGCGTGCTCCGGATAGGCCAGCTAGTCCGTGGCCTGTTTGAAGATCGTGGTGTGGCGAAGACGCGCGAGGTCCGTACCGTCTTCGCCGCGGATGAGGCAGTCGAAGCGGATGAGGTGTCGACCCTTGCGCTCGAAGACATCGAGGCAGTGGGCGCCGACGCTGATGGACTGGCCGGCCCAGGCGGGGGCGAGGTACTGGACACGGCTCTCGGTGTGGATCGAAGTGGGCATGCTGAAGTTGTGGCGCATGATGCGCTCGGCGCGGGCGGCGAGCCAGGCGGGGTGGATGCGGGGCTGGAGGCCGATGAAGCGGTCATCGTCGAGGCGGTGGCTGGCGGTCGCGTAGTCCTGCAGTTCCTCGACGGACGCGGAGAGGAGTTGCGGCGTCCAGTCCTGGCCGATGAGGGCGGGATCGAGTCGGAGGTCGGGCCGTGGAGTTGGGCTGGGGGCGGGGTCCATGCGGCCCGGCGTGGTGAAGTCGTTGATCCAGGCGCCGTCGCCGAGGCCGACGGCGCCGACGACACAATCGACGCTGTCGCCGTTGGTCATGGTGAGGTCGAAGACGTTGGATGTGTCCTCGTGGGGTGAGAGGCGGATGCTGATTGGGTTGTCGGGGTAGATGGGGCGGCGGAAGCGGAACTCGGCCCAGCCGTGGTCGAGCCATTCGTCGCCGAGGGCTTCGAGGATGGCGGGGGTGCACCAGCCCCAAGTGGTGACGCCGCCGACGAGGGGACCGTCGAAGCCGTAGCGCTGGGCGACGGCGGTGGAGTGGATGGGGTTGTCGATCGTCTCGCTGTCCTCGTTGTCGAGGAAGGCGATGATCTGGTGCTCCACGCCCGGTTGGTCGATGGGCATCCGAGGCTCCGATCCCATGTTCGCGGGTCCGCTACTCAACTCCGTTACTCGGAGGCGCCGCGCAGTTTGCGGAGCAGGCCCTTGGAGCGCTCGACGCTGCGCTGGAGGGTGGATTCGTCGGCGGAGAGGTCGTGCATCATGACGATGATGTCGTGTTCGGCTCCCTTTTGATCAACGGCGAAGCCGGGCAAAACGGCGACTGGCTCGAAGCCGAGTTCTTTGAAGACCGATTGGGCGGTGTTCTGGCTCTCGACCATCTGCGCGGTGAGCTGCTGGAGCTTGAGCTCTTTGGCGAGGGAGAAGACCTCGCGCGCGAGAACGCGGCCGAGTCCTTGGCCGCGAGCGCCGGGCGAGATGACGATGCGGATCTCGCCTCGATGTTGGTTCCAAGTGGATTGGCTGTGCTCCAGTGAGGCCTCGCCAACGACGTTGTCGCCGCGATAGGCGAGGACGGTCAGCGCTTGGCCGCGGCGGATGTTGCGCAGCCATTCTTCGACGACGTGCTCGTCGGTGATATCGCGCTGCTCGTAGAGGAGGTCGTCGAGGGGGAGAGAGCGAGCAAAGGTGAGAAAGCGGACCTCATCGCGGATACTCATCAGGCGCAGTTCGATGGCGCCGCCGTCGCGAAGCTCGCGCTGCAAGGGATATTGCGCGATGAGCTCCTCGTTGCGGCGTACCCGATCCGAGATCGATGTCATCGTCTGCTCCCGGTTGGTGCGAGCTGTGGGGCTGAGTGGCGGCACTGGCCTGAGTGCAGCCCGAGTGGATGGGGCGACTCGCTAAGCGACCCTAGCGGCTATCCTCGCGCCAATCCAACAGTATCGATACAGGGTCATGAAATGGGCCCCGTAATCACCAGACGCGGATGATAGGGGACTCAGCGATGGGCATTCTCGACGGCAGGACAGCAATGGTGACGGGCGGCGGCCGAGGCATTGGCCGCGGCATCAGTCTGGAGCTGGCCAAGGATGGGGCGGATGTGGTGATCGCGGATATCGACCTAGAGAGCGCCGAGAAGACGGCGGCTGAGATCCGGGATCTGGGACGCCAGGTGTCAGTCGTAGAACTTGACGTAACGAGTGAGGATCGGGCGGCGTCGGGCTTGGCGGAGGCGGTAGCGGCGCATGGGCGAATCGACATCCTGGTGAACAACGCGGGCGTCGTGGGGCAGCACGTGGGTGGGGGTTCGATCGACCTGGCGGACTGGGACATGTGCTACGAGGTGAACCTGAAGGGGATCTGGGTGATGAGCCGGGCGGTGGTGGATCACTTCAAGGCGAACGGGGGCGGCAAGATCATCAACATCGCGTCGATTGCGGGCAGGAAGGGAGGAGCGGGGTTGGCGCATTACTCCGCCTCGAAGGCGGGCGCGATCAGCGTGACGCAGTCGCTGGCGGCCGACCTGGGCCCGATGAACATCAACGTCAACGCGGTTTGTCCCGGCCTGCTGTGGACGGACATGTGGCGCCAGTTGGAGGGGATGCTGGGCGGTGACGCGACGGAAGAGGTGGTCGATCAGCGGCGGGTGTTCGATTCGTTCTTGGAGCAGAATTGTCCGATGCGTCGCGAGCAAACGCCGGAGGACATTGGCATGGCGGTGGCGTTCTTGGCATCGGACCGGGCGCGGAACATCACGGGGCAGGCGTTGAACGTTGATGGCGGAATCGAGATGAATTAGGCGGCTGAGCTAGGCAGCGGCTAGCGGTGGGCGCAACTACACTCGCGCCATTCGCCGCGCGATCAATCAGGGATCTAATCCGGGAGCGCGACCGGCGGTGAGATGAACAGCGAGCAAAGGACCAACCAATGAGTAGCGATTCCCCGATCCTCTACGACGTGAAGGGCCATGTGGCGACGATCACGTTGAACCGGCCCGAGAAGATGAATGCGTTTACGAACGAGATGCTCGACTTGTGGCATGAGTCGGTGAACAAGGCGCATCTCGATGATGGTGTGCGGGTGGTGGTGGTGACGGGGGCGGGCCGGGGTTTCTGCTCCGGCGCGGACGTGAGCACGGAGACCGTGGGTGGTGACGTGATGGGCGACGATCCGAGCGCGCCCGCCGCGAACCGCAATGGTCTTCGCAATAGTGTGCAGCGGGTGCCGCGCGCGTTGCTGAGCCTGGAGAAGCCGTACATCGCGGCGCTGAACGGGGCGGCAGTGGGCGCAGGGATGGATATGGCATCGATGGCGGACATCCGCATCGCGGCGGAGCACGCCAAGTTTGGCATGGCCTACGTGCGCATGGGGCTCATTCCCGGCGACGGTGGGGCGTACTATCTGCCGCGGATCGTCGGTATGGCGAAGGCGCTGGAGTTGATGTGGACAGGCCGGATTTTCACGGCGCAAGAGGCACTGCAGATGGGGTATGTGTCACGGGTCGTGGAGCGGGAGGCCTTGGCGGGGGAGGTGGAATCCTTGGCGGCGGAGATCGCGAACAGTCCCGCGGTGTCAGTGCAGCTGATCAAGCGGCTGGCGTATCGGTCGGCGGCGGTGGGTGTACACGAGGCGCTGGAGATGGCGGAGCACGCGATGGTGATCGCTCGGACCACGGAGGACGCCAAGGAAGGGCCGAAGGCCTTCGCGGAGAAGCGCCCGCCGAAGTTCCAGGGCCGCTAGGCAGCCTGGATTTGATTGGAACCGGTCGAGGCGCGGAGCGCTACGCTCGGATGTAGGGGTGAGGTGCGCCGCTGCGCCGGAGGTGAGCTATGTCGACGCCGCCGCTGAGACGGATTGCGATCATTGGGGCAGGCGCGATGGGGGCGTCGCTGGCCGCGATTACGGCGCCGCATGTGCCGACGATCTTGGTGGTGCGGAACGAGGCTCGGGCGGAGCGGATTCGACGGCATGGAGTGGTGGTGGAGGGAAAGCTGGAGGCGGCGGGACACCCGGAGGTGGTGGGCTCGATCGATGACTTAGCGGACATCCATCCCATCGATTTGGTGTTCATCGCGACGAAGACGACGTCGATCCCGGAAGTCTGCGCGGCGATGGCACCGCATGTGCGGGACCTGCCGTATCTCGTCTCGTATCAGAACGGGATCGAACCGGCGCAGACGATCATGGACACCTTGGGGACGCCGCGGGTCGTGCGGATGGTGCTGACGTATGGGGCGACGATTGTCGATGCGGACGACGCAGCCGAAGGTCCGTCCGCCGAGCCGCTCGGCATTGAGGTGGGGGTCCATCAGCCGCCACATGATGTGGGCGGGATTGGATCTGATGCGCGCGCGTTTGCGCAGGTCTTGGCCTATCGTCTCTCGGCGATGGGACTGCCAACAGAGTTCGCGGATGATATCGATGCCGCCGTGTGGCGGAAGGGCCTCCTCAACGCGGCCAGCAATCCGATCGCGGCGTTGGTACAGGCGCCGCTGGGCGAGTTGATGGCGTCGCCGGCGGAGCCGCTGATGGAGCGGTTGCTGGATGAGGGGATGGCGGTGGCAGCGGCGGTGGGGATCGAATTGGGAGACGGCTTCCGCGCGCGGGCGTTGGAGATGATGCGCGCGGGTTCCACGCATCTGCCGTCGATGGCGGAGGATGTGATTCACGGTCGGGCGACGGAGATCACGCAGCTCAATGTGCAGGTCGCAGAGCACGGTCTGGAGATGGGCGTGCCGACGCCGACGCATGATGCGGTGATCGCGCTGATCGAGACGTTTGATTGGCGGTTGGGCCGGACCGTTCCGGTGCGTTGAGGACGCTGTCGTTCGAGAGCCACCGGTTGCTGTTTCGCGCGTCAGCGAGGCGAACAGCGCTACTCGTCGGTGACCTTGACGGTGCCGTCGACGATGCGGGTGCGGAAGGTCCGGATCTCTTGGGGCTTGAGTTTGGCTTCGAGTGGCGGTGGAAGGGGCGGTGCCAGCTTGTCGATGATGTTCCAGATGCCCTGCGGGAGCCAGCTCTTGGTGGCGCCGGTGCGCATGTCGAACTCAGAGTCGTGCCAGGGGCAGACGATGCTGGCACCGTTGAGGTCGCCAGCGGAGAGCGGGGCGAGCAGATGGGGGCAGCGATCCTGGACGGCGTAGACTTCGCCGTGGACGTTGGCGACACAAACCCGAGTGCCGTCGATCTCCGCGACCGTCACGCTTCCCGGCGGTAAGTCCTCCACCGGGCAGACATCTACCTCAGCCAACGTGATTCCTCCTTCGGAAGCCTCCGGGAGGAGGCCTCGGGAGCCTCGCTGAAGAGGCTCCGGCGTGACTTCGCGGCCGCTCGTCGCAGGGGTAACCCCGGAAGTCGGACTCGGATACCAGGATGGCCCCGCTATGAGACTCGGTCAACGGAGAGGGCGGCGCGGTCAACTGATACGACGGAGTGGAAGCGAGGGCGAGGCTCGTGCGGCCGTTGACGCGGTTCATGCACGCGTAGACAAAGAAAGGGGATAGGCTCGATCGGAGGGTCAGTCGTCGTCCGGTGATTGCATCGAGGGTGCCGACTTTGCAACAACCGATGTGTTCTGATGGTGAAGAGGAGCGTCCCGGTGAACATCAATGAGTATCTGCCGCCGCGCGTGGCAATCATCGAGATGCATGGTGTGATCGGGCCTCGAGTGCGACCGACGGAGTTCACCAAACTGCTGCAGGAGGTGGGCGCGAACGCGCGCTTCAAGGCGGTGGTGTTGGACGTGGATTCGCCTGGGGGCAGCGCCTTCGCCTCTGAAGACATCTACTTCGCGGCGAAGAAGCTGGCGACGAAAAAGCCGCTCATCGCCGCAGTCCGGGGCGTGGGCGCGTCGGGCAGCTACATGGTGGCGGTGGCGGCGGAGCGCATCTTCGCGTTGCCGACGGCCGTGATTGGGTCGATCGGCGTGATTTCGGCACGACCGATGGTTCAGGAGCTCCTGGAGAAGGTGGGGGTGGAGATGATCGTGGCCAAGGCGGGGGCCAGCAAGGACGCGGGGTCGCTCTTCCGCCAGCCGACGCCAGAGGAGCTGGAGCGCGAGCAGGAGTTGTTGAACGATGTTCACAGTCGATTCCAAGAGATCGTGGCGGAAGGCCGGACCAATCTGACGCCCGAGCGGGTGACGGAGCTGGCGACGGGCGATATCCACCTGGGCACGAAGGCGCTGGAATTGGGCTTGATCGACGAACTGGGCACGCTGGACGACGCGGTAGAGCACGCCGCCGAACTCGCGGGGATCAAGCCGGCGACGATGGTGTTGCGTCCCCGCCGGTCGTTGGCGCAGATGCTGATGACACGCGGTGCGAGCGCGGTTGTCGATGCCATGGGCGAGGCGACGGTGGAGGCCTTGGCGGAGCGGTTGTACACGAGATCGTTGGGCTTGCCGCTGCGATAGCCGCGTCGTTCAGATCGGCGCCAGTCCCTCGATTTAGCGCATCATCTTGGGGCCGTTGACGATATCGTCCGCGTGCTGGTTGATGTGTTTGACGTGCGACTCCATGGCGGCCAGGGCGTTCGCTGCGAAACCGAAGGCGTGGAGCAGTTGCTCCGCGTTGAGCAGGGTGAGCCGATCCAGGATGGCGGTGAGTCCGGCACCGTAGGTCGTGGCGAGGTCGGCGATGGAGGTAGAGGCACGGTGGTCGATCTCGCGCTGGTTCCAGCCGTTCTGAGTAACGGCGGAGTCGGCGGGGTCGGGCAGCCAGCGCTCTGAGGGGATCGGGCTTCCCGCGCGGATGGCGTCGAGACTGTTGAGATGCTGTGCGTCCCAAGAGACGAGGTGCGCCAGGAGGTCGCGGCGGGTCCAGCCGGGGCAGGCGCTAGGAGCGTCCCAAGCGGCTGAGGGGAGTTGCTCGATCATCGTCGTGAGGCGCCGCCGCGCGGAGACGAGTCGACTCAGCGGTACCCAGAGGGCGGGCACGTAGTCGTCGGCGCGGATGTCGGGATTCTGCGCGATGAGCTGGTGCGTGCCGCTGTCGGGCTCTTCGTGGGACGGCCCAACGGGTTGAGACTGGGCATCTTGATCCGAGGGAGTGGCGGTCATGGCAGCGCGCCGGCGTCTTCGATCGTGGCTTGTCCGACTAGGCCGACAGACATAGGAGCCCCTTCGTCGTCGCTAGACAGATCTCGTTGGGGAAGGACGGAGCCAAGCGCGGGTGGGTGATCTAGAGCTGTTCCTCAGCCGCCAGGGAACGGCCACGACCCTTGTAGAAGAGGATGGGATCTTCGGGCGACTGCTCAACGAAGGCCTTGACCTCGCCGACGAAGATGTCGTGGTCGCCGCCGGGGAGGACGTTTTGCACGATGCAATCCAAGACCGTGGTGGCGTTGGAAAGGCGGGGGCAGCCGGTTTCGCCGATCGTGTATTCGACGTCGGCGAACTCCTCCGGCGGCGCCGGACGATCCTTGGAGGCGAAGTACCACATCGCGTCTTCTTGCGATGCGCCAAGGATGTTGACCGAGAAGGATTTGGACTCGTTGAGGAAGTCGACCATGCTGGCGGCCTTGTCCACGCAGACGAGAACGAGCGGAGGGTCGAGGGAGAGGGACGAGAACGACTGCGCGGTCATGCCGTGAAACATGGGGTCTTTCCCCGTCGTGATGATCACAACGCCGGTGGCGAAGGCCCCCAAGATGTTGCGGAACTCGCGGCTCTCGAACTCCATTGTTTCCCCCTGCGCTGCGTTTTGGATGCTGCTCTTGGCGCCAGTTCTGGTCTGAGCGTTGGCATGATACATCGCTGCCGCGCTAGGTGTGGGCGTGCCGGGTTGGAGGGCTCTCTGCAGCGGTGCGCGACTATGGCTGGTGTCGGGCGGCTGGTACGATCCGCCGCATATGCGCAGGATGCAGCCTGGAAGATGAGGCACGATGGCCTTCGAGTTTCTCAAGATCGACACTGACGACGCGGGCATCGCCACGATGACGCTGAACCGCCCCGACAAGCTCAATGCCTACAACCAACAGCTTGAGCAGGAGATGTGTTTGGCGACGGAGCAGATCGGCGCGGACACCTCCGTCCGGGCGCTGGTGGTGACGGGGGAGGGTCGGGCATTCTCCGCGGGTGGAGACGTGAGTGACATGGTTCCGGGCGGTGGCTGGGACCTGGGTCGCCAGGGGCGTTACGAGCGTTTCAAGGGCTTGCATCAAGTGGCGCTGAACCTCCAGGCGATGCCGAAACCGACGATCGCGATGATCAACGGCTTCGCCGTGGGAGCGGGGTGCAATCTGGCCTTGGCCTGCGATATCCGTGTGTCGTCCGCGAAGGCGCGGTTTGGCTTGGCCTTCGTCAACGTGGGGCTCGGCGACGATATGGGCGGTGCCTGGTTTTTGCCGCGCTTGGTGGGGGTGGGGAAGGCGCTGGAGCTCTATCTCTCTGGGGCGATCATCGATGCGGAGGAGGCGTTGCGGATTGGTCTGGTCAACCAGATCGTGGAGCCCGAGGATCTGCGGTCGACTACCTATGAGCTGGCCGGGCGCCTGGCGCATGGCGCCACTCACGCCCAGGGATTGATCAAGGAGACCATCTACAAGGGCATGAACATGTCATTGGCGGAACTGTTGGACTTTGAAGCGGAGCGCCAGGTGGACGAGATGTACAACCCGGACCACCAGGAGGGCGTCACTGCGTTCCTGGAAAAGCGCGATGCGAAGTTCGAGGGCTCGGCTGACTAGACCGGGCTAGCTGGCGGTCGACCCTGGGCGGCGATGGTCGTTGACACGCTCTGTCTTGAGGGCGGGCTCGGGTGGATCCTGATTGAGGAAGAAACCGGTTCCCGGGCGTTCCATCGCATGCAGCAAGGCGACTTCGACTTTCAGCAGGATCTCTTCAGCGGGTCGGTGCGGGGGCCGGCTGACGGCGACGCCGGCCCGTAGTTCCACTTGCCAGACGTGGCCTTCATGTCCGAATTCCGTAATCTCCGAGAGCGTGCGGTCCAGGCCGATGGCGGCACCACGCGAGTCCGAGACATCCTCAAGCAGGAGGGCGAAGCGCCGGTCCGGCGCCATCGCAACGGTGTCGCTGGAACGGACCAGGATCTGCAAGCGATCCGCCAGGACCTGCCACCAGCCTTCAGGTTCGTCCACCGCTGCGCCGGTCTGATCGAGGCAGCGCGCAGCGATGAGAGCGACCCCAAACGCCGTTTTGCTGCGCCTGGCGCGGGCGAGGCAGTGCTCCAGGCGATCCCGAAACAGATCCCAGGTGGGGAGGCCGTTGGCACGGATGTCTGCGTCCATGAATCGAGGTTGACGGCGGTTGGTAGCGGGGGAAATCGGGGAATCCCCATGTTGTTGTCGACGCTCGGCCCGAAGCCACGGGCGGCGGACGCCATGGGATGGCGGCATAGGCGCAGAGCGCCTGCCTGACTGCGGTTCGAACTTCGCCGCGGCGTTGAGATGAGCTTCTTGGTTTTGTCGGACGACGTTCCCACTAACCACTTGCCAGGTGCGTGCTTCGCACTATTCGCCGAGTTTCGAGTCTCCCCGACACGACAGAACCCCCTACATCCCCTCTGGTCCGCCTATCGACCGAGGTCAGGAATGGCTTTGGTGCGGGATGTCACGAGGCTGACCGATGGGCGATCTTCCAGATAGGAACCACGGCCCAAGCCGACCTTCTGGGCTCGTCCACGCGAGTGGGAACCTGGTGGCCGGCCGCGCTGGGAGTCAAGGATCCAGGCACAGGACTAGCGCCACGGTATGTCGAGCACGGTGACGAGTCCGGGTGGGACAGCGGGCATGACGCGGGCACAACGCAGGATGGCGGCGGCAGTGGCCTCGTCGCCGAGGACGCCGCCTTGGAAGCGCATGTGGAGTGGGGGAGTGCCGTCGATCTCGATGGAATCGTAGGCGGGGTCGACGCCCGATTGGGCTTCGAAGTGGAGGGTGAGGGCTTTGCCATCGGCGGTCGTTCCGCGCAGGACCTCGAGTGTGCCGAGGACGAGTCCGTCGGGGTCGGGCTGGACAGGGCCGATCGTGCGCTTCCAGTCTTGGATGTCCCACCCGAGTCCCTGGGCGAGAAGATGTCCACTCTCTTCCAGACCGACGTGGCCGAACGTGCCGCTATCGAGCCGGGTCTCGTACTCGCCGCGGGGGATGTTCATGCCGACTTTTTCCTGGAAAGGGACGCGACGAGCTTGGGGATTCTGAACGCGTTTGACCGTGACCGAGCGGACGGAGTGGGTGACGCTGGTCAGCGCGACCGGGAGTTGGTCCATGAGGAAGCCGGGATTGACGCCCGTCCCCACGACGCTGCGCCCTGCGGTGACCGCAGCGCTATTGAGGCGCTCACTCAGGGCAGGATGGCGGAGGAAGGGATAGGCAAGTTCTTCGCAGGTCGAAACAACGTGCAGGCTGAGTTGCAGCGCCTCTTGCAGCTGGGGGGCAACGTCCGCCAGGTAGGAGCCGGTGGCGTGTAGCACGGTGGCGTTCGCGAGCTGCGCTTCGTCGAGCCCGGAGTCTGCGCGCGCTTGGCCCAGCGAAGGGCGGACGTAGATGTCGTCTGGCCCACCTGCGACGACGTCGGCCAGAGCGCGGCCGAAGAGGCGTTTGTCGATGTCGACGGCGCCGACAATAGCGAGCCGCGGGTCGTGATGCGCGGCCAGCATGATGCGCTGACCGATGGGGCCGAGGCCCTGAATGATGACGGGTACCGGTGTCTCCATGACCTCGTTCTACGCGATCAGCGAGAGGCTGTCATCCGCGTGCTGAACTTGGCCGCGAATGGCGTTGTGATCGTCGCAGGGCGCTAATCGCGCGGCTCAATATCGAGACTCGCGAAACTCGGAATGCCAAGGCGGATGAATGGGACGCCACGTCGTTCTGGCCTTCGGAAGGTGGCGCGCAGATCACTCGTGCCATCCGCCCAAGATGGTTGGGGTTCCGCCAGGGACGATTCTCTGGAAGAGCCTTCTTGAAACTCGTTGCGCGGTAGCGGGGTGCATGTTCGACCGCAGTTTTTCGTCTTCCGCGTGTTGGCTTCGCGGAGAAAGGGCCAGCAGAGATCCCTCCTGCGCGGCTCGCGACAGCCCAGCGATCGCAACGGTCTCAGACGCGAGCCAGCTGACCTTGGCACGCCGCCGAGTTTCTTCCGCTGAACTCTCTCGGCCCCAATCTGGTTCCGGGCGACATTCGCACTAACAGATACCTCGAAATGCGTTTCGCACTACACGTAGCTTTCGAATCATTCCACAACCGCAGAACCCTCCAGGTCACTCCGACCGTGTGCGTATGGGAGTTTCCGAGCGGTTCCCGCGCATGGTGTCGCGAGGTGGCTCGAAGAGCGAAATTCTTCTAGATAGAAACCAGCGTGGAGTGGTAATAACCGAATCTGGTGCTCCTTCTATTTTGACTCGACCGAACCGCAGTTCCGCCCAGATATTCGATTCGATTGCATGACTCCACTTCGATCAAGGCAATCGAGGATAGGGTCATTGACGAACCGACGGAGCGTGTTCTATAGGAGGGTCTTGAAGAGAAGAATTAGTGTATGAAGATGAAAATGGAGATAGGTTAAATGGCAACAAGGATGTTTAGTCGATGGATGGGAGCTGCTCTCGCGCTTGCTGTCCTGATTGGAGTGGGCGTACACGTTGCGCCGACCGCATCTGCGGACGGACCGATGTCGAGCACCCCGCAGTCCCCGCAGAGGGGGGCGTCCTTTCCCTTGACGGCGACTCGTTGCAGTTGGCTGGCGAAGGCCGACTCACCTTTTCCGGGTCGCTCGTACTCGGCGCTGAAGCGAAGATTGCCGGTCTGCAGGTGACGTTCTATTCAAAGAAGACTCGGGTTTACTTGAACGGCATTCTGCAAGAAATCCCGCCATCCGGCACGCTGGAGCGGGCCTATTTTGGCGGCGAGATCGAGGTCTACGGTGAAGCGTTGGTTGTGTTCCGCCGGGCATCCGTCAACCGTTTGAAGTCAGTGATTACCGGGAAGGTTGAGCTTGTCGGGGGTGCCTATGGGAATTGGTACCAGGTCAACGATGGGCGCAAGCAGCGCTGGTAGACGAGAACGAGCTCATTGGGGTGGCGAAGGCGACCATCCCTGCGTTCCCGTCCGCCACGAATCTTGTTTGAGAGAGTGGGCTCTCGTGCTTCTTCCGATTGGGGGAAGCCGGAGCCCATTCTTCTCTTAGGAGCCCCAGTAGATCGAATGCACGAGGCATGCTCCGAGTGGTGATAATGAGATCTATTTGAGTGGGGAGAAGTCGGTGGGGTTCATGATGCGGTTCTCGATGTGGTGGACCAGGCCGCCATCTTCCTCAGACTTGCGGCGAGCTTCCTGCCAGTCGGGGTCGGAGGCAAAGGCGACCCAGGCCTTCTCGCGCTGGCCGTGGTCCTCGAACGAGACCATGTACCAGAGTTCATCGCTGCGGCCGCCGACCGCGTTGAGCCAGTAGCCCACATTGGTGATGCCGTGCTTCTCGAAGAGTGTGCAGGTGTGGTCGCGGAAGCGCGCGAGCAGCGCGCCCATCTTGCCCTCGGCGGCGGTGTAGATGCGCAATTCATAGATCATGTTGTGTTCCTTTGACTGCTGATGATGCGAAGCAACGCTTCGTGGGCTGAGCGCAGGGAGTCTAGCCGACATCGACTCCGACACGGGCCTGATTCGATGGTGGAGTGACGTTAGCTGAGGAGGGGACCGCCGGCGATGGTGTCCGCGCAGCGGACGCAACCGTCCACGGTGCAGCGGGTGATTTCCGGATCGTCCTTGATTGCTGCGGTGCAGGCGTCGAGCGCTTCGCGGGCTGGAAGGATCCGCCAGAGACTGAGGCCAACCTGGAGCCGTCGCTCGAAGGGTGCCAGCGCTGTGTCGAAGTTGTTGAAGCCACGGGAGCAGGAGCCCACGTCGCACTCGACGATCTCGGAGCGGTCGCTGGAGTGCGACGCCACCGTTCGCGCCCAGCGGCGAAAGAGGGTGCGCCCGGCCTGCTGCTCGGCGAGGTGGATCAGGGTGAAGCTGCGGAGGTCGACGCCCATGAGCAGGATCCAGCCTCGCGCGGCGACAAGTGCCCGCAGAGGGGCGTAGACGTCGAGGGGTTGTTGGACGCGGACGAGAGAGTCCGCCCACTCGCCGAGGCCGGTGAAGGAGTTGAGGGGGTGGTTGCCTCGCACGCGGTTTGGTGTCGTCAAGACGGCGGCGGGGACCACGCCCATGGCGCGCCGGGAGAGGAGGTTGGCGGCTGGGTCGAAGGTTGGGCGTTCGCCGATGGCCTGGGTCATGGCCTGGAGTTCGTTGGGTTCGTAGCCGTTTCGTGAGTAGGCGACGTCAGGGGGCGGCGGCGCCTGGCATTGGTACGTGAAGGTGGGAGCGAGCAGGCTGCAGTCCGCGTCTCGCATGGCGTCCACGATCGTTCGGGCACCACCTTGGACTCCCCCAAGGGAGGCGACGTCGCTGGAAGAGGCGCTGCCACTGAACGAGGTAAGCGAGGAATGGAGGCCGATGATCTGCCCGTCGAGGTCGAGTTTTGTAAGGGCGTGGCGGATGTCGTCGCTCGTGATGGGCATGAGTCGTCCCTAGAGGATCGAAGGGACGATCACTGCCGCCCAACCCATCGTGCCGACGCCGACGGAGAGCGCACCGATGAGCATCCGCGACGGCCTTCGGAGTTGGATCGCCGCGGCGATCCAAAGAAGCAGGCTGGGCAGGAGGAAAAGGCCGAGGGAGAGCAGGGTCACCATGAGGAGGATGACGGTGAAGCCAACCGCGAGCCAGACGAGCGGTGCACGCCAACTTGGCAGGGCGATTGCGAGAAGGGCTAGTCCGCCGTTGATGACTAAGTAGCCAATGAACAACGCCTGCCCGCCCGAGTTCGGCTCCGCGCTGCTGAAGGCGCGCGCGATGAGTAGCCCCGCCACCCCCGCCGCGAGGATCAAGCTGACGGCGAGGCCCTGTTTCCAGCGGAAAAGGTCCAGGCGCTGGGTCGGCCAAGCCGATCGCTCTGGTTCGTCGAATTGATTGGCCATCGCCAGTTCAGGGTACGCCGATGGTCGTCGCGTAGAAAGGGTCGGTTGAAATGGGGTTAGCGGTCGACGTAGCCGTCGCCTTCAGCGAGGCGGTAGGACTCGTCGAGCAGGTCGACGGCGTGGACGGTCTTGCCGGAGGGGCCATGGGGGTCGGCAAAGAGGCGGATCCCGGCGTCGAGCTGGACCATGCAGCCGGGGTTGGCCGTGCAGACCTGATCGGCGCCGGTGGCGTTGACGTCGAGCATTTTGTCTTGCAGGAGGGAACGGGAGAGTTCCTTCTGGACGATGGAAAAGAGCCCGGCGCTGCCGCAGCAACGGTCGGGGTGGGCCATTTCGACCAGGGCGAGGCCGGGGATGGACGCCAAGACTTGGCGGGGAGCCGTCGTTACTTTTTGGGCGTGGACGAGGTGGCAGGAGTCCTGATAGGTGATGGAGCGGTCGAGCGATCCGTGGGGAGGCTCGAACCCGGCGTCGACCAGGAATTCGTGGACGTCACGCACCAGGGCCGCGAAGCGCTGGGCCTTCTCCGCGTAGGCCGCGTCGTCGCGGAGGAGGTGGCCGTATTCCTTCATGTGCGAACCGCAGCCTGCGGAGTTGACGATGATGGCGTCCGGTTCTTGCGCGAGGAAAGTGTCGATGTCGTAGCGGGCGAGATCGCGGGCGGTCTCGACATCGCCGCCGTGGGCGTGGAGTGCGCCGCAGCAGCGTTGGGTGGGCGTGGCGAGCACTTCGAAGCCGTTGCGGCTAAGGACGCGCGCGGTGGAGTGGTGGGTGGAGGGGAAGGAGAGCGGCATGACGCAGCCGGTAAGCATGACGACGGTACCGCGCTGCTCTCCGCGCGGCGCGTAGCGCTGGACATCGCTGGGGTAGAAGAAGGGTTGGCTGGCGTCCGGGGCGAGCGCTTCAGTCTGCGCCAAGCCTGGAGAGATCTTGCCGAGGATGCCTGTGGCGCGGAGAAGTCGCTGGAGTCCGCTCTTCTGATACGCCCGCAGGCCGAGGAATGCTAACTCTAGACGCTTCGGGTAGGGGAAAATGCGCCGCATGACGACGTCCCAAGCCAGGCGTTGACGTCTTCCCCAGCGCCCTTGGCTGAACATTTCGGCGCGGGTGGCCTCCATGAGTCGACCGTACGGGACACCGGAGGGGCAGGCGGTCTCACAGGCGCGGCACTGGAGGCATTGGTCGAAGTGTTGCTGCACGCGGGGCGTCCAGTCGACGCGGCCTTCGTCCAGCGCCCGCATGAGGTAGATGCGCCCGCGGGGGGAGTCTGTCTCCAGACCCAGATCGAGATAGGTGGGGCAGGCGTTGAGACAGAATCCGCAGTGGACGCAAAGGCTGAGCTCGTCGATGTCCGGGCCTTCGCTGCCCGCGAAGCGCGAGAGGACGTCACTGGTGGAGTTCGAGAGCACGGTCAGATCCCCCCTACGAAGCGGCCACGACTGAGGATGGCCCCAGGGTCGAACTGCTGCTTCAGCTCCCGCATGATGGCGATGCCCTCGCCGGCGGAGCCCCAGACATCGATGGCGGCCTTGACGTCGGCCGCGGCGGATTCGACGGTGACCGCTCCCTGTTCGTCGGCGAGGCGGCTGCGCAAGGTTTCGATGACTGTGATAGTCCCGTCGACGGAGAGGAGGGGCAGCTCCGCGAAGAGGATGCCGGAGTCGACGTAGGACCAGAGCCGGACGTTTGGGGCCAGGTCGGAAAGCTCGCGGGCGATGGTCGCCAGCCGGGATGGCCGTACGCCGATGCGGAGCAGGGTGGGCTCGACGCGAACGGGATCGTTGTTGGCGGGGGCCGACAGTGGGGCGGGGATTTCCAAGTCCACGATCTGCTGCCAGAAGGC
>Ga0114996_10000536_pt1 | contig 53003 bp, 49 predicted proteins | sample ArcticOcean_MG_C_4_FD_87039 | JGI IMG/M metagenome (GOLD analysis project Ga0114996, IMG submission 87039) | Marine microbial communities from western Arctic Ocean - ArcticOcean_MG_CB4_134 | ecosystem: Environmental > Aquatic > Marine > Oceanic | place: Arctic Ocean: Canada Basin | collected...
ACCCGCCTCGGGCAGGCAGATCAGGAAACGGACTACGAACCGAAGTTACGCAGCCAATGCCATTTCATTGTTGGCAATTAAAGTTTTCCAAGGGGATTTACGAGGACCCGGGAACCTCGGCACGCTACTCCATATTCACCAAACGCGTCGAAGCCATGACGCCCCCGGTTTCCTACCGGCCTGCTGGCCGTCCTACCTAAAAATACGTCCTACGGAATGGGTCTACACCGTGGATGAAGCCCAAGATCCGGCAAAAACTCCTAGACCAAGATACCACCCCGGGGGAACCGCCGTACTAAATTAGGGATCAGGCGGCTTCGTCGGCCCCGGCGAGGTAGCGCGCTAGATACGCTTCGAGCAGAGCTTCTATTTCCGCTAGAGAAGTGATCTGGAACAACTGACCCCGCAGGGTCCGCCCCCCCGGAAGGCCCTTCGTGTACCACCCCAGGTGCTTCCTGAAGTCAATCAAGGACTTCTCTGAATTTCCGCCGAAGCGTTCTCCGTGGCCGGCGTGCTCCAGGCAGACGTTGAACCGTTCCTCCACACTCGGGTCGGCGGGAAGGGGCTCTCCGTCGAGCGCCGCTCGTGCTTGTGCAAAGATCCATGGCGAACCATGCGAGGCCCTCGCGATCATCACGCCGGCGCAGCCCGTCTCGTCCCTCATGCGGCGCGCGTCCGCTCCGCTCCGCACGTCACCGTTGCCGACCACGGGCACGTCGAGCGCGTCGACCAGGGCGGCGATTTCGTCCCATCGAGCCTGGCCCCCGTACATGTCCGTTCGGGTGCGCGCGTGGAGCGTGATCATGCGCGACCCCGCGTCTCGACAGCGCAGGGCGATGCCGACCGGATCGCGCGACGGCTCGTCGTAACCGCTCCGGATCTTGGTGGTCACCGGTAGGTGCGTATTCTTCGCGACGGACCGGATGATGCGCTGAACAAGATCCAGATCGCGAAGACAACCGGAGCCGCCGTTTCTTTTCACGATTTTTTTGACCGGACATCCGAAGTTGATGTCGATGAAATCCGGGCCGAAAACGTCGGTCACCAACGCTGAAGCTTCGCCCATCGTCTTAGGGTCCGATCCGAAAATCTGGATCCCGATGGGTCGCTCGTCCTCGCTGAACCGAAGGTGTTCCCGGGTTTGGCGGTTGCCTTGCATGATCCCATCGGCGCTCACGAACTCTGTCGATACGACATCGGCACCAAAACGTCGGCAAAGCCTCCGGAACGGAGCTTCGCTGACGCCCGCCTGAGGCGCGAGGAAAAGCGGCGTTCGGCCGTTCACCATCAACTCGAAGGCATTCATTTCCATGCCGACAAAGGTAGGGTCGGGCCGAACTGGGGTGAAGGGTGCCCGCTTTGACAGCCCTTGGATGGCTGAAGATATTGCACCCCAGGAATGCACCTAAAACTCACGAGGGGGTCTTCCCTTCCGAGGCACGCATATGAAACTCAGAGACCTTTTCACGGCCGACGTCGTGAACCTCGACCTCGCGTCGGAGACGAAAGACGAGACGGTAAAGCAGCTCGTCTCATTGCTCCAACTCGACGACAAATCCGAGGGTATCCTCTACAAGACCCTCAAGCGGCGAGAAAACCTTGGCTCGACGGGAATCGGTCGCGGTATCGCGATCCCCCACTGCCGGTCCCTCGTGGTGAGTCGCCTTCACCTCGCTTATGGGCGAAAGCCGGGCGGGGTCGAATTCAAGGCCATCGACGATCAACCGGTGTTCAACTTCTTCCTCATCGTCGCGCCCCCACTCGAAGTTTCCAACCAGTACCTTCCGGTTCTCGGCAAGATCGCCCAGTTCGCAAAGGACGACGACGTGCCGGATCTACTGGCAGCGCTGAAGGAGCCCGAAGATTTTCTGAAGTTGCTGGAGAAGAGGGCCACGTAGCTCCCGACCGCGTACCGCCCCGGCTTACTTGGCCACGTACATCCGCCTCAACGCCCGAACACCGTTCACAGTCAACTGCACGAAGTAGATTCCGGAGGCCACCTCCCTACCCGACTGGTCCCGCCCATCCCAGTACGCCTCGTATGGGCCCGGCGTCATGTATTCGAGGTCGATGAGGGGAGACTGCCCACTTGGATGACTCAGCGCGATCGGTGCGGCCACGAACTGCTGGAGGACGTTGAATATGCGCACGGACACAACGGCCGTTCCCCCATCCGAGAACAGGTCATCAAGGAGCTCGAAGGGAATCCTGGTCTCGGGGTTGAACGGATTGGGATAGTTCTGCCCAAGTGTAAATCCGCTTTCTTGCCCCCCGTCTGGTATATTTCCTGGGGTGCCCTGTGCCGAAACCCCCGGCGCAAGGTAAAACAGAGAAAGCAAGAAGACGCTGATCATGCGTCTCATCCTAATAGTCACCTATGCTGTAGCAGTTGGCCTAATCGCCCTCCAAGGTATTTCCGCACACGTCCAGACAAGCCGGCACCCGCCGCAACAACTTTAGACGCTCTAAGTTCTAATTTGGTTCCCTCGCCGCAACATTTCTACCCTCTGGGCCTCGCGTCGTGAGGCCGGCGTGATCGAACTGAGTGAGGATAGGGATCAAGTGTTTGCGCGTCACGGGCAAGATTTCTCGGAAATCAGAAGGGCCCAGACCCTTCGCCCCGGCAAGTTCAGTGGCCACGCGCTCCGCGGCCGCAGCAAAAACATCGGCATCCATGAACAGATCGTTGTCCAGCGCAACCAAGTGTCCTCGACGCTCCAACAGCTTCAAAAGCGGCCAGAGGTCATCGCGAGCCCGCAGGGTTTCCGGCAATTCTGAAACCAGCGGAGCGGCCAAACCGGCCTCCTGAAAGCGGGTCTGTAAGTCGTCCATGATTTCGCGTTGAACGGCGGTGACGGCGGGTTCATAACCCGGCCGCGATGCAACGCTTTCGCGGACCTCTAGGGATCCGGAGGCCACCGCCTCGCTCAACAGCACATCGGCGAGGCGCCCCTGGTCGTGGCTGGGCACCGTCTGCCGCAACAACTCCACCGTGATGCCCGCCCTGAGCGGCTGATCACGATGGAACGCGTCAACCACGTCATCTATGAGCGTTCGGGCCGCTTCCACGATCGACCGGTCGAACATCCGGCCACCGGCCACGCGGGCCCCGTCCTCGGTGAGCGCAGCCTGGGCAGCCCGGCCCTCGGTCGGGGGCAGGCCAGTGAGCACCGGTACTTCGTCGACGGCGATGCCCAACCACGACGCCAAGCGGAGCGCCGCGCCGAGGGCGTGCGGAGCCTCCCCGTCGATGAGGATCTCCAACTCGGTGGCCTCGTCGGCTCGCAATTTTTTTCGTTTGGGTGGCAGTGCCTCTGCGACGATCCCCCCGCCAATCGTGGTCACCGGTGAGTAGGACCGGATCACGAACCGGTCCCGGGTCCGTGCCAACAAAGGGCGCTCGAGGCGCAGCTGCACCCACCCCTCATCTCCGGGCCGGACTTCGCCTCCGTCCAAGGTCACCACGCGGGACATGACTTCAGCGGTGCCGAGGTGCACCCGCACGCGCTGACCATGCTTGACGGTCCATCCGGTGCCTTGAACGACGCGCAGCCTTGCCGTAAGCATCGCCGTCGCGTCCCATGAACCGTCTGCCACCAGGACTTGGCCTCGCTCGGCGCTTTCGAGATCGATTTCCCCGCCGGTGATCGCAACGGCCGTTCGTTCCCCTGCTCCGGCGTGGTCGACCGGAATCCCGTGCACCTGGAGGCCCCGCACTCGTCCGCGGACGCCCGACGGCTGCAGCACCACGGCGTCACCCATGGAGAGGCGTCCGCTCCAGAGGGTCCCGGTGACCACAGTCCCCGTGCCCCTTACCGTGAACGCGCGGTCGATCGGCAGCCGGACGAGGTCCTCGCTCGGACGCTCTCCTGCGTGCTCGGCCTCCTCCGTCAAATTTTTCTTGAGCGTTTCGATCCCGTCCCCGGTCACGGTTGATGTGACCACGATAGGCGCGCCGCTGTATGGAGTGTCTCGGAGGGCCTCCCTCACTTCCTCTTCGACCAGGGGAAGCCATTCCTCTTCCACGAGGTCGGACTTGGTCAGCGCCACGACCATTTTCTCGACACCGAGGAGACGCACGATCTCCAGGTGCTCGCGCGTCTGAGGCATCATGCCCTCATCGGCCGCCACCACCATCAGGACCACGTCCATGCCGGTCGCGCCGGCGAGCATGTTCCGGATGAAGCCCTCGTGGCCGGGAACGTCCACCACGCCCATCCGAAGGTCCTCGCTCGGAGCGAAATCTGCGAATCCGAGTTCGATGGTGATCCCCCGAGCTTTTTCTTCGAGTAGTCGATCCGTATCCACGCCCGTCAGCGACTTCACGAGCGCGGTCTTGCCGTGATCGATATGGCCCGAGGTACCGAGAATCAGGCGTTTTTCGGTCAATCTTCTAATCCGGTGACGGAGGCGAAAACCCGAAACGTCTTGAGGGGTTTCGAGCCCGAAATGTGATAGGCCACGAAGTCATGAAGCAGGCGCAAGTGAGCCCGGAGTTTTCCAAGATCCTCGGGTACAGTCCCTGCAAGCAGGGCGGTCAACTGCCGGCGGGCGCCGGGACCGACACGCGGTCCGGAATGATCTGAAGCGCAGTTGGCGCACCGTACGCCACCCGCAGAGAAATCGAGACGTGGCACATCCGTGGCGCCGAGCACGGCGTCACAATGGACACACCGTTCGATCTGCGGTTCGTACCCCAGGGTCGTCACGAACATCCACCCCAGGGCAAGCACAGCGCCGACGAGGGATTCCCGGGGTTCCGCCTCGAGCCGACGCAGCGCGTTCGTGAGGAGATCGAATAGTTGGGGGTTCGGGTCGGGCTCCGCGTGTACGAGCACGATCTCGGCCAAAACCGAGGCGCCGGCGAAGCGTGTCACGTCCTTGCCCAAGGCCGTGCCGGCTTCTTCGAGTGCGAACTCCTTGAACGTCTGTAAGTCACGGTTGGGTCGAACGTAGGCGGTGAGCTCGCCGCGGGAGAACGTGTCCAAGCCCCCATGTCCGCGTGCCCCACTCCGCCGGACACCTTTCGCCATGACGCTCATGAGCCCCAGGTCCCTGGTATAAAGTCTTAGGACTCGGCTCGTTTCGCCGTAGTCGAAGGACCTGAGGAGAACCGCCGGAGTGCTAACGACCGACATTTTGCTCCTCCCTAGCAGGTGCCGAGGGCGTGCTAGTCGTCGGCCTGGAGCATCGCCAGAAGTGCAGCTCGCCGGCCGAGGAGCTCCGACCGCACTTCGGGCTCCGCGGCCCCAGAAAGCGCGTCATCGACGCGGGCTACCTCGAGGATCAACGCCTCACGGCCCAAGCCCGGAGCCTGCGCTACGGCACCTCGTCTGCGCGGGCGGTTGTAGGCCAAGAATCCGCCCAAAGCCAGCATCATCGAGGCCAACACCGCGAGCCATTTCACCGGGGGGGGGCTTTGCGCCTCCGTCTCGATCAGCGTGAGTACTATGTCCACCAGTTCGCTCCCGCCGTACCGACGATAGGAAGACCCGTTCAACCCCACCACGTCTAAGGGCGACAAGCCCACGACCTCCAAGGGCGGCGCTGGCTCCCTCACCAGCAGCTCGAACAACTCGGTGCTCCCGGGAGCCGGAATCGAGGACCCCAACTCTTCAAGGCGGTACCGGATCATCAGGACTCGGTCTCCCGGAGGAATCGGAGCGCTGACCCGGACTCGGCCCGCGTCGAACGTGACCGCATCCGGAGGCAGGTCGCTTTCCCCGAGTTCCGGCTCGGTGAATCCCGGGGGTAAAGGATAGCTCCACACGACGCCGTCCTCCCCAGCCACCAGCGTTCGAGATCCCCGGTTCGCGATTACCAGCAAGTCTGTGGCGAACCACGCCTCGCCCGTGAATTCGAGGAACATGTTTCGTACTTCGATCGGAAGGGACACACCCTCCGGTGGCACCTCTTCCGCCCGATAGATTCGAATCACGTACAGGCTGTCCAACTGCTCCACCGTGGTAATCGCGGACCCGAAGTACAGCACGCCCTCATACTCAACCGAGGCGAAGTAGACGTCCTCGGCGTCGACGTTGGGCAGCGAGGGGAGCAGGAACTGAAACTCACCCGCCGATCCTACCCGAGCCGACCCCACCTCTCCTGCTTCATCGGGGCTGACCCGGTGGAGGAATACCGTCGCTGAATCGACGCCCGAGTCACCCTCGAGCACGACGCCCTCGAGGAAGAGGGGGCTCTCGATCTCCTGCCCCGTCGCGGAGGAAGCTCCGCCGAGGAGAACGCACACGAGCACCGCGGGGAGAGCGGCGAGATTACGGAGTGAAGCGCCCAAAGTCCTCGGGGGCAAGCTTTCGTAGATATTCTTGGAGCTCCTCGGCCCCCATCTTCGTATCCGGCTCCCGCTCGGGTACCGGCAAGTCGCTGATCGACGGCTCCCCCGCCGCTTCAACGGTCGTGCGTTCCAATAAAGCCTCATGAGCGAAGATGTCCGCATGGAGTCGGAGCGCCACCGCAATCGAGTCCGAGGGACGGGCGTCAACCGAGATCACCTCTCCGTTTCTCCGAATGATCATTTCAGCGAAGTACGTGTTTTCTTCGACACGACTGATTACTATTTTTTGGAGCGCGCCCCCGAGACCACCCACCACCGACGCGAGCAGGTCGTGTGTCAGAGGCCGCGAGAGCTTCATCTCAGCGAGTTCCATGGCGATCGCGCTGGCCTCCCCTGGGCCGATCCATATCGGGAGCACGCGCTCCCCTCCATCTTCCTGGAGGATGACCACCGGAGTATTGGACGCTCGGTCCAAGCCGAGACTCTGTACGGAAACCCGAACCAGCAACGATTCCGTCCTCTTTAGTTTCAGACGTCTACCGCATCATGTATTACGCTTACTCCGGAGTCCCGCGGGAGTTCTCCGCGAACGATCCGTCGAATTTCTGCCTCAGGACGTCGGCGCTCGAATGGTCGAGACACTTCTGGAAGACACTCTAAATCTTCAATTCGGTACGCAGATCATCCACGCGGTCGGACTTTTCCCATGGGAACAGTTCGACGGTGCGCCCGTCGGCAAGAAGAACGGATTCCGGCGTCCGGCCGAAGTGTCCGTGGGCAGCCGTCGGACCAAAGATCGGCGTCCTCAGGGCAAGACGCTCTATGATCGACCGGGGCTGAAAGTCGAACACGTTTTCGAGCGCATTCGCCAACTCGTCGTCGGGTCGTTTTCCTGTCCCAAAAGTATCAACGAAGATCGACACTGGCTGCGCTACCCCGATGGCGTAGGCCAGCTGAATCTCACAGCGGGAAGCGGCCCCGGCGTCTACGAGGTTGCGCGCCGCCCACCTGGCCGCATAGGCGGCGGATCGATCGACCTTTGTCGAATCCTTACCGCTGAACGCACCGCCCCCGTGGCGGCCCATACCACCGTACGTGTCAACAATGATCTTCCTACCGGTCAGTCCGGCATCCCCGTGAGGACCACCGATCACGAACTGGCCAGTCGGATTGATGTGAAACGTGCACGTGTCGGGATCGAGCAAATCGGACGGGATGGTGGGAAGGATCACCTCGCGAATGATCCCCTCTCGAATCGTGTCGTTGTCCACATCTGGTGCATGCTGCGTGCTGATCACCACCGTTTCGACCGAACGGGGCCGCCCGTTCTCATACGCGACACTCACCTGTGATTTTCCGTCGGGGCGTACCCACGGCAACGTGCCGTCCCGCCTTACCTCCGCCAGCCGCCGAACGAGGGCGTGGGCGTAATGGATGGCGGCCGGCATTCGCTCATCGGTCTCGTCGGTCGCATAGCCGAACATCATGCCCTGGTCCCCCGCTCCACCGGTATCCACCCCCATAGCGATGTGCGGAGACTGCTTGTCGAGCATCGTAATCACCGCACAGTTGGCTCCATCGATCCCGTACTCTGCATCGTCATAGCCGATGTCGATAATCGTCTTGCGTACGAGCCCTTGCACATCGACTTGCGTGGCGGAGGTGATTTCTCCGGCCACGACCGCCAAACCCGTGGTTACGAGCGTCTCACACGCCACCCGGGAGCCGGGATCGCCCATCAACATGGCATCCAGGACGGCGTCGGAAATCTGATCGGCAACCTTGTCTGGATGGCCTTCGGTGACCGACTCGGACGTAAAAAGATATTGGCTCACAGCTGACTTTCGACCTTTACCAAGAGGACTGAATCAAAAAAAAAGGGCGGCCATGGCCGCCCGCCTTACCACAACAATATTCCGTCCCTCGTAGGGGGACAAGGTTCCCTCAATCCGACGTTTTTGCCTTCTCGGGCCGATCAGCTTACTCACTTCAGGATCGGGAGATTCCACCTACCCGAGAACGCCGCCAGATCCACGCTTCCGCCGATCCCTTCCACCAGGCACTCGACGACCTCGCGGCTCGTGGGGGCAGCGACTGCGGCTCTGGCCGCGCGCCGCGCGTCTTCCATGCGGAAAGAACGTACCATTTTTTTTACTTCGGGAAGCGACGGCCACGCGACCGACAGCGTCGTGATATCGAGTCCCAGCAAAAGGAACGCTCCCAACGGATTCGCAGCCATCTCACCGCAGACGCTCACCTCGATGCCAGCGGTCTTCGCCACCCGCGAAACCTTGTGCAGTTGGTGGACGACGGCGGGGTGGAAGGGGTTAAAGAGATTCGCAAGGCGCGAGCTCGTCCGATCCACGGCAAGGGTGTATTGGGTGAGGTCGTTCGTGCCGATCGAGAAAAAATCGCTGTGCCGAGCGAGTTCCACCGCCTCCAACGCCGCAGCGGGCGTTTCGATCAGAATGCCGAGCTTATACCCGGAATTAAAGGGTATGCCGTCTCGACGGAGACGCTCCTCCTCCTCCTCAACGAGCTCCCTGACCTGTCTGATCTCTTCGACGTCGTTAACGAGCGGTACCATGATCCGGACGTCGCCGTGCGCAGAGGCTCGCAAGATGGCTCGGAGTTGCGTACGGAACAGCTCCGGCTCATCCAAACAAACCCGGATCGCCCTCCAGCCGAGAAACGGATTTTCTTCCGCGGGCATGTGCAAAAACATGGGGAACTTGTCGCCCCCGAGGTCGAACGTGCGCACCGTAACAACGTGTTTTGGGAAAGCCTCTGCGACGCTTTTATAAGCCAAATACTGGTCTTCTTCACCCGGCATCTGATTGCGTCCCACGACTAGAAATTCGGTACGAAACAGGCCCACGCCTTGAGCCCCGTGGACGCGAGCTTTCTCTGCCTCCCCGGGCAAATCCAAGTTGGCCCGAATCCCTACGGGCTGCTCGTCGGCAGTGATCGATTCGAGCTGGGCGACCGTTTCGATTTCATCTTCCCAGGCGAGAATCTGGGTCTCGCGCACTCGGAACACGCTGCGGTCGTGATCTTCGGGATCCAGAATCACCCGCCCGATCCGACCGTCGACGATAGCGTCCTGGCTCGCACGAGCTTGCTCGGATACGACCCCCATGCCGCACACAGTCGGGATCCCGAGGGAGCGGGCGAGCATGACCCAGTGCGCCGTTCGGGTTCCGTGGTCGGCCGCGATCCCGAGGACTAAATTGGGGTCAAACTGTACAGTCAGACTGGGGGTGAGGTTACGCGTGACGACAATGACGTCCTCTCCCAACGCGGATACGTCCGTCGGATCCGGGAGCCCCAGGAGTTGATGGAGTAGCCGCACCTGAAGGTCTTGCAGGTCATTGAGCCGGTCGAGAACCATGGGGTGAGCGGTGCGGCTCCACCTCGCCTGGACTTCGAGCAATCGCCAATCCAGGGCCCTTGCCGCCGAAAGACGATTCTCCCGAATGTAGCGCGCGGCACCTTCAATCAACTCCTCGTCCTCCAACATGAGGAGTTGGGGTTCGAAAATTCTGGCCTCCACCGTCCCGAGGCGCTGCTCGGTGGAATCCTCGAGTTCGACAAGCCGCTTCTTAGCCCACTCGAAGACTTCACGGAGATGTTCTTCCTCCCGTGCCACCTCATCGGGTTCGATCAACCGGTGAGGGACCTCCGGTACTCCCCAATTCAGGATGTGGACGCGGCCCGCGCCGATCCCCTCGGAAGCGCCGATGCCGTCGAGCACCTTAGACAACGTTCAACTCCTCTTCAGACACCACGCATCTCCTCGAAGCCGCCGGCGATCAACTCCGCCAGGGCGACGAGTGCGTCCTCCGCATCATCGCCCCTCCCACGAATCACTAACTGCGATCCCATTTCGGCGGCCAACATGAGCACACCCATGATGCTCTTGGCGTTCACCTCGACGCCGTCTTTCGCCAACCGCAGATCGCTGCCAAACGTTCCAGCCAGCCGCACGAACTCCGCCGCCGGCCGGGCATGAAACCCTAACGGGTTGACGATCTCGACGGTGCGTTCGATCCGTTCGTCCGTCATACGCCTCCCAAGGCCGTGAGGAATGTGATGACCAGCACCAAAAAAAGCGTGGCTCCTCGAAGCGCACGGTGTCCGAATTTGAGCCCCACTCCAAAAGCCGAGACCCCCGCGAACGACCACAGCCAACCCGCCTCCACAGCGCCGAGGCGGCTCACAACGAAGGCACCGGCTAAAATTCCAAGAAGCAGCGCACCTGCGGAAAAAGCGCGCTCCGCAAGCCGGGAAAGTCCGGCTCGGTGAAGACGCTCGCCCACGCCCCCACCGTAAGCGAGGCCCTGATTGTACCCCCACCAACGTAGCGCCAAGTGTCCTCCGTTATATGCAACGAGAAACACGCTCACGGGAATCCACGGTGGCGCCCCCGCCCAAACGAGCACCAGAGCCAGCAATATCGTCACGGGACGCCACGCTCCCCAAACGAGCACGTCCCCCAACGCACCCAATGCCCCTTGAATCGCCCGCTTGAAGCGTTCGATCGTCTCAGGGTCGGCGCCCCCATCCTCCATCCGTGCTACGGCGCCCAACACCAGCCCGGCGAGGTAGGGATGTGTGTTGAACGTCGACGTGTGATTTCGAACCGCATCGTCGAGCCCCTCGCCCGAAAGTCCTCGGCCCCGGAGTAACGGAATCATGCAGAAGGCGAAACCGGAGCCCAACATCGAACGATTGTTCCAAGACCCCTGAACGACAAAATGCCTTAAGAAGCTGGACAGCCAACCCGCCGGCCTCTGCGAATCTCCATGGGTCATAGGCTCGCGCCCACGATTCCAGCAACGAGACCAACCAAAAAAACGGCCCGGCGATTCGTCCATCCACCGAAGCCCTTGAGCAAAGCTCCGAGGTGGACGGCAGCGCCCACCAACACCAACGCGACCGTCGCTTCGTACGACAGCGGCCATCTTGTCGCAAAGATCGAAGAAAGCCACTGGCCCAGAACCAATCCACTCGCAGTGACCGCCACACCGCGCACGAAATCGAGGAGCACACACGAGAGGTGTGCCGCCGAGAGCTTCGCTGCGGTCACGGATCCGGCTTCGATGGCTCCGAAAAAACGTGCGACCAGATGCCGCTGGTAGCCCACGGTCAGGCCACCAACTTCGGAGACCGCCAACCCGGCAACCAAACCCAATCCCAACCCCTCCAGCCCACCGGCGGCCGAAGACACGGCCACAGCGACCACCGACGCGGGTCCCGACTCCGGAACGCGGAACCCACCAGCCGGGACCCCGGCGAGATGGAACAGTTCGAGGATCGCGCCGATTTCCAGCCCCAACCTTGGATCTCCAAGCCACCAACCCGTCAGCATGCCCGCAACCAGCGGGCGGGAAACCATGAATTGCCCCACCGAGGTCGCGTCCAGAGCCAAAAAGCCGCCCAAAAAAACAAGTGAGAAGGACACCGGTTAGGCCAGAAGATCTTTTAAGTCGATCCGACGACTTCCCGGGAGGTCCCTGGCAAACACCTCGACACCCTCAGCGGCGAGCGAGAGAAGGTCTTTCTCTTCCGACTGGCCCAGAAACACGTACGGGGCGCGTTCGGTGCGACCCGCTTCATGGTACAGCCCACCGAGGTTGACCGAACGGCCCCGCAGACCATCGCTCTCCGCGAGGCCCCGCATAGCCGAGATCGTTCGGGTGAGCACCATCGTCTTTCGGTCGTCGTCCTCGAAGTCGCTGAGGCGGGCCCTCGCATCTTCGACGTTCAAAAATTCCGCTGAGACGGTCTCAGGAAGGCCCAGCCGGTAAAGATCCTGCTCCCACAGACTCAGGGCCAACTCGTCGTCGACCACTACGTAATGTTTTACCGCCAGCTGCGGGCCCCAGCCCATCACTACTTGGCCATGGATGAGGCGTTCGTCGATTCGATACAGGACGGCAGGCATCTAGCCCGGCCCTGCAGCCTTGACGCCATCTTTCCCCTTTTCGAGGAGACGCGGCACCAGTTGGGTGAGTGGGAGCCCCCGATGAAAGACGAATTCGAGAAGCATCGGGAGATTCATGCCGAACACAACCGCGCGACTCCCATGGTTTCTGCACGTCAACTGAGCCGTCAGCGCACAACTTCCGCTGCCGAGGTCGGTGAAAACGACGACCGGCTGGCTTCCCGCGAGAACGTCGACCTTGTCGGCCAGACCTTGAGGATTCTGACCGTCGTTGCTCATCGCCACCAGAACCCCGTCCTCTAGCCCTGCGATCTTCCGCACGGCATCCACCATGCCCTCAGCCAAACCCCCGTGGCTCAGCAAGATACCCTTCGTCAGCTCAACATCACTCATAGTCCTGCTCGAAGTACGGGAGCACGGGACGCATTGCGTCCTTCAGCCGTTCATTGAAGGCATCCGCCGAGTCCACGCCGGCGTACCTCAGCAAATGGTTCATCGCCACGACCTCCGAAATGACGGTGATGTTTTTCCCGGCATTTAGGGGGATCGTGACTTGAGGAACGTTGACGCCGAGCACGTCGATCTCGGTCGTGTCGATCCCGGTCCGGCTATAAGCCCTGTCCTTCTTCCAACGTTCCAGATTTACAATCACTTCGATTCTCTTCTGCTGTCGGGTGGCGTGAATCCCGAACAGCGTGCGGATGTCGATGATGCCGAGGCCCCGAATTTCCATGTGGTGCGCCTGAAGCTTATGCCCCTCGCCGAGAAGGATATCCGGCCCCCGGCGTGAGACGATCACATGGTCATCCGCAACGAGGCGATGGCCCCTTTCAACCAGGTCGAGGACACACTCGCTCTTTCCGACCCCGCTCTCTCCCGCAAAAAGCAATCCCACACCGTAGACGTCCGCCAAGGAGCCGTGAAGAGTCGTGTGAGGAGCCAAGATCGCATCGAGGTAGGGTTTGATGCGCCGGTAAAACTCCTTCGTGCTGAGGCCGGACCGGATGACAGGGATGGAACAATCCGTCGCGACCTCGAGAAACTGATCGGGCTCTACTAGATTCTTCGTGATGAAGGCGACCGGAATTTCGAAGCTGAACACTCCCTTGATGCGATCCCGCCGCTCCCCCTCCGAAAGGCCACGAAGATAGGAGATCTCGGTCTCACCAAAGACCTGGATCCGATCGGCCGAGAACCGCTCCGTATAGCCCGTTAGTGCGATCCCGGGGCTGGTGATATCGGGGTCCACGACCGGGCGATCAAGGCCCACCTCGGGGTTCAGGACCTTGAGCTGGAGAATCTCGTGCCGGTCCTCGAACAACCGCCGAACGGTGATCGCCTGGATCAGATCGGGCGATACATCCGCGGAATCACTAGTCAAATAGGGGCCACTCCTCCGAAAGGACGTCGACCAGCGGTGGGGCGCGGTGGTCCCTGACCTGCGAGTGGTGCTCGCGGAGCTGACGTGCGAGGCGATCGTTGACTTGCCTCAGAGCCTCTTTGAAATCAGCGCCCTGCCCGGAAGCGACGATGGGATCACTCCGATCTATGTGAAGGATACCTTCAATTTTTTTCGAGTTCTTTTCTTCGTCAAAAATTACTTCGACGGCCGAGACGCGATGGTCATATTTCTCGAGTTTGGAGAGTAATTTTTCTTTCCGGGCCCGGAAAGAATCGGAGATCGTCGTGTGTCGCGATGTGATTCGAACGTCCATGCAGCAGCCTCCGTTGAGGGTATTTCACGACCAATTCAGGTCGGCCGGCGGATCCGCCCTTTAGAGAAAGTTAGCTGGGACCCGGTCCCTTCACTACCCGTTCCTGCAGGAACCGCTCCATGCTCCGCGCGGACGCGTCCCAAGTGAACCCCTCCGCAAACTCGCGGGCGCCGGTGCCCAGGCGTGCCCGCTGATCCTCGTCTCCGAGTAGCTCTTCAATGCGTCGGCTGAGAGCCTCCACGTCCCCGTGAGGAACGAGAAATCCCGTCCGCCCGTCCACCACTGAATCTCGAAGGCCAGGCACATCGCTCGCGATCGTCGGCGTTCCACACGCGGCCGCCTCCAAGTTCGCGATACCCCAGCCCTCCTTCACCGATGTCACGGTGTTGATCCAACTCTTCCGTAGGAGTTGTCCCTTTTCCGCCTCCGTAACAAATCCCAAAAAATCCACGTGGTCGGCAACACCCAGCGACTCTCGAAGGGCTTCCAGCCGCTGCCGATCGTCTCCACGACCGGCTACGAGAAGGCGACAGGTCGTTCCTCTCCGAACCAGGGAGGCCACGGCTCGGAGCAACAGATCGATCCGCTTGTACCGTTTGAGCCTTCCCACGTACAAGAGGGTCGGTTCCACAAAGCGTTGATCGGGGCCAGCGGGAGTGAAGAGGTCGAGATCCACGCCGTTCGGAATGACCTCGATCCTGCTGCGCTGAATCCCGCGGTGGCCGAGATCATCCGCCGTGCTCTCGGAGACGGCGACCGTGGGCGTTGACCGAAACACGAGCGGCACGGGCAACTCGAGAAGCCAAGTCGCCACGGCAACCGGGAGGGACGCCTCTCTAAAAGCAGTGGTTCCGAAGAGGTGGTGAACGATCAGCGCCACCGGGGCGCCGCCCCCCCAAAACGGGCTAAAAAAAGGCACCTTGTTGAGATCCTCGACCACGACATCGAAGGGCTCGGTCCGCAGGCGGCGCCTGTAGTACATCGGTGCTGCGAGAGACAGCGTGTACCGGCTGCCGACCCGGTGAACGTCGATTCCGTCGAGAACAACGCGGGGCGCACATCCGGGCCAACCCGAGCACAGTAGCGTGACGGAATGCCCCCGCGCCGTGAGCCGCCGAAAAATTTCGTGGAGATGTACCTCAGCCCCCCCGGCCTGCGGGTTTTCCCAATCCAGCCAGTTGAGAACGAGCACCTTCACGCATCGGACTCCTGGATCAGCCGATCACCCGTTTGTAGAGTGCGTCCAGCACGCCATTGACGAAGCGAGGGGACTCATCGCCGCTGTATCGCTCGGCTAGACGTACCGCCTCCTGAATCGAAACCTTGGGCGGGATCTCATCGAAGCTGATCAGTTCAGTGGCGGCAATACGTAAAATTCCCCGGTCGAGCAGAGCCAGCCGCTCCATGCGCCAGTTGTCCAAGGCGACGTCCACGAGTTCATCCACCTCACCCCCCCGAGCGTCCAACTCCGCGGCCAGCCGGCGTAGGTAGGGCATCCTTGACTCCGAAATTCTCCGCAAGCTGTCGACTTCCGCAAGCACCTCCGATAGGGTGCCCCGTCGTCCGCGCACGTCCCACTGATAGTGGATTTGAAGCGCCCAAGCCCTCGCGCGCGTCCGGTCGATCCGCCGGGCCGCCGTCTCGGGGGCCCCGTTCGATTTTTTCACAGCGCTGTTAATCCTCGAGGTCTCCGTACAGAGCGATCATGTGAAGTGCGCTTTCCGCCAGTTCACGCCCCTTGTTACCCGCCTCCCGCGAAGCGCGGGCCCAGGCCTGGTCAGGCGTGTCGGTCGTGAGTACACCGAACAGGAGCGGAACGTCGATCTCACGTGCCACAGCGCCCAGACCGGAGGAAGCTTCGCCTGCTACGAAATCGAAGTGGGGCGTGTCCCCTCGAATCACGCAGCCCAAGGCGATGAGCGCATCGTGCTGGCGCAGCGCCCCGATCTTCCGGGCCGCTTGCGGAAGCTCCCAAGCCCCAGGCACCCAGTAGACGTCCACGGCATCGGCCCCGACGCCGAACTCTCCAAGAGTGCTCCTGCACGTCTCTAGCATTTCTCTGGTAACGTCGCCGTTGAAACGTGCCGCGACGATCGCCACGCGTTTGCCGGGAGCTGAAGCGGGATCCGGAAGGTGGGAGCCGATATCGATCTGCACGTCAGAGCCCGTCGTGACAAGGTCGCATCCACGATGCCGCAGAGAAGGAACCGACGCGATGACACGGACGATACATTAGAGCAGGTGGCCTAATTTCGATCGCTTCGTCTCTAGATACGCTTTGTTGTGTTCCCCGCGCCCCACGCGTAAAGGCTCTCTACCGATCACCTCGAGGTTGTACCCCTCGAGCCCGATAATTTTTCGTGGATTGTTCGTCAGCAGTCTAATTTTCTTCAGCCCGAGATCGAGGAGAATCTGCGCCCCGATCCCGTAATCGCGAAGGTCCGGCTTGAAGCCCAGGGCCTGGTTCGCTTCGACCGTGTCGTGCCCCTGATCTTGCAACTCGTACGCACGAATCTTGTTGTGAAGGCCGATCCCACGGCCTTCCTGCTTCAAGTACACGATGACCCCTCGCCCATGCTCGGAAATCTGCTGGAGCGCCGCGTTCAACTGAGCCCCACAGTCACAACGGAGCGAACCGAACACGTCACCAGTCAGACACTCGGAGTGCATGCGTACCAGCACGCCTTCCCCGAGGTCACTTTCGACACCTTCGGTAGAAGCTCCAGCGTTACCTCCGACCTCGACCTGCGCGTGGACCTCGTCCGCGTCACCTTTGGCGTCACCTGTCACCTCAGCGCCGCCGGCAATATGAGTTTGGGGGTCACCGGCGGCCTGACTTCCGGCGTCGCCGACCGCTTCGCGTTCTGCGAACCCTTCGACGTCCCCTTTGACGAGGGCGATGTGCTCCCGATCGTCGATCGGACTCTGGTAAGCGATGATGCGGAACGGTCCGAACTCCGTGGGCAAATTCGCTTCCGCCACCCGTGTAACCAAGCGCTCCTTAGCGAGCCGATACGACACCAACTGTGCCACGGTGATGAACCGCAGGCCGTGCTCCTGTGCATACAGTTCCAGTTGGGGGCGGCGCGCCATCGACCCATCGGGATTGAGGATTTCGCAGATCACGCCGACGGGAGGCAGCCCAGCCATGCGCGCCAGGTCCACCGCCGCCTCGGTTTGACCCACGCGGCGAAGGACGCCACCGGGGCGCGCCTTGAGTGGAAAGATGTGTCCCGGACGCCTGAGGTCGCCTGGCTGGGTCTCCGGATCCACCAAGACCTGGATCGTTTTCGCCCGATCATGAGCGCTGATGCCCGTGGTGACGCCGAAACGTTGGTGCGCGTCTACGGAAATCGTAAAGGCGGTCCCCTGAGGATCCGTGTTCTCATCCGTCATGAGGGGAAGGCCCAACTCCGTCGCACGAGGCGGTGTCATCGCCACACAAACGAGGCCTCGACCAAACTGGACCATAAAGTTCACGGTCGCCGGCGTCACAAGGGAGGCCGCGCACACGAGGTCTCCCTCGTTTTCACGATCCTCGTCGTCCGCGACGATGATGAGCTTGCCCTGACGAATGTCCTCTAGGGCTTGCTCGACGGAATCGAACGGCATGGTCAGACGATCCTCCCACTGCAGATGCGGCGGCGCGCACCTCGATTGTCGAAGGGCGCTTCGCTCACAGACATTATATCAGCCGCAGGGCCTTCTGGGAGGCTGTCGAAGAAGATCAGTGGGCCATGCCCTCTAGGAACGGTCGGGGAGCATCCGTTGCACGTACTTTCCAATCAGGTCACCCTCGACGTTCACCCTGTCACCGAGTTTGAGCCGGCTCAGGTTGGTATGCGACCACGTGTACGGGATCACGGCGACCTGACAGACGTGGTCATCCGAGATCGCGTTGACCGTAAGACTCACGCCGTTGAGCGCGATCGACCCATGGAGGATCGTCGCTGAAGCCACGTCGGACGGGATCTTGAAATCAAGCAGGTGAAACTCCCCCCGGTCCGAAACGGTCATGAGTTCTCCCACCGCGTCCACATGACCCTGGACGAGGTGGCCATCGAGGCGGTCGCCCATCGCCAGCGCGCGTTCAAGGTTGAGGGGGCTGCCTTCGGCGTAATTCGCAGCCACGGTTCGCGAGAGGGTCGTTCCGACGCTGTTCACGGAAAATGCCCCGGCAAGAACCGCGACCACCGTGTGACAGGCACCGTCGAGGGCCACCGACGAACCGAGTTCGAGACCCTCGAGCGTCACGGTCGCTTCGATCTCGAGTTCCCGCGCACCCTCCATTTCTCGGGTGGCGCGTACCCGGCCGACCTCCTCCACGATGCCGCTGAACATCAGACCTCTCGGTCGTAGGTGAGTAGTTTGTCGGGTCCAAATGGGATCGGATTACCCCTCCTCGACCAGCCGAACTTGTCGGGCGTCCACTCTTTGCCGGGAAACGCCGGAACACCCTCGGACCCGAGCGTCATGGGTGACCGAAAAAGATAAAACCGCTGGGCCAACCCCCTAGCTGTGATCGCACCGGCCAGTCTCCCGCCACCCTCGCACAAGACGGAGCGAAGACCGAGACTCCAGCAACGCTCGAGCACCTCTTCCAAGTTGGCTCCTCCGTCACGCTGCCGAACGACCTCGATCCGCGCGCCCGCGTCCCGCAGGGCCTTGATCCGCTCGGCGGACGCGCTCGCCGTGGCAAAGATCAGCACGGGCGCCTCGTCCACCGTGCGCAGAAGTGCCGCGTCAGGCGGCAGAGCAGCGCTTGGATCCAATACGATACGCGTAGGCCGAATCCTGGGATCGAAGCCGTACCGAACGGTCAACAAAGGATCATCGACGCGGGCCGTCTCACCGCCGATCAACAGAGCGTCGAAGCCACTTCTGAGCCGATGGACCTCTCGATTCGCCTCATCCTCCGTAAGCGGCGTCCGCTCACCAGGGCGTTCAGCGATTCGGCCATCCAAACTCACCGCCAACTTCAACGCGAGGTACGGTCGCTGATGGAGGGACGTATAGAAGAACACCGGATCGACATCGTGAAACGCGCGAACATCGTCCGAAGGACCGACGACTTCGACCCCCGCTCCGGCCAGGAACTCGGCCCCCCCTCCGGTTTTATCGCCCGGATCTGCGGCACCGAAGACCACTCGAGTCACACCAGCCTCCAACAGAGATTCCGAACACGGAGGTGTCTTGCCGTGGTGACCGCAGGGCTCGAGGCTCACGTAGGCGGTGGCGCCTCGGGCTGCATCTCCGGCAAGGCGGATCGCGTTCACTTCAGCGTGCGGACCCCCGAAGTCCTCATGCCAACCCTCTCCCACGACCGCTCCATCACGGGTCAGAACGCACCCGACCATCGGATTGGGATGCACCCGACCCCACCCGCCTTTTGCCAGGGACGCCGCCCGTAAAAGCCACTCCTGGTCCGAATCAGTGAGCATCATCAAATCGTGAGTCGGCCGGCCACGCTGACAAACGGTGAGTTCCCGGCGGGATCGTACGCCCCCATGTACCCCGGCAGCCCATCGTATCCACCCGACCACCCGCCCTCGACCGAAATCTGGAATACGAGTCTGGTGATGGATGCACCGGCGAAGTACACGGTCCGGCGAGTGGTCAGGCCGCCCATCAGTGCGGTCCCCAGTACGCCGGGCGTCGCCGGATCAGGCACCTCGACGCCAAGCTCACCCCGATCCCAGTCCCATCCGACCCCTCCTAGAACAGCAAAAGTGAAAAAATTCTTACCCGTAGTAGCCCGTACCGAAGTCGTCGAGATCTCGGTATCGATGGCGGGTCCGTCCGCCGCGCCCGTCCAACCCACACGCTGCCCGAAGGAGTGCACCGCGGACACCGTGACGCCCGGCAAAGTGAAGGACTCGCGGAACACGCCGAGGCGGCCGCCCACAGATAAAATGCCCTCATCGCCCAAGAATCCGTCGGATTCGTCCAGGAAAAAAACGCTCCCCGAGGCAAGGAGATCGAGGGAAAACACCCCGCCGACCGTGGGCATCAAAGCAAACCCGTCCAGGAGCCCTAACGCTACCGAGCCTGTCAACCCGAAAGCGTTTACGGAATTTTCAGCAGCCACGCCCGTCCCTCCGCCGAGGACGTCAGGTGTGGCGAAGCGAGACCCGCGGAGGCGTAGGTCCACGCTCACACGTGGCGCACTGCCCAACCGTTTACCGAGGGTGCTGGAGGCGCCAGAGAGGTCGGCGCCCGATCGATCCGCCAGTGCGATCCCACCACGAATCGCTTGGGCGGTCAGCACCATACTCCGACAGACGGTGAGCAACTGGGGGGATCCTCCCGACGCACATTGAGTCACGAGCGGGGACAAATCCTGCGCCCAGACGTCTCCAACACGACCGGACAGGATGACGAACCAGAAAACCACGCCACCGACGCGGCTCCGCGACGGGCCCGTCCGCACCCGCGAAGAATCAGTGGCGCCCTCCGGCCAGCGCCGGACCCTCAAGCCCACCTCACACCCACTCCGGCCTCAACCTCTCCCATCACCCACGCGGGACGATCACTACCGCTCACGCTCTCGATCACCTGGTCGACCGCTTCGGGGGCCACCAGCGCGATCATGCCCACGCCCATGTTGAACACGCGTAGCATCTCGTACCCCGCAACACCTCCCGCCTCGCCGAGCACACGAAAGACGTCGGGCACCTCCCATGAGGCGAACTCGATCACCGCGCCGAGTTCGGAGCCGAGCGTCCGCGGCAGATTACCCGGGATCCCCCCACCCGTGATATGCGCCAATCCGTTGATCAGTCCGGCGTCCAGAGCGCCCGACAGTACGGGCAGATAACTCGGATGTACGTCCAAGAGCACATCGGCGACGGAGCGTCCGGACCCGGGAAACTCGTCTTCCACGGACAGGCCCATCGACTCGGATACGATCTTACGCGCCAAAGTGTATCCGTTGGTGTGGAGTCCCGTCGATCCAAGGCCGATCAGCACGTCTCCGGCACGGACGCGGGACCCGTCCAGAACCCGATCCCGCGCGACGACCCCTACGATGAACCCAGCCAGATCGTATTCATCCGCTGCGTAGAACTCGGGCATCTGGGCGGTCTCTCCCCCGAGTAGGGCGCATCCGTTTTCTTTGCACGCTGTCGCGACCCCGCCCACCACCTCTCGCACCACTTCTTCGTCCATGGTACCGCATGCGAGATAGTCTAGAAAAAACAAAGGCCGGGCGCCCTGTACAAGAATGTCATCGACACAGTGGTTCACCAGATCCTGACCCACCGTGTCGTGGCGGCCCGCTGAGAAGGCCACCTTGAGCTTCGTTCCGACACCATCCGCGCTCGAAACCAGCACCGGGCTTTCCACGTCATCGGGAACGGCGTACAACCCGCCGAATTGGCCGAGCGCCGACAACGTGTTCTCGTCGCGAGTGGAAGCCACCAAAGCTTTCAGACCCTCCTTCGCACGCTCGGCCGCGTCGAGGTCGACCCCAGCTGAGCGATAGTCCAGGGCGCTCGGATCAGCCATCCGCTTGCTCCAAGTGATGCTCGAAGGTCGTCATCTCCTTGAACTCCATGATCCGGTGCAGGATCGCCCTCTCATCGAGTGAACGGAAGCGGTCGACACTGAAGCTCTCGACTGCGAAGGAGCCCATTGCCGAGCCGTAGACCATGGCGCGCCGAAGCGACTCTGGCTCCAGGGAATCCATGGACGCTACATACCCGACGAAGCCCCCCGCGAAGCAATCGCCGGCTCCCGTGGGGTCAAAAATCACCTCCAGCGGGAAACCCGGCACGAAGAACATCCAGTCCGGTCCGAAAAGAATCGCCCCGTGTTCACCCTTCTTGACCACGACGAAGCGCGGGCCGCGCTCCTGTATCCAACGCGCGGCCCGGAGCAGATTGTGGTCTCCGGAGAGCTGCCGCGCCTCGGCGTCGTTGACCATCAAAATATCCACCCGCCCCAGTAGTTGGACGAGCGCGTCTCGGCTGCCCTCGATCCAGTAGTTCATGGTATCGCAGACGACGGCTTTCGGCTCCCGTACCTGATCGAGGACCTCCATCTGGAGCACGGGATCGATATTTCCGAGAAAAACGTACGGAGAGTCCCGAAACGCGTCGGGGACGAGCGGTTTGAAGTCACCGAACACGCCGAGGCGAGTCTCCAGCGTGTCCCTCGAGTTGAGGTCGTACGTATACCGGCCGGCCCAGAAGAAACTCTCCCCTTCGGCGCGCTCTATTCCCGAAAGGTCAGCGCCTCGTTTGGAAAGGAAGTCGAGGTCCTCCAAAGGATAGTCGTCTCCGACCACTCCCACGACGCTGACCGGAGAAAGAAGGCTCGCGGCCGCAGAGAAAAACACAGCAGATCCGCCAAGTACCCGGTCGGCTGAGCCGAACGGCGTTTCCACGGAGTCGAGTGCCACGCTCCCCACGACCAAAATCGACATCTAGCAACGTCTCCCTTTTTTATTTGATCTCTTAGGCGCAGATCACTGTTGGAAAAACCTGCGGCGGCTCAATTCGGCAGACGCTCGCTTACCTACCCGGCGTCCGCAATCTCCCGCGACATCTGCTCGGGAGCCACGATGCCCAAGATGGCCAACCCATTTCGTAATACGATTTGCACAGACCGGGCCAGAGCGAGCCGCGCCCTCCGAAGGCCTTCATCCTCAACCAGGACCGCCAGTTCCGGGTTCCGGCTCGGATTCCCCGCATGATACCACGAATTGACGGCTCCCGCAGTCTGCTCCAAATACTCACAGATGAGGTGGGGCGCTCTCAGGCGGGCGGCGTTGTGGACCAGATCCGGGAAGTGGACGAGCGCCTTGATGAGCTCCCGCTCGTCATCCGTGCCGAGCCGTGACAGATCAACGCCCTCAGTGCCTACAGAAACTCGCTCCACCCCGGCTTTCTTAAAAATGCTGCACATTCGGGCGTGGGCGTATTGCACCTTATACACTGGATTCTTGTCGGACTGGTCTAGGGCGAGACGCAAATCGAAGACCAGATGCCCGTCCGGTTTTCTCATCTGGAAGAAGTAGCGCGTGACGTCCACTCCGACCTCCGTCACGAGCTCCCGCAGGGTCGTGTAGGATCCCGCCCTCTTCGAGAACTTGACCTCTTCGCCGTCCTGCTCGACACGAACCATCTGGTGCAGCACGTACTCCGGATATCCCGCCGGAAGCCCCAGTGTCTGGACTCCGGCCTGTACCCGAGCCACGGTGCCGTGGTGATCAGACCCCTGAACGTTGATCGCGTGTCGGAAGCCACGCGCCCACTTGTCCATGTGGTAAGCAACGTCGGGAAGGAAGTAGGTCGGGGATCCGTCGCTCTTGATCATGACGCGATCCTTCTGATCACCGTACTCCGTCGTGCGAAGCCAGACCGCCCCATCCAAATCGAACACTTTACCGGTGTCGCGAAGTGCGGCCGCCGTGGACTCCACCCTGCCGTCCGAGTACAGGGAGGACTCCAGGAAGTAAACGTCGAAGTGAATCCGAAAATCCGAGAGGTCTCGGTCCTGCTCCTCACGAAGCGCACGGACCGCTGTTTCGCGCATGTCACGTAAAATGTCCTCGTCCCGCTTTCCTACGAAACGATCCCCGTGCTTCTCAGCCAGGTGCGCGGCGATCTCACGGACGTACTCCCCTTGGTAGCCCCCCTCGGGAAGGTCCGCATCCTGGCCGAAGTGTTGTTGATATCGCGCCCAAACACTCTCAGCGAGTCGGTCGATCTGGGCCCCGGCGTCGTTGTAGTAATACTCTCGGCTTACAGACCACCCCGTCCAGTCGAGTAGACCCGCGATCGCGTCGCCGATCGCACCCTGACGTCCGTGTCCGAGGTGCAGCGGCCCTGTCGGATTGGCCGATACGAATTCGACCACGATCGACTCTCCGCCACCGTCGTCCGAGCGCCCGTAATCGGAGTCCGCTGCCACGATCTCGACCAGTCGAGAGGCCACCTGTCTTGAGCTGAGCTTGAAGTTCAAGAAGCCGGGTCCCGCCACTTCGACCCTCTCGATGCCGAATCCGTCCGTGTCGATCAGGGAAGCGATCTCTTCAGCGATCGAGCGGGGGGACCGCCGCAGGGTCTTGGCGAGCGTCAAGGCGACCGTCGTCGCCAAATCGCCATGGCTCGGATCCTTGGGTTGGTCGAGACGCACATCGGCATCAACAACGCCCATTCCGGCGAGCGCTACGCGCACCGCTTGTTTAATGGCTTCCTCAGACATGAAATCTCGAGCGACTCGGGTCAGGCGTCGGAAGAGGACGGCTTGGGCGAGTCGGAGGACCCCGAGCGGCCCGAAGATCCGGCACCAGAGGAACCTTCCTTCGGCTTGCCCGCGCTGCCCGCAGATGAACCACCGGCGGCGTCCGACGGCGCGGCTCCGGTGCTCGCCGTTTTCTCAGAGGCCCCGCTGGACGCCTTTTTCTCGGTAGAATCTCCTGCTTTGTCTGCGGATGACCCTTCCTTCGACGACGCTTCCTTCGATGATGCTTCCTTCTCGGAGGAGGCCGCCTTTTTGTATTCCTCACTCCGGTAGTCTGTGATGTAGAACCCGTCGCCTTTGAAGATCAGACCGGCCCCGGCGGACATGAGGCGTTGCGCCGTTTCGCCACATTCCGGGCAGGCCGTCCGTGGCTCATCGGACATTCGTTGGAACAGCTCGAATTCATGCCCCTTGGGGCAACGATACTCGTAGGTAGGCATCTTGGATTGGTGTCACTCGGTGATCGGACAAGGGGCCAGGACAACAGCGGAGGTGACGCACGACGGCTCAAGCGGATACGCCCGCGTTGCGGCCCGAACAACGGGGAAAGATAACCGCTCGCTACGGATCGTGCGTCCCCCACTCCTCGCGCAGCACCCCGCTGATTTCTCCCAAGGTCGCAGACGCCTTTGTGGCCTCGATGATGGGGGGCATCAGGTTATTCGCCGACCGGGCAGCAGCGCGAACTCCTTCGAGAGACTTCATCACGTCGTCGACTTCTCGCTGGGCCTTGAAGCGCTCCAAGCGGAGCTTTTGGTCCGCCGCCAGCGCTGAAAAATCCGGGCTCACCATCTGTGGCGGCTTTTCGTCTTCCGCGAACACGTTCACTCCCACCACCGCGCGCTTACCGTCTTCGATTTCCATCTGTTGGCGATACGCAGACCCGTGGATCTCATCCTGCATGAATTCGATCGCCGCCGACGCGCCCCCTAATCCATCGATTTTCCCTAAATACGCGCGCGCGCTGTCTTCGATTTCGCGCGTTAGGGACTCGACGTAGTAACTGCCGGCAAGGGGATCCACGGTATTAGTGATCCCTGATTCGTGAGCCAAGATCTGTTGGGTTCGAAGGGCCAGCTTTGCGGCCTCTTCGGTCGGGAGGGCCAACGCTTCGTCGAAACCGTTGGTGTGTAACGACTGGGTGCCTCCGAGTGTGGCCGCCAAAGCCTGGATGGTTACGCGAACCACGTTGTTCAGGGGTTGCTGAGCGGTCAGCGTCGATCCGCCCGTCTGGGTATGGAAGCGGAGGAAGCAGGATCGGTCTGAAGCGCCGAAGCGCTCCTTCATGAGGCGGGCCCACAAACGGCGTGCAGCCCTGAATTTCGCGACCTCTTCGAAGAGGTCGTTGTGCGCCGCGAAGAAGAAGGAGAGCCTTGGCGCGAAATCGTCGAGCGGCACACCCGCGGCAAGGACTCCCTCGACGTACGCGAGTCCATTGGCCAACGTGAAGGCGACTTCCTGCGGGGCCGTCGAGCCGGCCTCGCGGATGTGATAGCCCGAGACGGAGATCGCGTTCCACCGGGGCGTCTCGCGCGCGCAGAAGCCGATCAGATCCGTGGCGAGCCTGAGGCTGGGTTTCACTGGGAAAACGTAGGTACCGCGGGCGATGTACTCCTTGAGGACGTCGTTTTGTACGGTGCCCGCCACTTCGTCCCGCCTCACGCCTTGTTCGTCTCCGACGGAGAGGTACATCGCGACGAGAATCGCAGCCGTCGAATTGATGGTCATCGACGTGGAAATCCGATCGAGAGCAATTCCATGGAAAAGGGTCCGCATGTCTTCGATCGTGTCGATCGCAACGCCCACCCGCCCGACCTCGCCGACGGCGATGGGATGGTCGGAATCGTACCCCATTTGTGTCGGAAGATCGAAAGCGACCGATAGCCCGGTCGTTCCTTGAGCCAAGAGGTAGTGATAACGCTGATTCGTTTCCTCCGCAGTGCCCAACCCGGCGTACTGACGCATCGTCCAGGGGCGGCCCCGATACATGTTCGGGTAGATGCCACGCGTGAACGGAAACTGGCCCGGGCTTTCGAGCACTCCCCCCCCATCGGGGGCCGCATCGTATACCGCGTCCACCTCGATGCCGCTGTCCGTCCGAAAGCGCGCTTCGCCGGGGTCGGGCTTCATAGAGTGTCTTCCTCGGTCACCGGCTCCCGGTCCACTTTCGCCTCGGATGCTTCCTCCAGTGGAAGTATTTCCATCAGCATCTTACCCTTCTCAACCGTTTGGCCGACATCGACGTGGATCGGGCCGATGCGGCCACCGACCGGCGCCGTGAGCGAATTCTCCATCTTCATGGCCTCGACCACGAGGAGTCCAGCACCGGCCTCGACCAAGTCCCCTTCCTCAACTTCCACCCTTACCACCAACCCAGGCATAGGAGCTCGGATTGGGGGCGGGCCCGCCACCGCCGATACGGCGGGACTCACGTCGCGCAGGCTTTTCGTACGGTCATCGACGACCTCGGCACGGTAACGCCGCCCGCAAAGCTGGAGGTCCCAGTGGCTTGAACCGGATCGTTCAGCCAGGACGGTATGTGCCGAGCCATCTACAAAAAAGGAATAGCGCCCGGGGCTCGCCATTTCCGGGCCTTCAACCGCGACGGGGGCCCCGTCGATGCGAGCACCCGCGTCGTCGATTTCAACTTCGGTGGTGGTGCCGGCGACCGTAACGTGATAGAGCACTGCGTCACCCAAGCCCGGGCGGGTAGTAGGGTCGAACCAGGGGCGCCGCCGGTCCGATCCGTTTGGGCGATGTCGGCTCTTCCTCGATTTCGGCGGTCCCACGCTTCAGGACAACCACGACCTCCACGTGAGCCGTCTGCGGAAAGAGGTCGAACGCTCGGACATCGACGACGTCGTAGGTGGACGAGAGGCGTCCGATGTCTCTAGCCAACGTCGCTGGGTCACAGCTGACATAGATCAAGGTTTCTGGTCCAGCTTCCTGAAGCACTTCTGTTACACGCGCCTCGACCCCGCCCCGTGGTGGATTGAGGACTACCAGGTCGGCCGGAAGGGCTTCGGCCAGACGATCCTCGACGGCACCCGTCCAAACGTCGAACCCCTCCGGGGCATCACGGGCTGCCGACTTGGCCGCTGTTCGGTCACGCTCGATACCCAGGACGTCGGCACCACACCTCGCCATCTCCCGACCGAAGAAGCCGACTCCGCAGTAGGCGTCCACTACCCTGTCGGTAGAGCTCACGGCTCCCTGCTCTAGGACCCAGCGATAGAGGGGCTCGCTCGCCTTCCGGTTTACTTGGAGAAAGGTCGTCGGGCCCGTCCGAAGGGTTTCTCCGAACCGGGTGTCGTGCACGTGGGTCAGGCCGGCAAGGAGTTTTCCTCCGCCACCGGGTCTTGCGGCCCACACGGCCACGAGTCCTTCTACTTCTCTTAGAAGGATGTCCGGCCGCCCCGGACCGCGACCGCCTTCGACAAAAAGAATCACTCCCTCGTCGACGGCTCTCAACGTCAGGCGTAACTTCGTGCCGGACGGGAGGCTTCGGGCGCTCTCCCCCCAGGCCGCCCGCAGGCCTGTCCAAGCCGCAGCGACCGCTGGCTCCGGAAGAATACAACCGTCCTCGATGTCGACGATGCGGTTGGGAGTATCCAGACGGTGAAATCCGGCGATCACTCGACCACCGGGCAGACGTATGAGGGTGAAGGTGACTCTCGATCGATAGTCCCGCTGGTTCGGGCTAGGGACGATTTCAGGAAGTCCGACGTCGAGGTGCGCGATTCGCCTGAGCGCCTCCCTCACGGTCTCGGCTTTCCAATGGAGTTGCTTCTCATAGGCGATGTGCTGCACCGAGCAGCCGCCGCACTCTGCGTAGTAAGGGCACGCGGAGGGAACCCGATCGGGAGACGAAACGATTAACTCGCGGAGTTGTCCTTTGGCCCATCGACGCTTGCTGCTGGTGATGTGCGCTTCTACCTCGTCTCCCGGGGCGGTCCGAGGCACGAACACGACGCGACCATCGGCCAGGTTTCCAACGCCGGCTCCCTCAGACGAAAGACCCCGGATCTTCACTACGGGGTCCGCCCCCACACCGGCAGCTTCAGATTCACGAAGGTCTTCTGCTCGATCGTTCACCTTTGCCATGGCCTTCCGGAGTTTCGCCACGCGGAAAATTTTTGGCTGTTCAGGCCATGAATACGGCTGGCGCCCTGTTGCGCCCGTCTCCGATGCTCCAGTAGAGCCGCGGCCAAAGCCAGTACACGAACCTCGGCATCCGAAGGTTCCGAAGCCAGCGTGTTTCGTAGGAAGATGTCGGCGTAGCCACCGAGCGAAACCACGCCCTCTTGAATCCGCGCACCGCCGGAGTCGCTCAGTCCAATAAGTGGGGCCCCGTTCTTCAGAGCCATATCTTGAAGTTTGACGATTTTTTCGGCGTGTGCCTCGGAGAGAGACCCGCCAAAAACGGTAAAATCCTGAGAAAAAACATAGGCGAGCCGACCGTGGATCGTCCCGTACCCGGTGACGACCCCGTCCCCTAGAATTTTTTGGTCCGCGAGCCCTTCGTCGGCGGACCGGTGCGTGACGAAGCGATCCATTTCGACGAAGGAGTCCTCGTCGAGCAGGAGCGCTACGCGCTCCCGTGCGAGAAGCTTCCCTTTGGACCGCTGGGCCTCGCGTCTTTCCTCACCTCCGCCGAGCTCCGCGTCCCGCCCGAGGCTTTCGAGATGTTCGAGCTTCTCCCTCATCGACATCAGCCGACCCCCGTCACTCAGGTTTCCGGTTCTACCGTCCGAGCGGCACGACGGAGGGAAACGTCGTCGGACAGCGGAACCCCACGATGCGATCCAGCGCCCCTTCGGGAATGGAATCCGTTTCGGGGTCCGGCAAAGGCGGCGTCAAGATCGGATCGGCACGCGCTCCTTCGGGCAAGCTGAGCACTCGTCGATCTTGGAGACAACCCACGAAATGGTCCCGCACGACGCGGCCGTCATCGACGAACAGTCGGCCCGTGGCGCCTGAAAAGCCCGGCATCGATTCGAGGGTCTCCAACAACTCTCCCGGTGTGGTAGCTCCCCGCCGGATCCCCTCCAGAAGAAACCCGGCCGCATCATAACCCAAGGCTGGCACTAGATCGGGAAGCGTGCGCTGATAGTAGGACTCATAGGCATCGACGAATCGTCGGTATCCTTCCCACTCCCCCTCCACGGGCAAGGGGGACGCGGTCACTACCCCGTTCGTGTGTCGAGTATCGACCCTCGACAACATGGCCTCCTCGCTCCACCCGCCGGTGCCCAGAACACGGATCTCCAAAGAGTCGAGTCCGAAAAAGGTCACTTGCGGTGCCAGCAACTCCACGTCCCTCGCAGGGAGAGGCAGAACCAACACATCCGGAAGTAGAGCCTCCGCCTGCCGAAGCTGGTCTCGGAAAAAAGTCGTGCCAGTCGGGTAGCTGACCTCCCCGAGAATCAAACCTCCAAGCGATTGAAACGCCTCTGCAAAAGCGCGTGCCTCGTAGCGGCCATCGGTGCTTTCGGGGTAGACGACGACGGCCGTGTACAGGCGGCTGGAAATCGCGTACCGAGCCAAAGCAAGGGCCGCTCCAGGGTCCGCGCTGCTCAGCGAATAAACACCCTCGGAGCCCTCCGGCACGATAGGAGAGGTCGGTGAGATCACGGCAAGCGGGCCCTGTACTCGGCTGGCGACCTCCGACAAGGCGCCGTCCTGGAGGGGGCCGATTACACCGAAAACCCCGGAGGCCTCGAGCGCCGAAAAAGCGATGCGGGCGCCGACGATATCACCGCCACTGTCCTGCATCACCAACTCGGTCGCGGTGCGATTTCCCTCTGCCTGGCCAAACATCTCAAACGCGACGGCAATCCCCTCTTGAATGCCGTTGGCGAACTGCCGGAGGCGGGGGAGCCACTGGTGGGGAGAATCACCCCGATGCGTGGGATCACCACGAACTCGCTCAAATCACCAGCCATGACACCCTCCGCCAGGAGTTGTGCCCGACCCGTGGCTCCCGACTCCAACGCGCGGGTCGCATAGACTCGCGCGCCGTCCTCGAGACCGCGGCGAAACTGGCGGAAGGCCAGTTCTGCGAGAACCGGCGGGACCAAACCCTCTTCCGACGCGATGAGTTCGATGAGCTCTCTTTCCGTCAGTTCCTCCGCCTGACTCTGAACCCGATCGAGCGCCTCCGCGGATACCGTCTCACCGGGTGCCGACAGCCACGCCGCTACAGCCTCGCCGTTGCGGCCCAGCGCTTGGAGCGCATCGCCCTCGAGAAGGGCCACTTCCGAGATTCGCTCGTCTCCATCGGGTAGATAAGGCCGGAATCTCCGCGCCGCCGCCAGCGCCCCCTCTGGCTCGCCGAGGGCGTAAGCGGCGCGGGCACGAATCCACAGCGCGTTGACGCTCCCTGGGGCGGCACCGAACTCACCCTCCACTTGGAGAGAAAGTGAGTCGGCAAGTGCGAAATCGCCTTCGTCTAGGGCGGCTTGGGCACGAGCAAGGAGCGAGTCGGCTTGCGCTTGATCAGCCGGAAGAAAGGCCGCGCTCTCGAGGGAAGGCTCCACTCGATCGGCCTCTCGCTCGGCCGTGGGCGCCCCCGGCGTGGCACAGCCGTATACGGCCATCAAGGCGACAATCGAAAGCCCGGGCGCCAAAGGCGTCCGGGCTTTCGTTGTCGAGGTAGACATGGAAAGCTTGGCCCTAGGCCTCTTCCTTAGCGCCATCCTCATCGGCTTCGGCTTCGGCTTCATCGTCACCGGCGTCCGCATCCTCTCCAGCATCGGCTTCAACCTCAGTGTTCTCTTTTTCTTCTTCCCCAGCATCGGCTACAACTTCGGCCGCTTCCGCAGCGTCGTCTCCGGGACCTGCCTCAGCTTCGGCCGCTTCCGCAGCGTCGTCTCCGGGACCAGCCTCAGCCTCGACCGCTTCCGCGGCGTCGTCTCCGGGACCAGCCTCAGCTTCGACCGCTTCCGCGACGCCCTCTTCGGCATCCGCTTCAACCGCAACAACGTTCGCTTCTTCCGGTTCTGCCTGTTTTTCGACCACTTCGACAACTTCGACCACAGGCCGCCCACCTTCAGACCCTTCTCCGTATTCTTCTTGCGGCGGGGGATCCGGCACGTCCATCCGCTCGGGAAGCGTGGTCACCTCCAGCACGATTCGACGATTCGCCGCGTCCGATTCGATGACCTTGAGTTCCAGAGGCTCTCCGGTGCGGAAATACTCGGGGAGTTTTTCCTCCTCCGTGACTCCGGAGTGCGACGTCGGCACGAACCCTTCAATATCGTCGCCCAGGTCCACCACGACACCTTTTTCTTGCACGCGTGCGACAGAACCCTCGGGCTCGACGCCCGCTGAGAAGCGCTCCGAGATCTGAGGCCACGGATCATCCGTCAGCTGTTTGATCCCAAGGGAAATCCGTTTGGCCTCGGCGTCGACGTCCAACACCAGCACCTGAACTTCGTCCCCTTTCTGGATGACCTCGGACGGATGTTCGACCCGACGCGTCCAGCTGAGATCGGAAACGTGCACGAGGCCGTCGATCCCCGATTCGATTTCGACGAATGCGCCGAAAGAGGTGAGGTTGCGAACCACACCCGCCAACTGGGTCCCGGTCGGATACTTCGCGGGCAACGCGAGCCACGGATCTTCCTCGATCTGTTTCATTCCGAGGGAGATCTTTTCATCCTGCATATCCACCTTCAACACAACGGCTTCGATCTCGTCCGCAATGTTCACCAACTTGGACGGATGCCGAATGTTACGCGTCCACGACATCTCCGAGATATGAACGAGGCCCTCTACACCTTTCTCGAGCTCAATGAACGCTCCGTAATTGGTGATCGAAACGACCCTTCCTCGCACCCTAGAGCCCACGGGGTACTTCTTGTCGATATCGGTCCACGGATACGGCAGTAGTTGCTTGAGCCCAAGAGAAATGCGCTCGCGGTCCCAATCGATATCGAGAACCTTGACGTCGATCTTGGCGCCGATATCCACCACCTCGGAGGGATGTCCTACGCGCCCCCACGACATGTCGGTGATATGAAGGAGTCCGTCGAGTCCACCCAGATCGATGAACGCACCGAAGTCGGTGATGTTCTTGACCACACCTGCGCGGACCTGTCCGACCAAAAGCTCCTGGACCAGCGTCTCGCGCTTCTTTTCGCGCTCACCCTCGAGGATGACGCGCCGGGACACAACGATGTTACGGCGGCGCTTATTGAGCTTGATGATCTTGAACTCGAACGTCTGTCCGAGCAGGTCGTCGATGTTCGGCACTCTACGGAGTGCGATCTGCGAGCCGGGCAGGAACGCGTCGACCCCCATGATGTCCACCGTGACACCACCCTTGATCTTCCGTGCCAGCATTCCTTCGACCGGCTCGTCGGCCTCATGGGCCTCCCGGATTTTCTCCCAAACGCGGAGGAAGTCGGCCTTTTTCTTGGAGAGCACGACGATCCCGTCGTCATCCTCGAGACTCTCGAGAAGAACTTCGACTTCCTGCCCTGCCTCGATCGTGTCCCGATCCTTGAACTCATCGAGCGGGACGGCTCCCTCACTCTTGAAGCCGAATTCGAGGATGACCATGCTTTCGGTCACGCGGAGCACTTTCGCGTGGACGATCTCACCTTCCCTGAAGTCGCCAATCAAGTCGGCGTGATCGGAGAGCAGGGCCTCGAAGTCCGCCGAGGATATGTCGAGGATCTCTTCCCCGTAGGGATCCGAAAGTAATTCCGGCGAGATGCCGCCCGGTGCCTCCTCGGCTACGGCTACCGCCGCCGGGGCCGACGCGGCCGCGTCGGATTCGCTCTCGATCGAGGCACCCCCGTCGGATCCGCTCTCAGGGGCGGCCTCGATTGGGCTGGCTTCGGAGTCGATGTCGGGGGCTGATGCGGCTTCGGACGTGGAATCCGGGGACTGGGGGTCTGGGTTGCTGGTCATGGCGGATTCACCGACGGGGCTCGCCGGTGCCTATTTAGCCGGACAACACCGCAGCGCTTCGGTCCGGGTTGAGGGATAGGAAAAACACAGGCCCCAGCGCCGGGGGCCTCTCGTGGAGAACTATACCGGCTCCTAAAGGCGAGTCAAGTCCTTTAGCTGACTCAAAATGACGGCTACCTGATCCTCGAACGTGAGCCCCGTGGTGTCCACCTTCACGGCGCCCTCCGGGCACCTCAAAGGTGAGAGACTCCTGCTCTCGTCGGTTTGATCACGCAACCCGATGAGGCGGGCCGCCTCTTGGACCTCGTCCGAGGTCGGTTCCCGACCGTAGTCCTGGAGCAAGCGGCGGCGAGCGCGCTCCTCGAGCGCGGCGACGAGAAAAAATTTTACGTCTGCATCGGGAAAAACAACGGTACCCATATCTCTTCCGTCGGCAACGAGGTTGCCATGCGCGCCCACGCTGCGCTGTACGGCGAGCAACCAGTCGCGCACGGCCGGTAGGCCGGCTACGGCTGAGACGCTTCCGGTGACCTCCGGTGTACGTAGCTCCGACGAGAGAAGCACAGCCTTCCGATAGATGTTCACACCGTCGCCCTCGACCACGACACCGAGTCGATCCAGCTGTTCGGGTTCGAGGGCCGGCCAATCCGACTCGGGTACTCCCTCCTGCTGAAGCGCGAACGCCAAAGCCCGGTAAAGCGCCCCCGAATCAAGGTGCCTGAAGCCCATCTGTTTCGCTACAGCCCGCGCGGTCGTGGACTTGCCCGCGCCGGCGGGCCCGTCAATGGTGATCACGGGGCGATGGCGCGGCCCCTCAGTCATCCGGCTTCAGCGCCCTCCGGGCGTGGCCCGGTCAACTCGCCGAGTACATCCCAGAAGCCCGGGAAGCTTACGTCGGCCACAGCCGCGTCGTCGATTTGGATGCGATTTCCCGGAAGGGCTGCAAGCACCCCGAAGGCCATGGCGATACGATGATCGTCATGGCTCGAAACTCGGCCCGTGAGCGGATGATCGCCGCCCTCGATTTCGAGACCATCGTCCAACTCTTCGGCTCGAACCCCCACTGCTCGGAGGTTCTCGGCTAGCACCCGAATTCGATCGGATTCTTTGTGCCGTAGCTCCGACGCCTCCGTAATCCTGGTCACACCCTCCGCCCGCGCGGCCAACACCGCAAGCACGGGAAATTCATCGATCATGGCAGGGACCTCGTCCCCTCCAACGTTCGTGCCCACCAACTTAGAGCGCATCCCACGAAGAGAACCCACGGGCTCTCCACCGTTTGGTTCGTCGAAATCTTCGACATCGACTCGCGCGCCCATTCGGGCGAGAACATCCAGCAAGCCTGTGCGAGTCGGATTCATGCCCACGTGTTCCATCTCCAGGCCACCCTCGACCCCTCCCAAGACCGCCAACGCCAGAAAAAAAGCCGCAGACGAGAAATCGCCCGGTACCTCGAGGTCGAGAGGAGCAATTCGCTCGGGTGGATCTCTCAACTCTACCCTCCAGGCACCGCCCGCCTCGTGAGAGATGACCGAAACGCCAACCGTGCTGAGCATTCGCTCCGTATGATCCCGTGAGCGATGCGGTTCAGACACTAGGACGAACGCGCCCCCCGCCAGTCCCGCCAACAGCAACGCGCTTTTCACTTGAGCACTTGCCGTGGGAGCGTCATAGTCGAACGGCAAAAGAGCGCCGCCGGTCACCTCGAGGGGGAGACGATCCGGATCGCCCAGTTCACTAAAATTCGCGCCCATCTTAGACAGAGGGTCGGTCACGCGCCGCATGGGACGACTTCTCAGGGATGCGTCTCCGGTTACGGTCGATGTGATGGGCTGACCGGCCAGCACGCCCAGCATCAGTCGAGCGCCCGTACCGCTATTCCCGAAATCCAGGGCACCACGGGGTTCCTGAAGGCCACGTAGACCCACCCCTCGAACACGTACCTCGGCGCCATCCCCACCGAACGTGGGGATGCCCACGCCCAAGGCACGCAAGGCCGCAGCCGTCGACTGGGGATCGCCGCCGGTTAACAGGCCACGTAGGCGACTCTCTCCCGTGGCGAGCGCCGCAAAGATGAGGGCACGCTGTGTGATCGACTTATCGCCGGGAACACGGATCCTTCTCACCCCCCCCTCCTCCACCCTCGCGTCTCACGCATCAGCTCCGCAACGGTTTCCATCGATCGTTCCGAGAGCGCCTCATGCACCGCCTCCAAACCACTCTGGATACTTTCGATTGCCCGCATGTTTTCTTCGCTGGCCTCATCGAGAAGACCCGTCCAAACCTCCGGCGAGCTTTCCGCAAGGCGTGTCAAATCCCGTCCTCCGGGGCCGAGATCCGCCACGTGCAGCCCAGCCTCTGCCATCGCTCGGGCAACCACGTTGGAAACGACTTGTGGCAGATGACTCGCCCACACCATGAGTCGATCGTGGGCACCCGCCTCGATCGGCCGCACCACCGCACCGAGTGCTTGCCACATCGACTGGACGGCCACAACCCGCTCCGCGTCGGCCCCGCCCCCACAAACGAAAACGGTCTCGCCGGAAAAAAGGTCTGCTCCTGAAGCTTTGTACCCTGACGCGGTACCGCCCGCCATTGGATGGCTCCCAACGAAATGGGAGGCGCATCCCACTGCGGCGGCTTCCCGCATGAGTGGCTGTTTCAGACCGGCCACGTCGGTGACCGTGGCCTCTCCCCACCGCTCCGCTGCCGTTCGCATCATCTTGCGTATGACATCCAAGGGCGCTGCGTACACCACAAGGTCCCGCCCTTCGACGGCCTCTTCGGGCGAGCTGGCCACGGCATCGATCACGCCCTCGGCAAGGGCGCGATCGGCCTCCTCCCGATTCCGGTTGAACGCGACGATGTGCGGCCCCTGGTCCACCGTGCGAAGTGCGCGCGCCAGGGATCCTCCTATCAGTCCCAGACCCACGATGCCCACGCGCTCGAAAAGGAGCGGGGGCTTCACAATTTCCCTGCCTGTGAACTGGAACTCGACTCCGAACCGCCAGCGACCTCGCCATCCGGGTCTCCGTACACCCCATCGTTATGTGGAATTTCAACGCTGAGGCCGTCACGAGCGACGACCGCGCCGGCAAACACCTCTCGTGCTTCGGCCTCGATTGGGCGCGGATCATCCGAATAGCGCGCCGAGAGGTGGGTCAGATAGAGGCGGCGCACACCGGCTTTGTCCGCTAACGCTGCCGCCTCCCGAGCTGTGCTGTGATGTGTCCGTCGGGCGCGATCCGCCTCCTCGTCCCCGAACGTGGCTTCGTGGATCAGCAAAGACGCTCCTTTGGCAATTTCGAGCGTGGCCGCGGAAGGACGGGTGTCCCCCGAGTAGACCACCACGCGCCCAGGACGGGACGGCCCCACGACGTCGCTCGGTTCGATCCTGCGGCCCTCCACTTCGACCGCCTCGCCTTTATGTAGCTTGCCGAAGAGATTGCCGTCGGGCACCCCGAGTGCACGTGCGCGTTCGACGTCGAAGCGGCCGAGCCGCTCGTGCTCCATGAAGGCGTAGCCTAATGCGGACGTCCGATGATCGACGGGAAAAGCGGCCACATCATACTCCGCGTACTCCACCCGTTGTCCTGCTCGAAGCTCCTCGACCGAAAGCGGGAACGGCACCCGATCCACCCCCAGAGATACGACTTTCTCGAGTGTACCCCGGGACGACGAGGGTCCAAAGATACGCAGTTCGTCGGTTCGACCCTGAAGCGCCATCGTCCTCAGAAGCCCCGTAATCCCCAGAAAATGATCGGCGTGAAGATGCGTCACGAATATATCGCGGACCGCGAAGCCCGTGCCGTAGCGCATCATCTGGCGCTGCGTTCCCTCGCCACAATCGAGGAGAAAGGAGTCGCCCTCTCTCTGGAGCGCGATCGCGCTCACGTTGCGGCGAACGGTGGGTCGCGCCGCCGCGGTGCCGAGGAATGTGACTCGAATCATGAGAGAAAAAAGTAGCGGCCCGCTTGCCGGGTCAGAAGAGCCGAAGCTGGATCCGAAACGTTCGCCCGGCCTGGGGAAGTCCGCACTGATCGAAGATCGGGTCGTCGGTCAGGTTCGTGACCGAGACGAGTGCGTCCAAGTTCGAAAGAGCGGAACGCCGGCCGAAGACGAAAAATCGCCGAAGTTGAAGATCGAAACGATGGGTCCTCGTGAGCCTGTCCATCGAGGCGGAATCTACGTCCAAGCAGAACTGGCGACCTACGAAGCGGTACCCACCCGCCAGGCTGATATCCCATGGCACCTCCGTCGCCACATCGAACCCCCCCGCCAGATCAGGCTCGTATTCGGGCTCGCTGCGAAAACCGCTTTCCTCGTCGATTTGCCGAGCATGTTGGAGGGTCAGATCTCCACTGTACTGGATCGCTCCCCACCCCCCCGAGGCGACCATTTCAAGGCCCGTACTCTGAATACGATCCTGATTCACGCGCTGGCGCTTCGGTCCCGCGGCGGTATGCACGCCAATCCGTACGATTCCGTCCGAAAGGATCTGACGGAAACCCACCATTTGAATGTCGACCCCATGCAAGTCCCAGGTCAGCCCGACTTCCATGCCGGTAAGGACCTCGGGCTGCAAATCCGGATTCGGGTAAAAACGACCCAGCGCGTCCGAATACAACTCTCTGAGGGAGGGAAAGCGTGCCCGACGGCTCACGCCCCCATGGAGTAGCAGGGAGCCTCCTCCGGTGAGTGACGACACACCGAAGCGTGCCCCCCAATCGCCCATCCGCTCTAGGGGGGCGATGCCGCCCGACTCGGGCGTGTCTGCTCCGTCAAGAGAGGCTCCCACGTTGACGTGTGTCGCGCCAAGGCCTTCCCATCCCGGAAGGTCGTCGAGGCGCCACTCCATTTCAGATCCGAGGCTCCACAGACGTTGCCGAAAGTCGCGGCCCCCGGAGCTAGCGAGTCGTTCGGTGTGGGATATGTCCCCGTACGTCAGCGCCGTCTTCAGGTCTCCCCTCTCGCCGACGCTGTGCTGACCCAGCACGCGAAGAGAAACGGTCCGGTCGTCACCCTCCTCCTCTTCGATCACGTTGTCGAACGTGGGTGAATCGAACTGCTGGATCCGGAACGAACCAAAATCGAGACCCAAGCTGGCCTCGAGATCTCCCGTTCCCCAGCCCGTCACGGTTGGACCGGTTCCTGCGGAAAACGCACTGATGAACCGCGTCTGGTCGGGGTACCGCCACAAGCGCGGGTCCGTCTCGTGCACCTCGGGCGGTACGCCACGCTCCACCTGAAAGGCGGAGGAAGTGAGCGCCATCCATCCGGCTTCCTCACCCTGATAACGAACGGAGACGAATGCGTCTTTGTGCTGAACATCACTGTTGAGGCGGAGATCGCCGTCCGCGCTCAGAAGCTCGGGGGCTCCTGACACCCCCGCACCGCCCTGTGGAATCGCGACACCTGGACGATCTCTGAAGCCGGCGCCACCGTGTAACAACCACTGCCCCCCGGGGGCATTGAGCGAGCGGGCAACCGTCCCCCCAAAAATCAGACCTCCCTCATGATCCATCGAAGTACTGAGGGTCGCAGGTGGGGGCGCTTCCAAACGTTCGTCCCCCCGCGCCACGTCGATCGAAACGACGCCGGCCAAAACGTTCGGCCCGTGGAGGACCGACGAGAGTCCCCTGAGCAAGTGAACGGACCGGGCAGCGGTCAGTGGAATGATGGAGAGGTCGGTGCGATGATCCCAACCCAGGGTCAACGGTACGCCGTCCACGAGCACGGCGATGTGGCGATCGGTCGCACCGCGCAAGCTGGGTTGTGCCTCGCCGCGTGAGTTCACCCTGACACGTACCAACGGCATCTCACGCAGCACTTGCTCCAGAGTCGGGACCGGCACGACCGCCATGGAATCGAGACGCATCTCCACGGCTCCCACCCCGCCCGTGACCGTGAGGCGGCGGCCGACCACGACTTGAATTTCATTCAGTTCGAAGCCATCCGGAAAATTCCCAAGGGAGTCGGGTCGTAGGGAGTCGGCGACCTGTGCGTTCATCCCATGGGGCCACAGGCCCAGGATCGCGACCGCCGCCACGAAAGGGGCGATGACGCCCGGCCTAAGAGGACTCGCTATGGACCGTGGTATCGTCAGTCTCGCGATGAGATGGAAGGAGTGCGGTCGTTCCGGACGGCGGGCGGGCGCGTTCATGCGCCGTTTCCTCATAGGACCCGTGTGCGGGTTTGTTCCGACGGCGATGGCCTCAGATCGCGAAGTCCAGCCCGAAATCGAGAACCGGTGCTGAGTGCGTAATCCATCCGCTCGAGATGTAGTCGACCCCAGTCTCTGCAACGGCACGCGCCGTCTCGGCGTTGATCCGGCCGGATGCTTCGAGCACCGCCCGCCCATGAACGAGGTCGACCGCACGACGCAGTTCCGAGGGCGCCATATTGTCCAACAAGAGCGCCTTTGCCCCGGCTTCGAGTGCCTCGTTGAGCTGATCCAGGGTATCCACTTCGACCTCGATGGCGGTGGCCGGTCCGATTTGTTTCCGCGCCGCACCGATCGCTGCCGCTACTCCGCCGGCCGCCGCGATATGGTTGTCTTTGATGAGGATCGCGTCGCCGAGTCCGTGTCTGTGATTTACTCCACCTCCGGCTCGCACGGCCTGCTTTTCGAGCGCACGCAGGCCAGGCGTGGTCTTCCGAGTGCAGCAGATCCTGACGCCCGTGCCGGACACCGCCGTCGCCAGCGTGCCTGTCGCGCTGGCGACTCCAGAGAGGTGACCGAGAAAGTTGAGTGCTGTACGCTCCGCCGTGAGGATCGATCGGGTCGGCCCCGCGACGGTCGCGACCACGACACCAGCTTTCACCAGTGCGCCATCGATGGCGTCAAAACGAAGGTCCACGGTCGGGTCGATCAGCCGGAAGGCGATTGACGCCGCCTGAACACCGGCGAGAATGCCGCTCTCCCTCGCCACGACCGAAGCACGAGAGATCGAATCGGCGGAAATCACCACCCGCGACGTGATGTCGCCACCCGATCCGAGGTCCTCATCTAAGGCACGACGTACCATAGGCTCGATCAGCGCGTCGGGAAGATCGGGACGGTCGCTCACGCCGCGTTTGGACCCGCGAAGTCGGGTGCGGAACCCATGACGGACACGAGGGCGGCTAGTGGGATACGCCGGCCACGGGACCGAGGGTCGTCCGGTTCTCGACCGTCACCGCCGCCGCCACACCCTCGCTGAAGTCGCGTCCCTCGACGTGAAGATCCACCATTCGCTGAACCGCCCGGCGTGCGTTTACGACCACGTCGTCTGGAATCGTGACTTCGTGCCGCATTTCTTGAAGGCTCTCGAGGATGTTCTGAAGCGTGATGCTTTTCATGTGGGGGCACATGTTGCAGGGCTGAATGAACTCGACGTCCGGCGCTTCGGCCGCGACGTTGGCGCTCATGGAGCACTCCGTGACCATCATCACCCGGGCCGGACGCTTCTCTTTTACATACTGGATCATCGAAGCCGTAGATCCCGCGTAGTCGACGCCCGCGAGGACTTCGGGGGAGCACTCCGGATGGGCCAGGACCACGAGGCCCGGAGTACTTTCGCGATACTGCTGAATTTCCTCGGCGGTGAATCGTTCGTGGACTTCGCAAAGCCCACCCCACGCGATCACTTCTACGTCCGTGAGCGCAGCAACATTCTTCGCCAAGTATTCGTCCGGCAACAGCATGACACGATCGACACCGAGCGCCTCCACCACGTTGACGGCGTTTGCCGAGGTGCAACAAATGTCGGACTCCGCCTTCACGTCCGCGGACGTATTCACGTAGGTCACGACCGGCACACCGGGGTACTTCTCCTTCATTCGGCGAACGTCTGCGCCGGTGATCGAAGACGCCAACGAACAGCCCGCTTTGAGACTGGGGATCAGCACCGTCTTATCGGGAGAGAGCAGCTTCGAGGTCTCGGCCATGAAGTGCACACCGGCCTGCACGATGATGTCCGCGTCCGTCTTGCCCGCCTCAATCGCCAACTGCAGCGAATCCCCGACAAAATCCGCGACGCAGTGATAGATGTCGGGCGTTTGGTAGTTGTGGGCTAGAATTACCGCGTTCTTGGCCCGCTTGAGTGAATTGATCGCGTGGATCAGTGGGGCCATCAGCGGCCATTCCACGTCGGGGATGACGTCCTTGACCCGCTCTCGAAGATCGGCCGTCGCTCTTTTGACCCCAGGGGTGTATTCAAGCATTTCGTCCACATCGTCGCGGGGTCGTGGCCACTATCGAATTCGCCGCATGCTACACAATATCGTTGTATTCGATCCTGACTCAAGGCTCATCCCCTTGCGGGGCACCTTAGGATTACCGGCACGCTGGGCTTCAGCCGGCTCAAGGGAGGATGTCATGTCGCTGACGCGTCGCGGTTTCGCTCAAACGGTCGCCATGGGTACGACCGGAATCCTATCCAGCTCTTTCATCGTCGGTCGTGGACTGGAGGCCGCCGAATTCGAACCCGGGTCCGCGCAGGTGCCCTATGATGACGGGGACCTACGACTCAGCTCGAATGAGAACGCGCGCGGCCCCGGCCCGAAAGCGATCCAAGCCCTCCACCAGGCGATCTCGCCGAGGGCGGGGCGGGGTTATCCGCCTGATCACACCGACGACTTGGTGGCGACGATCGCCGAGGAGTATGACGTCGAAGCCGACAACGTCGTTGTGGGCACGGGCTCCGGCGCCCTCCTCGCAGGCGCCGTTCGAGCGTTCTGCTCGCCGGACCAGGCGTTGGTTACCGCGGCGCCGACGTACGGCACACCCGAGCGGACGGCGGCAGAGATCTACGCCCCGATCAAGATGATCGCCGTCGACCGCTCGCTGGGTCTGAATCTCGATCGCATGGCGCAAGCCGCGATCGGCTCAGGCATGGTGTACTTCTGCAACCCGAACAATCCGACGGGGACGGTGCATCGGGCGAGCGACGTGGAGGACTTCGTCAGAAAGGTGATGCGCACGTCGCCCGACACCAGAATTTTGATGGACGAGGCCTACATCGACTACACGTTCGACTCTGACGTCGGGACGGCGGCCCCGCTCACGACGGAGTTCGCGAACGTGTTCGTGACCCGGTCTATGTCGAAGGCGCATGGAATGGCGGGTCTGCGCGTCGGCTACGCCATCGGGCAGCGGGGGACTCTCAACTCAATCACCAGGGCGTGGAACCTCGGAAGCGTGAACACACTTTCTGCCGCTGCGGCGATCGCGTCGCTCAGGGACCCAGGACATATCGATGATGAGCGCAGAGAGAACGCACGGGTTCGCGAGTTCACGCTCTCGGCGTTTAGGGACATGGGCTTCGAGGCGCCCGACTCCCACACCAACCATGTCTTCGTCGATCTTGGGCGGCCGGCGAGCGAGTTCCGTGAGGCGTGCCTAAAACAGAAAGTGCGGGTGGGCCGAGATTTCTCGCCCTTGGAGCGCACCCACTCCAGGATCTCACTCGGGACGATGGAGGAGATGGAGAAGGCCGTCCCGGTTTTCCGCAGCGTCTTGACCTGAAGACGATCTCATCGTCCCGAAACCATGAGATGCGCGCCGGACGTACCTGCCTCCATGAGCCAAAGCATGGCCGGACCCCGAGCAATCGGGAAGCCGAGGTCGCGGGTGGCGTAAGGCACGGCCACCACCGTGTGGTTTCTGTAATCCTGGGGGGAGTCTCCAAACACGTGATAGTAGATGCTTCCCTGTACAGACAAAGCACGAGTGCCGCCCGCCTCGGCCCGCTCGAAGCGAGCCCGAATTTCAGCCACTGTCCCTCCCGTGCTCTCAAAAGCATGGTTCTGCTCCAATCGTGGACGATTGGCTTCGGCGGTGCACTGGACGTCGAAGGGGGCCATTTGCCCGGGACGGCCTTCGTTGTCCCAGCAGATCAGGCCGTTGCTGCCCTCGCGGAGCACCGTTGTGCTGCCGTCAGGACGGAGCTGGAGGATCGTCGCCTCGGCGCGCAATGCCGCGGGAGCTGCGAGCAGCGTGCGCTCGACACCTGCGGCAGCATCTGCGGCAGAGGATTGGGCGCAAAGAGCGGACGGCAGAAGAACTGCGGTGAAAAGGAGGAACAGTAGGAGCTTCATCAACCGGGCCTCCGTTGGAAGAGTCTTTGGAAGGGTCCCCCCCTCACTTGCCTTGCCGAGCATTGGCATCTACCGTACCCATAGAGAAGTAGCGGTTTACAAACTTCCCGATCCGGGGGTGACGATGAATAGCACGCGAGCGACCATAATGTTTCCGATTTTGGCGGGGCTGATGTTCGCGGGATCGCCGCTCGGCGCTCAAAAGGTGGAGCGGCTCGACTCGTACGATGGGGTCGCGATACGAATCCTGCAGAGCAACAATGCCGGAAACGTGCACGCCGTCATCGATCCTGCTCTGAACGAGGTCGTGGGGTACCTGGAGGGCTGTCCGCGGGCTCACAATATCTTCGCGCATCCCGATGGGCTCTACTACTACTGCGCGAACGAAGAAGAACACACGCTCGACGTATACGATACGGTCACTTTGGAGCTGATAGACCAGCTCGAGCTCACGGATCGTCCGAACAAGGCTGCCTACAACAAGTACAACCGTAAGATCTACGTGGGGATTGCTAGGGCGCCCTTTGTGGACGTATTCGATCTGGACACCCACGAGAAGCTTGGAAGCATCCCGGTTGCGACCGGGATTCACAACGTCTATGTGAGCCCGGATGGGAAGTGGGTGGTTGCCGGTTTGAACGGCCGGGACGAGGGGTCTATTCAGGTCATCGACGCCAGCACCGATAAAGTGGTGAGGGAAATCTCGCTACCCGACGCCAGGGGTGTGCTCCACCGGGTCCGGCCCATGATGTTCCTTGCCGCGGAGGACGGGTCGACGGACAAGATTCTGGCGCAAGGCGCCGCGGTCAATGGATTCTGGGTGGTTGACTGGGAGACAGGGGAGACGGATCAAATAGTCTACCCGCCGCCTCTGGCACCGTGGAAGCAGAGCGCCGAAGCCAACCAGGGCGCTCCGGCTCATGGCTTGGAAGTGCTACCGGATCGCTCCGCGGTCTGGATGTCGAGCCGCTTGGACAGCCGCATCTACGGTTGGTCTCTGCCTGATTTCGAGTACATAGGCGCGGTCGAGGTGGGGCCCGCGGCGAACTGGATGACGCCGACACCGGACAGTCGGTACATGTACGTGGCCGTCTCGGGCGCCGACTATACTGTGGCCGTCGACCTCCAGAAGCTCGAAATCGTTGGGAAAATGACCGTAGGCGCGGGACCCAAGCGCATTGACACGGCGGTCCTTCCACTGGACCAGGTGGAGCGCACGACGAGCACTCAGGGTCCGTAGTTTCTTCCGTTGGAGCAGGCTGTCTGTGCCCAGAGTTGGGACGTCGACTTACGACCGAGGTGGTGACAAAGCATGAGTCCGAAGACTAGGAAGCGTGGTGTGGGGAGATGGGTGGCTGGCTTCTTCGTGGTTGCCGGCGTCGGCATTTGTGCCGGTCTTAGTCTGACCTCGGAAGGTTTAGGGTTGGCGGGGCCGCTACAAGCATCCACGGGCCCGTCCACCGACGGTGCGGCGCCTCAAGTTCCGTTCGACTTCTACCGGGAGAACATCGAGCCACTGTTCCTGAGGCCTCGCGGCTACCCGGGGTCGACGGACGGTCAAGCCGCATGTGTCATGTGCCACGTGTGGCAAACGAGCGTTCGTTTCTCCCTCGAGGAGCCGACCGAAACACCGGATGGGGGGGCCTGGTCAGAGGAACAGTCTCGCCGGAACTACGAGGTCGTGACCCAACTGGTCAATGCTTCCGACCCGGAGTCGAGCAGGTTTCTACTGAAGCCGCTGGCGCAGGTGGCCGGCGGGCTTCCCCACACGGGCGGAAATCACTGGGACTCTACCCAGGACTCTGAATATCAGGTCATACTCGACTGGATCCGGACCCTCCCGGCGGCGGAGTTCACGCCTCCCGAGGACGATGTGGCCGTCGACTTCGAGTACTATCGCTCCTGCGTCCACCCGCAGGTGCTCAGTGTCGGGAGATACGGGCAGCTCCCGTGCACGTCGTGTCATACAGGCGGCCTGGCAGGGTTCGCCCCGGTCAGCGCCAGCGGTGGTGTGTTGACGGTGGCGGAAGCCCGACAGGGATTCGAAGTGATCCAGAGGCTGATCGTGGCTGGTAATCCCGACCAGAGTCGCTTCATGCTGAAGCCCCTGCACCCCGACGGTGGTGGTTCGTATGCCCATAACGGCGTGAGGCGCTGGCAGAATCGCAATGATACGGAATGGCAGACGCTTGCGGCGTGGATTCGCGGGGAGGTGACCGGCAGCGAGTGTTCGCCGGTGTATTAGGCACCAAGAAGCCGCCGGGAGAAAAGCACCGGTGGGTCGTGGAGCGCCAACACCCGGGGCACCGCGCGAAGCGTGGTCCGGCCCTCGCCGCCCTAACCCGGAGGGCAGGTAGTGGGGCAGTTTGACTTGTTACAACCCTGCGCCCAAAACGGGGTCCCGTTATTTTAAGGCATGGACGATCAAAGACTACCGGGACTGCTAGAGGCCATTAGGTCCGGGCGGGCGAGCGATTCAGCGATGGGCTTATCGGCATACGAGAACATCGGCCCCCCGCTCGCGGCACATGTCCGCGACGCGGTTCGCGCCAAGGGGGCTAAGACGCGCAGGGCGGCGTTGGCGACCTAGGAAGACTTGGTCCAAGGGTTCCTAGGAGAACCTGAGCACAAGTTACGCCCTGATGTGAACGGAGACGGCTTTCAGGGTGATGCTTGAGGCTACAGGCCAGGCTGAGAAGACACCGCCCCCCGACGAACGCTCCGAGGACGAGAAGAACCCGGAAGCGGTCAAACGAGGGCGGGAAGGTCAGTAGCGACACCTAACCGCTTGCCCGACGAGCACGATATCTCCGGCGACGTGCACGGGCGTGAAGAAGGTCCCTATGATCGGTCGCCCGGACCCCGACCACATCTCAACCTCGATGGTCGAGCGTTCCAACCTGACGCTACGGACCACCACTCGCCGCTTTACGCGGCTCACGTCGGGCTACAGCCGGAAGGTCGAGAATCACGCTCACGCTGTGTCCCTCGCCTTCATGGCCTATAACTTCTGCGCGCCCCACGGGACGCTGACGAAAAAGCGCGGTGGGCTCAAGACGACACCGGCAATGGCCGCTGGTGTTACGGATCGTCCTTGAAAGATCGAAGACATCCTTGCGCGGATGGACCCAGAGCGTTTGTTACATTCAAATGGCCCCTAACCCGCAGGGCACAGGGGGGTTGCGGTCTCATAGGTCGTCTCTCCTCGTCACCGATGCGACAGCATCGCCTCCTCGTCGTTCCTACTCTGATCTCCGCAAGACCCCTGTGCGCGACCCTCTAAAAGAACTCCACCTCCGGTAACGGAAGGCACGTGAGGTCCCCGATCGGCGCGTTGACCGGGCTCGTGCCCGTGTCCCACAGAGCGAACTGACCCGATCGTTGGTCGTCCCCCATCTCCACTCCTTGGAGGTACAACTCCCGCCGCCTCTCCTCGAGAACCGCGGCTGCGTTGGCCGGAGCACCCGCGTCGACGTAGGCCGGTAGAGGCCACCCGCTAGAATCCAGCTCGCTATGCAATCCAGAAGGGTCCGTGCGTAATAGGTTGATGATGGCCACGGACTGGGCCGGGTCCGCCTCCGCGATGATGAGCTGCGCTTCCCGCCAACTCGCGAACGGAAGGTCCGATCCGTCATCCGCGTACTTACGCTGCACCCACCAATCTCCCACGCCGCTGCTCGAGTGTAGTCCGATATTTTCAACGGGAACCCTGGGATCCGGCACCCCTCCGACCATCAAAGCACGGTCGCGGGGATGTACGTTGAAGCCGTCCTCGAGTCTCTGTACCATGTTCGCGCGACGTCCGGGCGATGTCTCGTAGGTCGCGTTGTAAACGAAGCCCGGAGTCACCGCTCCCGCGTCCAAGAGCGCCCCAGCCGTATTGCCCTGATTCAGCCTGGACCTGGCACGTCCCACAAGCGCCAGATCTATGATGTCCTGGGCCTCCGCCGCCCGTGCACCGGCAAGTGCGGTCTGAGAATATGTTAGCGCTGACGTGAATCGAGCTTCCGCTTGGGCCATGCCTACGGCCCGTGAAACGGTCACACCGCTCCCGTCGAACACCACCTCGCACCAGGCTTCGGAAAGAAACTGGGTGGCGTAACCCTCGTAAGCGAAGGCCTTCCCCACAAGGAAGTCCAAGTCCTCTACTTCTGCCGCGTCCATCTCTTCCAGAATCCTGCGGGACGCATCCGCGGCTTGGACCCGGCCGCGCTGCATGATGAACCAGATCGGGTCACGGTTACTGGCACACTCTCCAGCCCCGTACTCGATGAGCCGAGGTTGCCGGTTGGCAATCTGGATCATCTCGATCTGGAAAATGACGTACTGGAAAACGTTGGCGAAGCCAGCCTCGACGCCCAATAGATGCCCCTGATACCCGCATTCGAAGTCCGCCTGTGCGCCGGCAACCAGCGTCTCGGCCAACTCCGGTGCGTTGAGCGCATCGTCGGTGACCTGCCCCGGGAGCTCAGCCTCCAACAGTGCGTCACACGCCGTCAGCGGTACCAGCGCGAGAAGTAGGAGCGGGAATACGAACCGGCGATTCCTCGAAGTGGAGCGCCGCTCTTTGGCAATTCGTGTGTTGTTCTCTCCAATATTCATTTGAGTACCGCTCCCATTTTTTTTGGAATCCCATGCATTCGGTGATCTCGTGAGCGTAATCATCAGAAAGTGAAGTTCACGCGCACCGTCGCCCGAGACATCGGAGGAGGCGTACCACCGGGCACCTGGCCCATATACTCGAAGTTGGGCGCTTGCATCTCCTGGTCCCAGATGTACTGGCCGAACCGGGTCTCTCTATCCAAAGCCCACAGCGTCGCAATATTGTATAAGGACCCCACGATGCTGGCGGACGACGCACCGAGGCGCCCTAGGAACGCGGGCGGAATCGTATATCGGAGAGACACCTCGCGGAGCTTGAGAAAATCGCCCCTGTAGATCGTGGGGCCATCACGCGAGAATAAGCGAAAACCTTGCCAGAGTGGGTCGTCCTGCTTGATCGTCTTTTCCGCGTGCCGAGTGTTCTGGCCTGCGATGTAGTCACCGTTCAGGTAGTTCCCTCCCTGCGCGTCGAGCGTAAACGAGAGGCGCCAGTCTTCGACGAGCGTCCACGCCGAATTGAGGTGAACCTGCCAGGTGGGATCCCCCGGACCGAAGAACACCTGCGGGGCATCGGCGCACGGGACCGCGGCGCCACCCATGTCTCGGCCGCGTGAGCCGCCCCCACCATCGCACATGACGTTGGTGACGGCACCGCTGTTCCCTGATACGAAGTCGGCCGAAACGACTTCCTTCTCGAAGATGCCCGCGACGGGGTACCCTTCTACGTGGAACTGGCCCCTCGCGTTCATATTACCCTGGCTGGCGGTGACGACCAGTGATTCCAGTCCACCCATGTCGTCGATCCTGTTGCCCATGGTGGCGAAGGCAAAATTCAAGTCCCAACGCACCGGATTCTGGGTCAACACTTGGTAACTTATCGCGGTCTCGGTACCCCAACTGCTAGTCTGTCCGATGTTGACCAGCTGCACTCCGGGAAAACCGACCGACGGACGGACGGGCGCCGCCACGATCGCGTCGTTGGTAACTCGGTCATACCAAGTGAATTCCAGGCCCAGTCGGTCGTCCAGAAGCGAGGCATCGAATCCCAACTCGAGCTCCTGCCCTACCTCAGGACCCAGGTCCGGATTGCCGATCGCCATTGGCGTCAACGCCCCCTGGCCCGGTCCGGTGATCGGTTCATACAACCTGCTCGCCGCGAACGCGTCGGGCTGCTGACCAGACTTCCCCCAGGCACCCCTCAAGCGAAACTCGTCGATACCCAACCGACCATCCCAGAAATTTTCCTCGCTGATCACCCAGCTTCCACTCGCCTTCGGATAGACAGCAGCGTTGAAGTCCGTGCCGAACGCACTGTTGTCGTCGAAACGGACCGCACCCGTCAGGAAGATCCGGTCCTGCCAGCTGAACTCACTCTGGAGGAACGTTCCCACCGTAACGTTCTCGAGAAACTCCTCTTCGGCCGTCCTGTCGTCCCCCCCCGAGATCGTCTCCAGGCTCGCCACCGAAAACTCTTCACCGTGCAGATTGAACTGGACCCGGTCCTCCTCGAAGTACTGCAAGCCCACGGACGTAGCCGAATTCAACTGGTCCGTGATGGGCAAGGTCACTGTGGCGGAGTAGTCGACCGTGCGGGTCTTGGTGGTTATGTCCCAAATTTCCCTGTCACCCTCACGACCGTTCGATCCCAACCGGTCTGTCCCGGGAAGCCCATAGCCGCGTCCGCCCAAAGGAACGAAGAACTCCCGCACCAGCCCCGAATTGTCCACGCCTCCCGTGATTCTGTGGGCGAACCAGTCAACGGGGTTGTGGCTTGCCTGCAGACTCCAGGTGGACCGGTCTCTGTTTCGGATATCTGTCTCACCGTCCCTCTGACCCAGGTAGTAATCCGCCGCACCCCCTTGACCAAGAGGCTGGCGGTCCCGGATCGGGTTCGCAAAGCAGTCGAGTGAACAAATCAAGGCTCCGGGGGTTCGGGTCGAACCCGCCAACCTGGACGCGTTGACAGTGAAGCTCAGGGCCTCGGTCGGGACCACGGTGATCGAAGTCTGGGCGTTCCAACTCTCGGTGTAGTCGATCCCGCTGTATCCTTCTATGTCGTCCCGACTTACCCCTGCAAAATACCGGAACAGACTCGTCCCACCCCTTGCATTGATGTTGTACCGCTGAATGAGCCCGTTCTGCCAGAGGTCCGTCCCGAGGTGCTCCGGCTGCTTCAGGAGCTCATACATGTTGTGGTTGACGATCTCTCCGCTATCGGGATCGACGTACCAGTGAAGGCCGAAGTTCTCAGAGGGGTGGGGCTGCCAATTCATGCCCGACTCCGCCCCGACTTCAAACACCGTCTCGCCCTCAACACCCTTCTTCGTGATGATCTGAACCACTCCGTTCGACGCCTCGGTCCCGTAAAGGGTGGCCGCAGCTGGACCCTTGATGATCTCGATGCTTTCGATGGAGTTGGGATCGATGTCTTGGAGTCGTGACGTCGCTCCGTTGCGATCGGCGAACTCACGCTCGGTACTGATCCGGATGCCGTCCACGTAGATGAGCGGCCCGCCGCCAAGCGACAGCGAGTTCGAGGAGCGGATGCGGATTTCAGAAGCGCCACCCGCCGATGTCGCTGGACGCATCATCCTCACCCCGGGAATTCCACTGCCTACGGCCTCTTCGATCCGCGTGACCGGCCGAACCGCCAGGGTTCCCGCGTCGATCCGTGCGACCGTGTTCCCCAGCGCGCGCCTCCGGGTACCCCCCGCCGTACCCGTGACGATCACCTCGTCGAGCTGAATCGCCGCCGCAGCGATCAGGAAGTCCTGGACCACGGTCTGACCCGCCGCCACCTGGATCGTCGCCGTCGATTCGCGGAAGCCGATTCTCTGGACCGCCAGGGTTCGCGTACCCGCTGGAACGTTCAGGAGGAGATAGTTGCCGTTCGCTTGCGTCAGCGCTCCCAGATCGAGTTCAGCAATGAAGATCTGCGCCGAAGAAATTGGCTCGCCGGTGCCGGAGTCGGTGACCCTCCCGGTAATCGTGCCGCCCTGGGCTGAGAGACCAGGCGCACCAGCGAGCGATGCCATCGCGAGCACACCCACGGCTCTCAGAGTAAACGCAAAGAACGATCGGGACATGGTTCCTCCTCTTCAGATTGAACTGAGATGGGGGCTCCGTCCGAGCTCCACTTCGCCAAGTGCCACTTGGTAGTTCTCTACGAACTAGTAGTTCTCTACGAACTAAAGGTCAAGCGGTGGTCCGCGGTGTAGCAGAAGGACCGGCGGTGGTGGCAGGCCGTGATCACCCGGACGGGAGCGTGTACTACGTCCGCAACGAGTTCGATCGATCCCGAGTGGCGGATGTTGGCCGATCGGGTCCGTGGGCAGACACCCGCGACTTGTATGGTCAAGGACAAATAGCCACAGACCGAGGCGGGCCAAAACACCGAGCCATGGCCGCTGGCCATCGAATCGACTAGACTTTGATTTGTCCTATAACCTCGCCGCCTCGCTAGCAATGCGCGGCTTCCCCGCCGTCGGATAGTCCTTCAAATCCAAGGGTCGCGTTTTAGTTGAACGTCAGAGGCTACACAACTCTCTCGTTCGCAGCCCTGTTTTTTTCGGTCGCTGACCTTGTTCAGCGTCTGGTGGTGTGCCCTGTGACGCGGATGTTCCCTAGGCACCGTCCGGCGATGCTCGGGAAGTGGCAACGTTTTTTGTCCTCCACGCTGTTCTTCATTCTCAAGAGGATCGGCGGCGCGGACATCCCGCCTCCTGGCCGAGTGCCAGGCGGGCCCGGCGTCCTAATCCTCATGAATCATCAGTCCCTTCTGGATATTCCGATGGCCATCGCGTCGGTGGACGGTGTGTTTTCCAGGATCGTGACGCGGCAGAGGTACGCCAAGTGGATCCCCGTCATCTCTCACACGATCCGCACGCTTCAATACCCGGTTGTGAACCCGGCAGCGAAGGCCGGAAAATGCCGGCGGCTTCTGGAGCAGTTGGATGAGGTGGCCCGCACGAGCGCGGCACCTTTGGTCCTTTTCCCTGAGGGGACCCGAACGCAGGACGGGGAGATCGGCCGATTCCGGACCGCCGGGCTCGAGCGGATTCTCGCAGCACGGGATTGGGTCGTCTACGTCTTGGTGAGCGACGGGTACTGGCGACACGCCAAGTTGACCCATTTTCTGGGCGGGATGCGCGAGATCGAGGGACACCTCAGCGTCCTGGGCCCGTTCGAGTGGAAGGATCCCACCGTGGCCTCAGGGGACTTCACGCTGCGGATGCGAAACCTCATGGTAGACGAGCTGGCACGTGTGAGGGAGAGCAAAAGCAACCTGGCGCCAAGCGCTGCGTAGGGCCGCTTCGGGCTCACCTGGCGTTGGCACGCCTCTCGATGATGAGCCCGGGGACGTCCGCAGGCGAAGACGCCAAGGTGAAGTGTACGACCGCTCCTTTACCAGACTCACCCTCGGCCCACACCCGGCCTCCGTGACGATGTACGATACGCTCCACGGTGGCCAGCCCAAGCCCGCTCCCCGAAAATCCCCTTCCCGTCTCGAGGCGCTCGAACGCGAGGAAAATTCTTTCCGCATGAACGTTGTAGAAGCCGATCCCATTGTCTCGGACGTGGTAGACAGGAACTAAATCTTCCTCCTGCGTGGCAAATACATCGATCCGCGGACGATCGCTGAGGCCGGTGTATTTCCACGCGTTTTGGAGCAGATTCGTCAGCAGAAGCCGCAGTAGCCTCCCGTCTCCGGAAGCAGTGATACCAGCCTCCGCCTCAAACGTCACGTGGCGATCCGGATCGAGCGCGCTCAGTTCGTCGATGATCCCCCGTGCCAACGAAGTGAGATCGACTTTTTCTTGTCGGATTTCGGCCCGGCTCACGTCAGCCAGATCTCGGAGGTCGTCGATGATATGCATCATCTGCTGGCCGGCCGCCCGGATGCGCTGCAGATAGTCCTCTTGTTGCTCGTCGAGCGAGCCGGCGAGCGCCTCATTCAGATAGTAGCTGAAATTCGTCACGGTCAACAACGGGGTCTTCAGATCGTGCGCCAGCGAATCACTGAACGCTTCCAGGTCCCGATTCACGACCTCGAGGGCCGCAACCGATCGCTCGATCGGATCGAGGAGCTCCGATGACGAGCCAATGCACGGCTCAACTACTCGCCGATCTCGGCGTCACCCGCTCGCTGAGCCGGCCCCAGGTCTCGGATGACAATCCGTTCTCCGAGGCTCAGTTC
>Ga0114996_10000537_pt1 | contig 52979 bp, 38 predicted proteins | sample ArcticOcean_MG_C_4_FD_87039 | JGI IMG/M metagenome (GOLD analysis project Ga0114996, IMG submission 87039) | Marine microbial communities from western Arctic Ocean - ArcticOcean_MG_CB4_134 | ecosystem: Environmental > Aquatic > Marine > Oceanic | place: Arctic Ocean: Canada Basin | collected...
AAATCCGGGTGGCACCTCCAAACGCAAAAAGCCGCTGCTCCGATGAACAGCGGCTTTTCTTCGTTTGTGCCAAAGCGTGCGGGTCACCCCTCGTTGGAACGCCCTTTGACCGATGCGATCACACTGTTAATGTGCGCCGACGCTTGCTTGATGTCCTCTTCATTGCCGCCAAGCCACAGTCGACCAAACGCCCCAAAAAAGCGCATGTCCACCACATTGATGTTGGCTGCTTTTTCCGCTTCGTTGCAGGCAAACGCTACGTAGCCTGCCGGATGAGTCTCCAGACAATACAACGTGTCGTTGGCGGTGAGCATATTGCCGTAACGGTCTCGATCGATGAGCATGGACTGATAGTTTTCTAAGCCCGTGATGATCTGCTCACTAACAATTCGCGGTGCCAACCGGTCCTCGATGGTCATGCCGTAGTAATCCAAAATGGATTGACCGGCTGCCTGTATCATCCCCTGGTCCGAGGAATGGATCTCGAGACTGCCATAGGCCCGTTCGACAATCTGTGCCCCAGGAACCACGTCAGTCTGCTTGAGGACAATATCCGTGACGATGTTGATGCTGATACCTGGAGCCACTTCGACAATCAGGCATGCTTCACCCTCCAGAGGCATGAAGCCACGAGAGCCTGTGCCGATCATTGCGGTCGTGATCGGTTGCAAGGAGTCCAAATAGATAAAGGTACGGAGATCGATCATGTTGGTTTTTTAACCGGCTTTCGACGCGGAGCCCAAAGACTTGCAAGGCTCACGTTGAATCTTGTCTTGTAACCGCATCAAACCGTCCATGATTTGCTCCGGCCTGGGTGGACATCCGGGAATGTAAACGTCTACTGGAATGAGACGGTCAATACCAGGGACAGTGGCATAGTTGTCGTAGAAGCCGCCCGTAGACGCACAAACACCAAAGGCGATGACCCACTTGGGCTCTGCCATTTGCTCATACACTCGTTGTAGGATCGGCGCTTGTTTCTGTGTGATGGTACCCACGACCCACATCACATCCGCTTGGCGTGGGGAGAAACGAGGAACCTCCGCGCCAAAGCGGGCGATGTCATGATGCCCCGCGGCGACACTGAAGAATTCCATGCCACAACAGGCCGTCACAAAGGGGTATTGAAAGAGAGAAAACTTTTGTGCCCACTTGATGACTTCACCAAGCTTGCTGGTGAACACACTCCCCTGTAGCTCTTCGGGGAGATCCGGATTTGTCGATAATTTCAATCCGCCCTTCATCAAGCTCATGGTTGGAACCTCCACGACGTCTTCCCTGAGAATCACAAAGAAGGTTGCACAACTGAGACCGAAACTCAAGCAGTGCGTTCAAGAGCAGACACCTCGCGTGTTGGTCATAAAACGATGTACTCGGGGGTTGCACGGACATTGAACTCGCCGTATCGTACGCGCCGCAACGCTCGGACCAACGCTCGGGAGGAATCAATATGCGTTTCGATACCAAAGTTGTTCGTGGGGGAATCTCACCGTGTCCAACCACGGGAGCCATTGTGCCGCCGATCTACCAGTCGGCCACCTTTGTTTTGGAAGAAGTCGGGCGAGACAAAGGGTTCGACTACACACGATCCTCCAATCCGACGCGACAAACCCTTGAAAACGCCCTGGCCAGCGTTGAAGGTGCCGCCTACTGTGCGGCCTTCGCGAGCGGTATGAGCGCCGTGGATGCGGTCTTGCGCACGCTGGAAGCCGGTGACCACGTAGTATGCTCCGACGATGTGTATGGAGGCGTGTCCCGCTTGTACAACACTATTTTGGCCCGACACGGTCTGTCGTTCACCTATGTAGACAGTTCGTTTCCTGATCGCGTCGCGGAAGCCATCCGTCCAGAAACCAAAATGGTGTGGATTGAAACCCCCACCAACCCCCTGCTCAAGGTGAGCGATGTTAAGGCCCTGGCGGACGTCGCGCACGCCCGCAACATCCCCTTGGCCGTAGACTCTACGTTTGCAACGCCAGCACTGCTCCGACCGCTGGAATGGGACGCTGACATTGTCATGCACTCCACCACCAAATACCTCAGCGGACACAATCAGATCATCGGTGGTGCCGTTCTCACCAACGACGCATCACTTCAAGAGAAGATGCGCTATCAGCAAAAGGCCATTGGGGCCATTCCGTCGCCGTTCGACTGCTGGTTGGCGATCACCGGACTCAAGACCTTGAGTCTTCGGATGGCCCGCCACAGCAGCAACGCCATGGCGGTTGCCCAGTTCTTGAGCGATCACCCCAAGGTCAAGAGCGTGACGTACCCGGGCTTAGAGAGCCATCCAGACCATGCGGTAGCGCGGCAACAAATGAGCGCTTTCAGCGGCATGATCACTTTTGAATTAACCGGGGGGCTGGAGGCGGGCCGAACGCTGATGAACAGTGTTCGTCTTTGCTCATTGGCTGAAAGTCTCGGCGCTGTGGAAACCATGATCACCCATCCGGCCACCATGACCCATGTGGACGTGCCTGCCGACGAACGCCGAGCCCGCGGCCTCACCGACAGCGTCGTACGCCTCAGCGTGGGCATTGAGGATCCCCAAGACATCATCGATGACTTAGCCATGGCATTGGAGTTGGCCAACGAAGGATAGGGCCTAACCCTAGAGGCTACTGTCCGTCACTCGCCAGGCCCCACCGGCCCCGTCGTCCTTTCGCAGGTTGACAGGCGTATCACTGGGACGTGTACCGCCCAGGTAGAGCTTGATGCTCGTCAACGAATCCTCCAACTCGCCGGGTTCGCGACGCACGACTGTAAAGCTCGTCGGATCGGCTGGATCCTTGAGATAGGTCCCCAGGTTTTTCTGCAAGGCCTTCCACGAAAACTGACGCAGATTCTGCACCGAAAGGGGCGCATCCGTACGAGACGAATGCATCACCGCCAAAAACGCATCAAATCCATCGTCTTCGTCGGACGTCATGGCCGCACCAAATAGGGACACCAGGGTTTGATCGACGGCCGTTTGAATGGCATCGCTCTCCGCGCGTGACGCGAGCGGCTTCACATCCGCCGTCGCAGGTTGTGCGACCTGTGCTGTGGCCTTCACACGTGCAACAATAGGCGTGGTTTCGGCCTGCATCACTTCACGCAACTTCATGATCTCTTCCGTCAACGCTTGAACAGCTGCAACCAAAGGCTCCAAGTCGGGAGGAGGACCTGACTCACTCATGGGCTGTTGTGGTGGCTTCCTGGGCCTGAAGATCGATCGCACACTCCAGGTAGTCGGCCGCTTTCATGAGCTGGAAGTCGAACTTAATCTGCGGATTGGGATCGGCTGCGTGGATTTGCTCGGCGATTCCACGTTTCTCGCTGCACGCTTTCACCTTGCCCGCAAGCCTCTGATTGGGCGACTGATAGACCGCTTCGATAGGCTTGAGGTAATTGGACAAGTCCTCTTCACGATATCCCAAGGGATAGTCACCACCGGCCTCAGGCGGAACCCGAAGTTCGGGGTTCACACCCACCACCTGGATGGTACGTCCCGACGGACTGTAGTAACGAGCCACAGTGAGCTTAATCCAGTATTTTCGCTCCACAAATTGCGGGATAGGATCCATCAACTGCTGAACGCTGGCTTTGCCAAAGGTGCGATCACCAACAAGCAGTCCACGTTGATTGTCTTGAATGGCGCTGGCGACGATTTCCGAAGCTGAGGCGCTGCCGTCGTTGACCAACACCGTCAAGGGTACGTCCCAATAGGGCCTCCGGTGAGCATTCGATGGTTCGTCCCCACGATTACGACTGCGGACAGAAACAATCTTGCCCCGCTTCAGAAAAAGATCCGCGATGTCGATGCCTTGCCGCAACAACCCGCCGCTGTTGTCTCGAAGGTCAAAGACCAATCCCCGGAGCCGGCCACTGCTCGTTTCAGCGGTCAACTTTTTGTACATCCGCTTCACCCGTTCGGTCGACGTGGGAATGAACCCTGTCAACTTGATGTAGCCAATGTCCTTGTGGTGGCCGAGCAAGCGCCCCGAGACATTCTTGATTTCAATGTTGGCTCGAACAATTTGAATGTCGAGCTCATCCGGTTCGCCCTCTCGCTGAATGGTCAGCACCACAGGCTCACCCTTTGGACCTCGTATCCGCTTAACAACCTTGAGCAGCGGCAATCCAGAGATGTCTTTTCCGTCCACCTTGACGATCACATCGCCCGCCCGAAGGCCGGCCTTTTCAGCTGGGCGCCCTGCCAAGGGGCTCTCCACCACCGTGTTGTCCTCTCGAGTCATCAAGATGGCACCAATGCCCTCAAACGAACTGTCTTCGGTTTTTCGTGTCGACTCGTCCCAAGCCTCCTTGGAAACCAGCGATGAGTGAGGATCAAGGCTCCACAGAAAACCTTGAGCGGCGGCCACGTGAAACTTCTGGAGAGACGGCTTCTGTTTCTTCTTCTTTGCCTTCTTGTCCTTCTTTGCCTTCTTGTCCTTCTTGGACGGGCTCTTCTTGGCTTCCTTGTGAATCAACTCGTCCGCATGGCCAAGGACGCGATGTAACAACTCCTCGCCTTGCTTTTGCTTCGCCCACGATCGTTCCAGAAAAGTCCGGCGGGCACGGGCTTTGCCTCGCAAGGTTCGGATTTCGTCATTCGACAGCTTCTTGCGTTTCTTCTTCTTTTCGGCTTTGGGGAAGATGTGAATCAAGAAAGGATCGTTTGGGCTCAGTTTGTACGTCTTGCCTTTCAGCCCACCCTCCTCATCAGGATGATTCCGGCGTTTTTTGTAAAAATCCAAAGGCAGGAGTTGCCGGGGTTCTTCCAGCGCGTAAAGCACCTGATTAGCGGCTTCAATATAGGCCCGACTCTCATCAATATTGGATTCTATATAGTATTCTCGGACGAACTCTCGAACCTCGATAAAGTTGGCGTAGGAGAATGGAATGGACGCCCAATAGTCCTTCACTTCATCGTCATCCGCTGCCAAAAGTACTTTGGACTCGGACGATGCTTGAACACCCCGGACGGAAATGGACGCTGCAGGCATCCGCTCACCGCTCATAGCCAATTGAGTTGCCACGGGCTTGGGCGGACTCTCTACAGCCTTTTCGATGGGTTCGAAGGACGGCACGACCACACGCTCATGCTGACACCCACCCATCGCAGCCGACACCAAAATGAGAAGGGCCAAAGAAACTGTGTAGTCTTTTTGCTGGTACATACGCTTATTCACAGGTTCTACTTTCGCCTCAGAATGTCATGGTAGGGACGGCCATGCATCGCGTCAATTCGGTGCACCGTTTTCAACCAACCTTTTTTTGTGGGCCCAACGCCCATACGCCTCTTCACTACAATCGACATAGTTGCCTTTCTATTTCAGTAAAATCCCCTCGAATGCGCGTTGAGTTTCATGCAATGCCGCGTAGCGACCCTTTTCTTGGAGAAGCTCCATATGGGTTCCAGACTCCATAATTTGACCGTTTTCGAGCACTATAATGGTGTCGGCTGCCCGCACAGTAGACAGTCGATGCGCCACCACAAGCACTGTTTTTGAGGCAAGGATTCGTCCAATGCCGTTCTGAATCAACGCTTCCGTGATGGGATCGACGCTGGCGGTGGCTTCATCCAAGACCACGACGTCCGACATGCGACTGACCGCGCGCGTCAAGGTCAGTAGTTGCCCCTGCCCGGCCGACAGATTCCTTCCTCGTTCCACGAGCATTGCCTCCAGACCACCCGGGAACGCGTCCACCAATCCACGCGCCTCAGCAATGTCGAGCGCCTGGGCCAAGCGGTCGTCGGTGATGCTCGGATCGCCCAGTGTCGCGTTGAAGCGTATGGTCCCTTGAAACAAGAAGACATCTTGATGCACCACGGCGACCAACTTACTGAGTTGACTCGGCGCCAAGTCACGCACCTCGATTCCATCCACCGTGATCGAACCTTGATACCCATCGTATGCTTGGGTGAGCAAACGACAGATCGTACTCTTCCCCGCACCTGTCGAGCCAACAAGCGCGACAACACTTCCCGGCTTCACTTCAAATGAGACATTGTGCAACACATCGTGGTCGGTTTGGGGATACCGATACGTCACGTCTTCGAATCGAATGTGGCCCCGCGGTTGGGCAATGAGATCATCTCCGGCATGGACTTCTTCGTGGGTATCCAAAAGACCGAACACCCGTTCAAGAGCGGCCATCGTTCGTTGGAGGGTGGCATATTTCCCCGAAAACTCTTTGACCGGTATCAACGCCTTTTGAATGTATTCCACAAAGGCAACCAACATCCCCGGCGTCAGTCCTCCCATAAGAACACGCGCCCCGCCATACCAAACAACGGCTGCGATACAAATACTGGAGACGCCATCCATCACGGCATAGAGCATGGCATCGTAGAAATTAGCCCAATGAACCGCATGTACATTCTTGCGATTCAAGTCATCAAATTCTCGAACCGATGACTCTTCGCCGCCCATCAACTGAACAACCTCCACCCCCGCTAACTGGTCCTGCATATACCCATTCATTCGGGCGGTGTAGATCCGGATCCAAGTACTCAGGTCTCGCAGTTTGGCACGGGCAAGATGGACCACAATAGCCACGATGGGCATGACCCCGAAAGCGACCAACGTCAGCATCCAGTCTAGCGAGAACATGTAACTGATGATGCCCACCAGTCGAACCAGATCCGTTAGAATGCCAACCACACCCGTCGCGAGCGCCTCCCCCACCGCTTCAATATCCGTGGTTGTACGGGAGAGCAACGAGCCTATGGGTCGCCGGTCAAAAAAGCGTTGTCCTTGCCGCATCACATGCCGATAGACATCTCGCCGAAGTCCGTTCACAGACCGAACACCACACGCCGTGATCAGATAGATCTGCGCGCCCCCGATGATGTATTCAAACACCACCACAACAAAGAACAGAATGGCTGCTCCAGCCAGACCGTCCAGGTCGCCCTGCAGCATGTATTCATCGATAGCCACACCCAAAATTCGAGGCTGGGCAATACCGCACACCACCACCAGGGGAATCAGGGCGATTGACGTGATCAATTGCCAACGGGTCGGTCGTGTCCAATGAAGGAAGCGCCGAAGAAGCGTCCAATCGCCGGTTCGCCTCTCGTGCGGTTTAGCCATCAACGCCTCCGGAATGATCGGAGATGGACAAATGAGCTTGCCAAGCCTGGGTGTACAGTCCGCCTTCTTCCATCAATTGGCGGTGCGTCCCTTGCTGCACAATCCGTCCCATGTCCAACACAAGAATGTGATCTGCGCGGGACAGAACAGACACACGGTGACTGACAATCAAGGTGGTCGCTTCGTTGTTACTATCGAGCATGGTCTTAATCAGGCGAGATTCCGTATCGTGATCCACCGCTGCGAGAGTGTCGTCCAAAATCAAAATGGGTGCCCGTCGATACAGCGCACGGGCCAGCGTGGCCCGTTGCCGTTGCCCACCGCTCAGGATCACACCGCGTTCGCCCACCAGCGTCTCGAGTCCGTCGTCGAACAACGCCACTTCCTGGGTGAGACACGCTTGGCCAATCACTTCTTCAACACGTTCATCATCGATCGCTGACCTCGGCACCCCAAAACCAATGTTTTGACGCAATGTTCGGCTGAACAGATAGGCCGTCTGGGGCACCACCGCCATGCGTTCTCGCAGATCGTCCAGTGTCACATTGCACACATCCACACCGCCCCATCGGATGGTGTTCGGCGGAGGCATCTCAAGACGGGTCAACAGGCGGAGCAATGTGGTTTTACCGCTGCCTGTTGGGCCGTATATGCCCAGGGTTTTACCGGCGGCCAGCTTGAACGAGACGTCCGTCAAGACCCCTTCTCGGTCCGAACCCGAATACTGAAAATGGAGGTGACTGACCGCCAAGTCGAGTCCCCCTTCCGGAAGCGTGATGCGCCCTTCGGTCGGGGGCAATGGATGTTCAAAGATGGACAGGACGCGTCTCAATGAGACCGCCCCACGCTGGATGACACTCAGAACCCAGCCCAATGACACAAGCGCTGCCACAATGTTGGCCACGTACACAGCGAACGCGGACACGGCACTAAAATGAAGCTCACCGAGCGCTACCTGTTTGCCGCCCCAATACAAGAGAATGAGGATGCCCAGGTTTCCCACCACGTACACCACAGGCAACAAGAACGCTCGGATGAACACAATCTTGCACTGATGAGAAACGTACCGGTCATTGCGAAGATCAAAGCGTCCCAGGAGCACTTCTTGGGCACCGTAATCCTGGACTACGCGGACACCGTGATAGCTCTCAAGCACTTCGCCGCTGAGTGCAGACAGCTCCTCTTGCATGACACGAACGTACTGCAGCATAGACAGCACGCCCTTTCGCATGACTAGGCCCGCCAGAGCCAAGGGGATGATGCAACCGAGGGTCAAACTCCCACTGATCCGGACCATCATCCACAGGTTGAGAGGCAATGCGATCGCCAAGTTGAACACCTGTAGCGCGGCATAACCAGCCAGCGCGCGAACATATTGAATGTCGTTGGTGCCACGACTCATCAGATCGCCCGTGGAGACATCTCGAAAGAAAGGAGCTTGGTGCGACAACAGCCGTCGGAAGTAATCGGTACGAAACACGGTCTCGGATTCACGTCCGGGATAAAACACCAAGATCCGACTCGCCGTACGAACCACCACCAAGCCCAGCGCCAGCCCCATCATCCAGGCGATCCATCGCTCGATCTGACCGTCCCCGGTGACGGGATCCACGGACTCCAAGGCTTTCTGCAGGAAATACGGAATAGCGACCGTGAATAGGTTGGTCACCAACAAGGCGGCGACACCAGCGATGTACCACCACTTGTACGGGAGGGTGTACCGACGAATGAACCACCAAATGTCGGCCAAAACCCGAGCCAAACGTCCTCCACACAACTTTCAGAGTACAACGGAGGGCGTCACGCCAACCCCATTCTCAAGTGTAGGGCGATGCTAGACGTTGTTTCTGGAGCATGCAAGCACGTGCAAGAAGGGGGACAGATGCAGTTCTCCACCGTCACGAAATGAGCCCCTGAACTCCGATCCCATGACTTGACACCACTCGGGTACCACTGCAAGCTGGAAATCACTCCATGGCAGCACCATTGTGTACACGGCCGACGAGTTGAGAATGCCCAAACCGACCCCAAATACAGACAAATATATTGGTCACCGTTTTGGCGGACGCTATGAAGCTATCGCCCCGCTCGGGGAAGGCGGTTTAGGCACAGTCTATGAAGGCATTCAGGTCAGTCTACAGCAGAAAGTTGCCATTAAGGTCCTTAAGCCCGAGGTGTGCAAAGACCCGAACGTTGTACGCCGCTTCTACAACGAGGCGCGAATCTACGCGACGTTGAACCACCCCAACGTGGTGACCATTCACGACTTCGGCCAGTCGGATCTGGACAACACACTCTACTTGGTCATGGAGTATCTGTCGGGCATTGACCTGGAGCACTTCATCAAAGAGCGTGGGCCATTGAGCGGCGTCCTCCTGGCGCAGCTAACCGTCCAGACACTACAAGGACTGGCCGCAGCTCACAAATTGGGCATTGTTCATCGCGACTTGAAACCCGCCAACATCATGGTGTTGGAGCCGGATTCCACCCGTCCCATCATCAAGTTACTGGACTTCGGCATCAGCAAAGTCGATGACGACCCCGATGGCAGCACGGGCATTGCGAAAGTCGATCCCAACACCCTGAAAGACATCGACGCGGCCAAAGGAACGATCGCGGGGCAGATTAGCGGCACTCCACACTACATGTCGCCGGAGCAGTGCAAAGCCAAAGTTCTGGATGCGCGTAGCGACATCTATTCCATGGGCGTGGTCTTGTATCAGGTCATTTCCGGACACCTCCCTTTCGCGGCAAAGACGGCTATTGAGATGCTCCGAAGACACGTCTTTGACCCACCTCGGGCTTTTGAAGAGGTCGCTCCCGATCTCCTTGTGCCGCGACTCCTAGAAGACATCATCCTGCGCTGTCTGGAGAAGGAGCCGGCAGACCGTTTCCAAACGGCGGGGGAACTGTTGGAGGCCATGGAGGAGTACCTCCAGGAACAAGCGGGTAAGAACGTCCTAACGCTGGAGGAAGCGGCTGAGTTGCAAGGCGATCAGGGTGACTTGCCGGTATCGAGACGTTCATTCGGGAACGAGGAACAGGACCGCCCAGTCGAGATTGTGGTGGACCTTCTGAAGCGATTGGGCAAGGCGTACAAGAGCTTTGTCACCTACCCGTCGGACAACCCGATCTTCACCGCCATGGCTCAGGCCGTGAAGGACCAACTCGACGTTTATTTCACCAACAAAGAGAGGCTTTCCCTCTCTATGGATCGTCTGGCAGTCTTTTACGCCAAGAAGAAAGTGTACGAAGACAACGATTTACGAACGAGCTACCCCTTCAAGATGTTCTCGGACGGCATTCGTCAAATCTATTTTTCAAAAGGAATTCCGCTGGAAGAGATCGCCGCTTTTCTCGATTGCCTGCACGAGGTCTCATCCGGTCAGAAGGCCCACAGCGACTTGGTCACGTTGATGTGGGAAAAGAAATTTAGGTTTATCGACACCATGCTGGCAGACGACATCCTGGAAGAAAACCTCCCGAACCTCCAAGAGTTGCAAGAAAGCGGACTCGCTGCGAGCGGATCGACGGGATATCACGGCAAACCTCGTGGCGCCAGCAACGAACCACAAAGCACCCAGCAGGCGCGAGCAACCCACGATGCCTTGCGGGGCACATTGAGTGAAGCCGACCGTTCCGAGCTCCAATCGTTGGTGGGGGCCGAACTCGAAGCCGACCATATCGCGGATTTCATTCACATCCTTACGGTCGTCCTCGGAGCAACCCGAAAAGCCGATGATGTAAAAGCGCTCATCCGAATCATGTCTCAAGTCACCCAAGTGCTGCTGGGCGTGGGCGACTACACACACGCGATCGAAGTGCTCAAACCCGTTAGAGCCACGCTCAACAAGACCAGCAACGCGGCCATTCGGACCATGTTAGAGAAACTCATGGAACAAGCGGGTGCCGAGGACAACGTACGGGCCGCGTTGACCAACGTGACGGAAAACACCATCGAAGAGGAATCACTCGCCATCGGAACGTACCTATCGATCGTCAATCGAAGTGCCGTTCCGACCATTCTAGACGTCCTGACGAGTGATGTGAATCCCACCGCTCAGCGCATCGCGATGATGGCCCTCCGACAACAATGCAAAAAAGAACCCGAATATCTGTACGACGCACTCAGCCATTCTTCGACACAAGTCATCCGGATCGTTCTGGTCATTCTTGGGAACATTGGAGGCGCCGGCTCGTTGGAAGAAATCGCCAAATGCGTTCGGCACCCAACAGTGGCTGTCCGAAAAGAAGCGGTTCGAACCCTCGTTAAGCTGCGAGACCCGCAGTTCAGCGTCCATGTCCAATCAGTGTTGGCCGACCCCGAACTCGAAGTGCGTATCGCCACGATGGCCGGAATCGCCACCCTTGGAGACCGAACAGCGGTCCAGCCACTGATCGCCCTCATGGAGGAACGTGCCTTCTTGCGCTGGGAACCCCGAGAACAAAAACACTTGTTCCGAATATTGGGACAACTGGGCGGGCCCCATGTCACTGCAGTTATGACTCAAAAGCTCTTATTCGACCAAGGGATCTTTCAAAATCCAACGGTACTCGCCACCATTCTCGTTAGTACAGGTGCCTTGGTCACGTGGGGCCTCGTGTACCTCTTCAACGCCATGATTGGAATCGGGCTTATGCTCCTCACGGCCATCGGAATATCGTTCTCCGGCTTATCACTCAAATCATTGACCCCAGAGATCGGCAACGACATGAGTGAGCAAGCGGCCTTGTGTCTTGAGCAGGTTGGTGACGAACAAGCATACGCCATCTTGACCCGAGGCATTCACTCAGCGCCCATTCGAACTCGTGAACTGTGTCGACGAATTGTCGACCGACGCGTAGGATACCAAAGTGAGTGATACGCCCCGAAAAGCAGAGCAAGTCCTCAGCGACGAGGTCTCTCGAACGTTCAGGATGCAGGCCGAATTACTGATCATCAACTTGTACAAGGTGCTGAGGGTTTCGCGATTCCACTCCATTAAAAACGCCGCTGCACAGCAAGCGATGGACCGCGTTGCAGAGGTCATTCAGGAGATCTTCCGAATCAACAACCGCGTCTCTATCTTCTATTCAGGCAAAGATTTCTACGTCAACGACACCCGAATCAAGACGACAGTGAGGACGTTCGAAGTGTTTGAGGGGCTAACGAAAGATTTTGAAGAGCGCAACATTGGAAAGATCGACTGTTTCGTCTGTCCGCCCCGCGGCGAGCTGGAGGAGTTTGCCCTCGCGTTTAACGACGTCCACCCGAAGAAAGTGGAGCATCCCTTCAAAACACTGGTTGCTGTGCTCAAAGAGAAGAATGTTAAGAGCATCGTTCTCAGTGAATACACGGGCAAAGCCTGGGATGAAATGCCCCGTATCGACAAGAAAACCTTTGTCAAACAGAGCTATTTCCGAGGCATTCAAGTGGCCCGTCAACTCTACCGTGATGCGAAGGACGGAAAGCCTATTCGCCTCAAGGCCGCCAAACGAGTCGTACAGAACTATGTCGACGCGTTGAGTCAGGACGAACACGGCCACAGTGATCTGCTGCTCCTGCTGACCGACATCAAGAATTGGCAAGGCTATTTGTTCAATCACGCCGTCAACACCTGTATCTTGTCTTTGGGCTTCGCCCTCGCCTTGGGCGTCCGGCGCGAAGCCTTGCGTGACCTCGGTATCTCTGCCATGACCATCGACATCGGCAATGCGTTGATCGATCCGGACATTCTAGACCACCCGGGACCACTCACCGACGAACAGTGGGCGATTGTCCAAACCCACCCCACTCAAGCCGTCAACGTCCTTGCCAACACCCAAGAGATGGACACCTCCTTGATTCGGGCGGTCATGGCCAGCCTCACCCATCACCGACATTTTGATGGATCGGGTTACCCCAATATCAAGTACGACAAGCATTATATCTTCTCTGAGATCATTGGCATTTGCGACCGATACGATGCGATGACTACGGCTCGGCCCTATCGACCCAAAACACTCACGCCCCCCCAAGCCATTCAGGAGCTCGCAACGATGGCGGGCACCGCGTTCAATCCCCTGCTTTTAAAGGCCTTCGTCAACTGGATGGGGGAGGTGCCTGTTGGTACCATCGTGGTGTTGGCAGACAACACGCTCGGTATCGTCGTCAGTAGAGCGTCGAAACTGGGTGGAGACAGTCGTCCGAAAATCAAGATCCTCGAGCAAGACGCAGACCAGGACGCAAAAGAGCACGTATTTTCGGGTGCGCTGGCAACCATTCCTCCGGAAGTTCAGAATACCAAGACCCACATGATCGTTGGTGACCTCGGCTCCTCGTCATGAAACACCGCTGGTTCATTGGGATCGGGCTCGTCCTGTGCGTACTGGCCGGTTGGGTCATCACATCATCGCGTTCAGCCAACGACACCGCCGAACCCAATTTGCCCCCGCCAAACGCCGCCGAATACACCCCCAATACGCCGCCATCAGACCCGCCAAACCGTACCTGGGACCGCACCATTCGGATACCGCTGATTTCCACCACGGCCGTCTTCCAAACGACTCTTCGGGTAGAGCGAGTATCGCAGGCCGGCGTGACCGTGACTGTTGAGCCCAATGAGTCCGCGATAAACCACGACCACTGGAGGGATCTGCTCCACATTGCCGCCTTTGTTGCCTTGGAATCCGTGCCGGATCCCCCCCCCGGTATTCGATTGACGTGGTCCCCGGTTCAGGCAGAACCTACTCTTCACCAATTGGGGCCGCTCACACTGGCCATTCGATGTGCAGTGCTTGCCAACGATTATCCGGAATCCGACATCTTGGCGGGCACAATCACCCCCAGCTTTCGCTTGATCAATTCATCCCAAAGGTCGTCGCTCCAGTCGGTGGCGAAACAAGCCCACCAAACGCTTGTCGATGCGCCCGCAGTACAGGCTCGGTATTGGCCCACACAGCAACCGGATGGCGCGGAGGCCCCGGACACACATCACGCAGGAAAAAGGACAGCGGCCCCCACGCCCCCAAAATCCGTTCTGAAGGCGCTGCAACAAGTGCTGGGTGAGCTTGTCCATGGTCACACTGCAGCGCTTCCATTGCCGGGAAATTGGGCGCAATTGGAGGCTCAAGCTGAGGGACGTTTTCGATCGACACAATTTGAAACCCTCACCGAGGCCTTCGAATTAGCAGTGCTGGCCGCACGTATTCGGGCGGGAATTCGGGCAGCGGCGTGGGCTGCCGACCGAATCGCCCTCTTTTCTAAACGTCTCATCCGAGAACATCGCCACCAGGAACTGGATGGATGGCGACTGTCCTGGTTGACCCTCTTGGTGTCGGCACGTATCCAAGGCGAGGAGACTCTTCGAACACTGATGCAAACCGGTCCACCGAGTGTTCCTCGAAAACAGTCCATACGAATCCCTGCACCTTGGCTTCGACGACGAGCGGCTGTCTACGCGGACGTAGCGGCACGCATGACACGGTTGTGGCGTCGGGCCCTCGGAGAGCGGCCAGACCCACCACATGGCTACCCCGCCCACGATTTACGAAATCTAAGTTGGAGCACCGGTCCTGACGATGCACATTCCTCACCCCTGGCCGACTGGATGACCGCCATGAATCGCACGGCGCTTGCGTGGGCGCAGATCGTCATCTTGGATGGACTCAATCCGACGCGTTCGTCACACGATGACGGAGGCAATGGCTGGACTTTCACCAACGTGGAGGCTGCTGCGCGCATGGACGTTCAGGCCCAACACGTGAACCACGATCATCACAAAAGGCATCTCATGACAGACCTTGCCCTGCCCCAGACGCTGGTGCCGATCATGCATTCAAACACGGAGCCGATTCAGCGCATTGAACGCGCTTGGCGCCAAGTGGTCCTACGACGGGGTTGGCGCGGGCTCCTGCAAGCATCACGTCAGAAAGACCCAAATTAGACAGTCGGATTAAGAGCCGGTCGACTCGAGTGGCCCCGAAAACATGGACATCGTTTGGTTCTCGTAGCAATGCAAATGCAACTCAAACGACTCGCCGGCGGCTGAAGTGGCATTCAGCATGACATCCACTTGTCCCGACTCCGTCCGCTTCAAGGACGCAACGCCATCTCCACGAATTCGTTCATCGGGTAAATCCACCAGCACAACCGCAGGCCCTTCCCAGCGGGGCGCAAACGACATCCCCAATAGCACTACGGAACCATGGACTGTAGGGTAGTGTTTGTGACCATCTTCTTGGCAACGGACGAAGTGAGAGTCTGGCTCTACAACCGTCAAGACACCCTCTCCGGCTGTGTTGCTGACGTCTACCGTCACCACACAACTGACGGGATCGAAGCACAAGTGCCGCGTATCCTTCATCAACCGCCCCTCCCAAAGGTTTAATTTACTATACCAGTCGCCCTTGGGGCCTCGCACCAAGAAACCTATCAACCGCTCGAAAACACAGGGGTTTTTGACGTATTACATTTTCAGGAAACGATCCGCCCGGTGCCAATTCATGAAGGTCAAACCGCCACACGTCGCCAACGGAGCCGACAACGATCGGCTCCCGACGCCGATCAATCTCGCTTTCGTTCACTCCTAGGAGACAGTCCCGACGTTGTGGTATAGGAAGAATATGCCCGTCGATCTTCGTCACTTTGGTCGATATGACCTAACACGCCGTGTTTCGCTCGGTGGCATGGCCGAAGTGTTTAAGGCGAAATGTTACATCGAAGGCAGACTCGAAAAGATCGTGGCGCTCAAACGCCTTCTACCCAATGTGGCTGAAGACCAACAATTCATCGACATGTTCTTACAAGAGGCGAAGTTGGCAGCACGCCTCGAACACCCCAACATCTGTCGAATCTATGAGTTGGGAAAAGTGGGGCCAAGTTATTACATCACGATGGAGTATCTCTATGGGCGCGACTTGCGCGCCGTCCTTAAAGCACTGAAAAAGAGCGATCGACAGATTGAGCCGCGGATTGCCGCATGGATTGGCGCAAAGGTCGCCGAGGGACTGGCGTACGCATATCTACGCGATGACGAAGAGGGCGAACCCATGCACATCGTTCATCGAGACATCAGCCCACAGAACATCATGATTGGGTTTGATGGTTCGGTGAAGATCATCGACTTTGGTATCGCAAAAGTGGCCAATGCGACCGTACAAACCGATGTCGGCATTCTCAAGGGAAAATACAGTTACATGTCACCCGAGCATGCGGACCGTCAGGCCCTCGACGCGAGAAGCGACATTTGGTCCTTGGGCGTGGTGTTGCACGAACTCCTACGATGCAAACGGCTCTTCATTGGGAAGTCTATGGCAGACACTATCGACCAGGTCCTTCATCTGCCCATACCCGCATTGACGGATGTACCTCCGCTGTTGGCCGAAACTGTCCTATCGATGCTCCAACGTGATCGCGACGAACGGACCGTCAACCACCACGTAGTTCGGGAAAACTTTGAGGTTTTCTTGGCTACGGAGGGGGCGCCGATTAACAAAGAAATCATGGCCCAATGGATGGACAACATCTTTCCTGACGCCGCCCATGTGGAAGAAGATCTGACCGACAACGAGATGCAACGTTTGCTCTACAGCGCCGAAGAGTTGGGGGAGGAGACGACAGACATGCAGGGTGAGGTGACCAGCGCCACAGAGATCTTCCTGGCGGACACAACCAACCAGGGGGATTATCGCGCCGCATTGAAGCGCTTCATCTCCATCCACCCAAAAGAGAAAAGCACAGAGTCCTCTTCGACGCCCACGAAAAGAAAAGGGACTGCTGGGGATCCCAACGAGTTGATTGACGATGCCACGATTGGTCGGGACGCATGGACTGCCCTTGCCGCCATTCTACTCGTCACATGGCTGCTCTTACTTCTCTGAGCGTTTCATGTCCAAGATCTGGGAACGCAGCGCGTTGTTATGCTCCTCCAGACCGAACTCCAGCCGGTGGCGAACACGATCTTTTTGGCGCAGCTTGTATGCATTGTGACTGGCGTCAGAGTCCTGCTCGTTGTAGTCAAAGGTCTGCCGATCAAACACCTGGAACTCCACCGTGACAAAGACCAGGTGACCCAAGCGTTTGAGTTGCTCATACTCGGGCCGTTCCAAGACATGATCCACCCGTATGGGCAAATCGACCACGAAGTTGAGCATTCGGAACTGCTCTGCCGAACATTCGTTGAACTGACGCCGGAGTGGGTCCGTTTCTTCCAAGGCCAAATCGAACTGAAGCTCTTTCATGCAGTCGCTATCGATGCTCGCCAACGAGTTCAAGTACCGCCGCACGTTCACAATGTCGTTGGTCGATTCTTCCGGAATCACATAATTGAATGGAAGCACCGTCTGGATCATTCGAGCCAGCACCAAGGGAATGTCCGTACTCGTGTTGACGATGATCCGAAAGCGCAGCCGGTCCAAAATCTCCGCAGCAGTGGCACGTCGTTTCGACAAAAGCTTCGTCAGAGTACTCTCGAGCGTCTTGCGACCACCAGTAAACTGGGCAATCGGGAGACCTTCGTCGATCAGCTTCTCCATGCGATCGCCAACCCATTCCTCCACGGTCTCGAAGATTTCCGCATCGGGTAAGGGCAAATTGTGACGAAGTTCTCGTGCCTGCAAGTGATTGATGGTGTGAAGAACCTTGAGAAGAATGCATGCCTGTTGCTGTTCCTTGCCAATTGCATTGGACGCAATGAGAAAGGGGGTCAACACGGAGTCAGGATTCCAAATGTGATCCGCAATTTCGTAACCCAGGTCGTCGCTCAAATACTCGTGTCCCAGTCGAAAGAGCATGCGAATCCGTTGTTCGTCCGCTGGATTGTCCACGTCAAACTTGTTCACGCAAAGAAAATCACGAACAGCATCCTCATTGCCGAATCCCAACTTGTACCAGTCGATCACAGAACCGCCACGCAGAAGCAATCGCACTTGCTCCAAGATAGCAATCGACAAATTGCTGGAATGTACCGTTGTACGTACGGAACGTGACAAGTTTGCCCTGTTTGTGCTCACGGATACATCCTCATGTGCGGGGTTTAGTTTCGCGGTGATATTACAGGTCAAACGCCGTTTGTAAACACACATCTTGATAACTAGGAGGGAATTCGCATGTACCCTGCCCGTGCATTGGGGCGCAAAGTCAGGAAACTACCTCTTGACTCACCATGGGGCGCATGCTACCCATTCGCGCGGTCAAAAGCCGAAGGACTTGAGGAGTGTTCATCATGGCAAAGTGCCAACTGACGGGGAAAAGGCGACTTGCAGGGAACAACGTATCCCACGCCAATAACCGCACAAGAATGGTCCAGCATCCCAATGTTCAGCGAAAGCGTATTTGGGTGCCGGAAGAATCAAAATTTGTCCGTATCAAACTGTCGACCCGTGCGCTTCGGACGGTGGATAAACTGGGACTGTACGGTTTCATTCGCAAAAACGACCTGAAATTCCAGCACTTCGGGCTGACGGGCCCGTCCGGGAACTAGCGACTTTTTGTAGGACGTCCAACCCTTCGTATTCGTAGGGTCTGCCGCTAAAGGCCATTATCTTGTGGGACACACGACGACCCACTCACTCACGAACCACGTAGGAATACGAGACTGTGGGCTTGCCTTGGCGATGCTGGGCACCCTGTTCGTATTCGGCTGCGTTTCATGCAGCGCCAGCCAGACAAACCAAAACCAGGCATTTCAGCCACGCGCGCCGGACATACGCCTAGCGATTCAGCCGGCCGCAGCACCGCCCAAAGACAAGTCTGTACACCGCAGTCGCCTCGAGGGCATTGTATTGAGCATCCAAAGCGACACTCAGCCACCGTTCTCGCAGCGTGTGGTACTCAAGCTCGCATCGGCTGCACACGTCAATCTCTTGCTTCGCCTGCCTACGGATATGGAGCCCCCTTTCCGAAGCGGAGAGCGCCTGATTATTGAAAGTGCCCAGCAATGGGATGAAAAAGCCAACGTCTTTCGGCAAGCCGCGTTGATTCGAGATGGGAAGCGTGAAATCCGATTAATCTTTCAGGTCAATCAATTACTTCTCAACGAGTCGTTGCCCCAGGAGCTGTTGGTCAATCGTGGCTCGAAAGTCGTTTACACCGAATCGGTACGTATCAAAGACCTGTGCGTTGCCGTCACTGAACACCGCACACTGCGTGTCGATGCGCAAGACTCACGCGTAGACATAAAGCCCGGGCACCGTTTACAGATAACACTACCGGAGGGGCCGTTTCTCTTGTGGGCAATCGACAACAGACAAACCCAACACACCACTTGTGAGAATTATTCGGACGATGTGATGTCGTGGATCGCGGTCCGTGTGTCCGAAAACTGAGACCACGTATGAACCGTGACGGTCGCAACAGACCGTCGGAAAAACAAAAACGAAAGGGGAAACACCCACCAGCGGGAACGATACCGATTGTACACATGCACCCAGTTGTCGTGTTGTTGCTCCGCAATCGAGCGAGCGCGCGATGACAACTCCGATGCCAAGACCGCATGAAGAGCATCAAGACGCCATGTCAGCATCTTCAGGCGACGGTACACCACTGCCCCCCAAAGCGTGACGAAAACAACGAAACTGATGGTTGGCCAACTCACACAGGCAGTGTAGTTGAAAGACGCTACGCTCACCACTACGATAACCATACGTATGAACGCACGACAGAACATCTCCGTGACGATCGCTTGCTCGCTTCTTCTCGTTATGGGTTGCGGTGGCAATAAAGCCGATGGGGCGAGCGATATCCCGTCCGACAATGGAGGTGATGTTCCGGAGGTCGATCTCATCTCCGAAGGTATCGTATACCTCAACACGCTCCGGGCAGCAGCGGGACTAACGCCCGTTGTACTGGATTCGGAACTGTCACAAGGTTGTTCGGCGCACATCGACTACATGCTGGCCACCGGGAATGTTGTCCACCGGGAAGATCCGTCTCATCCTCGATATACGGTCGAAGGTGCCCAAGCAGGCAAGAACGCCACCCTGACCGCCGGCGTTCTGGACCTAGAGGATGCCATCGATGCATGGGTGATGGAGATCTACCATCGTTTGCCCTTGCTCCATCCCGGGCTGACGGCGGTGGGAGCCGCATTTTCTGAAAACCACGCATGTCTCGATGTGTTTTCAGCGCACCAACCCGTCCCAGGACATCCACCCATTGCCTATCCGGGGGCCGATCAAACACACATCCCGACCACGTATCCGGGACACGGCGCTGCGACCCCACTACCGGCTGAGTTGTCACCACCAGTCGGTTTCATCATTAGCTTAATGCTGAGCACATCCCTCACTCTTGGGTCGGATGTCATGGCAACACTGGACGACGTGGGCACAGGAGAGCCCGTTGATGTGTTGATATTGCCACCAAAGAGTCCCACAGACCCTTTTGCCACCTTTCAACAGAACGCGATTCTCATTGTTCCGCACGACGAACTCACGCCACACACGACCTATCGCGTAACGGTCACCGGGACAACGCACCTCGACCGAAGGGAAGAGTCCGTCACGATGTCGTTGAACGAAGCCTGGGAGTTTACGACCGCCGATTGAGCGCGTTTCGCAACGTGTCCGGAATGTCCTCGGGTTCAAAGGTCGAATAGGAAATGGTGGCATGCGTGAGCCGAATCACACAACGCTGGCGATCCTCCGCATCATAGATCCGATACCCAAGAACAAATGAACGAGTACCGATGTATTCACAGTGCACATCCAAAATGATGTGATCCCCGTGGCGCATCGGATATTGGAAACTGGCCTCTGCCGAGACGACGGGCGTCGCAGCACCGCCTTCAAGAAAGGACTCGGGAAACAGCTGGCCAACCCATTCGTTGTACCAAGCCTCGTAAGCAAGGTGCGTGTAGGTAAACACCCGTGGAAAGAACACGATGCCTGCATGGTCGACATCACTGAAAGGGATCGCATAGGGCAAGGGCCAGGTACTGAGCTTGTGGCCCTTGAGCTCTGTGGTCATTCGTTTGGGTTTCATCCACATCTTCCTTGTTGTTACGACTCGTTCGCCATGTAATGAACAGCCCAGCCTCTGTCCAAAGCCAGTTGCCGAAGAGACGAACGATCACCATCCGTTTCGGATGGGTTCACCACGATAGCCAATCCAGTGGCGTGTGTCATCATGGGCACATCATCCCAAGAATTGCCGACCGCGAGAAGAGGCTCACGGCCAATAGACTGTCGAATGCAAGCGACCTTCCCCTCGCCCATGGACATGGGTTCTCGAATGCGGTTGGTCAGTATGCCCTCGGACTTTTCCACGTCAACGGCGAGTACACATTCGTCTGGAACACCCAGAAGGCGCGCTCCCGGCCGAACCACCCAAACTGGACTGGCGGTCACAATATAAACGCGCCAATGCAAAGCGTGAAGCGCGCGGATCAGCGCGCTCATTTCGGGGAATACGCGCTTGGCCGCATGGTCTTCAAAACAGGCATTCGCCCAGTCCACGACTTGGCTTTCCCGCTGTCCCTCACACACTTGAACCGCGAAGACATGTGCTTGATGCTGATCGTGCTCATAGAGCGTGGAATGGTGGGAAAAGATCGGCCCAATTTCCTCGGCCGGGCGAAACAAATCGTGTTTGTCCACATACGCCAAGAAGTCCTCACTAGCGTCTCCGGACCACAACGTTCCATCGGCGTCGAATACGGCAACAGGGGCCCCAACGCCAGCAGATTCCGTGAACAAAACATGCAAGGCTTCGTCCACACTCGGGCTCCATTGACCGTATTCCATGGAGCGAGCATACTGGCTAGCGTCTCGATTGAATAGCGTTGAAAAGCATTGTCTTTCGGAAAAGAAGCGGACGAGAAAAACCATGCGAGAAAACCTACCCAAGACCGTCTCTCTCAAGAAACGATCCTTTCGTAGCGTGGTGATGACCTTTACAGCGCTGTCATTGAGCGTGCCTGTACTGCCTGCGTGTGTCCCGATCATCGTGCATGACGACGTAGCCATCGCACCCTCTGCACCTCCACCGATTCGGGTCGAAACGCGCACACGAAGACCGGGACCTCGCCACGTCTGGATGCACGGACGTTGGCAGTGGAACACTCGGGTGGGGCGCTACGTGTGGGCACCCGGTATCTGGAAACGTATTCGACACCCCCATCACCGGCACTGGATCCAAGGTCGATGGGTCAAATCACCCCGTGGCTGGAAATGGTCACAAGGCCGCTGGCGCTAAGAAGAACCACGAACCCACCACAGACACCCCTACGAAAACGAACCGCGTCCCTGGAGACAAACCATGTATCCCAAGACCATTCCTGGTCTTTACCATGACCGAGTTGAGCGTAATGGAGACCGAATTTCGAGCCATTACAAGGATTCGTCGACTGGCCAGTGGACCGCCATCACCTGGCGTCAGCACTTTGAGCGAGTCCGCAATCTGGCCAATGGCCTCCACGCCCATGGTGTTCAGGCGGGTGACCGCATCGCCATATTGAGCGAAACCCGGCAAGAGTGGATGCTCTGTGATCTCGCCATTGTCAATGCGGGCGCCGTCACGGTGGGCATCTACCCAACGAGTACCATTGAGCAAACCCGCTACATATTGGAGGACGCGGGCGTGGACATCGTCTTTGTGGAAGATCTCAGCCAAATGGAAAAGGTCGAGCAAGCCTGTTCAGAGTCCGGTGGTTCCAAAACGATCATTCTCTTTGAAGAGGCAGGCCAAACGAAGGCGTCCAACGCGTTGGGGCTGCACGAGTTAATGAGCCAAGGCAAGCAACTGGCCCGAGAGGATCGTGCGCTCTACGAACAACGGTGGCGCGAAATCAAACCCGACGCATTGGCGATGCTTGTGTACACATCGGGCACAACGGGTCCCCCAAAGGGAGTCATGCTGACCCACAACAACATTTACAAGACCATTGAATCCGTCGCAGACGCACTCCCAAACGAGCCGGATGACTTGGGGATTGTCTTCTTGCCGCTGGCTCATAGTCTCCAACGCGTTGCGAGCTATGCCGGAATATACACGGGAGGAACGGGGGTCTTCGCAGAACGCTTGGACAAGATCATCGATCACATGCAGTCCTTCAATCCCACTGTTCAGGCGTCTGTTCCTCGAATCTACGAAAAAGTGCATGCCAAGATCATGGGACGGCTTGAAGAAGCCAGCCCCGTCAAACAGAAGATCTTTCATTGGGCAATCCGCGTTGGGCTGGAGTGGAGTCGTCGGAAACGTGAAAATCAAACCATCCCAGTAAGCCTGCACGCCCAGCACGCATTGGCCGACAAGTTGGTCCTGTGCAAACTCCGCGGGATTTTTGGCGGAAACATTCGGTACATGATCTCCGGGGCTGCACCGATTTCGATAGAGCTGCTTGAGTTCTTCCATGCCTGCGGCATCTTGATCCTTGAGGGATACGGTTTAACCGAAACCACCGCACCTGCCACCGTAAACCGAATTGATCAATTCTCGTTTGGCACCGTCGGACTGGACCTTTCCATCTGCGAGACCCGCATCGCGGATGATGGTGAGATTCTCATCAAAGGAGACAATGTCTTTGTCGGCTACTGGCGCAATGAAGAAGCCACCCAAGAAGCGTTTACGGAAGATGGCTGGTTCAAGAGTGGTGACATTGGCGAAAAAAATGAGAAAGGTTTCCTACGAATCACCGATCGAAAAAAAGAGATCATCATCACAGCGGCAGGGAAGAACATCTCACCGGCGAATGTCGAGAAATTGGTTCGCATAGAGCCGCTGATCAGCCAGTGTGTGGTGGTGGGTGATCGTCGGAAATACCTGGTCGCCTTGATCACGCTCGACAACGATGAGCTCCTCGCGATGGCGGAACGCTTGGAATTGGGCGAGACAAAGATGTCGACGCTTGTACACCATCCGACCATCATCAATACCGTCCAAAAAATCATCGACCGAAGCAACCGCGAGCTCGCTCGATACGAAACCCTGAAGTACTTCCGGATCTTGGAGCAGGACCTCTCAGTCGAAGACGATCACCTCACCCCGACCTTGAAACTCAAGCGTCGAAACATCACGGCCACCTACGGTCAGTTGATCAACGAAATGTACCAAGCGTAAGGGGCTTTGACGATACGGACCGGTTCGTGGTAGGCCCAAAGCATGAGCACAGGACATCCCGAAGAGTGGTTCGATGCGGACATTGCCGCCATCGACGTTGAAACAACTGGCCTCAACCCAGCGGAAGATCGGATCATTGAGATTGCCATCATCCACATGCGCTGCGGGGAGGTCATCGATTCCTTTAGCCATCTGGTCGACCCGGGCGTTCCCATTCCGGAAGAAGTGGTCAAACTCACCGGGATACAGAACGACGACATTGCTGGAAAACCCGACTTTGCCGACATCGCGGCCGACGTCCGTGCACGTCTGGAAGGCAAAGTAGTCGTTGCCTATAACCTCTCGTTCGACAAAGGTTTCGTCACCAAGGAGCTCGAACGTGCGGGAACCACCTGGCCCGACGGTCCCATGCTGGACCCTTTGGTGTTTGCGAGAGAGTTTCAACGCAACGACGGCAGTAAACGACTGGAGGCGGTCGCCAAGCGCCTTGGAATTGAGCTCACCGAAGCACACCGAGCGGCAGCGGACGCCGAGGTGGGAGGACGCGTCTTGTACGCGTTCCGGGACCAATTACCGCCCCTGCTAGCCGACATCATACAACTCCAAGAACAATGGTCGGTGCAGCAAGAACAGCAAATGGCGGCGTGGCGACGACGACGCGCAAAACCCACAGAAGACACCGCCGGACAGAAGAAATCCGAGACCAGGACACCTTCAGCCCCCGACAAACAGCTCACCTTGGGACCGGCCTACATCTACGGTACCGAGACGGATCCCGTACGACACTTCTATCAGCAACTACCGGGCGTCGGCTCAAAGAATTAGCCTCGGTTTTGGCCGCGTAATGACAGCAGACGCCGTCATGAATCGTTCTTTATTGTGAATCAGCTCGACCGCGACGAACGCTAATCTTTTCGGTCGCCGTCCTCTTCCGCCACCCAGGATCGCATTTTCTTCATCTCGACATCCCAGCCTGCGCGGTCGAAGCGCAAGGACATGAATCGAACGAAGAGTGCACGCACCATTTCATCCAACTCATCCAAGAGATGAAAGCGTTCATTCATCTGATCGTCCGCATCTCGCGTGAGGATGGCCGGTAATTTCACACCGCTCAGTGCCAATGTGGCACCACCGATTGTGGCACTCCATTCTCGTTGTTCCCGGACAATGCGAACAGATGCCTGGGACACTTTCTTTCCGGCCCGTAAGGCTGTTCGAGCTTCCCAACTCGAGCCAGGCTCCTCGGAACGAACGGCCACACGCGAGCTGCTTTGACCGGCCCCGGACAATGTCAATCGGTCCACGAACCAAACTTCCAGCGCCGAGCTTCCATTGGCCACTTCAATCAGACCGGATTGGGTGTCACTTTGAAACCACAACCACGTTAAGAACTCTTTGCCCAAAAAACCCGTCGATTCCAATCGTTCAATCATATCCATTAGGCTACCTCCGCCCCGGCGAAGTCCGATGGGTCCAGTTCCAAGATCGCCGCTTCCACCTTGGGCTCGTCCACATAGCGCGTAGCCGCCGAATAGGGCGACTGTGGGATCAATTTCAAACCCCAAGACCGGTGGACCAACTCCTCAAATGCATCGCATATTCCTCGGTTCTGTGCCCAAAAACGCAGGATGCCTTCCTGTACGTTCCACATCACATCAAAGACCTTGATGTCGGGAATAGCACGTCGTCGGAGCTGCATTAACAGATCATCTTTGAGTACTTTGCGCTCTTTTCGGTCCAGGCTGGAGCCCCCCCTTTCGTCCAGGAGGATGGCTTCTCGCTCGGCCATGTACGCGCGCAATGTTGTGGCGGGAATGCGAATTCGATCGTTTCGTAACGACACACAGATGTAGGGATCCAGGAAGACGTTGTCCCAAGTAAATTCTCGGGACCATGGGGCTCCCATCACCACCCAACCCAGTGATTGATCGCGACCCGCCTCGACGTCGATTTCTCGATGCCGATGGTTCTCAAGTTCCTGGACGAGAACCTCCCGAAACCCTTCGACCGGCTCGTTCTCTACATAGTATGTTGTATAAGTCAGTGTTCCCTTTATCGCGCCCATACAGCCTCCTTGAGGGCGACACTCTGGCGCACTGTGTCCCCAAGGTCAATAGCGTTCGTCGCGACCGCAGACCTCACGAATCAGGCACCCCAACATTTACTTCTGAAAGAGCCTCTCCAGGTCTTCCAAGGCCTTACTTCGGCTGCCCGGGTCGCCTTCTGACGACGCGTCACCGGCCGGTCGGGATGGTGACGGCGTAGGGGCGGACGTCGAATAAGAATTTTCCACTGTTCGGGAACGAGGCAATGGTTTTTTCCCCATGCGACCCTCGGACCGCATGGTCAAAGCAATTCGGTTTCGCTCCAAATCCACCGACAACACACGCACTGTAACCTGCTGCCCGCTCTTGACGACCTCCGATGGCTCGCCAACAAATTCATCGGACAACTCCGAGATGTGCACCAATCCCTCATTCTTAATCCCAATATTTACGAAAGCGCCAAACTTGGTCACATTGCTGATGGCACCGGCCAGGGTCATGCCCGGTTTCAGATCCTCAATACACGTCACGGCTGGATTCAGGATGCTTCCTACTCGCGCTCGTAGATCCGTACCCAAGGGAACGGCCATAACGGGTTCTCCCGTCCCGAGGCTCTGTTCTCGGAGCAGAGCCAGAAGCTCCGAGAAGCGCTGCCCGTTTTGGTCCCGTAGGTTGGGGACCAATCCCAATCGCAGCGGATCCATCCGGCCCCACTCTTCTAGCGGACGCATGGCCCGTCGAGCCAACACGATGGCGGAGGCAACTTCCGAACTAGCGCGTCGAAGAATTGGATCATCGGCCGCTCGAGCGGTCACCATTCCAGCGGGTGGAACGCTCACGAGATCCAGTTCGGCATCTTGCAAGCTCTGGGTCAAAGGCTCCAACCAATGGCTGGCCCCTGCGGTAGTCGGTAGCACCACAGCTTGCACGCGATTTTCGGCAAACCACCGAATCACTCGTTCGGTCCAATCGCCACAGGGACGAATAGGAGCTTTGGCAACCAGATTCCCTTTCCGATCAATGATGGCCAGACCCACACGCTGTCTTTCTGACCCGACAAACGCAGCGCCCAACGGATTCGCCACCACCGGAGCCTGCCTTAGGTAGCCAGAAAATGCCGTCCCTGCGGCATGTGCCAAGTTCTCCTCGGCGTGTAGCGAAGCTCTCTCGACCAACGCGGCGCCCAGGTGGCCCGTAATTTGTTTCTCTATGAAGGACTTTGCATTTTTCGAACCAGAAACGTCCTGCAAGGTTTTCAAGTCCGATGAAATGGCAGCATCCATAGCGTCAGTGTCATGGTGCCAGACCGGGTTCAAGACGCTCTCCTTCATGCCTGCTTGAATCCGAATCCAATCCATGTCTTCGAACTCACTGATGTCTTTGGGAGCTCCCAGCAATGATTCATAGGCGGAATTCCGTGAATGGTTGGCCTGGGCAAACTCCACTTCCAGTCGGGTCTTCTGCTGCGCCAGTTCGATGCACTTTCGCCAAATCACTAGGGCAGTCTGGTTCTCATCCACCATGCCTTCTTGCAAGGAGCGAGAAAGCATCCTCAGCTCGTCTGGGCTCGTGCATTCATCCATGATGCCTTCCGGCAACGACTCGATCCCTTGCTCCGTTAAGGCACGGGACACTTCCGAGGCATGTTCACACCACAACAACCAGCGATATCGAGCGAAGACATGTAGAATCAGATTGTCGACGGAGATGCTTCCCAACGCGACACGATGCGATGCAAAGTCTTCGTTAATCGAGAGTTTCTGCATGGATGACATCGCAACAATGATGGGCTTGGGTAGAATCTCCTCACAACCCAATGCCTGGAGGTAGTCCTCGTAGTTCACAACACTCTCCTTAGGGTATGCCGGCGAGCATAAATCGTGGCGTTTGATTGGACAAGGCTGAACCAAACTCTCGCCGTATTTGAAAACGCTACCTGGTTTTCACGGACTGTTCAACACGAACCGTGCGTACTTCATCTCAATTTTCCAGAACCAACACCTGCCTCTTTGTAGGAGCGAGACAACAGACCGCCTTCTTCAGGCCCTTCCGCTTAGGACCGCGTGGACGACTTTTCGTCCGCATTGGCCGCAGCGAGACTGGCGTCAAATACAGACTGAATAATAGTCTGGATGGCCTCCGCTGGCATGGGACCCGAACTCTTCGCCACCAATCTTTCAATCAAAGTTCGTTCCCGCTGGAGATCGCGCTGGGACAATCCGAACCGACGTTTTTCTTCTCCAATCGCCTGGGAGATCTCGTATCGACGATTCAATAACGCCACCAACTCATGGGTCGTCGCCTCGATGCGGTCTCGGAACTCCAACAATCGACTGTCGTTCATTTCCCCTCCTTGTCGTGTTGTGGTCGAAGAGATTCGTCCACCGCAGCGACCGGCAGGAAAACCGAAAACGCTGCACCATCCGGAGGGGCGCTGCGTACAGAGACCTGCCCCCCATGTTTACGCACGATCTGTCGGACGATCACGAGGCCCAGACCTGTTCCCGCTTCCCGCGTCGTGCAATTGGGTTCGAAAATCTGAGACTGCATCTCCGCGGGGATTCCTGGGCCCGAGTCTTTCACAATCAATTCGACATACTCGTCAGCCTGTTCTGACAAGCGTGATGTCAACATGATCATACCCTGCCCTTGCTCCTCCATGGCTTCTACCGCATTGAGAATCAAGTTTTGAAAGACCTGAAACAGCAAGTCCCGATCCGCATGCACAGCTGGCAACTCTGCTGCCAAATCCGTCTCTATGTTCACCCATTCGGGAAGCCCCTTCTCCCGATTGTAGACAGACAGAGCCTCATGAATCAGCGTATTGGGATCGACGGTGGTTGGGGCGGGTTCGGGGATACGACTAAATCCCAAGAAGCTACGGGCAAATCGATCCAGACGGTCCACCGAGTCCAAAATGAGTGTTGCCATCCGCCGGCTGCTTTCGACCTCAAGCTGACCCGCATCCAACTGAGCCACCAGATGTTGCGTAATCAATCGAAGACCAGTCACGGAGTTCTTCATCTCGTGGGCTGCGATGGCCGCCATTTGCTTAAACGATTCGCTTTGTTTCGTCTCTACGAGATGCGTAACGTCTCGAAACACCCATACATCCCCATTGTGATGCCCATTGGGGTCCACCATCGGACTGCTCACCACATGCACGACTCGTTGGCCGCCCTCGGGTGATTCCACAATGAGTTCTTTCGATTGCGGCCCCTGATCGGGTCCGGTGGACAATGGACCCAAGCGTTCCCACGGCGCATCTCCGGTGCCCAACAACGACTCTGCGGCCTCATTCATGCACAACACGTCCTCGCCTCGGACAGCCAAAACCCCCGTGTCCACGCTGCTGATAATGGCTTCCAACAAACGTTGTTGGTCCTCCACCTCTCGCCGCAAATGTCCCAACACCAGTTGGCGATGGCAGGTGGTCACCAAGTAATCCGGGTCCACAGGTTTGGGTACATAATCCGCCGCACCGCTTCGCAGTGCGCGTATTGGGGTGATGTGTTGCGGTGCATGTGCCGTCATCACCACACAACTTAAGTGGGGAAATCGGTCCTTCAACTGGACGTACGTCTCAATGCCATCAATTCCGGGCATCACCACATCAGCCACCAAGAGATCCAAGGGGCCGTCGCCCGCTACCTCCAGGGCTTGTTCGCCACTTTCAGCCACATCGATGGTTAGTTGATTCCACCCCATGTCCTCCAAACCATCTCGTAACGCCTCCGGTATGACCGAAAGCGCCGCCGTCTCGTCATCAACGACCAACAACCGGATGGGTCTATCGACGCCCGGAGGCAACGATACGCTACGGTCAGACATCGCGTTTATTCCTTCCCTTCTTCCGGTGCAGCGCCCGGCGGAAACGCCATCACAAAACGGGTTCCACCTTCTGGCGTTGTGACCACTTCCGGTTCCACGCCATGACTCGACAAGATGCCGTAACAGACATAGAGCCCCAACCCCGTTCCGCCCACGCCACCTCCTGTAGAGAGGCCTTTGGTCGTGAAGAAGGGTTCAAAGAGTCGGCCGCGAACTTCTTCCGTCATACCCGTTCCATTGTCTGCCACTTCCAACACCACCGAACCATCCTCTCCCACACGAGTACTCAGCCGTACATAGCCCTCTTTCTTGTTCGTATCCAGCACAGCCTGGCGGCCATTGAGGACCAAGTTGACGAGCACTTGCACGATGTCACTTCGTACCATAGGGACGTCCGGAAGATTCGGTGTCAAATCGACATCCAGGGATACGCCACGACTCTTGCTCTGCGCACCCAGTAGCATCACCACATCGTGAACCACGTCGTTGAGGTCCGAAGGGGTCATTATGTCATCAGAAAGTCGTCCCAGTGAACGCAATTTGTCGATGATGTGCGAACAACTCTCAATACTCTGGCTCAGCACATCCAACTGTGTTGGGTCCAACTCTTTGCCCTTGTCGATGCGTTTACGAAGGTTGTGCGCCACAAAGCCCATGGGGTTGAGTTTGTTGCCGATCTCATGGGCGATGCCCGCAGCGAGAACCCCCATGCTTGCCAAGCGTTCAGAGCGTCGCAGCAATTGGTCCTTCTCTTCCATCTCCCGGATGGCCTCTTCCTTTTGAACAACGGCTTGTTGCAAAGTCTCGATGGTCTCATGGAGGCGTCGCTGCATCTGTGAAAACCGGCGTGCCAATTCACCGATCTCATCTTCAGGGTCCGCCTCCACGACTTCGGCGACCGCCTCGCCCGGATTCTCCCCAAACGCCACCGCGTTTCGTGTTAAAGCGAGTAAGGGCTCATGCATCCGACGAAAAAACGACGCCAACACCACGAAGAGAAGCGTGCCGGCGGCGGCAAGACAGACAACAAAGAGGACGACAAAGAGAATTTTGCCCCGTTTGTTGTCGCGCGCAAGCTTCTGCACGGCGTGGTCTGCGTTCGAATTGGAGATGCCCAAACGCACCAGTCCCCAAAACGATCCACCGACATAGAGCGGAACCACATAGATGCGACTGTTGGAACCTGCATGGCTTGATTCTCGCAAGAACACGAGGTGATCGGTCTCATCAAATTGTGTCGTGATGTCATCGAACCCTGTAATGCTTTGGCACGACTGGTCCACACCCATGGGACGAATGCAATGAAAGGAATCGCCGGATGCTCGACGAGCGATCAAGTCCAACTCGTCCAACTCACCGATGAAGGTCACCTTTTCCCACAGCATCGCTCGCACTTCCTTCACCACGTCGTCGGACAAGCCCGAACGCGCATAGCGCAACGAATCGATCCGCCCTAACTCCAGCGCCATAAGCTTAGCCAGCCCTTCTGCTTCACTGCGTTTCACTTGGCTGGTGCCTTCTTGAATGCGCTCTTCGTCGGCCAACATCTTGTGAAAGAACAACACGCCCAACAACAGCATCACACCCGCAATCAGGGTGACCTGTAAGAGCCCGAGGGCCCGGACCTTGCTGCGCAGGCTACGTTTCAAGGGCGTTCCTTTCCCTGCATTGAATCGATGTGCGCCTGAGCAAGTTGAAGCCGTCGACGAATGGCGACCTGAAGACATTGATGCGCCACCTCGTCCTCAGACAACGCTTTCTGTGCCTCGGACTCAGACACCCCGACGCTGTCCTTGATGCATTCTCCAAAATACCGAGCACAATCGCCCAACAATCCAGACGCCACCGAACGATTTGAACGCACCCGACACATCAAGATGTCCTGCAAGGCATCCTTGACGTATTCATGAACAAACGTGTCGCTGCCACGATCACCAAACTGAACACTGCCCGTCGCCTCTTTTGCCTCCAGCGCCTCCACGATGGCAGGAGCCAACGCGGCCTTAATTTCGTCTGGAAGCGCCACATCGCGACGGGCGGGGATCATGCCAGACCGTTTTGAAAGAAACGCCACGGCCTCTTTGGATGACACCTCCGACAAAAAGCGCATCGCCGCACGATGACGTTCAAGGCTCTTGTCGCTGGCGTTTTCCGCAGAACGGGGCACGATCCACCCCCATGTCCCGATGTTGGACCAACGAGTGGTTTTGGGTCCCGCTGAAGGAATCGGTGCGATGCCAATGGGAGGAATCTCCGCCTTTTTCTTGGCCAACTCCGAAAGCATGTACCGATAGCGATTGTTCCAATTGATCATGAACACGGCTTCACCGCCACCGTATCGGTGATGGATTTGACGCCCCACCTCTTTCTGTAGATGACTCACAGGCGGTGTAAAACGAAACCCGCTGGCAATCTCTTGACCGAAGTGGGTCACCAGCTCAGTCAAGAAGGCGTTCACTTCCGGAGACGACAACGACAAAGGGCCGCCATCGGTCAAGCTCCACAGCAACGGGTAGAGATCGTTGTGCAACGACTCCCAAGTCACCAGCAGGCAAAACCGGATCGTGCGTGGAAGTCCTTTGGCCGGGAGTTGATCGCAAGCTTCCTTCAGCCCTGCCCACGTGGTGGGTGGCTTGGGCACCAGATCTTTCCGATAAAAGAGGAAATTCCCCTTGGCTGACCATGGAATGGCGTACACATGCTTCTTGTCCAAGCGGGCTGCCTGCAGAAAAGCGGTCCGGAATGACGTCGAAAGATCTTCACCGCCTTGCGAATCCAAAGGCGTCAGCCAAGATGGACGAAAAGCGCCCAGCCGATACAAGTCGATAAAAAAAACATCCGCATCGGGATCCGTGTCTTCCAGTCTTGACGCCAAGGAAGGCGCAAACACAGCATCTCGTCCTTTGTAGAAGGGCATATTAACCCAGTCGATGTCCTCAAACTCGAACGAGAATTCCCGAACGTCGGACTCCAGCAATGCCCGGATCTGTTTTTGATAGGTGGCGGGGATCACGACACGAAGACGGGTCCGGGAAGGCCGTTCCAAAGCATCGTCCTGGCATCCGAAGAGGTGAAGACCCACCAAGAGGTACAGCAACATAGAACGAAGAGGATTCATTGATTGAAGCATAGGCGTTGATGACCAGCCGGTGTCAAGCGAGGGCCGGATCGGCGTCCCCAGACAAGCGTGGAACCAAGAGTAGTGCCACGATCATCATGATTAATTCAATGCCGAACACGACGCCGTAACTCTGTGCCGTGTCGTCTACAATCAGACGTCCCAAGTCCAAGAATATTCCTCCACTGAGACCGCCCAACGCCACGGCAAACCCGCCAAATGCCGCCCATGCGCCCATCAAGAAGCCTGCGGAACGTGTGCGGGCCATCCTCATAAATAGATACGCGAGGCCAGCGTTGTACAATCCTTTGCCCACACCCAACACAAACACGGAGATGAGCAACGCCATCGCTGCATCCGCAAAAGCCGAAAACGAGAGGGCAAGAAATGATGCCGCTCCCAAACCACATCCCCAACGCAACACCCGGCGCGTAGGAAACTGCTCCAATATGCTTCCCAAGAAACCCATCGCCAACATGGAAATCACCATACCCAACCCCAACACGGTGTTGAACGAGGTGGTCACGCTGACGGGCATTTGAAAAATGTCACCGCCAAATGCTTCCAGCACATATTCTTGAATGAAGAAGGAAAAGTCAGCGATGACCAAGAAGACGAAAACGCGACGCGTCGCGGGCGACGCCATCACTCCCTTCAAAAGACCCAACAACGATGCATCCTGATCCGACAATGGGGGGTCCTTAACAGGAGACGGTCCGGTGAACGGACGTTCGGCACCCCAGGTCCCCAGAAAGGCCATCACCACGGCGACAATGCTGATGCCAATACACAACAATTGGAGCTGTTTCAGATCATTCGGGTTGCCCGCGTCGTACGTCGGCAAATGCAAAGAGGCGAGGAAACCCGCGACGATGAATCCCACGATGGCCATGATCCAGACCACGTTGAGTTGACGACCGCGAACCAGCGGGTCATCTGTCCGGTCGGCGATTAAGGCACCCACCAACACATTGGCCACCTTCAGGCCGTATCCAAAGAGGCCAAAGAGCAGTGCGCCAACGACCAACCATACCAGTCCCTCGTTCATCCGCATGGCAACGTAGGGCATGAAGGGGACCGTCGCCGCGGCTATGGTTGACCACAAAAGAATGTACGGAACTCGCCGACGACCTCCAATGGGGCGACGGTCACTCAAGTGGCCCGCACCCAGTGCCAGGGGATTGGACAGATGTTGGAAGGACAAAACAACCGTCACGACCCACGCGCTCATGCCCAAGTCGGTGATGAGAATCCGATTGAGAATGCCGGTGGTCAGAATCAGGAGAAAGGAGGCCCCAAAACGAACCAAACACAAGCGCGCCAACGAAATGGATGAAAACGGGCCGTTCTCTTCGATGCTGATGTTCTCCTCATTGAGCGTGAAAAACGCCTGCCGCGACGTTCGTACGAGCACCGTGCCATTGTGCTTTGGCGGAACCGAAGGGACCACAAAATGCCTGGGAATCCACAATCCGACTCAAGAGTTTCACATCGTTTACCGATTGCCATAATAGAGGGATAGGGCACGATAACGCTGAGCATGTGATTCGGTTGTCGACTCACTTGGAACTTTCACTACCGCTGTGTTGCCCCTACAATGGTGATTATGTCGAATTCATTCGAAGGTATTGGGCCGCTACGTTTGGGTTGGTTTATTCCGCTAACGTGCGCGATCGTACTCGGAGCGGCTTGTTCCGATGGCAGTAAGGATGGGGGCGTTTCAGATGACGGTTCCGCCGACTCTGTGATGGACGGTCAACATAGCGACGGCGATATTCCGTCCAACCCGGTTGATGGCGAAATCAGTGCAACGGATGCACCAGAGGATGGGAGCCCAGTCGGCGAAGACAAGGGTGGTCCCGCCCCAGAGCCGGGCGAATTTGGAGCCCCGTGCACAAGCAACACGGATTGCCATTCCGGATTTTGTGTGTGGTCGGATGAGGGGTACGTCTGCACGCAGGAATGCATCGAAGAATGTCCGGACGGATTCAGTTGTAAGGGATCCCCGTCTGCGGTCGACCCCATTTTCATCTGCATCCCGGACGTCGTGGAATTGTGTCAGCCCTGCAAGAACGACTACCAATGCAATGGCGGTGTCTGTGTGGAAATGGGAAACGGCGATCAGCACTGCACCGTTTCCTGCGACCTGGACCCCTGCGCGGAGGGGTACGAATGCGATGAGTCCACGAAACTGTGCATGCCAGAAACGGGCACTTGTGGTTGTACGGTGTCCAACACAGGCAAAGTCCGGTCCTGCTCCCAAAGCGACGGAACCCATGTGTGTGAAGGGTACCAAGAATGCCTCGGCGCAGAGGGGTGGGGTGAATGCAGTGCAATGCTGCCCAGCCAAGACATCTGCGACGGCATCGACAACAACTGCAACGGTCAAATCGACGAAGAATCGGGGGACGGCGATGCGTGCTCCAACGCCAACGAATTTGGTATGTGCGTGGGAACGATACTCTGCAATGGCTCTCAGGGAGACGCATGCACCGCCCAGATGCCCGAAGCTGAGTTGTGCGACTACAAAGACAATGACTGTGACGACACGATTGATGAGGACTTCAAGGGGCCGAATGGAACCTACGATACAGTCCATCACTGCGGCGGCTGCAATGAAGATTGCGAGGGAGCCATCCCCAACGCCACAACGCTCTGCGACAGCAGCGTTGGAGACATCCCCGTTTGTGTCATCGACCAATGCGATGAGGGGTATTACCCCATCAATGAAGTGCAATGTGCGTCTGCGACGGGCAGTCTATGCACGGCGTGCAGTTCAGACAGCGCGTGCCCCGTGCCGGGCTCCAAGTGCTCCGCACTCGATGATGGTACCTATTGCACCGTTCCGTGTGGTGCCAACAACACCTGCCCACCGGGTTATTTCTGCGAAACTCAGGGACAAACAGCCGGCCAATGCGTCCCCAACACGGGCGCATGCAGTTGTGATGGGACCAATCTGAGCCTGCAAAAGTCCTGCGAGAAGACCTGGCAAGATCCCAACAACGCCGACGGCCCAGTCGTCACCTGCACGGGCGTACAACACTGTACCGCTGGTGGATGGTCGCCCTGCAAGCTGGATACAGACGTCTGTGACGGGGTCGACAACGACTGCGACGGAATGATCGACGGTCCTTGGATCAATGACTCTGGACAATACGACAAAGTCACGCATTGCGGCATGTGCGGCAATAACTGTCTGGCGCAGATGTTCAAGAATGCGACCGGCTATTGCGATCTCTCAGGAAATGCACCGGCGTGTGCCATGACATGCAACGATGGCTACCATGACCTGGATGGCAATCCGACCAATGGCTGTGAATGCGCATGGGACCTCGACGAAGACCATCCCGACGGGATCGATCAAAACTGCGACGGCATCGATGGCGAAATCGACAACGCGACGTTCGTGTCCAAGACGGGCAATGACGCAAACAACGGCTCAATCGCGTCGCCCCTGCTCACCATACAGGCGGGTATTAACCGCGCCGAAACCGTCAACAAACGAGACGTGTATGTGGCCACGGGCGTGTATTCTGCCAACATCACGCTCAAAGCGGGTGTCTCCGTGTACGGCGGATACAGCGGAGACTTCAAAAAACGTGACATAACACTCTATGAGACCGCCATTTTGGCGACAAAAACATCCGCCAACGCACCGGGCGCTGTGAACGCAATGAATCTCGCCGGTTCCGTCAACAAGATGACCATCTTGGACGGGTTCACCATCTTTGGGGTCACCAACAAACAAGTGAGTGGCAATTCGTACGCCCTTTGGCTGGTCAACTGCGGCAACCAAGTGAGCATTCGGAATAACCTCATTTTGGCGGGAAGTGGTGGAAACGGTCAGCAAGGGTCCATGGGGGTCGGTGGCAAGGATGGTTCCACAGGAATCAACGGCAGCGATGCCTACGACATCGGCGTCAACAACTGCAAATCATCCCATGCACAAGCGGGAGGCACTGGAGGCCAGACCAGTTGCAAAGGACAGTCGCCCCAGGGTGGCCAGGGCGGCTCGTCGGTTTGCCCGAAATTCGACGAAGACAACCCCTACCCACAATGCCCCAAGTCCAACTTCCAAAATGAATACAAACAGACACAGAAAAACAAAGAGCACGGGGCTAATGGAAATGGTGCCGCACCCGGCACAGGTGGAGCGGCCGGCTGGGATTCCCACATTCGGGACAAATTCGGCCCCTACAACAATTACAACTGCATTACCTCGGTCACAGCGAATTGCGTAAGTTGCCTGAATCCCTCCTCGGGGAGCAAACACGGATATCCCGGTACGAATGGCGCTGCAGGGAACATGGGAGCGGCAGGTGCTGGGTGCACAAACGACGACGGAACCGTAGTCACTCACCAATGGACATCGGATCAAAGCGGTGGTGGCGGAGGCGGTACTGACGGCAGTGGCGGGGGCGGTGGTGGTGCCTCCGGTGGCGTCGAAACGTGGGGATGCTCAAGCTACGCGGGACACCATGACATGGGAGCCAGCGGCGGTGGCGGCGGTAGTGGTGGCTGCGGAGGGACGCAAGGTACTGGCGGTACCGGTGGTGGTGGAAGCTTCGCCCTCTTTGTTTCTTGGGCCAACACACCCGCAACCTACCCACAAGTGACGGGTAACTCCCTCGTAACGGGCAACGGGGGCGATGGAGGCAATGGTGGCCCTGGGGGTACGGGCGGTGCCCCAGGCACCGGTGGATCCGGGGGTGGCTCTGGTCCCGACATCGACGAACTCTACTGCACGAGTACTGCGGGCGAAGGTGGCAATGGTGGCCAAGGAGGCCACGGCGGCGGCGGTGGTGGCGGCTGCGGCGGTGTAAGCTACGGCATTTATGCCCATGGGGGCAAAGCCCCGCCCGAATGGAAGACCATGAACTCTTTCGATCTGGTTGGAAGTAGTGGCGCCAGCGGGCAGCCCGGTCCCAGCGTCGGAAACGCTGGGACACCCGGCGTTGCCGGTGGAGAGGGAGACACGAACTTCTAATCGGTTCTGCCCCGAGCAATCACCCCAATATCGTGTCCAGGGTGCGCCGAACCGCATCCACATCTGCAGTCGTCTCGATCGGTCGGTTCTGATGCCGTGCGCTCACTTCGTCCAGTGAATCCGCATGATAGGCCGCTTTCGTCCCAGAGAACTTCAATCCATGTGCGGTGCTGATTACAACCACTCGATGCTCTTCCGTGATCGTGCCGCGCTTCACGAGTTTTTCCAACGCAGCCAACGCGACCCCGGTGTGAGGACAACAGAACATCCCGGTGCGATCCGCGCGGGCAGCCGCGTTCATGAGCTCGTCCTCAGACGCTTCCTCCACGATGCCGTCGTACGCCTTCAGCGCACGAATAGCGCGATGAATACTCACTGGATCCCCAATTTGAATGGCCGAGGCCAATGTCGGTTGCGCGGCTTTCGGTGCGTAGGACTCCCACCCCTCTCGAAACGCCGTGTACAGGGGGTTCGCGTTTTGGGCCTGCGCACACACCAAGCGAGGGCGCTTATCGATCAAGCCCAACGACAGCATCATGTCAAAACCCTGTGCGAGTGCATAAATGTTTCCGAGATTCCCCCCCGGCACGATCACATAATCCGGCGGATCCCAACCCAATTGTTGAGTGATCTCCACACTGATGGTTTTTTGGCCCTCGATTCGCAACGAATTCATTGAGTTGGCTAGATAAATGGACCCATCCTCTGTCACCTCCTGCACGATGCGCATGCACCCATCAAAATCCGTGTCGAGGCTGATCACGATGGCACCATTGGCCATGGGCTGAACAAGCTGGGCCGGGCTAATCCGACCGCGCGGAAGAAAGACCAAAGACGGGATTCCGGCCGCCGCACAATACGCAGACACTGCCGCGCTTGTGTCCCCTGTACTGGCACACGCGACCGCACGCACAGGCTTGCCTTGGGCGATCATCTGTCGAACAGCAGACACCAACACCGTCATACCTAGGTCTTTGAACGATCCTGTATGGGTGTTCCCGCACATCTTCACCCAGAGTTGGGGCACGCCGATTTTCGCCCCCAAGTGTTCAGCCCACATTAAATTGGTTCCGCCCTCGGCAAAGCTCACGATGTTTTCCGGATCGATGTTTGGATACACCCACTCCAGTTTGCCCCAGACTCCAGAGCCATACGGCCACTGCTGGCGCATCCACCGATTCTCAAAGACCGCCCGCCAATCGGCGCCGGACCGGTTCCTCAACGCTTCTTGATCGTGCACCACATCCAGCAAACCACCGCAGGTCTCACAGCGATAGACGACGTCCGTCAAATCGTAACGAACGTCGCATCCGTCAAAACAAGAAAACCACGCGTGATAGGCCATTCGCCAACTCTCCTTCGATCCCAACTCATTGGCTGGAGCACATTGTACCCACGTCCGGACAAACGTGCGAATTGAGTCTGCATTTCCCATCCACTGAACATTGTCGACAGGACCTTGCCACTTTTGTTCGATGTGCTAGCATGACCTCGATTAGGCGATTAGTAACGGACAGAAACGTCAACACGATCATGTCGACAAACCAATTCCCACAACCTTTCGGCAAGTACATCTTGCTCAACAAGATCGCACTGGGCGGTATGGCCGAGATCTTTCGGGCCAAAACGATTGGTACCGAAGGGTTCGAAAAAGAAGTCGTGATCAAGCGCATCTTGCCGCATTACACGGAAGATGAAGCGTTCGTCACCATGTTCATCGATGAGGCCAAAGTCTCCAGCGGACTCAATCACCCGAACATCGTACAAATCTACGACTTCGACATCGAAGACGGTTGTTACTACATCGCCATGGAATACATCGAGGGCCGAGACCTTCGCCGGGTGATCGACGTAGGCGTCGAACGAGACAACCCGCTTACGGCAGGACAGATCGTCAATTTAACAATGGATGTGGCCAAGGGCCTACACTACGCACACACCAAGACCAGTAAGGGCGAACCGCTCAACATTATTCACCGGGACGTCTCTCCCCAGAACGTGATGATTTCCTTTGATGGTGAAGTAAAGATCATGGACTTCGGGATCGCCAAGGCCGCCGCACGATCCACCAAGACCCGGGCCGGTATGGTGAAAGGCAAATGCGCCTACATGTCACCCGAACAAGCGCGCGGTAAAGATCTGGATCCGCGCAGCGACCTCTTCGCGGTCGGTATCATGACTTGGGAAATGCTCACTGGACGTCGCCTCTTTGCAGGGGACAGCGATTTCGCAACGTTAACCAACGTGCTCAAAGCCGAAGTTCCTCCGACGCAAAGTATCAATACGGAAGTTCCAGAAGCACTCGACCAGATCATCCTCAAATGTCTGAGCCGTGAACGGGAAGACCGTCACACGGATTGCAAAGACTTTCTCCGCGATCTGGAAAATTGGTACTACCCAAACGTCGAAGACAAAGAAAGTGCAGAGCTCGGCTCGTACATGAACGAGATGTTCGCCGACGACATCGTCCAACTTCGCGAAACTCACGCAAACGACGCAGAGACTCAGTTCATCGAAGCCAGCAATGAGGTGCGTCGACAACGAAGTGAGTCATCATCCGGAATGCACTCGGCCAGCAGTAATCCCAGTGTCGAGCAAATGTCAGGAATCGACTTGGACTCCACCATCGCTCTGGACCTGGCGGCCACAGATTTTCAACCTTCGTCGGTCGACTCCAGCGAAAACCCAACCGTCGCGCTCGCCGCTCCAGACTTAAGCGCTCAGGCGCCGAGCACTCCGGCCCAGGCCAAATCGGGTAGTAAAACAGGCCTTATCCTCACACTCCTTGCCGTAATAATCGCCCTCGGTGTGGGCGGTTTTTTCGCCTGGCCACACCTCTCTTCCAAAAAGGAAAATGAAACAAACACAACGGCTAAGCAATCCGCTCAGATCACCTTTCGGGTCACCCCATCGGACGCCACGATCACCGTGGAAGACAGATCAGAAACGGGCGAACTGACCCTAGACACCTTCATCGGCGAGGAGGTGGAGGCGGGCTTTGAAAAAGCCGGATACACGCCCCGGGACCGTACCGTGGAGGTCAAGAAAGCAAAGCAAACTTTCAAAGTGCGACTCCGGAAAGAAAAGCCTGAAACGCCGAAAGAAGTCCTAATCACATTCAGGGCGACGCCTCCCTCGGCGACCATCGAAGTGCTGGGGAAATCGGGGACGGGAACGCTGAAGGTCCAAGCCACAGTGGGGGACCAGGGTGAGGCTGTGTTCAACCACCCGGACTATCTGCAAAAGGTTAAAGCGTTCTCCATTCGTCGGGATGGCCAGACCGTCTCAGTCGTCCTCGAGAAGAAGCCAGAGCCCGTGGATCAGACCGTAATCTTTGAAGCCATCGTAGTGCCCCCCGAGGCCGCCCTCTTCGTCAACGAACAACCGCAACCGCCCACCACCCCCGGCAATTACAGTGTGCGAGGCTACGCCATCGGAGACGATGTGCGGATTTCCGTGAAACTCGAGGGGCATCTCACCGTGAAGGAAACCATTAAGCTGACGACCAGTCGCTACCGCAAGGAATACACCCTCAAGCCAAAACCAAAAGAGCCCACAGGGCCTGGCTTTGCATCTTTTAACGCAAAGCCATGGGCAAAAGTGTCCGTGCGTGGGAAAAGTTGCACAACCCCGTGCAAACTCAAATTGCAATCCGGACGCTACCGAGCCAAATTCAAACAAGGCAGCAAATCCAAATCTCGTGGATTTACCGTCAAAGCCGGTAAAACAGCGCGAGTCTTCGTCGACATGACGCGCTAACCCCTGATACACTCCTCAACCATGTCCTTAGAACAACAGATTGAAACGTTGCGTGGGGCCCTGGCCGACATGGGCTCCGTGCTGGTCGCCTTTAGCGGTGGAGTCGACTCCACCTACCTGCTCGCGGTAGCCGCGGATGTACTCGGGGACCGATGCGTCGCGTTCACGGCTGTGTCACCCACCCTGCCCACGGCCGAGTTGGACGACGCCAAAGCGCTCGCGGCGGATCTGCACGTCAAACACCTGCTCATCGACTCCAACGAGCTCCAAAAAGAGGGCTATCGACAAAATGGAAGCGATCGCTGCTATTTCTGCAAAACGGAACTCTATGATTTGTGCGAGATCTACCGAGCCAAACACGATCTGGCTGTCGTGATCGACGGATGCAACCTGGATGACCTGGGCGATTATCGTCCCGGCCGTCGGGCCGCAGCCGAACACGCCGTCCGTTCCCCACTCATGGACGCCAAGATGACCAAAGACGATGTGCGGGCGGCCAGCGAAGGGCTGGGACTCCGCACGGCGAAAAAGGCCGCATTTGCCTGCTTGGGATCGCGATTCCCTTATGGAACGTCCATCGACGAAACTCGCTTGGGACGGATCGCTCGATGCGAAGCGTTCTTGCGCGAGCATGGGTTTCACCAATTTCGCTGCCGCTTCCACGACACGATTGTGCGGATTGAAGTGGCCCCGAACGAGCTGCCGCGCTTGCTGGAGCCCAAATTGCGGGACGCGGTTGTGGCGCACATGAAAGCCCAAGGGTTCGCCTACGTGGCCCTGGATCTGCAAGGCTACCGCACCGGGGCGATGAATGAGGTCAAACCCACGTCGCTGCCACTGATCCACGACCTGCCCAACCCACCGTCCAACTCGACTCACTGATCCAGAATATGGACGCGGTTAAAGCGATCGTTCAGCAACGGCGATGGCGATGGGCCGCGGGATTCATCGCCCTGTTCAGCGTTGCCGTGATGCTCCTGCCGCAGTTCAATCTACTCAACTACTTTTTCGCGTTTGCTGTGGCCATACCGCTCACGCTCGTGGTGGGCATCATCAGCACCCGCATGGCGACCGACGCATCCTGGGGAGGGACATGGCACCACATTGGTCACCTCCTGATGGGCGCGTTATCGCTCGCGCTGATTCCGCTGGTCATCGTGCTGCTCAGCGCCACCATCATTCAGAATTGCGACATCCCGCTGGGGCTAGGCTTCTATGCCATGGGACCCCTGATGGGCAGCCTCTATGCGGCGGTAGCCGGACTGCTCTGCGCCACACTGACGAACCGGCGCTGGGCGACATGGCTCTTTGTGCTCTGGTGGATGGGATCCATCGCGTGGGATGTGGCCCACGTCTATTACCACCCACCGATTTTTGCCTACAACGGCTTTGCGGGCTTCTTCAGTGGCGCCATTTACGACGAGGTCATTCGAATCGGCGGCACATACACGGTCTATCGATGTTACACGGCCGCCCTCGTGCTCTTGATTCTTGTGGGCTGCCACACTTGGGTACTGCACCGTCGGCCGTGGACCCGGTGGTGGATACCGGGACTCGCCGGACTCCTCGCACTTGGCCTCTTCACCACCAAAGGACAAAGTGGTTTTGAAATCTCACGAGACGACGTGATCCAAGCGCTCGGGGGGCGACTGGAGACGGCGCACTTTGTGCTCCACTACACCACCGGTGGCCTGGTAGCCCAACACATTGAGGCGTTGGCCGATGATCACGAATTTCGCTATGAGCAGCTTCGCGCTCTGCTCGGCGTCGAGCACCCAGACAAGATCCGAAGCTTCCTATACGACACACCGGAGCAAAAACGTGGCCTCATGGGTGCCGATCGGACGTACATCGCAAAACCCTGGAACGGAGAGGTGCATCTCAACGCCCTGATGCCCGGAGCACCAGTGCTCAAGCACGAGCTCGCTCACGTGTTTGGTGCCAGTATCTCGACAGGGCTTCTAAAACTCCCGGCGCGCTACGGCGTCCTGCCCAACATGGGCCTCGTCGAAGGGTTCGCGGAAGCCTGTACCTGGTCCCGCGGCCGCCTAACCCCTCACCAATGGAGCGCTGCGTTGGTCGAGTTGGAGTTGGCTCCCCCCATTGAGCGCATCCTGGGAGCCACAGGATTTCTCAGTACCCACGCAGGACAAGCCTATACCGTCGCTGGTTCTTTTCTGCGTTACCTGTTGGACACCCACGGTGTTGAGCGTTTTCGCCAGGTCTATGAGAGCGGTGATGTGGAAGGTACCTATGGCACGAGCGTGCAGGAACTGGAGGGGCGCTGGCACACCTTTCTGGCCGATCGAACCCAGGTGCCCCTTCGTGATGAAGACAAACGCTTGGCCCGTTTTCGATACGACTCACCAAGCCTCTTTGGTCGGGTTTGTGCACTGGAGACGGCACGCTGGGCCAACCAAGCCAATGAAGCAACCAAAGCGCAAGAATATTGTCAGGCCCTTGGGTTGCGACGGAAAATTGTGGGCGTCGATCCCGACAACCCGGGACATCTTTGGCACCTTGGAAACGCAATTATGCTGACGTCCGCTTGGGACGAAGCTGCTCGGACCTATCAAAAGGTCATCGACTCCGAAACCAACAACGTGATGCGCGCACACGCACAGATTCGTCTCGCCGACCTCCAGTGGTTGCAGGACGATCGCCAAGGAGCCAAGAGCGGATATGAGTCACTCTCGGATGCCCCGCTCTCGGAGGGCAGCAAACGGGCATTGGATATTCGACTCGCCGCACTCCAATGGACCGATTTGCGAGCCGCGAAGGCGGTCCGAGATTCGCTGCTCAATCAAAAACTCAATGACCCTGAAGTCATTGATGTGCTGGCCGGAATCCCGACGGAAGAGCGACCCGCACTTGTGGAGTATTTAATGGCGAGGCGCTGGCTTCGTATCGGCCGATATTCCGCCGCCCTGGTTGCGTTCGAGAGAGCGTTGGGAAAAGGCCTGTCACTACGCCGCGTCCACCGCGAAACGCTCTTCCAGAAGGGACGCCTACTGGTACTCCTCAAAAGACCCTCAGAGGCACGCCCAGCCCTGGAGAAAGCCCTGGCCGCTGCGGTGCACGAAGGGCACAAGACCACCATCCAAGATTGGCTCGCGCGATGCGAATGGTTGACCAAGAAAGTTGACGACTGAAAGCGAAACGCGGTATTCGCAAGACTGAACTGGAGGCGATTAATCACTATGACCAATGAATCCCGTTCCCAGGACAAAGAGTCGGCCCTTCTGGACATGTTGGACAAGGGCTTGACGATGGTCCATCTGGACGCACGTGCGGAGGGCGTCGATGTGCCACCGCAATTTCAAGACGACGCACATCTCCGCCTCAACTTCAGTTACCGATTCAACCTGGATGCATTTGTGATCAACGGAACGGGTATCACGGCCAGCTTGTCGTTCGGCGGTGTCGATCATTTCTGCGTGATCCCCTGGCCGGCCGTATTCGCCATGACCCACACTGACACCGGCGAATCTCGCGTTTGGGCGATGGACATTCCCGCCGAGCTGCTTCAAGAGGTCGAGCGGGCCGCTCAATCGTCCGAGCTCGTGCCGGAACCGACCATTCGATCCGTCCAAGATCGAACTCCCCAGGCCGAGCCCAGTGACGAACCCACGGAACGGCGCGTAGGACACTTACGCGTGATTAAGTAGGGCTTCTTCCCCCGACATCAACCGGCTACGTACGCCTGTACTTTCTTTTGAAGCTGTGAACACAGATAGGATCGGAGCGTCGATGCGTTCAAAACGTCCGACAGCGAACCGACGTCCCGGGCTCGCTCCACCGTATGAATGGCATCAAACTCATTGGCGACGTCCCTCTGGATGCTCGCCTCGACTTCTCGGTACACGGTGTCATAGCGAGCCTGACAAGCTGCTCGCTTGCGCGCTGTTGCCTTCTCCAAACGAGTCAATTCCTCTTTCACCCTTGGATGTTCTCGGGTTCGTCGACGAACCAACCCAGGGAACACCACTGCAGCCGCCGGGCCGCCACCGATCACGCTCGCGAATGTGCCTTCGAGCGCAACCGACTCAAGGCTGCTGTTGAGCGTCTGAGAGAAAACAACGTAGGCCCCGCCATGGTATCGACCGATCACACAAAAAAGGATTGGTCCCTTGAAGTTAACAACACCGCGACCGATCTCAGCGCCATATTCCAGTTGCCACTGACGGAGAGACTCGGGCGATCCATCAAAGCCAGACAAATTGGCAAACACCACAATCGGGCAGACACCGCTGGCCGCGTTGATGGCGCGAGCGACCTTTCTGGACGACTGGGGAAATAGCGTGCCGCTGGTCCATGTGTCCGGACCATCGGCCGGCGGTTCACCTTTTCGCCGCACGGGCATGGATTCGATACCCACAGCACACACGGGTTGACCGCCCAATTGACCATGAAAGACAGCGGCAGTCTCCGCCCCTTCCCAAGCTCCCCAACGCTCGATCGGTTCCACATCTTGGTCCAAGACAGCCTTCATCACTTCACGAATCGCAAAGGGGCGCTTCCGCCCGGGATTCGTCTCGTCCGAGAATATCTCGCCAACAGTCTGAAAGCCTTCAGCTCCATTGTACACGGATTCCGTCACGTCGCGATCGGCCGAATCGGACGTGCTGATACCCCGTGTGTACTTCTCGCCCGGCATCACATGGGTCAAATCATAGTGTTGAAACAAGAGCAAATAGGCTTCGCGGAGATTGGGCGCCGAATATTGTGCCTGCCCATTGGGACCCATGATGTCCTTCAGCCCACCAATGCCTTGATTGGTGGCCGCGGCCACGGATCCGGAATACTCCAAGGCCTTTCGACCGGTCAACAACATGCAGCCCTGCCCAGTCATGATCAGGGTGCCTCGACAGTGCTGAAGCATGGTGGCTTCCGAGTTCCAGTACGACTGGGCGCCCACACACGTTCCGTCCACAATAATGTTGACCACACCACCGGCTTGGGTGAACTCGATGAGTCGTTTGAGCACCCGGGCCGTCCAGTCCAGATTCTCCGTGCCCGAGTCGAACGAGATGCGCGCGCCCGACGAAATCGGCACCCACTCCAGAGGAATTCCTAGTTGTTCACACAGGTCGAGCGCCAAGATGATGCGCTGGCACTCCGGTTCGGCCAACGATCCCATCGTTCGCGTGGGATCACCGACCACCAGAATGCGTGATAGGCCTTCCGGGTGACGTTTCGTTCGGTTGGTGATTCGACCCACCACCAAATTCGCCTCGTTTTGCCCGTAGGGACGCTTGTAAACCGACACAAGCTCATCCCCGGCAGGATTAAGGGTCAGTTCTTCAAACTCACCTTCCGCAAAACCACCCGAACCGGGATCCGAGACCAATGACCGAATCAACTCATAGGGGTAAAACAAGCCTCGGCGCCGGGCTTCCACCACACGTCGCTCGTATTCCGACAGCACACGAATGGGGCGCTGTCTGGGCAAGGCAAAAGAGAGCACTGGGCCACGACCCGTCGGATTCTGCCACTCGACAATGGAATCCACCGGTTCTTTCTCCGGCTGGTCAGGATGGGCAATGGGCGCACGTACCACGACTTTCTCCAGACTGAGGCCCAACGTGGGTGGTCCCAGGCGATGGGCAAAGCTCTCGATCTGTTGGCGCGTCAAGCACACCGTTGGCCGCATGAAGATCGTGAGTCGATTCCATACGTGCTTGCCCTGGCCATTATAAAGCTCTAGACCCAATCGCATGGCATGCAATGCTTCCAGGAAGGTCTTTTCGAACGAAGGCAGTCGCACGTGCTCACCGTCTTGATCAAACTCCGGGTCAAAACGTTCCACTTCGCCGATGGCAAATAATCGCTCGTCATTTGAGCCATCTTTCGCCTTCGCCAGCGCCAAGAAAAGACCGCCTGGAGCCGGCAAGCGCGTCAGGTCAAATGCCTCCAACCGATCGACCTCCAAAGCCACGGCACGGGCTGGATGCAAGTCACGATGCAAGGTCACTTCCTCAGGCACATCGCCGCCCAACTGGTAGGTGCGAGAACGCAGTCCGTCGTCCCCACCACCCCAAACAAAGCTCACTCGCTCGCAGTTTTGAACGGTCGCCACGGACGCTTCAAGATCATCGGTCTCCGGTACATACCCCAGCACAAGGTCCACGACTTTCCCGTCTGGCAAAGCCGTCAAAACATCCTTCAAGGCATCGGGGGCTGGAACAAAGATGCCCACTGGCGTCGTTCCATCGGACAAATCCATTTTTGTCGCGACCAAACCCTCCAACCTCAACTTGTGGGCAGCCCCCACGTGATCGTAGATCCGATCCAACACCGTGTTGAGAAGCGATTGCTGACGGTGAACCGGCTCGGAGATCACCTCCGGAAACAAGCCCAACAGGATCGGCAGTGGCATGTCGGACAGCGACATCCGAGCCGCTTCACGAGCCTCCTCGGTAGCGTCCGAATCGACCATCTGCGTGAGGTACTGGGTAGCTTCCGCGCTCAAGCGCCGCATTGATAAGCGATAGCGCGGTTGATCACACAAGAGATACATGGGTTCGAGCGCAGCCTGCCCGAGACGTCGATTGCGTTGCACCGCCAACTTGGCCACTTGTTCCAAGATAACGCGTCGTGACGATTCCTCTGCGGGTCCCTCTGCGTCGTCTTCAGTTCGAGACAAGGCCGCCAAGACCGAGAGCAAAATCCGCTGGGACCGCTTAAATGCATGCTGGGCCTGGAAAAGGCGAACAATCGCGCTTTCCAGCGCAAAGCTCCGACGAATGTTAATTACACCATGCATCGCCAAAAACGCCCGAATTTGGGTCTCCACGCTCTCTGAATAATCATCAAACTCATCGTTGGGATGGCGAATGAAACGAGCGAGCTGTTCGGCAGACGATTCTCCCGCTTCATTGCAACCATCGTCGTATGGACCGCTCTGGAAGAGGCTCTCTTGAATCATCCAAGAGCGCAATAAGCCAAACAAACGACGGCGTGAAGGTAGCTCTTCTGCTTGTTTCAGAAAGTCCGACGCACTGACGATCTCTTCTTCCGTTGCGTCATAGCCCAGCAACCCCATTTGTACGATTCGCACGGCTTCGCCGGCCGACATCTCTTTGTCACGCGACGTGGAGAAAATAGCCGGTCGGTCATTGGCGCTAACCTCCCCATCGGCTCCTTCTTCCCCTTTGATCGTCACCAACAAATCACCAGCCGCCACGCGGCTAGCACTGTCCACATGGACCTCTTCAACTATTCCGCCCACGAGCGAATCGACGGCCGTTTCCATTTTCATGACTTCGAGCGTGATCACACGGTCGCCCGGCTCCACACGATCGCCAGGCTTCACATGCACTTGGGTCACTGCTGCCGGTATGGACGCAAGCACGCGCCCATCCGACGTTCGGTCAAAGCGATGAGATACCCCCGCCACTTCCACATACACAGCAGTCGGGGTACCAATTCGGCTCACCGAATATCGTGTGCCCTCAGCCTCCAAGATGATCGTACGCAGTCCAGTGGTCTCGGCACGCACGTCGAGCATCTCGGCCCCGCAGACCAATCGATACCAAGAAGGCCCCATGGTGGCGACAGTCACACTGATCGGGATGTTCTTTAAAAGATATCGGAATGACTTCTCCGAAGGTTCGGATACACGACGTGGCAACCCTTTATGGGCCGTTGCGAAGAAATTGAGGTTCTTGCCGCGACGCGCACGAACCCGATCTCCGATGGCGGCTGCTGCCAGTGCAATATTGAGATGAGGTCGCGACCACGCGTCCGGTCGCGTCTGTAAATATTGGTCGAGCCACCGTGTAGTCACGGCGCCCTCTCGAAATTCGGAGTGGCTCAGAAGTTCAAGAAGCAAAGCGCGATTTGTCGGTCCACCTGCAATCGCGACGACACAATCGGTGAGTGACGTCGCGAGTCGGGCGAACGCCTCTCCCCGGCTATCCCCAGTGGCGATGATCTTGGCAATGTTGGAATCAAACTCGGTGGGGACGCAGTCCCCTGCCATGAATCCCGAATCCACACGGATACCCGGACCATGTGGCGCATCAAATCGCGCGATTTCCCCCGCACTCGGCGTGAAGCCAGCGTCGGGATCTTCCGCATTGAGTCGAGCTTGGATCGCCACACCTCGTGGAGCCGGAGGTCCATCGGCGGGGAGGGCTTCTCCACGAGCAATGTCGATCTGGCTCAGAACCAAATCATAGCCGTACACGCACTCGGTCACCGTGTGTTCCACCTGCAAGCGTGTGTTCATCTCCAAGAAGAAAAACTGAGTACCATCGGGTTCGAGTAAAAACTCGGCGGTTCCGACACCCTCGTACTTGGAGACCTTAGCCACCGTGATGGCGGCATCACACAGTGCGGCTTCAATCTCAGGCAACAGATCCGGTGCCGGTGCTTCCTCAATGACTTTCTGATTGCGGCGCTGCATAGAGCAGTCGCGCGTGCCCAGGGCCCACACAGTCCCTTGCTGGTCCGCTACCACCTGCACCTCGACATGCCGTGCCACCGGCACAAATGCTTCGACGAGCAAGCCAGCGTTGCCGAAGGCGGCCCCGGCTTCCGACGTCGCCGACTTAAAGGCCTCCTCCAGTTCACTACGTTCGTGCACAATCCGAATGCCCCGTCCGCCGCCTCCGGCTGTAGCCTTCAGCAGGACGGGATAACCGATGCGCTCGGCGTGCTCGGCGGCTTGGGCGGGATCGGCCACAAGACCTCCCGACCAAGGGCTCACCGGTACACCATGTTGCTCGGCCAACTTCTTGGCTTCGATCTTGTCGCCCAGGAGGCGCATGGCTTGCGCAGAGGGTCCGATAAAGGTGATGCCCGCCTGGACGCAGGCGTCGGCCAACTCAGGACTCTCTGCCAAGAATCCCCAGCCCGGCCAAATGGCGGTCGCTCCACTCTCCAGTGTGAGCGCAATCACTCGTTCAACGTCCAAATATGCCGAACGGCGCCCACCGTCTGGAGTGGCTACCAGCGGCTCTCCCAAACAGACGGAAGAATTGGCCATCCGCACAAAAGGTGCCGCTCGATCGGGTGTGGTGTAAAAGGCCACCACATCCAGCGGCGTGTCGTGTATTCGAGACCATGCGCGCGACGCCCGAATGAAACGAACGGCTGCTTCTCCACGATTCAGCACTGCTACGCGTTCAAACACTGTTTTCTTCCCTTCGGGATCTGCGGTCTTCCTCGCAACCATCCCTTCTGGCTCCATGGACGCCCTGAGTTACAGGTGGTCCAATAGATGCCCCAGTTTGTCTCGTTTGACCTCTAAATAGTTTCGATTGGCATCGTTTGGCTGTGATGGCATCGGAATCCGCTCTTCAACGTGGATACCAAACGCCTGCATGTCCGCAAGTTTCATGGGATTGTTGGTCATCAGACGCACCCGCTCGTATCCCGCCGCCAACAAGATTTGAGCACCAATTCCATAGTCTCTATCATCCGGCGCAAATCCCAACTCCAGATTGGCTTCGACCGTATCTCGGCCCAGATCCTGGAGGGCATAGGCTTTCAACTTGTTGACCAGCCCAATCCCCCTCCCCTCCTGACGGAGGTAGAGAATAGCAGCATTGGGTTCTTCACGGAACCGGCTCAGCGCCATTGCCAACTGCTCGCCACAATCACAGCGCTTACTGCCGAAGGCGTCCCCCGTTAAACACTGACTATGCATTCGCACAACAGGAGCGGGTTGATCGTTTCCGGGGTTGGGGGTGCCGTGCCCAACCAACACATGATGATTGCCATCCATGATATTGGTCCAGAGGCTGACCTCCACATCACCGAATTGAGTGGGCACCGTAAACAATTCGAGGCGCTCCACCAGACATTCTTGCTCCATCCGCATCCGAACCACACTCGTCATGAGGACGATGGGTACATCGTGTCGCTCGGCAAACGACCGCAACTCTTCGCTGTTGGCGAGCTCTCCATTCTCCGCCAGCATCTGGCTGTACACGCTCGTCGCATTGCCGCATTCGGCCAACCCGGCCAAATCCAAGGCGGCGGCGACCACGGAGGGTACCGCCAAGACCCCACCCGGTGGTACTCGAACCGGAAACAAATGACCGGGGCTAACCACGTCATCAGGCCCGCTGTTCTCATCGATAGCCACTGCAATGGTGCGCGCCCGATCCGCAGCACTGATGCCCGTAGAAACCCCGGTGGCGGCCTCAATAGACACGGTATACGAAGCGGACTTGTCCGTCTGTCCGTCGCTTCCCATCCGACGCAACCCCAGTTCATCAACACGCTCTGCGGAGAGGGCCAAACAAATCAATCCTCGTGCATGAGTTGCCAGAAAATTAACACGATCCGAATTGGCGGCGCTCGCGGCACACACCAGCGCCCCTGTTTGCTCTTGTTTCGTGTCATCCAACAACAAGATGAAGTGACCCTGCCGAAATGATTCCAAGGCGCATCTTAGCCGGTCACGGACAATGGGATTTGAAGACATGGACAATGTTACTATTCTGGTCGCAATAGCACGTCAAGCAGAACACGACTGAATTGCCCGATTGTTACAACGTTCCAATGCCGGGCGATCACTGCTTATTTCCGCATACGTTGGACCGAATGGACCCCCTTGATCCGCTCAATCGCGCGCATGACGTTTCGAAGTTGGTCCGCGCTCTCGATCAGCACCTCGAATGTGTTGGTCGCTTTCGTTTCATCATTGGCTTGGCAATTCGCCTGCGTGATGTTGACACCATGTTCTGAAAACACCTGAGACATGCTGGCCAACAAGCCGGGTTTGTTCACCGTGATCACCGACAGAGAGATGGGGTGATTGTGTTTAACCTTGTGATCCCAATAGGTTTCGATTCGTCGATCAGGATCCGCATTCAAGATATGAGCACAGTCACGGGTGTGGATGGCTACGCCTCGACCGCGCGTCACAAAACCCGAGATCGCGTCCCCGGGGACAGGGTTGCAACACTTTGAAAAGCGGACAACCACATCGTCCAGTCCCGCCACGCTCACTCCGGTCTTTCCGCCGACGAATCCCCGAATCATCTTCGAAATGCGGCCCTCGTTCTTGGGTGGTGATTGTTCCTCTTTGGCCTTGTTGGTTTCCTCGTCAGGAATGATGTATTTGAGCACGGTCTCTGCCCGAACCTTGCCGTAGCCCAAGAGCACAAAGAGATCATCGGGAGAG
>Ga0114996_10000539_pt1 | contig 52825 bp, 47 predicted proteins | sample ArcticOcean_MG_C_4_FD_87039 | JGI IMG/M metagenome (GOLD analysis project Ga0114996, IMG submission 87039) | Marine microbial communities from western Arctic Ocean - ArcticOcean_MG_CB4_134 | ecosystem: Environmental > Aquatic > Marine > Oceanic | place: Arctic Ocean: Canada Basin | collected...
CCCCTCTGATGGGCCCCTCTGACGGGCCTCTCCAGCAGGCGAGGCCCTGGCCCGCTTTGGACCGAGGTCTCGACAGCCTGGAACTCTCAGGGCCTCGCGTCTACTTCATCTTTTCCGGGTCCGTGAGCATGCCGCCGCGGCTGCCTTGCCCCGCCATGAAGGCGACGGGAGCCACCGCCGCGTGGTCGATCATGACCTCGACAACGGCTGGCTTGTTGGCCGCCAAGGCCTGCTCCATGGCGTCCGGGATGTCGTTGGGGCCTTCCACGCGGATGCCAAAGGCCCCCATCTCTGTCGCTACATTGGCCAGGTTGATGTGCTTGAACTCGGAAAGCAGATCGACATCGTGCGAGGCAGACCAGAAGGCCTGGAGCAGGTGTGTGTCGAAGACCAAGGCGTTGTTGTTCGCCACCATCGTCACGGAGTTGATCTCGTTCCGGACCGCCGTCTCAATCTCGCCGATATGCGGCCAGAGACCGCCGTCGCCGCACCGGGCGACGACCGGACGATCCGGTACGGCGGCCTTGGCGCCGATCGCTGCGGGGAACGCCCAGCCCAGGCTGCCTTCGCAGGACAGGTAATTCTTCCCGGCCGGGAGGTCCATGAAGGCGCCGCTCCAGGCGGCGGCATAGCCAGTGTCGGCAACGATCAGAGTGTCGTCCGGGAGCACCTTTGCGAGCTCTACCCCCAAGCGTTCGGGGCGAATCGGTGAGGCGTCCGAAGTGACATGGTCGTTCTCCGAAGCCCACCAGTCGTCGACGCGCTTGCGGCAGGAGTCGATCCAACCGTTCTCGTCTCGCCGTCCGCCGTCGGCGGCGTCCGTGAGTTGGGCCAGTACTGTGCGGGCATCCCCGATCAACGAGAAAGTGTTGGGGTAATTCCGCCCCCCCTGGGACGGGTCGATGTCGATCTGGATCAATCGGGTGCCCATGGCCGGAGTCTGCTGTAACACGGTCGTGGCGCCGCCGACATGGCTGCCAACGAAGATGATCAAGTCGCCTTCGTCGATCACGTTGTTGGCGGAGGAGCGACGGTAGGAGCCCTCCACCCCCATCGAGAGCGGGTGCCGCTCATCGATGCTGCCCTTACCTCCGAGCGATGTGGTCACTGCGATGTTGAAGCATTCCGCGAAGCGGGTGAGCTCATCCCAGGCGCCGGAGGCGATGGCGCCGCGGCCGGCCACAAGCACGGGCCGTTCCGCTGCCTTCAACTCCCTCACGACCGATTGCACATCCTCGGCCTGCGCTTGTGGGCGGTAGGCCGGATACTTGAAGAAGCGATCGTCGATGAAGCTTTCATCGAAGACGTATTCCTGGGATTCGAGGGCTCCCTCGATGTAGAGATGGACCGGGCGCGGGGCGCCGGTCGTCGCTTCGCGGTAGGCCTTCCCTAGGAACTCCGGCAGGCGGTTTAGCAGTCGCACCTCGGCGTCGTACTTCGTGACCTTGCCGAAGTCCACGTATGCCTCCTGGTAGGAGTTCCCGTGATATCGCATATCGGGAATGAGCGGTGTCAGGCAGATGACGGGCGTGTTGCTCTCCCAGGCGTCGGCCAGCCCCGCCGCGACATTCGTGGCACCCGGTCCGCCCTGCGAAATGACGATGCCCGGTGAGTTGCTCGCCTGTGCATAGCCGTCAGCCATATAGGCCGCGGCCTTCTCGGAGTGGGCGAGCACACGCTTACAGTCGCTGTCCGCGAGTTCCACCAGGGTGGGATAGAGGAAGGTGGGCACAAAGAAGACCGCCTTCGTATCCGCGCGCAAGAAGGTGTTAGCGAGTAGTTCATACCCCTTCTTCGTCTGCGTTTCGGTCGCCGCTTCGGCTTCGGCAAGAGTCATCGCGATGGTCCCCTCGGGTGTGTGCGAGCCGCTCCACCGTTGAAGCGACGCCACGGTGTGTCTGCGTCGAAACTACGGGCCGGTTTGGAGCGTCCATATGACCCAGATCAGACGCAGGCGGGACTCGAGGTTGTGCGATGGCGAAGATGTGTCGGCAACGAGATTCGCGTCGCGAGGGTCGGACGTGAGCGTCAGAGGGGTTGGCGAAGTTCGGGGCCGGTGTAGCTGAAACCGAGCTTCTCGTAGAACGCCCGTGTGTGCTCGCGCGAGTAGAGACCAATTTCCCGGCAGCCATGGGCGCGGGCCGCCTCGATAGAGGCTTGAACGAGGGCTGCGCCCGCGTTCAAGCCCGCGTGCGCGTGGGTCGACGATGAGCTCTTCTATCTGTGCGTACTCGCCGCCGTAACGGATGGCCAGGTTGTAGGAGAAAGTGATCAGGCCTAGGACGCCATTCTCATCTTCCGCGACGAGCGCGGCGCCGCGCTCGCTGCCGAGAAGCTCGCGGAAGGTTGGGCCCCAGAGATCTGGCCGCGGCGCACCGTCTTCGATGAGCTGAGCAAGAAGCTCCATCGCGCGAGGTTCGTCTGTGATTGTTGCGGGACGAATCGTGACCATCGGCCTCTCCCTGGCTATCCGAACTCGCAGACTCAGGCTGCCGTTCCGCTGGGACGTTCAGGACAGCCACCGCGCTACGGGCCGCCTCGGGAATGGAGTCAGCCTCGGGCGTAGGCAGGCTTCACAATAGAGGCTCCTCCGCATAGCTTAGGCGTCGTCCCTGGGTGTGGATCTGGGTCAAGGCATTGTGCAAGAAGTCAGGAGTCGCAACGTGGTCACAGCTACGCGAACACGAGCCCATGTCATCACCGGCGGCTTCCCGCCTGGTCAGCCCGCCGGGCACGATATCGACTTCGCGCGGATGCGCCTCCTGGAGATCCTCGAAGCGGAAGAGGCGGTGTTGACGACAACCGCGAACGACTTCGTGGACGTACAGAAGTGGCTCCACGACTGCCAATTCCTCATTACTTACGTCTCCGGTCCCTTCGCCGATGATCCGCAGGCGGCATACATCCAAGAATGGCTGGAAGCGGGAGGGCGCTGGTTAGCCCTGCACGGCAGCACGGGCGGCAAGGCAGCGCGCGTGGGTGAGGGACCGCGTCGGATGGTGAAGGGCGCACATCACAAGGCGCTGGGCGGCTTCTTCATCAATCATCCCCCCGTGCGTCGGTTAGAGGTGAAGGTGGTCGACAAGGGGCATCGCCTCACGCAAGGGGTTCCGGACACCTTCTCCGTGATCGACGAGCCGTACATGATCGAGTTACAAGAGCCGGAGTCGACGCATCTGCTGCTGACGACGGAGTTCGGTGAGGACCCGTCGCCGCCCGGATTCGGGTTCGCCTACGACGAAGACACCTCCCTCCTTCCCGACGGAAAGACGCGCGCTCTGGGCTTCATCCGTGACGTGGGCAAAGGCGGGGTCACGTACTTCGCGCTGGGGCACTGCCACAATCCCACGACGAATAGCCAACCCTTCGTCGATGAGAGCGTCCATGCCGAAGGCATTACGCCCACCGTCCTGCGCGATACCTGGGAGTCGGAGGCGTACATGCAGCTGCTGCGGAACGGGATCGCCTGGGGGCTTGATCGCTAGGTCCCAGCGAGATCCGCGGCGGCGGGAACTTGGAGACAGGAGATTGGGGGAGGCATGAGCGAACGTCGGGTCGCGGACGAGCTAGAGATTCGGGAGTTGGTCGCGCGCTACGCCGATGCAGTCTGTCGGCGCGACACGGACGCCTGGGGCAGTACCTGGGCGACGGACGGCGTCTGGGCGATTGTGGGCCAGACGCCGACGGGAAGAGAGGCTGTGGTCGCGCTGTGGGAGCAGCTCATGGGGGGGATGTCGCAAGTCGTCCAGATCCCGAACGAAGGCATGCTCCAGTTCGACGGGGACAGGGCGAGAGGCCGCTGGTACATCACCGAATATGGCCAACTCGCGACCGGTGCCGCGATGCTCACCGTGGGTCTCTACCACGACGAATATGTGCAAGAGGACGGGGCCTGGCGCTTCGGCAAGCGTGCTTTTCATTCGTTCTACAGCGGATCCCCAACGCTCGCGGACGACTTTCACCCGTTGCCCGCTGAGTTTGAGGACGGGGTCTTCTGATGATCATCATCTCCGGTTGGATTGAGATTGCTCCGGATGACGTGGAGGAGGCACTGGCGAGCGCGCATCCGTTCATTGCCCCTGTCCGTGATTGGGATGGGTGCTTGGACTACGCCTGGACCGCGGACAAGGTCATTCCGGGACGCATCTACATCTACGAGCGATGGGAGACGGAAGCGGCGTTGGCCGCACATCTCAAGGGGGATAATTACCTCAACATGCGCAACCACATGGGGCAGTACAAGGCTGTGGCGATCGAGATCTTGAAGCACCGCATCGATCTCTCCGAGCCCGTCTATGACGACGGCGGGACGCCGCGCGCTGATTTCTTCACGGTGAGCGACTGAGCGCGATCGCTCCCAACGGGGGCGAACCGATCCCTCGTGCGGTCGCTGATCCTCGCTCGTTGGGCGGCGGTGCTGCGTCATCGGCCCCGTGACCTCAGTGCGTCAATGGGCGACGGCGGAATGCGGCGGCAGCGATGGCCGCGATCGCGACCGCTCCAGTTGCGACGCCGACCCAGATCCAGACTGAGCTGGAAGACGGATCCGCGTCAACTCCGGCTAAGCCGGTGCTGGGCAGCGCCTCCGGCGCAGCTTCCGCGGCATCCTGATCGATGACGTCGGGTTGGGCCGTGTCGTCCCCGTGATCTCCAGGCAGGAGAGGCAGGAGCGGCGGCGAGGCGATGGTGAGAAGGACCGGCGAACCAACGATGCCACGGAGTGTCTGTTCCACTTCGGGGTTGGCAGGCGCGTTCGTCAGCACGACGGCGATCTGACCCGAGATCCAATAGGTGGCATTGGCGGCGAGTACCGCGGAGTCGTCGCGGAGGGCATTGATGAGTTCCTCGCCGGCGGCGAAGGACCCGAGGTCAAAGAGCTCGATCGTGGCAGTGTCGAGAGAGATCTGGCCCGTACTCGGTACGCCGATTTCCGGCCGCAGGATGGCGATCTCCTGGAGCGCGGTCGGGATCTCCGTCAGCTCGAGAGCGGCGAGGAACTCCGTCACGGTCGTGGCTCCAGCGAAGGCGTCGGGGAGGTCTTGTGGCGTGTCGGGGAGCGTCAAAGGCCGGGCTGTCGCGCCAGCCGGTAGGGGGGCTTCAATGAGGTCCGCCAGGCCGACGGTCGCGGCGACGGATCGGAGGGACGATCCGTCCAGGTTGGTGTGATAGCGGATGAGACTGGCGCCGTCGTTGAGCCAGATCACCCAGCCGTCGGTGAGTGCCTGTGCGCAGGCCTCATCGTCGGCGGCGAGACCTAGGCAGGCGTCGTTCCAGGTGACGGCGGCGAGTCGCGCGACATCGAGTTCTCCGGTTGAGACACCTGTCCGATTCGCGAGATCTTCCAGAGCCGCATTCTCCGGGTCGCCCTTCGCGTGGGCAGAGGATGTGCTGATCAGGAATAAGAACGCCAGAACGGCGAGGACTCCCACGATGATCGGGAGCCGGAGGATGGAGGCAAAGCGTGGTTGAAAATTCAGCAGGGCAGGCATGGATGTCGCTCTCGTCTACAGGGAAATTCGGTCCTCTTTGAACCAAACGTCGGATCCGCATCCGAGGTTCCCCCCTCGATTGGGCGGGGGAGTCCCTTGCCTAGGACGAGTCTGAGCGCCTGCCAGGCAGTGGGGCTGGCCGACGCTCCACTTCAACGGCGGCCAGCGGGAGGGGCGCCCCCGCTCTGCGGTGTGCCCGGAACCAGAAGAATCCAGAAATGGAAGTCAGTATGGCGATCCCGATCCCCGCGATGCCGAAGGTTGTCCGCAAGCTGACCTCATCCGCTGTGAAGCCAATCAGAGGCAGGATGGGAATGACGAGGAGCGCGAATCCCATGTGGTTCAACGAGAGGATCGTCGCGCGCTGGTCGGATGGCACCCGGCGGTTGATGTATCCCTCGACGACGGGGAAGGAGATTGCCCGGACAAGTCCCACGAACATGAAGAAGCCGATGGCGCCAACGCTGTCCACCAGGGCGACGCCCGCGTAGGCGAAGACCCCAAGGATGGGGAGCATCAGCAACGAACGGGCTTCCCCGAATCGGGTGACCCACCAAAACGCTCCCATTGCGCCAACAACGGCCATGGCGCGGACGGGGACCTGGAGGGCGGAGAACGTGAATCCGATCCCCACGTCATGAGACCGCAGGAAGGGCTGGAGGAGATATTCTGACGTCATCGTTCCCGCCAGCAGGACGGCAACGAAGGGCAGGAGTAGCGCGACCGACGGGATCTCGCGGACCGTCTTGAATGCCGCTCCGAATGTCTGGCGGTAGGACAGGCCGGTCGATTGGTCCGAGCGGGGCGGCTCGCGAAGCGTCAGGGCGATGGCGAGAGCAGCGACTGAGGCGACGGAGCCCAGGAAGATCGGCACCCGGATGTCGACCGCGCTGGCGACCGGCCCCCCCAGGAGTGTGGCGATGACCACGGCGACGGAACGCACGGCAAACGTGCGCCCCGCCATCTTCTCGAATTCCGATTCTCGCCCATCGGCCTTGAGCGAGTCGTGGAGGAAGGCGCTGTCGGCGCCGGTGACGATCGCGAAGGCGAGCGCCCAGAGCACCCACGACAGCATGATCGGCGCAAAGGAGTCTGCGAGGCCAAAGGCGATCATGGAAGCGGCGTAGAGAACGGCGCCTGCCCGCAGCGACCAGACGCGGCCCCACCGATCGGATAGGGCGCCTGCTGGCACTTGCCCAAAGGCCACGATGATCCAGAACGGGACGCCGATCAGCGTGATCTTCGTGAAGGAGAAATTCTGGTCGTCAATGAGGAAGGTGACCCAGATCGGCATCCACAACTGCAGGTCGTAGAAGAAGTAGAACGCCATATATCGGCGAACGTTGTGCCGGTACGCCGGAGGGGCGTCGCTGGCGCCCGCTGCGCTCATCGGTGTGCTGTTTCTGTCGGTCGTGTCTCGCTTCACGCCCACAATAGCGGACAGGTGTCGCCAAGCGTCCTTGATCGATTCTCCCCCCGGCTTCGGAAGAGGGACCGACTACCTATCTGGACCAGCTCTCTGCTACAGCTTTGCGATCCCATCCGCTCTTTGATCGCGCGGTCAGAACGTTCGAATGCCGAGTGTCAACGACGACGGTCGCTGGGGTTCGTTCCCCTCGCCGCATGATCTGGGTCAGTTTCAGGGCCCGTGAAGCGGGCGACGATGACGTCGTGACCGGTGGGGACATCCTCAGTGGCCGCGGAGCGAACGCAGACACGAATGAAGCGGAGGCCCCGTGCCGTCAGAGTGGCCGTATGCGTGGCGTGCGGAGCTGAATCGGGGTGGCTTCCGGACCGTGGATTTCCTCATGGACGAAGTCGTCGGGCCCGGAAAGTGCGTAGGATGCGCCTCCTGCATCACGATCTGTCCCGCCGACGTGTTTGAGTATAAAGATGAGCGGCCCGTCAATCTGCGCCCGGATGCCTGTGTGAAGTGCATCCTCTGTGCGGATGTGTGCCCCATCTTGCGGGCGCCGGAGCTTGGGACCATCGCCTTCCGCAGTCCGGCATTGGAAGACGGCTTTGGACCCTACAGCTACAAGGTGCTGAGCCGCGCGACTGCGCTGGCGATCCGGGATCGGGCGCAAGATGGCGGCACCGCAAGCGCGCTGTTACTCCGGGCGCTCGAAACCGACGTCATTCAAGGCGTCGTGCTGGGAGACGTGAAAGAATCCGATCCCCAAGTGGGAGAGCAGCGGCTGGCGACCACCGCTGAGGAAGTGCTGAGTTGCCGAGGGTCCCGCTACACGTACTCACCGAACACGCTGGCGCTACAAGAGGCCGTGGCGCGGGACGTGCATCCGATCGCCGTGGTGGGAGTGCCGTGCCAGGTGGAAGGGCTGCGGCATCAGCAGGCCTCCGGCGTCCCGCTCCAGATCAATCGCTGGTTGCAGCGCAACGTCGCGTTGGTGATCGGCTTGTTCTGCTCGGAGAGTTTCACGCACGATTCGCTCAGCGCGATCGCGGAGCGGTTCCACGTCGACCGCACCCAGATTGAGAACATCAACATCAAAGGCAAGATTGTCGTTCGGCTCAGTGATGGGCGCACCGAGAATCTGTCGCTGAAGGAGTTTCGCAAGTACGCGCGTCCAGCTTGCGATTTCTGCACGGACTATGCCGCCGAACGATCCGATATCGCCCTGGGCGGAATTGGTCTCGACGGCTGGACGTATACGGTCGTACGGACCGAAGCGGGGCAGGCCGCGTTCCAGGCCTGCATCGACGCCGGCAAGATCGAGGTTCGCGACGTGAGTGACGCGCCACGGAGCCGACCGCTGCTTCAGAAGCTGGCGGCCAGCAAACACGCTCGCGCACTTCCCGCCCGTCAGGCCGGGTTGCAGGCGCCGGAGTCCGTGGCGGCGCCTACGGCGCACGAGGCCGCAAGGGGAGCTGCCCGATGATCACTTCCACGAGACCCGCACTCAGCGACCTCAACGTGATCGTCGCCGGGCAGGGTGGCGATGGTTCGCTCACCGTCGCCAATGTCATCGCCGATCTGCTCCGCGAGATGCATTTCAACATCTACACCGAGCGAGACGTGATGTCGCGGATTAAGGGCGGCGCGGCTTCCGCGGCATTGCGCGCCAGTCGATGCGAGCGGTACGGCCTGGGCGATCAGGTCCAGCTACTCGTCGCCTTCGACGCGAGCGGGATTCACAACGCAGCGGAACGGCTGAGTGCGGGCGCGCTCGTCGTCTACGACGATTCCGACGGTCCGCTGCCCTCTGGCGTGCTCCCGGAGTGTGTCGATGTCGCGACAGCGCCTTTCGCGCGCATGGCGGTTGGAGAGCTGAGCCGTCCGATCTACAAGAGCAGTATTGCTATCGGTTTCACTGCCCACGCCCTGGGGCTGGCAGAATCCGCGACGCATGATGCGGTGACGCGTCGCTTTGAACGGCTCGGTCCCACGTTGCTGGAAGCGAACCTGCGCGCCGTGGATATGGGGTTCGAGCTAGCCCGGGATCGCAACGCCCAAGCGTCGTACGAACTTCAGGCCGGCGCGGCGGCGGCGAAACCGCGTCTCGAGATTAGCGGGAACGATGCTCTCGCATTCGGGTTCCTGGTGGCGGGCGGTCGGTTTTTCGCTGGGTATCCGATCACTCCAGCGACGGAAATCATGCTCTGGCTCGACAAACACTTGCCCCGATTCGGGGGAATCGTTCGCCAGGTCGAGGATGAACTCGCGGCGGTCAACATGGCAATCGGAGCCGCGCTTGCGGGGGTTCGTTCGATGACGGCGACCTCAAGTCCAGGCTTCGCGCTGATGCAGGAGGGGATTAGCCAAGCAGGATCCGGAGAGATTCCGCTGGTCGTCGTCAACGTGCAGCGCGGGGGGCCAAGTACCGGCTTGCCTACGAAGCCCGAGCAGAGCGATCTGGAGATGATCGTCTACGGCGGGAACGGGGAGTATCCACGGATTGTGCTCACGCCCGGCGACCCCAGTGATTGCTTCACGCTGGCTGTCGATGCCTGCAACCTGGCTGAGCGATTCCAGTGCCCCGTGATTCTCGCGCTCGACCAGCCCACTGGGCAGAACATGGCCACCATCCCCCCCTTTGACTTGGACAACGTGGAGATCGACCGTGGCAAGCGGCTGGACGCGTCCAGCATCGCTCAGCTTGACGTCTATAAGCGCTACGCGATGACCGCTGATGGCGTCTCGCCCTACGCCGTCCCGGCCACCCCGGGCGGGCTCTTCTTGGTCACCGGGAACGAGCACGACGAGTTTGGGCGCGTCAGCACGAACGCCGGGAATCGAGTGCGGATGGTGGAGAAGCGTCAGCGCAAATTGGATCAGGCGATGGCGCAAGGGCAACTCCCGGCAGGGCGTTGTGTCGGTGAGCCGGGTGCTGAGGTTGGGCTGATCGGCGTCGGCGCCATGTTCGGGCCGCTGACGGAGGCGGTCGAACGACTCAGCGCGCAGGGGGTGTCGGCCGCGTTGCTCCAGCCCCGCACCGTTTGGCCCGTGCTTCCGGAAACGATCGAATTCGTTCGGCAGCACCAGCGTGTCTACGTCGTGGAGCAGAATTCCACGGCACAGCTACGCAAGATGCTGGTCTCGGAGGGGGCGGACGGATCCCGGATCGAGAGTGTCCTGCGATTCGATGGCCGCCCGATGCGGGCGGGGACGATTGTCGATGCCGTGCTCGGCGAAGGAGGTGCGCAGTGACCGACACGTTCCCGCTGTCCGATCCGATTTGGTGTGTGTGGCCACTTCGGGGTGCTGGCGGGCCTCGAAGCGGCGCTCGCGCAGTGCGGAATTGCGAAGGAAGATGTCTTGGTGGTTGCAGGCATCGGCTGTTCGGGCACCCTACAGAACTACGTGGAGGCGAACGGATATCACGCCTTGCACGGGCGTGTCTTGCCGACGGCCGCCGGGGCCAAGCTTGCGAACCCAGACCTCTGTGTGGTGGGGGCCGGGGGGGATGGCGATGGGCTGGCCATTGGTGTCGGCCACTTGGTCCATGCCTTTCGAACGAACCCCAGCATCGTCTATCTGCTGATGAACAACAGCACCTATGGCCTGACCAAGGGGCAGCCCTCGCCGACGAGCCAGTCGGATTACAGCGGGGCGAGAGACATGCCCGTGGATCCGATCAAGCTCGGCCTCGCGATGCCCGGCACGACCTTTCTGGCACGCGGCTACAGTGGGGCACCAGACCAGCTTTCGGCCCTGACCAGTGCGGCGATCACTCACGCCAGCGAGGGGCGCGGCTTCGCCTTCTTGGAGATTCTCTCTCCCTGCGTCGCCTACAACGATCGCTATACGGAGTGGCCTTCGCGCGTTGTCAGCATTGATGATGATGCGAGTTACGACTCGGCAGACCCAGCGGCGGTCGCGCGGATGCTCGATAAGCAGGCCGCTGCTGGTAAGACGCCCAGTGGGCTGATTTTCCAACGCGAGCGCGGCAGCACGCCCAGCGAACCGCCGCCAAGCCCGGCCGCTGTGGTCATCGATCTCAGCAGCAGGGGCCCAGACTACGCGGCGCTGATGGAGACCTTCCAGGTGCGAGCGAGCGCCTAACCTCAGTCGATCGTCGCCTCAATCGTTCAGCGCTCGCGCTGGATCGCCTATCGTTCCGGACGGGACCGCTAGACTCGCCTGGCATGAGAGGAGCCGTCCATGCGTGGTATCCCCACAATCGATTGCATGCTCGGATTGAACATTCCAGGCTTGCGCGGCGAGCTGAGTCAAGCGCAGGCGAGTCGGACCGCATCGATGCCGCACATGATCGCGGAGGGATGGATTCGAGACGAGGAGAGCATGGGATATACGCACCCTGCTCAGCACTTCTTTAAGGACGCGCCCGAGCTGATCGGCAAGGGGCAGACGATTGAGGAGCTAGTGGCGCTGCTGGACGAGGTAGGGATCGAGCGGGCGCTGGTGGATTGCGATCTTGAGAATCCGGGGCCGGTCTTGGATCTGATCGGACAGTATCCCGATCGCTTCTTCGCGAATGTGAATGTGAATCCCTTCCTGGGGATGCCGGAGCTCCGCAAGCTGGAGTCCGTGGTGCGGGACTATCCTTTGATCAAGTCGTGCTGTGTGACCGGATTCCGCCTGCAGCGTCCCTACAACGACAAAATCTACTGGCCGTTGTACGCCAAATGCTGTGACTTGAACTTGCCTGTCGTGTGTTACGTCGGTCTGCCTGGGCCACGCGTGCCGGGCGATGTCCAGAATCCCATGCACTTGGATGAGGTGTTGTGGTTCTTCCCGGAGCTCAAGGTAGTGATGCGGCATGGGGGCGAGCCGTGGGAGTTCGAGTGCGTCAAACTCATGCTGAAGTGGCCAAACCTCTACTACTCCACCTCAGCGTTCGCGCCGAAACACTATCCCAAGGACATCATTCACTTCGCCAACACCCGGGGAGCGAAGCAGGTGTTGTACGCGGGATACTGGCCGGGTCTGGACCTGAAGCGGATCGCTCGTGAGATCGAGACGGAGGTGGACCTCCGCGATCACGTCTGGCCGCGCTTTCTGCATGACAACGCCGTAGACGTGTTCGGGCTCGATCGCTAGATCTGCGACGAGACCTCCCCAGAGTTCTCGCAAGCCGCCGGATCCTACTCACAGCGATGAGCGTTCGCTGGCCGATCCCCGGCACCACGCGGGTGCTGAGCCGGCAGCAGGACGCGGCTGGGCCGGACGGATCCGTTTTGCGGTGGAGGTGGATCGACTCGCGACGCATGCCCGGGATCCCTGCCGGCGTCGATTTGCGATCGTGTTCCGGCTGAGTTCGTCGACGCGCTGACCTCCGGAACTGATCGATGCCAATGCTAGACTCCGCCGCGGCGCAACCGGCGCCGGGAGGCTCCCATGGCGGATTTCAGCGTTCCGGAAGAGACGACGTTAATCCTGAAAGGCTTGCGCGCCTTCCTCGACGCCGAGGTGGGCACGCGCCAGGAAGATCTCGCGGAAATCCTCGATGATCCGCAGCGGCTCTATGGCAAGGACGGTCGCTACCATCCCGAGGTTGTTCGCGCCACGCGCGAGGTGCGGGAGGCCTCGGCGAAAGCGGGCTACTACAGCATGTTTGTGCCGGAGTCGGTCGGTGGCGGTGGACAAGACTTCGCCACCTACTACGACGCTTGGGAAGCTCTCTATCACCACAGCGGTCCGGGACGCGTTTTGCCCACTTGGGCCTTGGCGCACTGGGCGACAGGCCCGAATTCGCTACACCGGCATCTCGATCCGAGCGTGCAGAGCGATTTCTTGGAACCACTGCTCAACGGTCAGAAGTCGTCGTGCTTCGCGCTCTCCGAGCCGGACGCGGGGTCTGATGCTTGGAATATCAAGACCCGGGCCGTCCGCGACGGCGACACCTGGCGGATTACCGGCACCAAGCAATGGATTACGAACTCCCCATACGCGGAGTGCGGTATTGTCTTTGCCGTCACGGATCCGGACCGGGCCGCGGCGCGAAGCGGCGGGATCTCCGCCTTCGTGTTCGATACCGATCAAGCGGGCTTTCATGTGGATAGTGTGATCCGTCTCTTCGGACACGCGGGCGGTGACGAAGGGATTCTCTCCTTCGATTCCGTGGAAGTACCGGACGTGAATCGCTTGGGGCCGGTCGATGAGGGGTTCCCCTTGGCACTGGAAGGTGTGAACTTCGGTCGGCTCTACAACGGCGCACGCTCCGTGGGGCTGGCGCGGTGGGCCCTGGAACGCGCGACAGAGTACGCCAAAGGCCGCGAGACCTTTGGAAAGCCGATCGCGGAGCACCAAGCGGTGCAGATCCTGCTTGCCGATTCCGCGATCGAGATATACGCGGCGCGCGCGGCGGGGCTGCATGCGGCCTGGAAGGTGGACCAGGGTGGGAAGCCGATTAAGGAACTGAGTATGATGAAGGCCTTCTCCACGGAATCATGCTTTCGCGTCTTCGACCGGGCGATCCAGGTGTTCGGCGGCATGGGCGTCACCAACGAGATGCGGTTGGTCGACGGGCTGAATACGGCGCGGACGATCCGCATCGCTGACGGCACGCAGGAGATCTTGCGCCGCACAATCGCCCGGCAGTTGCTGCGTGGTGACTTCGAGTTCTAATCCGCTGAGACCGGATCCTGGCTCCGGCGTGTCCCCTGCATCGGAACCCACGTATCTTGTCCGCCTGGACAGGTCCCCGAACCGGAAGAACGCCATGCCGCCATTGAATTCCGCCGAACGGGACGCGTTTCTCGCCGCGCCTGGTGTGCTGATGCGCGTCGCCACCGTCGACGTGGAGGGTGATCCGCACGTGACGCCGATCTGGTTCATCCATGAGGATGGACGGATCTGGTTCACGCCCCGTAAGGAGTCGCTGTGGTTAGAGCACGTTCGAGCGCATCCACGCGTGGCTCTCGCGATCGACGAAGAGGCGGCGCCGTATCGCAAAGTCGTCGTCGAAGGCGACGCCGAGATCGTCTACGACCTTGGCGATGACGATGCCTGGCGGGACCGGTATCGCCGGATCGCATTGCGCTACGTGCCGCCGCAAGGCGCGGAGGCTTACATCCAGAACACCATCGATCAGCCTCGCGCCCTGCTTGCCGTCTCGCTGGGTGATTCCACGGTGAAGACCTGGCGAATGCCACAAGAGGGCGAATCGGCCACGGGGATCTGGCATCGCCGCTACTACGTCGAGGGATCCAAGTACGCGGATGAGGCCGGCGCTGGGTAGCTTCGCAGGAAGAATCGGACCGGCCCCAGATAGTCGCCCTATCCCAGGCGGTGGTTCATGGTCGTCATCTCCTGATCGCCGCTATCGAAGCTGCGCGGCATGTCGAGACTCCAGCGCGCCTGGTTTTATTGTTTCGTAGACGATGATGCAAGATCGAAGCAGAATTGAAGCGGAATAAGCCAGGGATCCTGCTGTCGACGGTTGGAAGAATCCTGACGGGGCGCGATCCTTCAAGGAGCGATGATGAAGCGGATGACGTGCCGGGAGGGCAATCATGCGGAATCCCGATCCACTCGGACGCTTCCGCAATCGCCCCGACAATGCGGCGATTCGGCGCCGGTTGGATCAGCTCCATTATCGTCGGCCACGTTTGCCGAAACCGCGCTTCCGGAGTCGATCTCCGGGCGTGGCGGAGCATGAGCGAGACGATCAGAAGGCGGCCTAACGGCCCCACTTGCTCCAGGGGCGGCTGCGTCCGACATAGCCCGGTACGGGTTCGCGGCGACGTCCTTCCGGGCCGAGGCACGCCCGACGGCGTTTCTGTAATACTGGATCGCAGGGTGATCTCGCCGAGCAGTGCATGTTAACCACACGCTGGTTCTCCCTCGCCGCGCTCGCCGTCGTGGCCCTCGCCGTGGTGCTGGGGATCCAGCAGACCGATCGTGGTGGCGCCACGAACGCCACCGGGGCGAGCGGGGATGTCGAATCGTTTTTGGCCCGTTCGCCGGCGCAGGTGGCACCGTCCGACGAATCCGCTGCGCAAGAACCGGCATTGTTGGACAGCGGAGCGATGGATCCGGACCCCGCCGAGGATTCGCTTCCAGCCGTGGCCGCTCCCGCCGCCAGCGACCTGGAACCGCTTGAGTACGATCAACCGCTTCGACGCAGCATCGGCTCGAATTCCGAGCCGCTTGAGTTCGTGTTCCTGGGCGAGGCTGAGGCGCTGATCCGAGTACAGGTGGATGGCAAATCGGGGATGGACCCGGTCGCCCGACTATCGAGGCCGGATGGCGATCTGCTCGCTGAGAACGATGACGAGAGCTCCGTAAATCGCGATTCGCTCCTGATTCTGCGGCTCCCGGAGCGCGGAGCGTATGTGCTCAGCGTGACCCCCTTCGATGCGGCGAGCGCAGGAGAGTTCGTGGTCTCCTTGGAGCAGCTTGATGTGGAAGCGGATGAGGAGCCTCGGAGCGTGTCCTTGGGAGAGTCGGTCACCGGAGTCTTCGGCGAGCCAGGCGATCGGGACATCGTCCTCCTGGACTTGGAGTCCCCCGCGGATGTCGGCTTCATCTTGGATGGCGCCACGGGGGTGGATACGTACATCGAGATCTTCGGACCGGACGGTAACTTCGTGGGCTTCGATGATGACTCGGGCCACGGGTTGGATGCGGCCCTCACGCTTCGTCTCGCAACCGCGGGGACGTATCGTGTGGAACTGACGCCGGTGAACGCGAAGATCGGATCCTACTCGCTTACGGTGGCTGAGCGGCCTCCTGCGAGCGATGTGCTCGACGCTCCAACCGCCCCCGGCTTGCTCAATTTCGAAACCAGCCGCGACCATCCCGCCGACCGCGCGGCGCTGGCATATTGGTCGGCCTTGCGGGACCAGAACGCGGGCGAAGTCTTCCGCTTGGCGGGCCCCGAGGCGCTCGCGCTCTGGGGCTGGGATTCCGCGACAGACACCGCGCGAGATATCACGACGCTGCTGGCGATCGGCGTCACAGGCTTCCCGCGCTCGACGGTCACCCTGGCGGAAGGGGATCGGGCCCGGACCCACGTCACCCTCGTTTCCGAAGATGGCAGTGCCGCGGGGACGTTGGTTGTGGACAGCCTGCGCGTTGATGATGCCTGGCGAGTCGACTTCGCCCAGCGTTTCTTTCCGCGTTCGGAGACCGGCTACGACGGTCCCTTGCCGATCCCCGTGGCACCGCCACCGCTACGCGTCGGCCCGGATTCCGCGCCTTCGATCACGGCGGTTTCGGCCGTCGTCGTCGATGGAGCATCCGGAACCGTGCTCTATTCGCGGGATGGGAACCGGCCTCTCGCTCCCGCCAGCCTGACCAAGATCGCGACGGCGGCACTGGCGATCGAGCGCGGCGATTTGAACGCGATGCACAGGGTGACGGTCGACAGCGCCAAGATGGTCGGGAGCACGCTGATGGGGCTCGTCCCGGGCGATCGTTTCTCACTCGGCGACCTGCTCTACGGACTGATGCTGCCCTCCGGTAACGATGCGGCCATCGCCGTGGGGCGCGCCATCTCTGGCGACGATGGTGTCTTCGTGGCCGAACTGAACGCGCTGCTTGCCCGGGTGGGGCTGAGTGATTCGCGCTTCACCAACCCGCATGGCCTGGACGAGGCGGGGCACCGCGCTTCGGCGCATGACCTGGCGATGTTGGCCCGTTTTGCGATGACGATGCCGGAGTTCCGCGAGATCGTTTCCACGCGCAGCTGGACCGCGGTGGGCTCCCGCGAGATCGAACTCTCGAACACCAACAGGTTCCTCACGGCATATCCCGGCGCCGACGGCATCAAGACGGGCTTTACTCGCGCCGCGCGAGCCTCGCTCGTGGCTTCGGCGGAACGGAACGGGCATCGAGTCTTCGTGGCGCTGCTGGATGATTCCAACCGTGATGGAGATGCGGCCGCCTTGCTGAACTGGGTGTTCGCCAACTACTGCTGGCCTGACGGCGGGGATTCCTCAGCGAGCTGCTCGGTTCTCGCGGAGTGACCGAGTGCCAAGGGCTGTCCGGCTGGGGATCAGGATCCCCGACCAGACCGCTAGCGAGCGGCTCCGCGACGGCCCAGGCGCCACCCACTCCGTAGACCTCGCGGCGAAACCAAGAACGCCAGCACAAAGATCCCCACCGCGCTCAAGACGATCGCCGGTCCCGCTGCAACATCTGCATGGAATGACGCGTACAGACCGACCACGGTTGCCGCCACACCGAATCCGACGCTGCCCAGCATGATGCGAGGAATATTCCGCGTCATCAGGCTGGCCGCGGCGGCCGGCGCGACAAGCATCGCCAAAGCGAGGACGACACCGACCAGGCGGAAGGCGACTACTGCCGCCAGCGCCACCAGGAGCAGCAAGCCCGTCTGCACGAGCCCCACGGGAACGCCACTGGCCGCCGCCATCTCCGGGTCGTAGGCCACGAAGCGTAGCTCCGTGTAGAAGAACGCCGTGAGGAGAATCACGGCGGCGGCCAGGACTCCCATGACGATGACATCGTCGTTGACGACCCCGAGGATGTTCCCTACCAGGAACGAGTTCAGATCCAGCGCGAAGTTTCGCTGGCGACTGATGAGCAGGACCCCCAGCGCGAAGAAGCCTGCGAAGAGGATTCCGATCGCCGTGTCCTGCCGCACCTGGCCGCTGCGCGTCAGCGCCGCCACGCCAAGGGCCGTGACGACCGCCGCTGCTGCCGCACCCAGAGTGATCAAGACGGTGCCGCCGCCCGCGACGAGTACGATCGCCGCCCCCGCGAGCTGCGTATGCGCGACGGCGTCACCCAGAAAAGCCAGCCCTTTGAGCACGACGAAGGTACCCACCACGGATGCGGCGACCGAGACGATGACGCCAGCGAGCAGCGCCCGTCGCATGAATTCGAAGTCCCAGGGGTCGGTCAGAAAGTCCATCTCAGAGAGAGTCCTTGTCCGCGGCCGGTTCGCTGGAAAGGGTGTTGGTCGTCGTCTCGGTCTGCGCATCGGTGAGCGCAGCGGCGTTGGCACGAAGCAGCGCCAGGTATGTTGGCGCTGCTTCGGACAACTGGGAATGCAGGATACGGATGGTTGCGTCTGTTTCGTTGGCGACCTGTTCCACGACGCGCGCGCTGAACTGCGGTTCGGTGAAGATTACGCGCGCGCCGCGTTCACGCATCGCGGCGACAAGATTGGCAATGTCTTTGGCGCTGGGCTCTTCCTCGGGACCTTCAACGACGAAGCCCAGGATCTCGAGGTCGTAGCGGCGTGCGAAGTAACCGAAGGCATCGTGGAACGTCACAAGCGTTCGTTGTGGATCCGTGAGCGCTCGAAGGCGCCCGGCGATCTCCTCGTCAGCGGCTGAGATGAGATCGCGAAAAGTGGTGGCGCGGTCGCCGAAGTCCGAGGCAAGCGCGGGCGCCTGCGAGCCCAATGCTTGTGCGATCAGGGCCACGGCCGCGATCGCGTGTCCAGCGTCCAACCAATAGTGAGGGTCGACACGTTCAGTGTCGCTCGCCTCCTGGTCGAGAGCCGAGTTGAGGTCCAGCCCGGCAGCGAGATCGAGCACGGGCGCCTCTGTATTCTCCGCGATCACGGCCCGGAAACCGGCTTCGAGCCCGGCACCGCTGAGCACGATGAGGTCTGCCGCCGCGAGCTGGATGACGTCGCGCGGAGTCAGTTGCACCGTGTGAGCATCGGCGCCCAAAGGGACCAAGGCACTGACTTCCACAGCATCACCGCCCACCTGCGCCACCCAGTCCGCGATCACGGTCGTGGAGACGACTACCCGCAGCGCCGGGGGACTCCCGTTCTCGGAGTCCGGCCTGGAGCCGGAGTTCCCGCCACTACAGGCGCTGGCCGCCACCCCCGCCAGTAGTGTGAACAGGACGACCATGGTCGCGGACGACCAACGGCACCAGCGAACATGGTTGAGCCCCATCGTCTTCCCCCGCCGATCTTGCTACGCTGGAGCCGAGTACCAGGAATGATACTGATTCTCATTTTCGCGTCAAGCGGACCGATCCACAAGCGGGTGTAGGAGTGTTCATGGCGAAAGCGTCGAATCGGTCGCGGTCGAATGAGAGAGCGAGTTCGGTCCCGGAGGACCTCCACCCCACGGTTGCTGCCAGCCTGCGTGGCGCAAGGCAGCGATATTCGACGGGGCGGCGTGCCATTGTGGAGGTGCTCGCGGGATCAGGACGACCGGTCACGGCGCCAGAACTCGTCACGATGAACCCAGCGCTCTCGGTGAGTTCGGTCTACCGAAACCTTGCCGTGCTGGAGCAGGTCGGGGTCGTACGCCGCTTAGTGACGCACGAGGAGAACGCGCGCTATGAGCTGGCGGAAGAATTCTCGCAGCACCACGACCACATGATCTGTGAAGGTTGCGGCATCGTCACGGACTACCTGCCCCCACCCAGGCTGGAGCTGGCGATGGGCCGGGCCTTGGCGAGCATTCCGCGGTCTGACGGATTTACGCCCCGTGCACACCACTTGCAGATTCTTGGCCTCTGTGGCCGGTGCGCGCGTGCGGGGGGTCGTTGAACTCTTTGAGCTCAGGTCCGGATTGCGTCGCCCCCGGCATGCTGCTTGTCACCCGCCATCGATCGGCTAGTCTCCTGGCCGAGTAGTCAGTCACGAAGTGAAGCACAGTTCAGAGGGAGAACCGCATGGGACGTCTCGACAATCGAGTGGCGCTGATCACCGGGGGTGCGCGTGGGCAAGGAGCTGCGGAAGGTCAGCTCTTCGCGGAAGAAGGAGCAACAGTCGTTCTGACAGACGTGCTGGATGCCGATGGAGCGGAGACCGCGGCGGCGATCGGGGGGTCGTATCTCCATCACGATGTGACGAACGAAGAGGCGTGGCGCAGCGTGGTGGCGGAGGTACGGGAGCAACACGGTCGGCTCGACATTCTGATCAACAACGCCGGCATCTTCATGTCCAGCCCTCTCATGGAGATGGATCTGGACGATTACCGTCGGATCATCGATGTCAATCAGGTGGGGGTTTTCTTGGGCATGAAGCATGTGGGCCCGGCCATGGTCGAGACATCTGAGGCGGGTGGGTCTCCTGCCATTGTGAACATCTCGTCCATCGCAGGACTACGCGGCGGACGCGGGTCCGTGGCCTACGGCGCGAGCAAGTGGGCGGTGCGCGGGATGACAAAGGTCGCGGCGCAGGAGCTGGGTCCGCACGGGATCCGCGTCAACTCCATCCACCCCGGTCTCATTGATACCGCGATGCTCCAGCAAGTGCCTGGCATTGACTCAGGCAACGCGGAGACGTATCTCCGTCGGATCCCGCTGGGCCGGATCGCGGAGGCCAATGAGGTCGCCAAGCTCGCCCTGTTCCTGGCCTCGGATGAGAGCTCCTATTGCAGCGGCGCCGAATTTATCGTCGACGGTGGGATGACCAGCTGAGCGTCGCTGCAGGAGGATTCGCCGCGCGAGGATTCGCCGCGCTAGGTAGGCCGGTAGTCCGCGAACCCGTCCAGGGCCTCTTGCATCTGGGAGTCGCTCAGCAGGGGCGGCTCCGTGATCACAAGTGCTTGCCAGTACTGCTGCGCCAACGATTCGACCTCCACCGCGAGCTGCAAGGCGGCGGCGAGGTCTTTCCCCAGCGCAAGAATGCCGTGATGCGCCAGCAGACAGGCGCGGCGGCCGTCAAGAGCGGCGAGCGCGAAGTCCGAGAGGGCCTGCGTGCCGAACGTCGCGTAGTCCGCGCAGCGGATCGATGTGCCGCCGGCAGCGGCCACCATGTAGTGAAAAGGAGGGATTTCACGCTCCAGGCAGGCGAGCGTTGTGGAGAAGGGGGGGTGCGCATGGACGACGGCCCCGGCATCAGGCCGCGCGGCGTAGATGTCGAGGTGGATTCGCCATTCACTGGAGGGTCGTCGCGAGCCGAGTGACTCACCGGAGCCTGTCACCGGCACGATGTCTTCGGGCTCGGTGTCGCCGTAGGGCAGTGCCGAAGGCGTGATCAAGAACCCGTCCGCGACGCGCAGGCTGACGTTGCCGCTCGTTCCTGGCGATAGCCCCAGACGGCTCATTTCGCACGCCGATCGGACGACCGTTTCGCGGTCCGATCGACTCGCGCTAGGCATCGGATGCTGCTCGCGATGGGCCCGCGTTCGCGAAGTGCTCCGGGAAGAGTTGGCGCAGTCCCGCTGGCGATGCGTCGCAGACCCCACGCTCTGTGATCAGTCCTGACACCAGATGCGCAGGGGTCACATCGAAGGCGAAGTTCGCCGCCTTGCTGTCCGCGGGAGAGAGCCGGACGCGGGCAGTTTCACCACCGGCGGTGACGCCGTCCACGAACAGCACCTCGTCGCCAGACCGTTCCTCGATGGGGATCGACATTGCGTCCTCGAGAGCCCAATCGATCGAGGGCGACGGTGCGGCAACGTAAAAGGGGATCTCATGTGCCTTGGCGGCGAGCGCCTTGAGATAGGTGCCTATCTTGTTGCAGACATCGCCGGTCGGAAGAGTGCGGTCCGTGCCCACGATGCAGAGATCGACCATACCGCGTTGGAGTAAGTGGCCGGCCGCGTTGTCGGCGATCAAGGTGTAGGGGACGTCAGCGTCGCGAAGTTCCCAGGCGGTGAGTGCCGCTCCCTGATTCCGGGGTCGCGTCTCGGAGACCCAGACATGCACGGGGAGTCCTGCTTCGCGGGCCAAGTACACGGGCGCCAGGGCGGTGCCCCAGGCCACGGTCGCGAGGCGTCCGGCGTTGCAGTGTGTGAGCACCTCGATCGGCCGCGATCCCGCGGCCCGGGCCCGCAAGAGGGACAGCCCGTGACGCCCGATCGCCTCGTTCATTGCGATGTCTTGTTCGCAGATCGACTCGGCCTGCGCGAAGGCCGCTTCGCGTCGTTCGTCGACCGGCAACGCCGCCAACGCATCCGCCATCGCTTGTACTGCGTGGTGGAGGTTGATGGCTGTGGGGCGCGTGGCCCGCAAGACATCGATCGCGGCCCGGATCGAGGCATCCGATCCATCCTCCGCGACGGCGAAGCAGAGCCCGTACGCTGCCGTCGCGCCGATCAGCGGGGCGCCGCGGACCATCATCGTGCGGATGGCGTGGGCCACATCGTGAGTGGTCCGGAGTTCGGCGACGCGTATCTCGTGTGGCAGCCGGGTCTGGTCGATCACGCTGATGGAGACGCCGTCCGCGTTGAGCCAGAGCGAGCGTGCGCCGGCAGGTCGATCAGAGTCTGCGTCTGGCAATGGGCCCTCGTTCTTAGCGCGTGTACTGCGGAGCCGATGTCAGCGAGGACATCAATATCATCCGTCTCAGCGCATGGTACCGCCCCGCCTCGAACAGACCCGAGGTTCTGCCCATCGCCGCGCGCGGGTATCCTGCAGACGTGAGCAACGTATCCGCTGATTCGGACACCTACATCCATGGGCATGACGCGTCCGTTTTGGCGCAGCACCTGCGACGCACGGCGGAAGAGGCGGCAGCGTTTCTGCTGCCGCGGATCCCGGTCGGCGCGCGCCTGCTAGACGTGGGCTGCGGGCCCGGCAGCATCACCGCAGGACTCGCCCAACACACGAATGGCGGTTCAGTTCTGGCTATCGATGTGGTCGGCGACGTCCTGCGGGGCGCTCGCGATCTCCTGGCCGAGCGAGACATTCACAATGCCGATTTGAGCAGCGCCAGCGTGTATCGCCTCCCGATCGCTGATGCCGCGTTCGATGTTGCCTACGCGCATCAGGTGCTCCAGCACCTTTCCCGGCCCGTCGAGGCGCTGCGCGAAATGCGTCGCGTCCTCAAGCCTGGAGGTTTGATTGCGGTCCGTGACGCAGACTACGGGACGATGGTCCACTGGCCCAAGGATCGCCGTCTTGATCGGTTTCAGCAGATCTACCATGCCGTCGCCCAGCGCAACGAAGTGGACGCGGATGCGGGGCGGCGGATCCCGTCGTGGCTCAAGGAAGCGGGCTTCGACCAGATTGAGATCTCAACCTCGGTTTGGACCTTCGACGATTCAGAGTCAACCGGCAACTGGGGGAACTCTTGGGCCGTGCGTACCCTGAAATCCGCCCTGGCCGAGCAAGCCATCGAATACGGACTCGCGACTCAAGCGGAACTTGAGGAAATTTCCAACGCCTGGCGTGAGTGGGCGCGCCACCCAGATGCGTTCTTCATGTTTATCCATGTCGAAGGGCTTGGGATCAGGACTTAGCTTTCGTAAGCGAGGTCGTCTGGACATCGGTAAGGATTCGTAGTGTGACCCGGTCAGGCGCTCTCCCAACCCCACGCGAACGATCGATTCTCGTGGCCTTGCGCGCTGGGCCGCTGAGTGTGCAGGCACTTGCCGCCGAATTGAAGCGACCGCAAGCCGGAATATCGGCGACGATGCCGCGCCTGATGAGCGCGCATCTCGTCCGGATGCGTTTCGATATCACCGCGGACCCGCCAGCGAAGGTCTTTCGTCTCAGTCTCCAAGGACGTCGGTTGTTGACGGCTCGGTCGGTCGGCTCACACCTCGGACGGCGAGGAATCAGTCTCTGATCGACTCTTGCGCTTGTCGGGAGTGCTTCCGTCCACGGCGGGATGGGATGGCTCCGCCTCGATACCGGCGATTTCCCAGATGTTCTGGCGCAGTTGGTCACGCAGATCATCTGGCCCTGCCGCGCCGATCTCGGCGTCAGCCCCTTCAATTCTCGCTTCCGTCGAGACATCGGAGACGAAGGCGGCGCTTCCGTGATCAGAAAGGTCGATCGGGGGAAGTTCATTCGGCACGGGGGGTGGAAGCTCTCCCGCAGCAGGTTCGCTACCGAGAGTGGAAACCGAGCCTTGTTCCCTGGAGGTTTGCGTTGGCATGTCCGATCGGTTGATCTCGAACGTACGGTCGCCTGATCCAACGGTCGCGGAGACGATCGCCGAGGCGATGACAATGGCGGCGGTCGGCCCCGCAGACTCGTAGCTGGGATCGACACTGGATCCCGCAGGCCAATTCGGGCGAAGGATGTGGGAGGGCTCTCGGATCTGGTCATCCAGAGCCGAGTCGATTCGCTGCCAGACCGCATCCATGTCGGGCGGATCGATGGTGCCCCAATGGCGGAGCAGGGCGGCCGCCACGGGGATCAGCGCGTCGTGGTCGCTGTACTCCGGTTGATCGGTGTCGTTGAGGAGATGGCGGGCGACTTCTTCGATCTGATCGAGGTATGCGCTCAGTGGTATCGCGCTGGGCAGTGGAGGCAACAGGTCGCCCATCTCCGCCAGCGTCGCTGGAACGGAAGCTCGCTCCTGCAGCGAGAGATCACCCGTGGTGAGCCGATTGGATCCCGTGTCTCCTTGATCCGTCTCCACGACGGCGATGCGGATCATGTCGTCTCCGAGATCGAGCACGTCGAGGGCCATGATTCGCATGCCCGCCCCACCGGGGTGGACGACGTGTGCCATCTTGGCTTGGAGGAGTTCGGCTACATCGCAACCGGGCAGGAGCTGCTCGATCGAGACCCCGGTAGGCTCGGGCCAGGCTGGCTGTGTCGTCTCGATCGCGGCGTCGTTGGCGAAGATGCAGAGCCCGGTCCGATCGATAATCCAGATCGGTCGTTCGTCGGCGGCAAACAAGCGATGCAGTCGCAGCTCGGATTCCTGTAGGGCTTGAAGCAGCTGGACCTCGTTCGTGACGTCGGCGATCTGGGCGGTGGCGGTGGGTGGATCCTCATCTCCAATGGAGATCGATGACTGGTACCGCCAGGAGCGCGTCTCTCCGTAGGCGCCCCGCACCTCGAGCAGTCCGCGGGCGGTTGGGCGGCGCTCAAGCTGTTCGAGATAGGCGAAATAGCGAGATGCGTAGGCCGGCGTGACGAACGACGCCAGGTCCTGTCCAATCAGTTCGGAGAGGTTCGCGCCAAGCGCCTCCTCCGCTGCGGCGTTTGCGAAACTGATGATTCCGTCCAGGTCGTGCGAGATCACCAACTGCGGACTGTTTTGGAGGAACTTGTTGCGCCAGTGCGAGAGGCGCTCGATCTCCTCATCACGCTCCGCCAGCAGAATGTCGTGAGCCGAAAGGACAGGGCGGGTGAGAATCAGAAGGCGGTCTTCATCAAAGCGGCGAGCGCTGATGCGGTGGTACATCTCGGTTCGGCCCGGATCTGAATCTCCACGGCGAATCCGGACCACGGTCGCGTACTCGTTGCCGTGATCCAGGTGGTCTACCAGCGTGCGACGCATCTCGTCGTTGGCCGCCGGATCAGCCAGACCGCAGTCGAAAGGGCTCCCCGCGAGTACGCCGAATCCCGCTTCAGCCACACCGACCAGGTCCAGGTACGCCGGATTGGCGTAGACGTACGTGCCATCGAGGTTGAGCAAGCAGACCGCGAACGGAATGCTCTCCAAGTCGCGGAGATCACGGGGGAGTCCGATCAGATCGAATTCGGGTTTCATCGGTGGGAACCTACCCCTCCCGTTCGTTCGACCCGCGCGCGGCCTCTCTGGCCGTCTTCGCGTCCGTCGCTGGGATTGTGGTCGATCGTCGAGGGAACTGGATCAAATGTAGTCAAATAGTGAAGTAAAACGAAGCCGGGCCAGTGGGTGATGGTCCGGATCTCCCTCGGCTCAGAAGTCGTCCGTCTGGCCCGAGCCCAATTTGACTTCCGTCCACCAAGAGGCGAGCGCCGCGCGGTTGGTACTTCCCGTGAACCGCAGCAGAGCATGGACGTGTTTCTTGACCGTGTCAGGAGAAATGCCGAGCTCTTCCGCCGTGCGGCGGTTCGTGTATCCAGCGGCCACGTATTTCAGCACGCCGACCTGCCGTGGGGTGAGGCGGGACCCATCACGGATCGCCACGCCACCATCGGCCAGCGGGATTGCCTGCAGGCGATTCTCGCGGGGTGCGTCACCAAGACGCCGATTCGTATCGTCGCCCTGGGAGGTGGCGGCGGGTGTGGCCGGCCGCGTTGCACGGCGTGGATCACCGTCGGCCCACTGATCTGGGTCCCGGCTCGCGTACTGTTCGCTCATGGTGTCGTTGCGTGGGTGGTGCGGCTGTTGGCCGCTGGGGTCAGTCGCATAGGGTCGTTCATAGCGGTCCGGGAGACTCGCACGAAATCTGATGGGCGTGCGTTCAGCGCCAACGGCGTGGGTTAGATCCCAATCGCCCGATACAGTCACGGGCGCAGAGTACGCGGCAAGCTGAGGGAGTGTGCCCCGCGCGTGACTCGCGAAGGACAGCGGCTCCCGCATGTCGCGCCCTACTTGGCGAATCCATGCGAGCAACTCCGAGACGGGGTCAGTCTTATAGACGATTCCGTCACAGCTGCCACTCGCGTCGGCCGTCAATCGACGGTCGCCCGTGAAGTACAGGATTCGCGTCTCCGGGAGTTGTGCCTTGATCGCGGCTGCGGCCTCCGGACCCGACATGCGTGGCATGTCGATGTCGAGCATGACCAGGTCCGGACGCAGCGCCCGAGCCATGGTCAAGGCCATATCTCCGTCCTCGGCTTCGCCGACGAGGTCGATGTCTTCGACCCGGTCGAGGAGTGTCCGCAGGGCGGTGCGAACAGCGTGGTGATCATCTGCGTAGAGCAGGCGAATCGGTCGTTCGGTGCTGCTTCTCGGGGCGGCCATGTTGCCTCTATCTCTTGTCCCGGTCCGCCGGGTTCTCTTTCACCTGAGCTGATTGTGCCAGAGGGGCGAGCCTTAGCCCGTAGTTTTGGAGTCCCGCTTAGTGAGTGGTGATGCGGCTGATCGGTTGCGGTGATCTCCCTCAAGTGGGTGGTGACGGGGGCGCAGATGTCGCGGTCCCAATGGGGCCCGTGAAGCTGGTCGAACGGGGTGCGCACTCGAGGGACGCTTGCGCCTGGGTGACGCTCCGTGTGGGATCAGCGGTTCTTGCCGACGATCGGGTATGGGGGATCGAGCGGAGCTCGAACGGCGCGGTGGGTCCTCCCATGCCCGCCGAGTCTCCTCGGAGGGGTAAGGTCTCGATTGTGTGATTCGAAGACTGGTATTCCGGAGGTGCGCTCGAGTGGAAGTAGACCGAGTGAGGAGTCGAATCCCCCTCCGATCGCGCAGACGTGGGGAGATACTCTCCGTCTCCCTTGTGCTCGCGCTGATCTGGGCGGCGTCTCTGCTGCTCTCCCCTCGCGTTTCGGCCGTCAGCCTTGATGGCGAGGAGACCCGTGCTCTGAACCAGATCAACCGGGAACGCAGAGAGCGAGGATTGCCCAGCGTGGCGGTCTCCCTCAGCTTGCAGGCAGCGGCTGAGTGGCACTCCGCCGATCAAGCCGTGCGAGGACTAATCGAGCACACGGACTCCCTTGGCCGAACGATCCGGCCCCGCTTCAGTAGCTTTGGCTATCCCAGCTTTTCCATGATCCGCGAAAACGTCGCCTTCGGGCCAGGTGGCGGCGAAGCCGTTGTGGCGCTCTGGATGAGTTCGCCGGGGCATCGCGCCAATATCCTGGCAGTGGACCCGGTGGCGGTGGGGATCGCCCGAGCCCGTACTGGGCCCGATGCTCCTTGGTACTGGACACTCGATTTCGGATCCATCCTCGATGACGACGATCGGTTGGATCTCGTCACGTCGCCCGCTGAGATTCCCCGCTGGGCCCTCTTGGGATGGGTACACGTTGCCGCGCCCGTGCTGACGGCGCTCCAACCCTACGAGGATGCGTATAGCGCCGTCTTTGGCTGGGACGCAGCGGCGCGCGACTTCCGCTCCTTCGCCTCCGATCTCCCGGCAGCTTTGAATGGCTTGGGGGCGCTGGAACATGGTGGGGCGTACTGGGTCCGGCTGAGGGGAGGGGAGTTGGGGGGGCCGTGGCCTCCGAGCCCAGGTCGAGTCGGCACCAGTGTCGAATTGGAGGAAGGATTCAATCTGGTGGCATGGCTGGGCCCAGATGGAGTCAGCCTACGAGAGGCGGTCCAGAGCCTGGGGGAGGCCCTTTTGGGTGCTTGGGCTTGGGAGTTCGGCCGACAGCAGTTTCTGTCCTACCAACCGGGTCTCCCAGACGGGCTCTATGACGACGCCGTGATCTTCCGCGGGGACGGCATTTGGATCCGGGTCGGCAGTGCCATGCGCTGGGATCAGAGCGTGGGCTGAGTCTCCGCCAGAGAGAGGCGGGCGGAAGGCGCGCCTCTCTCTGGGATGGTGCCCAGAACCCGCACCCGGGCGGGGTGGGCTCTAGTCCTCCACTCCGAAGGTGTAGCCGCCGCCGGCCACCGTGACGACGTATTGAGGCGCGCGGGAGTCAACTTCGAGCTTCCGGCGCAGCCGCCAGATTGCGGTGCGCAGCAGGTGTAGGTCATCCGTGCACTCTGGGCCCCAGATGCTCGCCAAGAGCTCAACGGGTGTGAGCACCGAGCCCCGGTTGCGGGCGAGCTCGGCGAGGACATCGAACTCCGTCGGCGTCAGAGAGATGGATGATTCGTCCCGCACCACCCGACGGCGGATGAAGTCCACCTGAAGGTCGCGGTACTCCATGACGGTGCTGAGGTTCTCATCATTGTTCGCCCCGCCGGCGGGATGGAAGCGAAGAATGGCTTCCGATCCGTCGAAACTGGAGATTCGTACCCAGAGGGAGATGGGGCGGCCGTCTCGGTGGATCAGGCGAAGCGTGGCTAAGACCTGGTCGCCGCCTGGCGGGCGGATGAGCCGAGTCGCCATGGCCTGCCGGTCGTCTGGGTGGACAAGGTCCACCAGGGCGAGGGACATGATCTCGTCCCGCCCCAGGCCGACAAGGCTGCCCAGTGCTTCATTGGCGTATGAGATCTGCAAATCCATCGAGACAACCATCAACGGCTCCGCCGCGAGCGTCAGCCATTGCCGGTGTCGGTCGCTGGTGGCGCGCAGCGCGCGTTCCTGCGCGACCCAGGAGGTAACGTCGTGCACGACGGCTTGAATTGTGTGATCCCCAAGATCGATGAGATGGACTTCCAAATCCCGCATCATGCCGAGCTCATCTTGTGACCGGGCGCTGACTCTCGCTTGGCCCGCCTCTCCCAAAGCGTTGAGCGCAGCGCTCAGCGCGGCGACATCCTCAGGATGGAAGTAATCCGTGAACCGACTGCCCGGCATCTCTTCCGGCGTCCGATGCAGTAGCCCTGCCGCGGCCACGTTCCCGTAGAGGCACTTGAAACGCGTGTCGATGATGAAGATTGGATCCGGGGAGGCATCGAGCATGCGCTGAAGGCGTCGCGCGACCCCTGCCAGATCCGAAGCGCGCTCCGGATCTGAATCTGGCAGAGCCGGATTGGCCGCTGCAACGCCAAGGTCTTCGGTGGGAACCGCCCGCAAGGTCCGGGGTGCCAGACTCGTTTGGGCTAGGTCAACAGTCACCATCGCGCACATCCCCTATCCGGCATATCGCCGCGTGCAGGACGTTCCAGTGGGAGAGCGAATCTGGAAGCGCTGACCAGGGGTCTCCAGAGTGGCGATTCCCACGGGAGCGTCAGCTCCCTCGGGTCGCTCTCCATCTCAAGAGGTGTGGTCGCTTGATCCGTCACGGATCGACGCGGAAGGAGGCTTCATTCCTGTTGAGAGCGACGCTTAGCCGCCGAGGAGTTTGGCTCGATGCCGTGTCGGTCATGTGAGGATCCATCCAAATGCTCTAAGGAACCCCCCTACTTCAGGTCGGAATCGATGGTACCTGTCGGCCGGGTGGGGCCGTCAACGCATCTCCTGGGCATGTGACTCAGCTGTGAGGTGGTTGTGATCAGACCGGTAGATTTGGTTGGTCTGTACGGGTGATCTCGATCGCGTCGGAACCCGGAAGGGTGGGGACTTGGCACCCATGGCGTTGGGTTCCCTCGCCCCTGTGGGGTCGGGGACCGCCGTCCCCTGACTCTCGCGCATCGGCGAGCATCGTCGGATCGTGCAGAGGCTTCAGCCCAGATGGAAACGATCGGGGGGGGAAGGGCCGTGATCGGCGAGGGCGTCGGGTCCCGCTAGAACTCGACTCCGGGTTGGGCGCGGATGCCCTGGTCATTGAACGGGTGTTTGATTTCGCGCATCTCCGTCACGAGGTCCGCAAAATCGACGAGTGGCTGTGGGGCATCACGTCCAGTGATCACGATGTGGGTCATCGGCGGTTTGTGATCTCGCAGCCAACCGATGACCTCCGTCGGATCGACCCAGCCGTAGATCAGCGGATAGGTGAACTCATCGAGGACGACCACGTCGTAGTCGCCCGATTCGATGCGCTCCTTAGCGAGCTGCCACCCCTTGACGGCTAGGCGCGCGGTTTCGTCCAGATCCTTGCTGTTCCACGTCCATCCGTCCCCGGTTCCCTCGATCTCGATGCCCAATTGGCGTGCCGCGCGTAGTTCGCCGAAGTTGGCGGCGTCCGGTTTGATGAATTGGACGATGGAAACCCGCATGCCGCGGCCCGCGGCGCGGAACGCCAGTCCGAACGCGGCGGTTGTCTTCCCTTTTCCATTTCCGGTGTTGACGATCACCAGCCCCTTGCGGCGCTTTCTCTCTCGCACGGACTCGCGATAGGCCCGCTTTTCCTCATCCGAAGCGAGGTGGAGCGGCTGACTCGACTCGGCGGACGACTGATCGGTAGTCATGGTTCGAGTGTACGCGGGTGCCGCACCGGTTTGGTCTGGAATCGCGCTCCGCGCCGCAAGGCGCGCTGAATCGAGCAGCGACTAGTCCGACTCGACCGTGACGGTCCCGCTGCTTCCGTCGACGGTGATCATCGCGCCCTCCGGAATCCGCAAGGTCGCGTCGCGAGTGCCCACCACGGCGGGAAGACCGTATTCGCGTGCCACGATCGCGGGATGGGAGAGCGCGCCCCCGGCGTCCGTGACGACTGCCCCCACGACTCCGAAAACGGGAGTCCAGGCCGGCGCCGTCACGACACAGATCAAAACGTCATCTGGGGTCAGCGTCCCCGCCTCATCAATCGTTCGGGCGATGCGGGCGCGCCCGCGAAACTGACCGGGCGAGGCAGCCACACCACTGAGTTGGATGACCTCCTGTTCTGCTTCCCCAGAGTCGGAAGCATCGTCAGGGAGCTTTCCTAACGTGACCGGTGGCGGCGTGTTTCGAATCGCGGTTTGCAGCGCACGGCGCGTATCCAGCACAGCAGCATCAGGCATGGCTCCAGCTTCAAGCGCCTCCAGCAGCTCTGATTGCTGCAGAAAGAAGACATCCTCCGGCCGGGACAGATGGCCGCCGTTCACGAGGTGCTCCCCGATGTGAAGCCAACGGTATCGTGACGCCGCCGTGAGACATTGGTCGCAGAGGAAGTTGTGGTTCTCGCGCACCACGAGGAGTTCCTGTGCATCGCGCAGGGCGTTCAGGACCTCCGCCGCTTCCGCGGAGTCCGCCGCGGCCGTTTCGAGTCCCTTCTCGAGTTCTTGGCGGCGCTGGCGCCGCATCGCTTCCGCGGCCAGCGGCGAGTCCGAGTCCGGCTGATCAGCCTCGCGCCGGATCAGCGCGAGGGGCGTGGCCGGGTTCTCGCGCCAGGAGGGTAAGTCCTGCACGAACATGTCCATCGTCGACCCCCACTCCTCCAGGAAGGTCCGGAAACCTTCGCCGAACGATCCCGCGGCGAAGATCGCATCGATCTTGGTGCGACCATCGTCAATCAGTGCACGAAGCTTGGGGTCATTCGCAATCAGACGGCTCAGCTGCCACATCGCCGTGGCCCGATCGAACGTCTTGTTCTCGAAACCCGCGAGAAGAGCTAGGGCGTCTTCGCGGCGGGGCTCACCGAACGCCGCCACGTACTTCTCGACGAACTCGTCCGCAAGCTGGCCGGACGGACCCACCGTCTGCCTATGCACACCCGCGAAAACCTCTCCGAACTTCTCGCTCTGGGCATCGAGCATGGATTCCCATTGACCCGGTTTCACCGTGGAGGTATCGAACTCGCGCAGCTCCACTTCCAGTTCTTTGACGCGCGGCAGCCACTTCATTTCCCATCGCCGGAGGGCGCTCATACCGTCGTCCGGAACAGGCGGCGGCATGGGGCCGCTGGACATGGCATCGGCGCGGACGTAGCGGTAGCCGTGGACGTCGATCAGGCGTGGCGGGCCATCCGCTGGAGCAGCGAACATGCTGTTAAACATCTCGCGTGTGAGCGGTGGTTGCGACCCCGGGGTATGCTCGTTCTCCCAGGCCCAGGTGTACTGCTCAAGTTCCGGATCGGGCAATTCGTACTTCACGGTTGACGGCATCCGTCGCCCCTTTCTCTAGTGCTCTGGTCTGATCGTGGCCGACGCTAGCGTCGGCTGTCTAAGAGGTCCGCCACCGTCCTGGCGACGCCAAGCAGGTGTTCGTCTTGTCCATAGCGCCCAGCAAGCTGGAGCCCCAAGGGTAAACCGGACACGGAGGTCGCACCCGGAAGGGTGATGGCGGGCACACCGGCGTGCGTCCAGGGCAGGTTCATCGCAGGGTTGCCCGTGGAACCCAAGCCTGAGGGCGCTGGCCCCGGCGCGGCGGGACAGACCCAGGCATCGATTCCGTGCTGGTCCAGGAGCGCGTCCAGTTCTTGGCGCAGGGTCGCCCTCCCCGTCCGCCCCTCTTCGGCGTCCGCGGCGCTGATCCGCGCGCCGGCGTCGTAGAGCATGGCGCTGCGCGCGCGGAAGAGGGAACCGTACTGCTGAAAGCGCTCCCCATGCACTGCCGTGAACTCGGCAGTCGTCAAAGCTCGATGCCGCGACGCGACGTCCTCGATATCGTTCAGCGCGGGAATCCGTTGGATTTCCAGTCCCAGATCGGCGAGGCGTGCGAGCCACTGTTCGAAGATGATCAGGGCGTCAGAGTCCGCCTGGTTCAGGTAAGCGCCCTCGGGCACGGCGAGAACCGGGGCCGCGATCGGCGAGAGTCCGATCCAATCGTCGCAGGCGATCGAAGCAGCTGACTCCATGTCGCCGACATTGCAGGTGAACAGACCCACGTGGTCCACAGATGGTGAGTAGTACAAGACGCCATCCGTAGGGACGCGGCCATACGTGGCTTTGAATCCGACGACTCCGCAGAACGCCGCCGGTCGAATCACCGACCCGACCGTCTGCGACCCGAGCGCGATCGTCGCCTCGCCGGCGGCGACGGCCGCGGCGCTGCCGGAGCTCGACCCCCCAGGGGTGTGCGCGGTGTCGTGCGGGTTCGCGGTGGCGCCGGGCGCGAAGTACGCGAACTCGGTCGTGATGGTCTTGCCGAGAACGAGGGCGCCCGCGTCGCGCAGCCGCGTCACGACCGCTGCCTCGCTGCCCGCGAACGACTCCGCGGGCAGGGCGGATCCTGCCCGCGTCGGCATTCCCTCGACGTTGATGATGTCCTTGACTCCCACCAAGGCTCCGTACAGGATCGGGCGCGAGTTGGGTTCGGGGTAGCGAGCTTCGAGCGCCGCCGCCTCCTTGAGCAGGCGAGCGCGCCGATCGGGTTCTGGCACGAATGCTCGGACTTGGGGCTCAACGGTGTTGAGGCGATCGCACTGGTCATTCACCCAACTCGACAGATCGCGCTCCCCAGCCCGAAGCTGAGCAACCGTATCCGCCAGAGAGACGGGGCCGACGAGGCCATCGGACCTTGTCATCGCACCTCGCCGTTACTCGACATAATGTAAGTCCTATCTCCAGGGAGGCCGGTTGCTCCAGAGAGGACGGAGACCTTAGGGCGGGAGCTAGCCCTCATCGCTAGGAGTTCGCCTTGATGAAGGCTTGGACCCGCTCCCAGGCGTCCGCCGACTCCTTGGCGAATTCCTCGTAGGCACGGTCGAAGAAGGAGTGCGGCGCGCCCTCGTACGAGACCAACTCGTGTTGCACGCCTGCCGCTGTCAACGCCTGGTCGTAACCGTCGACCTCTTCCTGGGGGATACCGGGGTCCGCGCCGCCCATCAGGCCCAGGATGGGGCATTCAATCTCGTTGACGCGCTCCACCATCGGTGTGGCGCCACTCGGGAACTCGCGATTGGGGTGGCCGTAGAAGCCGATCGCGCCCGAGAGCCCCAGTCCGTTCGCGGCTTGATGCCAGGAATTGCTGCCGCCGAAGCAGAATCCGATCGTGAAGACCTTGCGGTTGGGATCCGACTGACGCAGGCAGGCGACCCCCGCCGCCGCGTCCGCCTTGATTCCCTCGAACGTGTTTTGGGCGACGTGCTCGCGGAATGGGAACTCCGCGTCCCGCTTCGCGACGCCAGCCGTGCGGCCGAAGTAGTCGATCGCGACGCTGTCGTAGCCGATCTCGGCGAACCGCATCGATAGTTCCTCGTAGAAGCGGAACAGGCCCCTCACGTCGGGCAGCACCAGCACCGCGGGACCCACAGGGTTCTCGGCGCGGGCGATGAACGCCGCCAGCTTGGTGCCGTCACCTGCCTCCAGAGTCAGGTCTTCGGTGTCGATCGCCGCGCCCGCGATGGGCGGAACGGCGGGATCGGCGTCATAGCGGAAGCACATACATCGTCCTCAATCTCTGCCTGGGGCCGGTTTGCTCAAGGGCCGGTTCGGTCTCAAGGGATAGATCGCCGCGCCCCTGCCCCAACACGGCGGCGTGACACGAAGGATGCTAGAGCACCAGGCATCGATGGCGGCAAGGATCCTTCGCCGTCGATGAAAATCTCCGTCTGAAGTACCCCCAATCCTCTGCTGTGCCCTAGACTCCCTCAGTTGAAACGGCCTCAAAACACCCTGGCGGAACCAAGCGTTCGCTGGGAAGGAAGGAAACCCCGTGAAGGCTGCGATTTTCCACGGTCCGCAACAGGATCTGACGATTGAGGATGTTGAGGTTGATGAGCCGCGCGGCCGCGAGGTCCTCGTCAAGACCGCATACTCCGGCGTTTGCCACAGCGACCTCCATTTCGTGGATGGCCTCTACGCTTTCCCGGCCCCGGCCATCCTCGGCCACGAAGCGGCTGGCGTGGTGGAAGCCGTCGGCCCCGACGTCACCGACTTTGCGCCCGGCGACCACGTCATCGCCTGTCTATCGGTGTTCTGCGGCAACTGCGACTTCTGCCTCACGGGTCAGACGCACCTTTGCCAGAGCCCGGCAACACGCCGACGCCGGGACGAGCCCCCGAAGTACACCTGGCAGGGGAACGAAGTGGCGCAATTCGCCAACCTCTCCTCCTACGCCGAAAAGATGCTGGTCTACGAGAACGGCTTGGTCACCATCGGCGACGACATGCCCCTTGATGTCGCTGCCTTGATTGGCTGTGGTGTCACAACCGGTGTGGGCGCGGCGCTCAACACGGCGAAGGTTGAGCCAGGCTCGACCGTTGCCGTCTTTGGCTGCGGCGGCGTTGGCCTCTCCGCCATCCAAGGCGCACGGATCGCGGGCGCACGCATGATTATCGCCGTCGACACCGTTGAGGCGAAGTTGGGCACGGCCCGGGAGCTTGGCGCCACGCACTCCGTCGACGCCTCCTCCGGTGACCCTGTCCAGGCGATCAAAGATCTCACGGGCGGTGGCGCCGACTACACGTTCGAAGCGATCGGCCTCAAGATCGCTGCCGAGCAATGCTTCGAGGCGATCCGCCGCGGCGGCACCGCGACGATCATTGGCATGATTCCGCAGGGCCAGAAGGTGGAGTTGGACGGTCCCTCCTTCCTGCAAGAGAAGAAGATTCAGGGCAGCAGCATGGGCTCCAACCGCTTCCGAGTGGACATGCCGAAGTACATCGACTTCTACAAGCAGGGCCGTCTCAAGCTCGACGAGATGATCACGCGGACCGGCACGCTCGAGGACGTCAACGAAGCCTTCCGTGCCATGAAGGCCGGCGAGGTTGCCCGCACGGTGCTGAAGTTCTAGCTCGCCTTTTCGCCGCCCAGTCGTGAGGCAGTAAGACGTGTGAAGAGAGGCCGGGCGAACGCCCGGCCTCTTGCATCTCAGTTTCGACGTGGTGGATTCAGAACCCCGGAGGTAGTCGACATGGATGTTTTCCTCGTCGACGGAACGTACGAACTCTTTCGCCACTACTTCGCGATGCCCAAACGCGAACACGGAGATCAGGAGATCGCGGCGACGCGCGGCGTCATCGGCTCCCTCCTGGGCATGATCGATGACGGAGCAGAGTATCTGGGGCTGGCGACGGATCATGTCGTCACCTCGTTCCGCAACGAGATGTGGGACGGGTACAAGGATGGCTCCGATATGCCCGCCGACATCCTCAGCCAGTTCCCGATTCTGGAAGACGCCGTGGTGGCGCTTGGCATCCGTCTCTGGCCCATGACCGATCTGGAGGCGGACGATGCTCTAGCTGCGGCGGCGCGCAGTGCCTCCGCTTACGAGGAAGTCGACCGCGTCCTGATCTGCTCGCCTGATAAAGATATGGCGCAGAGCGTCGTCGGGAGTCGGGTGGTCCAGTTCGACCGCCGACAAGGCGAAGTGCGCGACGCCGACGGCGTGGTCAAAAAGTTTGGCGTGCAGCCGGAGTCGATCCCGGATTACCTGGCGCTCGTCGGCGACAGTGCGGATGGCTTCCCGGGGCTGCCCGGCTGGGGAGCGAAGACGGCTGCCGCTGTGCTCGCCCGCTACATGCACCTGGAGTCGATTCCCGAAGACGCGGCCGACTGGGAGATCAAGGTTCGGGGTGCGGAGAAGCGCGCGGAGACCCTGGTGCAGCAACGGGACGAGGCGCTGCTGTTCCGGGACCTCGCCACGCTGCGTGATGACACGCCCGTCTTCGACTGGCTTGAAGACCTGGTTTGGCTCGGTCCGACCCCAGCCTTCGAACAGACCTGCGCGCTGCTGGATGCCCCGGCCTATTGGCCACGCGCCCAGCGGTTGGCGGCTGACCGAAGCTCGAGCTAGCTGTCCAGCCCCTTCGGTTCAGTCACCGTCTTCGCGGCGCAGACGACGAATTCCAGATCCTCGCCTGCATCGGCACGAATCTCGTGCTCAACCGCGGCCGGGAAAAAGAGGAACTCCCCCGCCTTGACCTTCTTGGTCTCCGGGCCACAGTCCACCTCGCCACTGCCCTTGAGGAAGTAGTAGACCTTCTCCACGTCGTCGTGGATGTGCTTCTCGTTGGCCGTTCCGGCGGGAAGCCGGTTGTAGAGCACGAAGTGGAGCGAACTCTCGAACGGCATGTTGTCTTCGTGCATGACCATGCGGACCATCAGGTCGCCCCGCGCGACCCGCTCGTCCACGCTCTTCGCGTCCCGAATCACCAGGCCCGTCTCCGACTCACTCATGCCGTGCTCTCCTCTATTGCTGACCGTGTGGTTGTCTATCTGACTTGCGGAGCGGAGGTTCCACGCAGCGGCCTCCCGGCAAGACGGCCCTGAGCATACCCGACACCCGATCGTTGATCAGGCTTGCCGCCCACCGCCACCGCCGCGACAATCCGCCAGCACGAAGGTCATGGATCGAGCGGCGTTGCGAGGAGACTGAGATGACAGAGTCTGGTTCCGATGTCGTGATCTGCGGTGGTGGCGTGATCGGCGCGGCGATCGCCTACTACCTGGCGGAGCGCGGTGTTCGGTCGACAATCGTCGAAGCGACAACCGTGGCCCACGGTGCCAGCGGCTACTCCGGTGGTTTGCTCTCCGCTCCCAATCCGGACCAGCTGCGGACGCCGATGGCTGGGATCTTGCAGCGTTCCTACGCCATGCACGGGCCTCTGGCCGAGACGTTGCCCGAGCAGTCCGGCGTCGACTATCGCTTCCACTGGTCGGCCAGCCCCACCATCGCGCTGACCGAGTCTGACGAGGAGGCGTACCGGCAGTCCGCCGCCGAGATGGATGGTGCTCGCTGGCTGAACGAGTCGGAGCTACGCGAACTGTGTCCCCTCATCGACCAACCGGTCCGGGGTGCGTATCTGGGCGCTCCCACCGGCCAGATCGACTCCTATCTCTACACCCAGGCCTTGGTCGCCGCGGCGCAGCGAGGCGGCGCGACGCTGCGTGTTGCCCGGGTGGAAGGGCTGGAACGTGCCGGAGACCGTGTCGCTGGGGTGCGCCTGGCGGGCGGTGAGGTGTTGGGCTGCGATGCCGCCGTCGTCGCGATGGGTCCCTGGTCGGTGGAGGCGGGAGACTGGCTTGGCTCTCCGGTCGCGGTGACGCCGTTAAAGGGCCAGATCTTGCGGCTGCACCCCAAAACGCCTGTTCCCTTCGTCGGCTTCAGCGACGCGGATGGCGACTACATGATGCCGAAGCGGTCGGGGCTGGTGTACACCGGAACCACCGAGGAAAGCGTCGGCTTCGACGCAACCCCTACGCCCGCGGCTCGTGACGCGATCCGACGTTTCGGGGCGAAGTACTCCAGCCAATTGGGCGAGATGGAGATCGTGCAGCAGACGGCCTGCCTCCGCCCTCTTTCTCAGGACGAGCTGCCGATCCTTGGTGCTGCCCCCTCGCTGGATGGTGCGTACCTGGCGACGGGACACGGGCGCAAGGGGATCATGCTCTCCCCCGCCACAGGGCTGGCGATGGCGGAGCTGATCACGCAAGGACGCAGCGAGTCGCTAGACCTCGGTCCGTTCGATCCGGGGCGCTTCGGCAGGTAGACGTCTCCGGGTCGGATCAGCCTTGGCGGCAGCGGTGATCGTCGGCGCGCTGAACGGGCCCGGCTCGATACCGGGCCCGTTCATTTGTGTTCTGGGTGCTTGAGAGACGCTAGGCGTCAATTCTGGCGGTTGCCGACCCCTGAACCACGTCTTTTCCGGCCTGATTCTTCGTGGCGATGGCGAGGTCCACGTAGTGCTCGCCGCCCTCCTCGCGCACGGCTTCCACGGTGGCGGTCGCGGTAAGGCTGTCGCCCGGCCACACCTGACTGACGAAGCGGACGCCGTATTTGGTCAATCGACCGTCGCCCACGTAGTTGGTGAGCATCTTGCTGGTCATGCCCATGCTCAGCATGCCATGAGCGAAGATCGTCGGATAGCCGCCCACCTTCGTCGTGAAGATCTCATCGGTATGGAGCGGGTTGTAGTCGCCCGAGGCTCCGGCGTACTGGACGATCTGCGTCCGGCTGAGATTCCGGACGATCTCCTCTTCATGGCTGTCGCCGACGTGGAGTTCACTTGCCTTGAGTGCCATGAGTCTGCTCCTAGTCCTGCTCGACCACGCGCTCGGTGCGGACGCCGACCGAGCGGGCCGTGACGACGAGCTCATCGTTTTCGTCGAAGTATTCGGTGATGCTCTCGGAGAAGGTGAGCTTGCCCGCACGGCGTCCCTCACGCTCCCAGGTCTTCCCCGGTCGCGTCGTCGCGTGGAGGACGTCGCCCGCCTTGAGGGGGCGATGGTACTCATAGTGTTGCTCGGCGTGGAGGCCGGTGCCGCCCCCGCCTCCGCCACTGCTCTCGGCGCGCTGAACGCCCGTCGGCTCCGCTCCCGAACCGAACCAGTCCTCGCCGGGCTTCGGCCGCAAGAAATACTCGGGATCGAATTGGGCACTGGCCTGCACGAAGGTCGGCGGGGCGATGACGGCGCCGGGCTCCGTCGTCTCCGCGTAGTCCGCGTCGTAGTAGATCTGATTCGCGTCGCCAACGGAGCGGGCGAAGAGCATGATGTGCCCCGCTTCCACTGGGAATCGTTCGATCGCCATCCGGACTCCAATCTCTAGCGGGTTCCCCCGCGCTGCGCGATTCGATCTCGCCAGCTCTATCGAATGCGGCCATGCTAGTCCGGCTGGAAGCTGCGGACAGCCATCTGTTGGGGAACTAGCCGCCTCGGTTCTCGGCGGAGATTTCGTCGCGCAGGATGGGGAGAACGTCTTGCGCTACGCGCTGGCACTCTTCGAGGTGGGGGAAGCCGGAGAGGATGAATTCATCGATGCCGAGGCGCCAGTAGCTCAGTAACTCGTCCGCCACCTGGCGAGGCGTTCCCACGATCGCCGTGCCGCAATTGACACGGACCGTCGAGATTCCATTCCAGAGATGCGGTCCCACGCGGAAGTCGTCGTACTTCGCGACTTGCGCTTGGACCCCGACCGCGCTGGCGCCCACCGCGACCGCTTGTCGCTCAGCGAGGACGGTGGCGGCCGCCTGCGACAGCAACTCGTCCGCCGCCGCCCAAGCGGCGGACTCCGTCTCTCGCACGATGATGTGGGTGCGCAGGCCAAAGCGAGGATGTCGGTCGCTGGGAGCGAACTGGGCCTGCGCGCGGTTCATCAAGTTGGCGATGGCATCGAGCGGCTGGATCCACATCAGGAGCGTGTCCGCCTGCCGGGCGGCCAAACGAAGTGCGTCGTCCGACGCGCCACCGAGATACCACTGCGGATTGCCGACGGGGCTGGGCGAGACGAGCGCTCCTTCGAGATTGATCGTGTCCCCGTGGAATGAGACGGGCTCGGTCGATGCCCAGAGCTGTCGGCACGCCTCAATGAACTCATCGGCATAGGCATAGCGCTCCTGGTGGCTGGTCTGCACTCCGACGCGCTCGAAATCGCCCTGGATGCCCCCAGGAACGGCGTTGAAGTGCACGCGTCCGCCGCTGAGGTTGTCTAGCGTGGCTGCCATCTGGGCGAAGAGGCCGGGCGCCACGAAGCCGGGACGCACCGCGACGAGGAGGTGGATGGTGTCTGTCACTGCGGCGAGCGCGCTCGCTGTCGTCCAGGTCTCGGCCAGCGGCGCCGCCGATTCGAACAGGCCATTCGCGAAGCGAGTTGGCACCAGGAGGGAGTAGTAGTCGAGCGCCTCAGCGGTTTGGACCACCTCGCGTAGGTACGCGAAGTCGGGCGGCCGTTCGGCTCGGGCGGTGCCGATGTGCGCGCCATCTCCGTCGATGGGCACGAACCAGTCAATCCGCGGTTCCGGGCGGGGCAGAGAGCTCATCGTCGCCTCCCAAACTGCGACTGCAGGGTACAGCGAGGTTCGCTCTGCTACCGTGCCGCCATGTGCCGCAGTATCAAACGCCTGCGCGATCCCGAGGGTTCCCCAGCGACGGCTGAGGAAGTCGAAGCCGCCGCGCTACAGTTCGTCCGCAAAGTCAGCGGCTACCGCAAACCGTCACGGGCCAACGCCGACGTCTTCGATGAGGCGGTCGCGGAGGTGGCCCTCGTCACGGACCGGCTGCTCAAGTCGCTAGGTCACAAGGGCTAAGGGCACGCGCAACGGTGCGTGGGATCCGGTGTCTAGCCGCCGTCACTGAGGTCTTGAGCGAGCACGTACGAGTAGGCGGAGCCAGTATCAACACCCGCCTCGGTGTCGTCGAGCCACGCGCCCACCACGGCGATTTCGCGGCTGAGGACCACCGTCCAACCAAAGTCATCACCGTCGCTGGGGTCATCAGCGCGGAGCTGGGCGACCTGCAGCCAGCCCTGCGTCGTGCGTTGGAACAGGTAGCTGACGCCGAGGTTGAAGATTTCGTTTGCGATCCCATCGATCGTCACCTGGTCGTAACGGGGGGCGCCCACCAGCGCATAGTGCCCCGCCACCCCCACAGCCCGTCCGAACCACGCACCTTGGAACGGGTCGCTGGGCGCCAGTTTCCACGTCGCTGTCCACATCGTCCCCTCGCGCTCGAAGACATACGCGGCGCCGCCGTCGGGGGTCAATCCATCGTGGAAGGGAGCACCGAGCACCGCCGTGTTGTCTTCGAGCGCCACCGACCAGCCGAGTTGGTCGAAGCCTTGGCCGTCCGGGACGCGCAGAATCGCTTCCTCGAACCAGCGGCCGGCGACGCGTCTGTAAACGTATCCTGCTCCCGCATCGTTTGCCTGCCCGTCGTCGCGTGACGACCCGACCAGAATCGTGTCGCCGCTGATCGCGATATCGAACCCGAACTCATCGGCGGCCCGCCCTTGGCTCGGTACCAGTTTCGCTTCCTGAGTCCACTCCGTGCCTTCCCGATGGAAGACGTACACCGCACCCGTATTGAAGTCGACGCTTGGGTCGTGCCAGGCGGAGACGGCGATGAGGTCGCCTTCAATCTCTACGTCGAAACCGAACTCCGCGAACTCGATCTGCGGATCGGCCCGCAATTTCGCCTGCTGAACCCAGATCGGTCCGTCCGGTCCATCCTCGCGCACGAACACGTACGCCGAGCCCGTGTCGTCGTCGTAGAACTCTCCGCGCATGGGCCCGTCGTCGCGATTGGCCCCCACGACAGCGGTGTCTCCTGAGACCCCGGCTGACTTGCCGAACCAGTCCCCCTCCCGGCCATCTTCGGGCACTAATTTCCCCTCTTCCTCCCAGGCTGTCCCGCTCCAACGGAAGATGTAGGCGATGCCGGAGTTGCCTCCGTTGTCGTCCGCGAGTGGCGCTCCACTGACCAGCGCATCGCCATCGAGATCGAGCGACCATGCGAATTCGTCGTTTGACTCCGCGTCGCGGGGGGTGATCTTGAACTCCGTGGCCTCCACCCGTTCGCTGACGACGGTGGGGTTGGGTGGCTCCGGAATCTCGTCGGCCTCGGCGACGTTCTCTTCGTCTGGCTGACTCTCGCTCAGGCCCTTGACCGCGGCGGCATCGTCCTCGACGCCGCCTCCTTCGGACTTGGGGTCCGCGTAGATACTGGACAGGTCAGGTTCATCGTCGATCCCGTCAACGGGGGGATCGGCGGCATCGGGGGTGGCCGCCGGGCCATCCGCGTCTGCCGGTGGTTGGCGGTCAGCCTGTTCGCCGTTGACGTCGTCACTGGCCTGATCGGATAGGACCTGATCGGCAGACGCTTGCGCGCGGGGCCCGGCCTCCGAGTCATTCGCCGTGCGGCTGTCGTTCGTGCAGGCGCCGATAATCATCGTCGCGATGATGGCGGCGAGCGCGAGCCTGAATCGAGAGGTGCGTGGAATTGGAACTACCCTTCCCAGTCCACTCCAGTGTCTCGGTTTCAACGCTAATGGTGAAGCGCTCCCGCCTGGATTCCTGTGGGGAAGACCAATTCTCTGCACAGGGGGGAATCTTCCGTCACCGGGGAAGGTCGCAGATCGCCGGGTGGCAGGCCGCGTGGCTCTCCGGGCTCACGCCCCGGCGGCCTTCAATTGGATCAGCCGGGAGCGGCTGTCCGTGCGGGAGTCTGTGCACGGCTAACCGGCTGTAGAGAGGACGCCACGCGCCAGGTCGGCGACGAACTGCTCTTCTAAGAGCTGGCCCGCGGCCTCCAGATCAAAGGCGTCGGGATCGAGGAGCCACTGCCACGCTAGACCGATCAGGCTTCCAATGAGCTGAGCCGCGGCCGCATCCGGATCGAGATCGGGCCGGTAGGCGCCTTCCTGCTGGCCAGTACGGATGCCCTGAGCCGCGACGCCGCGGAAATCTCGCCACAGTGCGCGGACTTCGTCTCCGAGTTCCGGCGCGGACGGGGCGGCGGCGGCGAAGTGGAGAAACACCTGGAAGATCCCTGGAGCTTCGCGGATTTGCCGCACAGCGATGCGGATAATGTTGCGGAGGTAGTCGGACGGCGAGCCTTCGGCGGTGGCGCTGAGTACGGCGGCCGTGAATTGCTCGCGGCATTGCGCGAGGACTGCGGAGAGCAAATCCGCCTTGTCTTTGAAGTGGTACGAAGCCAGTCCACGACTGACCCCCGCTTGCTTGGTCACCTCGGAAATGGAGGTGTGCTGCCAACCCTTCCGCGCCATGACCTCAATCGTGGCGTCAACGAGTTGGCTGCGCCGACGGCCAGCAACCTCTGTGCGATCCATAGTTCACCTCAAGCGAATGATGTGGGCACCGTATCAGACACCCAGCGAAGGCAAGTGACCGCGGCGGCGGCGCGCTCGCAGGGGCCGGAGCGGGCGTTCCATCACAGTTTTCAAACTTTTTTCGCCACCCGCGTAACGCGACGGGGGGGCTAGCTCGTCCTACGGGGTGATGGGCAGAACGCTCAACGGTGACTTCTGCTCGGTACATCGAAAAGGGCAAACCCCGGGAGGCCGGGGGGCGCAAAGCCACGGGCCTACTACTCCCATCTGGGCGTGAGGGCCGCTGGGCTACCGAAGGTGCCATTCCGCCGGTCATTGAGCTTCTGTTCAGCCCGGATTGTCTGGTGTCTTCCTCGAAGAGGAGGTGGCGATTGCCGCTGAAGGCAGCGTAGATCCTACTTCTGCACTCTCTGGACGAGCCGCGCTATGCGCCGGTATAGCGCCGGGCCGCATGGATGCGGACAGGCAGAGCGTCTCGGCTTGTGGGGTCGAAGCAAGTCGAGAGCTCAAGGGGCGTTCGGGCCTCCGGGCCACAACCATGATTGAATGAAAGGCCAATGACATGAAGAACCTCGCTCTGAAGACCATTGTGAAGCTGCAGGACCGCAAGATGCGGCGCCAAATCCAGCGTGACGAAGAAGGTCTGACGATGCTCGCGTACGCCCTGGGCGCCGCGGTCATCATCGTGCCGCTCGCGCTCGCCGTCCTTGCCTTCGGGAATTCGGCGGTGACTGATGCCGGCACCATCGTGGATGGCGCTCTCGCCTCGTAAGTCTCCTGACGCCAGGGAGAGGTGTTCGCCCCAACACCTCTCCCTGCTTTTTTCTACTTCGACCATTCAAGACGGAGGTTCAAGGATGTTCCGCAGACTCCGTTCCCGCTCCCATGCAGACGATCAACAAGGTCTGGCCATTCTTGAGCTGGCGTTTGTGATGCCGCTCATTCTTTTCCTGATCATGCTGATCGTGGATACGGGATTGATTTTCTTTAACGGCGTCAGCGCAACGAACGCCGTTCGGGAAGGCGCTCGCTGCGGCGTCGTTGGCCACAACGAGGCCGCGATTCAACAGCGTGTGATTGACTCCTCTACATTGGGTGACCCGACCAGCGTCACGATCGAAACGTTCCAAAGTGATGGCACGCCGATCGCCGTATGGACGGACGCCAACGTGGGAGATGATCTCATCGTCACCGCCACCTACGAACACGCGTGGCTGCTTCCGGTCGATTCCATTGTGAGTGGGATCACCACGTTCACCCGCTCGGCGCGGATGCGAGTCGAGGTGAATGAATTCGACGGAGTCAGTTGTAGTAGCGGTCCATAGCGAATTTCCGAGGCCCCTCTAAGCAGGGGCCCTTTTTCTGTCGATGGTTAGTTTGGCGATGGTCCGTATCTGAAACAAATCGCCCACGGGTGAGATGTGCCCCCACCGCTTGGGTGGTGGGGGTGCCATGGGTCGCAAGACCAAGGCGCCAGACACGATACCTCAACAGAAGCAGCGAAGAAGCGAACTCACTCAGATCGAGTTCATACAGATATCGGGCGGCGCCCCAACGGGGCGAGCCGAAACGGAGACCCCAGCATGCAACGACAGCTGGCAAACCCCTACACGGCGCTCCAAGGGAGCTCCAAGTTCGGACTACTGCTTGCGCTCGCCCTTGCCGTGGGCGCGGGGATTGTGATTTTCCTGATCGCGCAGCAGGACGAAGATGCTGGCGCATCGGTCGGCAGCGCTCAGACCGCGCAGATCCTGCTGGCCGGTTCCGACATCCCTGCGGGCACTCAGATCACGGCGAGCATGCTGCGCATTGAGCCGGTGCCGCTCACCGCTGTCCACGATCAGGCGGCGGCTTCCGAGGATCTTGGCCTCTTGGTGGGACAGACGGCCCGGTACAACATCCGGCAGGGGCAACAAATTCTCACGACCAACGTCATCTCGCCCGCTTTGGTGACCGCCACGGACGCGCTTGCGTTCGTGGTGCCGGAAGGGCAGCGCGCCTTGGGGATTCGCGTGGACCGCGTGATCGGTGCCGGCGGCTTGGTGCGGCCGGGCGACCGTGTCGATGTCTTCGCCGTCGTCGACATTGAGCGTATTGATCTCTTCACGGGCGAACTCACGGGGGGCGCGGCGGAGCCGGTCATCGTGGCGCAGAACCTGGAAGTCCTCGCGGTCGAGCAAGAGCTCATTCGTGTCTTGCCGACGCAGGGCAACGAAGAGCGCACGGCCGAGAACGGTGGTCTCTTGCCGGACCAGGCCGCAGCGCAGCCGGCGAGCACCGTCGTCACGCTCGCCGTCTCTCCCGATGAGGGACGGGCGCTGCTCTTTGCCGAAGACGGCGGCCAGATTCGGCTCGCCGTGCGGGCACCGGGCGACAACACCATCGTGTCGACCGAGACCCTGAGTTACAACATCAACGACCTCTTGGAGGCGCGGACTGCCGTCGCGCAGAGAGCGAACGACGTCCCCCTCAACGAAGACACCAGCCTGGCCTTCATCGTTCCCGTCGGCTATCGGGCCATGGCGGTCTCCGTGGACAAGGTCATTGGCGCCGGCGGACTCATCCGCCCTGGAGACTTCGTGGATGTGCTGGCCGTGATTGAAGTCACGGTGGCGATCGCGGACGTCGGTCTGACCGAGGGGATGTCGCGCGGCATCACGCTGGTCCAAGACGTCGAGGTCCTGGCGGTGGAGCAGGCGTTGGAGAACCCCAACGCCAGCCAAGAGGAAGGGCAGCCGCCGGCGGAGCCCAACGGCACGGTCGTGACCCTCTCGGTCGCACCCTCCGTCGCGCAGGCCATCTTCCTCGCTGAGGAAGATGGCACGATTCGACTCTCGGTTCGCGCCCCGGGCGACCACACAGTGGAAGTGCTTCCCGGTACCGCATTCTTCTCGGTACTCGACCAGATCGGGCCAGTGCAACTCGTCGCTTCCGGTGACTTGGTGGACCTGCTCGGCAGTTAGTTCTGATAAACGGGTTTGGACAATCCCCAACGGTGGCAACACCACAGGGAGAGGGGCAAGACAATGGGACGTAACCGACTGGTAGTGGTCATTGATCCGGACGCCGATTCGCGCGCCCAGACCGTTGACGTGCTACGCGACGCACCCTACGCCGTCATCGGAGAGGCGGGGTACGGCGCAGAGGCGACGAGCTTGGTGGCAGAGACTCAGCCGGAGGTGGTGCTCATTGCCGTCTCCGAGCCGGTCGAGAATGGCCTGCAGACTATCGAGTCTCTGGCCGAGACCTATCCCGGCACGCCGCTGGTGACCTATTCCCAGATCAACGACATGCAAACCATCCGCCGCGTCATGAAGGCGGGTGTGCGCGACATGTTGCCCCAGCCCCTTCAGCGCGACGAGCTGATGGCCTCAATGGACAGCATTGAGCCCAGCTCCAGGGAACAGCTCGACGACGCCGCGACGCCTCCCGTCCAGCCCCGTCGCGAGCAAACGGGGAAGGTGCTGACCGTCTTCGGCGCCAAAGGCGGCATTGGCAAGTCCACCATCGCCACGAACCTGGGATCCGTCATCGCCCGGGACACCGACTGCTCCGTCCTCGTCATGGACATGGACACGCGTTTCGGCGACATCGCCATCATGCTCGATATCGAGCCACAGTTCACCATTGCGGACCTGGCCCTGAGTTCCGGCTCGTTGGATCGAGACACGTTCATGCGGGCCTTGATGGAGCATGAGTCCGGCGCCCGCATCCTGGCGGCTCCCAAACACCCCAGCGAATGGGGCAATGTCAGTGCGGAACAGATGCAAGAGATTGTGAAGTTCGGCGCGCGCCACTTTGACTACGTGATTCTGGATACGCCTGGCACCTTCAACGATATCGTCGCGACCTCAATTGAGTTGGCAGACCGGGTCCTCGTCGTCTCCAGTCTGGACATGGCCAGCATCAAGGACACGGTCCACATGTTGGACTTGCTGGAGGCGGAAGGGTTTCCGGAGGAGCGTCTGCTTCTGGTGATCAACCAGGTAAATCGGGCCACAACAGTCAAACCCGCGGATGTACCCCGGATCGTCCACAAGGATGTCTTCTGGAGCATTCCCTACGACGAGCAAGTCCTGCTCGCCAACTCCATCGGGCAGCCGATCGTGATCGCCAAGCCGAAGTCGGGCGCGGCGAAGCAATTGCGCGGTCTCGCCCTCAAGGTGGAGACCGGCCAAGCCGAACTGGCCAAGGCGCCGCGGCGCAGCCAAGTCGCGTAACAACACTGAGCCTTTGGGCGGAGATCGCTATGCCGAAGTTTGGTCAACGTGATACTGGTCGATTTTTTCAGCTCCACAACAATCTAGAAGGAGCGGATGAGCCCGGGCTCGTGCCCGTCCCTGCCAAGGGGACAGAGGGCGAGTCTGCGGAGCTCCAGGATCCTGAGTCCAACGGCGGCGGCGCCACGCCGCCGCGTATGACAGCGCTCTTGGAGCGCTCTGAGCGGCTCCTCAAGCCGACCCAACGCACGGACTTCAGCCAGATGGCCTCCGAGATTCACGAGCTTCTCATCGAGACATTGGATCTGGAGAAGCTGCGCACCACCGATGCGGCCGAGGCGGAAGCCTCCGTGCGTGACGCCCTCATGGCCTTGCTCAGCGAGCCGGGCAGTAGCGTCCCGGCCGATAGCCGTGACATCGTCATCAAGATGGTGGTCGACGAGGTGCTGGGATTCGGTCCCATTGATCCGCTCCTGAAGGATCCCGAGATCCAAGAGATCATGATCAACGCGCCCGATGTCATCTACGTGGAGTCGAATGGACTTCTCTCGCGGACTGATGTCCGCTTCCGTGACGATGCACACGTGCGCCGCGTCGCGGAGCGCATTCTCGCTCCGCTCGGCCGCCGCATCGATGAGAGTTCGCCCATGGTCGATGCGCGGCTTCCCGATGGCTCTCGTGTCAATATCACGATCCCGCCGGCCACCCCGAAGCACGTCTCCATCACGATCCGGAAGTTCCGGCAAGACCGTCTCGCCTTAGAGGACCTCGCCGCCGCGGGCTCATTCGATGAGCGCATGGCTGAATTCCTCGGCGCCTGCGCGGCAAACAAGCTGAACATCCTGGTGTCAGGGGGCACGGGTACTGGGAAGACCACGTTGCTTAACGCCATCTCATCCTTCATCCCGCGCTCGGAGCGCATCGTGACGATCGAAGACCCGCTGGAACTGGTCTTGCAGCAGCCGCACGTCATCTCCATGGAGGCCCGCCCGCCCGATGTGTCCGGCCGACACGCCATCCTCCAGCGCGACCTGTTGCGAAACTGTCTGCGCATGCGCCCGGACCGCATCATCGTAGGGGAGGTCCGGGGATCGGAAGCCTTCGAGATGCTTCAAGCGATGAACACCGGCCATGAGGGGTCGCTGGGAACGGTGCACGCCAACACGCCGCGGGACGCACTCGCCCGGATCGAGAACATGGTCATGATGGCGGGATTCGAGCTCCCGATCAGCGCCATCCGCGAGCAGATTGCTTCCGCCCTCCACCTCGTGGTGCAGCTGGAGCGGAGCGCCGATGGGGTGCGCCGGATCAACGCGATCACCGAGGTCACGGGCATGGAAGGCGCCAACATCACAATGCATGACCTGTTCGTCTATGAAGCGCGAGGTCGCGACGATGACGGGAAACTCATCGGCCAATTCCGGCCCACCGGTATCCGGCCCACCTTCTCGGAGGACCTCGCCAACCGCGGCCGGGAGTTGGATGCCGAACTCTTCCTGGAAGGGGCAATCCGATGATTCTGCCCCTGCTCGCTGCCCTCCTCGCGGGTCTCGCGGTGATGGTATTGGTCAGCGCGAGCAGCGGTCAGCTCGGCGCCACGCGGCGACGGACGATGGACCGCGCCATGCGCTACGAGGCACGCCGGCTGATTGATGACGCCGAGGAAAAGGGGGATGAGGAGCGTCTCAGTCTCCTGAAGACGGACAATCTCTCCGGCAATGTGCAGGTCAGCGCCTTCCTGCGGCGGTTCGCCTGGGCGGAACGGCGGGCGGTCAGCCTGGAGCGCGCGAACTTACCGATCAAAGTGAGCGAGTACGCGCTCATTCTCTTTTCGAGTTCCCTCGCCCTCGGCTTCCTCGCCGCCTTCCTCACCGGCTTCATTCCCGCTGGTTTGTTCGTGGCGTTCTTCGTCTTCCTCATCATCGAATGGCGGGTACGGCGTAAGGCGAACGGTCGCGCCGACAAGTTCAACCAGCAACTGCCCGTTGCGCTGCAGATGATGGCGGTCTCGCTCCAATCCGGCTTTAGCATCGCTGATTCCATCCGCACCGTTTCCGAGGACCTGGACGCACCGCTCTCGACCGAGTTCGGGCGCCTGATGGATGAGACACGAGCCGGCGGATCATTTGAGGACAGCCTGATTCGGTTGCAAGCGCGGGTGCAATCCCCGGACTTGGACATCGCGATTCAGGCCCTCCTCGTGCACGCACGGGTAGGGGGCAACCTGGGCGAAATCCTCGAACAGGTCGGCGAGACGATGCGTGATCGTGAGAAGTTGCGACGGGACATCAAATCGATGGTGGCGCAGGAACAAGCCAGCGCCAACATCGTGGCATTGCTCCCAGTCTGGGTGCTGGGTCTCATGACCTTGTTGTCGCGGGAGACAGTGGAAGCCCTCTGGACCACGTCAACGGGCTTTATCATCCTGGCCGCCGCCATCGCGTTCGAGGTGGTCGGTCTCTTCCTCACCCGACGTGTCACGAAGGTGGAGGTCTAGCATGTTGGAAATTATTCCCGCGGTTCTCGGTGCCGGCGCGATCTTCTTTTTCGTGTTTGCCATCGCCACGCCGGCGTGGCGCGGTCGAGTGGACGCGCGCCTTGGACGGTTGAGCCGAGAGGAGCCCCTCACGGAGCGTGAAGCGGAGCTCTCACAGTCGTTCGTGGAGCGCGTAGGACTCCCCAGCGTCAATGTCGTGCGCGATCTGATTCGCCGCATGCTGCCCTCGACAATCGCCACGGTTCTGGAGGACCGGCTGCGAAAAGCAGGTGAACCGACCAGCCTCCATAGCTTCGTTCTGATTCAGTTCGCTGCGGTAGGCGTCGCGCTCCTCTTCATGGTCGGGGCCTTCTCCATGGGTTTCAGCGGCATGTTCTTGTTCGTCTTCCTCGCGATCAGCGGCGTCAGCATCGCGATGCCGTTCCTCTGGCTGGACAGTACCGCCGGTTCGCGCCGCAAGGCGTTCCAGAAGGAACTGCCTGACGCCGCCGACCTCATTGTGACGATGGTGGAAGCGGGAATGAGCATCGACGCGTCGCTCGTCAAGGTAGCGGAGCAGCTCCCCGGCCCCTTGGGCGATGAGTTACGGCTGACCATGCGTGAGACGACACTCGGGCGCGCCCGCAAGGACGCCCTCCTCGGCCTCGTCGAACGCACCAACGTGCCCGAGATCCGCACCTTCGTGCAATCGATCATTCACGCGCAGGCCACGGGGGTTCCGCTGGGCCAAGTGCTGCGCACGCAGGCCTCTGAGATCCGTTTGAAGAAGCGGCAACGGGCGGAAGAAGCCGCCCAGAAAGCTCCGGTCAAGGTTCTCCTCGTGATGATCTTTTTTATCATGCCGGCACTCTTCCTGATGTTGCTGGGCCCCGCGATCATGAACGCGAGTCAGTTCCTCTAAGGCCGAGCGGGTCGGTTTCCCTGTAACCTGTGACCCAACGATTCGGGGGCCCCATGTCTGAGTTTGAAGTCCTCGCACTCGCCGTGTTGGTCGGTCTCCTGGCGGTCTTGACGGTGATCGATCTCCGACATCAGATCTTGCCGAATCGCTTGGTCCTCCCTGGCACCATCGCCGCGGCGGTCGCCGCGCCCCTTTTGCCTGCGGATGGCTACCTATCTGGCCTCATTGGCGCCGTCGTGGCGTTCACCGTCTTTGCCGCCATCTACTACGGGCGCCCCGGCGTCATCGGCGGAGGCGATGTGAAGCTCGCGGCCCTGATTGGATTCGCCTTGGGCTTTCCTGGGGCGTTGATTGCCCTGGCGCTCGCCCCAGTCCTGATGCTGGTGGTTGCCGCGCCCATGCTGGCGGCTCGACGCTGGTCCCTCTCCCAACGTGTGGCGTACGGCCCCTACATGGCAGTGGGCACGGCGACCATCGCCGTGCTCATGGTCGTCTGAACCTCCCTTCGTCGGACGACCTCCCCGCCCCGCACTGGTCTCAAGCCCGCGTTGCGCGATCTCGCCGCAATCACTCCACTCGATCAATTCGGTGAATGTCATCGAGCCGACGTAACGCCGGGGGCCCGCCATTCGTCTTCATTGCTGAAGACTGCGACCGATCAAGGCAAACCTCGGGAAATCGAGGGACGCAAAGCCACGGGTCTCCGGCTCAATAGAGCCAAGATCGCCGGGCTGCCGAGGTCCACCGCTCTAGCGGTGGCGCGCGCGCTAACGTCCCCCGGTCGTCCCGCTGAGGCGGAGAGCACGATGCGTGGGATGTTGAACTGGCGACCTTCAAGGTTGCGGCGGCCGGAGAAGCTCACCACGGACGAGCGAGGGCTCGTCCTGATCTTCTTCTCCCTTGGATTCTTGGGGCTTTTCGCGTTTCTCGCGATCGTCGTGGAAAGCGGCCTGGTCTTCTTGGAAAAACGCGAGCTGCAGAACACGGCGGACGCCGCGGCACTCGCCGGTGCGCAACAACTCTTCGTCAATCCCAACGGCGCCGAGTTTGTGGCCGAGGACTACGCCGCCGATTCCACGCCGAACTTGGTCGTCAACGACGCGGTGGTCGCGGGCTCGAACATCACGCAGACCGTCAGCCGCAACGCGGGGACGTTGTTCACGGGGGATCTGAGCTTTGGAGAGCCAGAAGTCACGGCGCAAGCCACCGCCCGCCTCGCGGCGTCCCGCCTCCCCGGCCCGGGCGTCTCGTGCTTCGGTGTGTCGTTGAGCGCACACCTCGCTACTCAGGGCCTGATTGGCGGAGAAAACGTTCTTTTGCGGACTTGGGCCAATCTGACGGGCGTCACGACGACTTTACGTTTCGGGGGCGGCGCCGGATCGAACGCGGGTCTGATCGACATCCAGGGCGCGATCAACCAGAACACTCGGGATTGCTTGCGCGATGGGTCGGCGAACGCCCTCGTGCCTCTTGAAGAGACGCAGACCGGAATCTCCACAGGTCAGGTCGCCCAAGCCCTCCAAGATCGGTTGGAAGCCGCGATGGCGCGCACAGACAATGGAGCAGGGGGCGGCTGCTATTCCTGGGAGGACATCGTGGACTCCATCGAGGAGGCGGACGTGGGGTTAGACGGCGTCGCGGACGACGGTTCCTGGCCGTGTAGCCCGCTCACCAGTCAGGAGACTGCGGTGATGCTTGTTCCGATCTTCAACGAGGACTTCGCGCTCGTTTCGGGAAACACCGACATCAATCTGACTGACTTGGGCGATCCCAATCCCTATCTGCTGACCTTGGTCTGGGTCGATGGTGAGCGCACGTTCGAGGACACGACCGCGAACAAATGGAAGTACCAGGTCCAGGG
>Ga0114996_10000542_pt1 | contig 52651 bp, 51 predicted proteins | sample ArcticOcean_MG_C_4_FD_87039 | JGI IMG/M metagenome (GOLD analysis project Ga0114996, IMG submission 87039) | Marine microbial communities from western Arctic Ocean - ArcticOcean_MG_CB4_134 | ecosystem: Environmental > Aquatic > Marine > Oceanic | place: Arctic Ocean: Canada Basin | collected...
GGGCCACTCGCTCGCCGAGATAGCCGAGCTACGAGAGCAAGAGCCAGTAGAGGCAATGATCGAGCTACTGGTCTCGGAGAATTTGGGCATCTCCCAGGTCGGACGGGGCACCAACGCCCACACCCTGCACGCCTTCGTGTCCCACCCCATGGGCATGATCGCCAGCGACGCCATTTTGTTCGGCGAGTACCCCAACCCGCGCAGCTACGGCTGCTTCCCCATCGTGCTGGCGGAGTTCGTACGCGCCGAAAAGCACCTGAAGCTACCAGAGGCGATTCGCAAGATGACGTCGTTCCCGGCGCAGCGGCTCGGCCTGAGCGACCGGGGAATAGTGCGCAACGGCTTCAAGGCCGACATTGTGGTTTTCGACCCCGAGCGGGTTTCAGCGCCAGCGACCCGCATGGACCCGAAGCGCTACGCCGTGGGCATCGAGTACGTAATAGTCAACGGCGAAGTCGTAATCGACGGGGCGACGAACACAGGGGCACTGCCGGGCCGGGCGCTCAGGCGAGGCCGGGACTAGGGGGCCAAGTACCAGGGCCCAGGGTCCAGAGAATAGGCCCCTCTAGTTCATGTAGATGCCGCCGTCCACGTTGACGGCCTGGCCGGTGATGTTCTGAGCATCGTCTGAAGCGAGGAAGGCGGCCGCCTTGCCGATGTCCCGGGCCGTCTGCTCCCGCCCCATCGGCACCCACGAGTCGACTATGGCGTCGAAAGCTTCTTTACCCCTCATGCCGGGCTCGGACTGGGCCAACGCGAAATTGGCACGCCGATCGACTAATGCCGAGGTCATTGGTGTCCACACGAGCCCGGGGCAGATGGCGTTCACGTTGATGCCGTGCCGGGCGAGGGCGGCGGCGCTGGACTGGGTCCAGTTCATGACCGCGGCCTTCGTCACGCAGTAATAGGGCTCTTCCCCGCCCCTGCGCGCAGCGATGGACGCGATGTTGACCTGTTTGCCGTAGCCGCGTTCGATCATGTGCGGGGACACCGCCTCCGAGCAGCGCACGACCCCGCGCACGTTCACTTCGAAGGCACGCTGCCAGTCGTCGTCGTTGCCCCTGTCGCGCTCCCACCAGCCGGGCGCACCTATGACACCGGCGTTGTTGACGAGGATGTCGATACGGCCTCCATCGCGCGTGAGGGCACGCACCATGTCGTCCACAGAGCCCTGGTCAGTAACGTCCAGCCGCATGGCCGAGCCTCGACCGTCAGGCAGCTCCGAGACGACTTTCTCGGCACCTCGCAAATCGATATCGGCGACTGTGACGAAGGCTCCCTGCTCGGCAAGCACCGTGCAAATGCCAGCCCCTATGCCACTTGCTCCCCCGGTGACGACGGCTACTTTCCCGGTCAGGTCGGCAATCATCTCGTTCTCCGATTTACAACTGGCCTGATAGTCAGGCCCCGTGAGCGGGGCCCGCTAATTGAGACCCGTGGCTCAGGGTAGTTCAATCTCCGTGATGGCGAACGGCTGCTTGCTCGCTCCGCTATCGAAAACGGCACCGGAGCCGACGATGAACTCTACGGCGAACACGTATGTGCCGCCCTCTTCGATTTTGAAACGGAAGTCGGCTATGCCGTTGGCGTCGGTCACCACGTCCGCCAGCAAAGACTGCAGGTTTTCCGAGCCCACCGGACCCGAAAGGGACGCCGAAGCGGTCGCACCCTCGGCGAACTCGCGGTCTTTGGTGAGCACGAGCGCTTGGAAGCTGGCAATGCCGGTGTTGGCGACTTCCTGCAACAGCACGGTAACGCGCTCGACCGTCACCGGGCCCAACGGCGTCGGACTCGGCTTGGGCACGGGCGTGGCGGGCACCGGCGTGGGCGGCCCACCCGGCACGGTAAAGCTTTCGGGGAAGCCGTTTATCACCACGGTGTAGGTCTCGCCGGGGGTGTACGCAGAGCCCAGGTCTATGCGTGACTGCCGTGTTTCCAGCACCTCGGCGCACTGCCTTCCCGGCTCGGTCAGGCGAGTGTTGGTGACCTCGATGCGGATAAACAGGTCGTCACGCACTATCTCCCCGAGCCCCTCGAACTCCTCGCAGTCGGTCGTCTGAGCCGACAGCACGAAGACCGAATAGGTGGGAGGGTCACTCTCGAACTCAATGGTTATGTCCCGAATGGGAGCGGGGAAAGACTCCGTGCCGGGCTCGGGCTCGACGTCCAGCGTCTGCACCGGTGTCGCAACCGGCGTGTCCTGCGGCTGCTGAGTCGGGTCCGGCCCAGTGGCATCGTCTCCACCGCCACACGCGGCAGCGAAGACCAGTGCGACAGCAGCGAGCATTACTCCGACGGTGGCCAAATAGCGTTTGTTCAGGTGAGGGGCTCCTGTGTCATCGCGCGGGTAATCGCGAATTCGGGTATCGGGTTTGGCCAGTGCCAGCACAAATGTTAGCGCCAGAAAGCGTGAGATCGAGAGTTAGAGTATCCGACCCGAACTTAATAACGTGCCAGACCGCAAAAGATGAGTGGAGCGGGTGATGAGATTCGAACTCACGACCTTCTGCTTGGGAAGCAGATACTCTACCACTGAGTTACACCCGCCCTTTGCGCAACGCACGCACCCCTCGTCATCCACGTCGGTGCCCACTTGTGCACCGCACAGCCGGACGTCGAACGGGGTTGTAGGGGCAATCTTACCAGCGGCTCTTGCGTCCCCTCAACTCGCTACCCCTCTCGCGCTCTCCACACACATAGCCCCTGACCCTGACTCATAACTGGGGGTTATCGATTCCATAACTAATTCGAGTTGGTCGGATGCCTGCTCGTGCCTTTATACTGTGGCCGTCACCCAGACACTGTGGATACCTCCTATTATGCCTCCGTATGGAGCACGAACAGGTGATGTGGAGGCACCGATGGGAAGTTTGATAATCCGGCTAGCGGAGCTCTCCGTGCTCATCGCCTTCGCGAACTTGATGTTCGTTGAACTGGCGATTGTGAACGGGGTTATCTTCGCGTCCGTCGCTATCGCCTTCACCGCGTTCGTCAAGGAACGTGGCCGCGAGCACCGGTACCAGGCGGCCCTGACGGCCTTCGCTCCTGTTGCTTCCCCGACTGCATCACGCCTTGTGCCCCCAGTAGCGGTGCGGCGTACGGGCCTGGCCGCAATCGCATCGGCGGTCTTGTCTGCCATCTCGCTGCGTTGACACCCAGGAAGGGCCGTCGATATACTCGATTTCCGGGTCCCACTGCGGCGGCCCGCTCTCCGGGCCAATAGCTCAGTTGGTTAGAGCGCAGTCCTGATAAGACTGAGGTCCCTGGTTCGAGTCCAGGTTGGCCCACCACACTTCCTCTCCTGTCGTGATCGCGACATCGCATTTGTTTCGGCGTTGCATCGACCGCCAATCGGCACGTTCTCCGAGATAGTCTGGCCATGCGTACGACTTCACAGGTTTTCGGTTGGATTATTGCCGCAATTCTGTTTTTGGCCATCGCCATCACCTTCGCAAGAAACCTTGAAGATGGCATTCGATCGGGTTCGACCTTTGAGCTCGCGTTCACCATCATCTATTTCTCCGTGCGTGCAGCCATTAGTTGGCCCTTGCCTCTCGCGCTAATCCGGTGGGGCAAAGGCAAGCGGGTGAACGCGGCCCTGTAGGCAGCGGCGGTTCTCTCATTGCTATTGGTCGGCGGTGTTTGGACGGGTGGCTTTTTTCTTCTACGGCAGCAACACGCGGCCTATGAAGTGACCGGGGTCAAACTATTCAACGGCGATGATTACCCGGTGCAGTCTCAGATTAAAGCCGACCTGATCGAACTCTGCGGCACACAAGCCTATTACTACCCAACTGCTGAAACGTGGGAGAGGGGAGATCGCACCGGCGTGTGCTTCAAGGGATTGGCCTCGGGCCAGTAGGTCAGGCAGCCGATTCGAGTGGCGTGGTACCTGGCGACCGCCAAAACCAAACCCGGTCGAGCCCACGTCCGGGGCGGCTCATACCGAAGCCCCATAATGGTGCAATGACCGAAGCCCACGACACCATTGGCCGGATGCTCGACGGGACACGCACTATCGCGGTCGTGGGCCTGTCGCCCAGTCCTAATCGACCCAGCAACGGCGTGGCCGCCTACCTGCAGCGCCAGGGGTTCCGGGTCATCCCGGTGAACCCCAACGTTGACCCAGACGAGATATTGGGGGAGAGGGCCTACCCTGACCTCGCATCGGTCCCTGAGCCCATCGACCTGGTGAACATATTCCGCCGGTCCGAGTTCATCGGCCCGGTCGTCGCGCAGGCCATAGAGATCGGCGCGAAGTACGTTTGGATGCAGGACGGCGTCATCGACGACGACGCAGCCGAGGTCGCCCGATCGGCCGGGCTGTTGGTGGTAATGAACGACTGCATTTTTCGCCAGCACCGCAGCCGAAGCATCGCCTGAGCCCCCGTGTTCGATCCAGGCATGCCCCCTAACGAAAAAACAGTCTCAAGGCTGAGCGAATTCGGCCTCATCGAAAGGCTCGTCTCCGTGTTTGATCGCAACTTCAGGCCCGAGGGCGAACCCCTCGACGGCCTCGCGCTGGTCCTGGGCAATGGGGACGACGCCGCAGCCTGGGAGGGACCGGCCGGAGCTACCGTATTCACCTGCGACGCCATGGTTGACGGTTCCCACTTCGATCTTTCTTATTCAACGCCCGCTGACGTTGGCTGGCGCTCGATGGTTAGCTGCCAGAGCGACATCGCCGCCATGGGTTTTCATCCCACCTATTCGACCGTTTCGCTCGGCCTAACGGGCACGGAGTCGCCGGACCTGCTCGACGATCTGTACACGGGCATGGCGCAGGCCTGTTCCCGCTTTGGCGGGCGCGTGGTCGGCGGCGACGTGGTGCGGTCTGGAACGATGTTCATCTCTGTAGCTATGGTGGGCGCTGCGTCTCACGGAGTAGGCGAAACAGCGGCCCGACCCATGACGAGATCGGGCGCGAAGCCCGGCGACGTCATCGCCCTTACAGGGCCGCTGGGAGGCTCGGCGGGCGGTCTGAAACTCCTCATGTCCGGCCCGGTCCCCGGCGGGCCCAGTGGACAAGGCGCGACCCTCGTCCAAGCCCACCGGCGACCCGAGCCTGCCGTGACGACGGGCGTGTGGCTGGCAGCTAACGGGGTCGCCTGCGCGTCCGACATTAGCGACGGCCTGACAGCCGACCTGGGCAGGGTATGCAGGGCGAGTGGCGCAGCGGCGGTAATCCGGCTAGCAGAGGTGCCGGTCGAGCCTGCGCTGCGGGCCGTGTTCCCAAACGACTGGGTCGATTTGGCATTGGGCGGCGGCGAGGGCTACCAATTGCTGTTCACCGCCTCTGCCGAAGTGGTCGAGGCAGCGCGCGCCGCATACCCCGCCATCACGCCAATCGGCAAAGTGGTGGCAGGCGAGCCGCAGGTCACGGTATTAGACGAGAACGACGAACAGGTAAAGCCTGGTATTACAGGGTTCGAGCACTTTTCCACATGAACACCATCCACATAGAGTTCACCGGTGACACCGAGTTTCGGGCCAGCGAGATAATGGCCGACCTGCGCACGGCGGCCGAGACACTGTTTTTCCCCCTGAAGCTGTGCGGGTTCTGGGAGCGGGCGGCCGACCTGCACCTGTGCCCACAAGAAGAACGCGGGGAGCCGTGCCCGCACAAACTCGGGCCCGACGACCCGGCGCGAGAGCAGTACTCGCGCACGCTGGAGAGGGAGCGGCAGGCGGTGCTGGAGATCGTGTTCCCCCACGCCGACTCCAGCGTGTTTCTTCGCTAGCGTTCAGGTAAAACTAGCCGTTTTACCGGGCACGATTCTGGTAACATCCGGGCCGCCGCCAGGGCGACCATCGGGCGAACCAAACGAAACAGAGTAAAGAGAGGCGGGTTTATGGGAAAGCACTACGACGGGGCCGCGATACCGAGCGAGCTACGGCGAGATTTCGACGTTTACGACAGGGTGAAGGACCTGGGCATCGCCCTGGGTTCATTCGATGAGAATGTCGTCTCCCTGGCCGATTCGCCGATAGCAAAGGCCATCGTGCAGGAGAGCGGACTTGTGTACCTGTCCGGCACCATCGGCGGCGACTACCCGATGAACGACGACCCCGATAGGATTCAGCACGGCTTCGACGGCGGCCAGTTCGCCGCCGACACGCACGTGCGGGCGCTGCACTGGGCGCTGAGCTGCGGCGGTGAGGGCGACCTCAACGACGTGCTGTACACGGTCAAGGCGCTGGGCATGGTTGTGTCGCCCGGCGGCGGTGCATTTGAAGGCGCCCCACTGGTCACCAACGGCTACTCGTTCCGGTGGCAGTCGGTCTTCGGCGGTGGCAAGGGCTCGTACGCCGACGGCGGGGTCGATGCCGGGGGCTACAGCGGCGTGCACGCCCGTAGCGCGATGGGCGGCTTCGACGGCCGGTTCTCCATTGAGCCAGAGATGATTATCGCCATACCCCAGTCGCTGGCGGCTGAGATCATAAGCAACCGGGGCTGGGTCTTCCCGCTGCCTCCGGTCACGCTGGACAAGGTGAAAGCGGCGCGCGGCTAGTCCCGAGCCCCACCCGAGCGGCCAGAGGATGCTTCCAATGCTCGTAGACCTGTACCAACTAACCATGGCTCAGGCCTACTGGCACGCTGGCCGCACGGCATCGGCCACGTTTAGCCTCTACTTCCGCACGCTGCCTCCCAATAGTGGGGACCCGGGGGGCAGCGAGTCGGGGCGCGGCTATATGGTCTTCGCCGGTCTTGAGGACGCGCTGGGGTTTCTCGAAGGGTTCAGGCCCGGTCCGGACTTGCTCGGCTTTTTAGAACGCCGGGGGGATTTCGCGCCCGCGTTCCTCGAGTTCCTCGCCGACCTGCGGTTCACCGGGTCTGTCCGGGCGATGCCGGAGGGGACGCCATGCTTCCCCCAAGAGCCGGTGCTGGAAGTCACCGGCCCGGTCATCGAGGCGCAGATGGCCGAGACCTACTTGCTGAACCAGGTCAACGTGCAGACCACGCTGGCATCTAAAGCGTCACGGGTCGTGACGGCGGCACAGGGCCGGTCGGTGGTGGACTTCGCTGCGCGCAGGGTGCACGGCACCGACGCCGCGCTGAAGATGGCCAGGGTGAGCTTTCTCGCGGGCTTCGAAGCCACCAGCAACGTGCAGGCGGCCGAGCAATACGGCATTCCGGCCGCAGGGACGATGGCGCACTCGTTCGTTACAACTTTCGATAGCGAGATTGAGGCGTTCAGGGCGTTCGTGCGGGCGTTCTCCCAGGGTTCTACATTGCTGGTAGACACCTACGACACGCTCGCCGGGGTCGCGGCGGCCATCACGGTGTCGCGCGAGGCGGCGGCGGCCGGGGGCAGTGTCGCGGCCATACGACTGGACTCCGGCGATCTGGGTGAACTGGCCCGTGCCTCTCGCGCGCTGCTGGATGAAGCCGGTCTAAAAGACATCAAGATAGTAGCCAGTGGCGGCCTGGATGAGTACTCCGTCGACCGTCTGGTGCGCGACGGTGCGCCAATAGACGTGTTCGGCGTCGGCACCAAAGTGGGCACCTCGGCGGACGCGCCGTACACGGATCTGGTCTACAAAATAGTGCAATACGACGGTCGCCCGGTCATGAAAATGAGCACCGACAAGGGCAACCTGCCCGGTCCCAAGCAGGTTTACCGTCGCGTCCAGGGCGGCACCCCCGCCGGCGACCTCATCTGCACCGACGCCGAGCCATCTCCCACTGGTCCCGGCTGGGCGCCTCTCATGGAGACGGTCATGGCCGCCGGTGCCCGCACCGGCGAGTCGCCGAGCCTGTCGGTCCTGCGGGACCGGTTCGCGAGCGAAATGGCCCGGCTGCCCGACGGGGTGAAGGAACTGTCGGAACCGACTTCTTACCCAGTCACGGTGTCTGAAAGGCTCAAGGCCCTGGCTCGCACAACGCAACCGTGACGCGAAACGCGAGACGGGAGACGGACTGGACCGGTACCCTTGAGTCGGTCCTGCATTAATAGCAACCGGAGAGTTCATTTTGGCCAGGGTTCCCTACGTACAGCGAGACCAGATGCCGCCCGACAAACTGGGCATCTACGACCGCATCGCATCAACCAGGGGGTCTGTGCAGAACGTGTTTGCGGCGCTGCTGAACAGCCCGGACGCGGCCGAGGCCGTTACCTCTATGGGGGAGTACCTGCGCTACAACTGCCCACTAGACCCGGCCATTCGGGAGACCGCCATCCTGGCCACGGCGAGGGAGATGGGCAACCGCTACGAGTGGGCCCAGCACGAGCCGGTCGCCCGGGAGGTCGGAGTGCGGGACGAGGTCATCGAGGCGATACGCTCAGGCAAGGCGCCGATGGGCCTGCCAGCAAAAGAGGGCGTGTTCGCCCAGGGTGCCCGAGAGCTAACAAGAGACGGGGCACTGACAGAGAGGACGCTGGCCGCAATTGAGCACCTGCTCGGCACCCGGCAGGCGGTCGACTTCGTGGTGCTTGTCAGCTACTACGGCATGGTGGCCCGGATAATCTCGACCTTCCAGGTAGACTTCGACGAATGGCTCGACCCTGAAACTGGCTTTTAACCTTCCCTTCTCAGGGAACGCAACTTCACGGCTAAAACCCCCATGGAGCACGAATGAGCGAGCAAGACCAGTACGTAATTGAGGCCAACGGTGTGTGCAAGGTGTACGACTCCGGGCGCGTCACAGTCGAGGCGCTGCGGTCGGTGTCGCTGGGCGTTCAACGAGGCGAGATGGTCGCCGTCATGGGGCCGAGCGGTTGTGGCAAGACGACGCTGCTCAACTGCCTTTCGGGCCTCGACGACCTGACTTCTGGCAGCGTAAAAATCAATGGAACCGAGCTTTCGGACATGTCCGACCGGGTCAAGACGAAATATAGGGCCCAGCGCATGGGCTACATATTCCAGGCCTTTAACCTGCTACCCGTGCTGACTGCGCTGGAGAACGTGGAGATGCCGCTACTGGTTTCTGGCACAGGAGCCAAGCAGGCCCGAAAGGCGGCGGAAGAGGCGCTGGACATGGTGTCTGTCGGAGACTGGAAGAGCCACTACCCCGCCGAGCTTTCCGGGGGACAACAGCAGCGTGTCACCGTCGCCCGGTCGCTGGTGAACCGCCCCGAAATAGTCTGGGCCGACGAGCCCACCGGCAACCTGGACAGCGAAAATGCTGCCGAAGTAATGGGGCTGATGACCCGCCTGAACGTCGAGAACCAGCAGACCTTCGTCATAGTCACCCACTCCGACGAGGTGGCCGCCATGACCCACCGGACCATCCGCATGCGGGACAGCCGCATCGAGTCCGACGGTGCCAATGGTGCAACAGCCGGGCAGAGCTAGGCAGACAACATGGACGAACTATTCGGCGCACCGCTCTCCAGCATCGCCCTCACGTTGCTGGTGGTCTTCACGGTAATTGTTGGTTACCTCGCCTACATAGCACTGCGCAACACCATCCTGCTTCGGATGGCCCTGCGTAACGTCGTGCGCAGACCCGCCCGGACGTTGCTGGCCGTAACCGGCCTCATGCTGGCCACGGCCATCGTGTCCATTGCGTTCACGGTCGGGGACTCGTTGACGTTCAGCATCAAGAGTGACGCCACCGATGCGCTGAGGGAACTCGATGAATTCGTGGGCGTGGACGCCAACTCGGATGTCTGGGAAGGAATCGCCGTCCCTGAAACATTCCCGCAAAGTCTGTACGAAGAGATCGGGCAGATACTGGAAGCGGACCCGGACATCGCCGCCACCCTGCCCGAGTACTCCGAGTCGATCGCGGTGGTCAATACCCGCAGTCGGCGCTTCGAGGTCCAATCCCTGCTCATCGGCGTTCAGGCGGACAAAGCTACCGCATTCGAAGCCTTAAGCGACATCGACGGCACTCCTCTTGATATAGGCAGTCTGGCCATCGATGAGGTCTACATAGACGTCGAAGGGGCGGAGGAGATCGACGTCGTCGTCGGAGGCGAGATCGAGATCGCGCTCGGTCCCGATCGACTCGTACCGTTCACCGTCAAGGCGATCGTAGACGGCTATTACTGGAGAGACAACTCGACCAAACTCGTGGTCATGACCTCGCTCGCCCACGTGCAGAACCTGCTCGGCGCCGAGGGTGAATTGACGAGGATACTGATTTCCAATCGAGGAGACCAGTTCGAGGGAGTCCAGTACTCCGAGAGCATCGAAGAACGGCTCTCCGACACGCCCGCAATAACCGAGGCCGGGCTGGAGTTGGTGCCGCTAAAGGCCGACCTCGTCGAACGGGCCAACGCCCAGGGCTCCCAGTTCGTACTGTTTTTCACCCTGTTCGGCCTCTTTTCAATAGGCGTGGGCTTGCTGCTAATCTTCCTCATCTTCTCCATGCTCGCCGCCGAGAGGAAGAGCGAAATGGGCATGGCCAGAGCGGTGGGTATGCAGCGCCAGCACCTGACGCGCATGTTCCTGGCCGAAGGGGCCATGTACGGCATCGGCTCCGCCGTCGTGGGGGCGCTCGTCGGCGTCGGCCTGGGCCTGCTGCTCGTTTTCGCCATGTCGAACCTTTTCTCGACTGCCGAAGACTTCACCATGAGCGGGCACGTTTCGCCGTTGAGCGTTCTCACCTCGTTCTTGCTGGGAGCCGTGGTGACGCTACTGACCGTGTTCTTCGCATCGTGGCGCATCAGCAATCTGAACATCGTCAGGGCGATCCGTGACATCCCGGACCCCGCGGGCACCGGCAAAACCAAGCTCAACCTGATACTGGGGTTGCTGGTCACCGGCTTCGGGCTTTTCTTTGCCACGCTTGCTGTGTTGGTAACACTTCTGCCGCTGTTCCTGTTTGGGCTGGCCCTTTTGCCCATCGGGGTATCGCTGATTCTACGCTGGGGCGGAATCTCCCAGCGAGTCGTACTATCGCTCGCCGGACTGGTGCTGGTGGTGCTGTTCGTGCTGCCAAACGCGTTCTGGGACTCGCTGCGCGGTGACTGGAATGACAACATCTCCGGCTTCTTCATCTCCGGCGTGTTCCTCGTTACCGGTGCGGTGTTACTGCTGATGAACAACTCCAGCATCGTGCTGCTGGCAGCCTCTAACACCATCGGCCGCCACCGTCGGCTCGCCCCGATAATCAAGTCGGCGGTCGCCTACCCGCTCAGGTACGGGTTCCGGACCGGGTTGTCGGTCGCCATGTTCGCCCTGGTGGTCTTCTCGGTCGCCGTGCTTGCCATCCTGATCGAGGGCTTCAACCAGCTGTTCGATGACGAGGGCCGTCTCGGCGGTGGGTATGACGTGTTCGCGACCGCACAGAGCGATCTGAATCCGATTCTCGACCTGAGGATCGAGATAGAGGGCAATCCGGACCTAGCATTCGTATCGGAGCTAAATGGAAGGCCCGAGGTGGGCACGTTCCGTACCGTTCGAACGGCGGACGGCCTGCTCCCCGACAACCCCTCGCTCGACGATGAAGAAGCGAGCAAGATCGAGTACCTCCCGACCAGCGTGACCGGGGTTGACGCCGACTTCATCGAAACGAACGGCTTCGATATCGGTCTGGCCACAACCGAGTATTTGACGGACGGCGAGTTCGACGCCCGTCGGCTGTGGGAAGACCTTGCCGCCAACCCGGGCCTGGCCGTGGTGAGCGCGTTCATGGTCCCTACCCGGAACGACTTCAACTTCGAGGTTGGTGAAGAACGTCTGGTCCTGGACGTGGAAGGTCTGTTCGTAGAAAACGACGTGATGGACCCTGTGCGCGTCACAGTCCGAGATCTGGAGAGCGGGACGGAGTTCGACCTCACCGTAATCGGTGTTTTGGACAACTTTGTTTCGGGTGGCCCGATTCCGACGGGGCTATACACAGCTTCTGAGTTCTTGACGGATGTGACCGGACGGCATCTCGATGCCACCCAGTTCTTCATAAACATCGACCCAGGTACCGAAGACCCCGCGGGCCTCACCGAGGCGGCGCTCTTCGAGCACGGCATCTCCGCGTTCGCCTTAAAGGAGACGTTGGAGGAATTTCAGGGCGCGCAAAAATCGTTCTTCAACCTGCTGCTCGGCTTCATGCTATTGGGGCTTGTAGTGGGGATCGCGTCCCTTGGCGTCATTAGTGCCCGCGCGGTGGTGGAGCGTCGCCACGCGATTGGCGTGATGCGGGCGGTCGGCTTCTCTCGCTCCGTCGTCTTGCTAACGTTTTTGGCGGAGACCTCATTTATCGCCATGCTCGGTATCGGCCTGGGCCTGGTGCTGGGAATCATCACCGGCATTAACGTGATCGCCGACATCAAAACCGACACGCCCGACATACAGCTGATAATCCCCTGGACTACGCTAATCCTCATCGCCGTGGGTGGGTATGTGTTCTCGCTGGTGACGACGCTGCTGCCCGCGCGGCAGGCGTCCCGCATTGCACCGGCAGAGGCGCTTCGTTACGAGTAGGTAATTAACTTGGCCAAGGCCCAGATACTGGTAGTAGAGGACGAGGAGAACATCCTCGAAGCCGTGCGCTATAGCCTCGAGGTGGAAGGCTACGAAACGCTGACTGCCACCGATGGGCTGGCCGGTCTTCAACTGGCACGCACCCGCCACCCCGACCTGGTGATACTGGACGTCATGCTCCCAGGCATGGACGGCCTAGAGGTGTGTCGCGAGATCCGCCGGGACCAGAACGTCCCCATCATGATGCTAAGTGCGAAAGGCGAGGAGCTGGACCGGGTCGTGGGCCTCGAAGTTGGTGCAGACGACTACGTCACCAAGCCGTTCAGCATGCGCGAACTGATGGCCCGGGTGAAGGTGCACGTTCGCCGGTCGCAGGCGAGCGCCCCGGCCGAGGCCTCTCCCGAAAGCGCTGAGCTGCTGACAGCTGGCGACCTGGAACTCGACTCGGACGGCCACCGCGTCCGGCTCGCTGGCCAGGAGTTGGAATTACGCCCGCGCGAGTTTCGGCTGCTGCGGCTGTTCATGCAGCGCCCCGGCCGGGCCCTGACGCGCGACCAGATACTGGAAACGTTGTGGGCGCACGACTACATTGGCGACGCCCGTACCGTGGACGTGCACGTCCGTTGGTTGCGGGAGAAAATTGAGGCCGCCCCAGCGAGCCCGACGCGAATAGTGACCGTGCGCGGTGTCGGTTACCGGTTCGAAGGTTGAGCCAGTCCCGCTCGCTCCAGTGGCGCATTTCGGTCGCGTACACGGCTCTGATTTTTGTGACGATGGGAGCGGTGAGCATCTACCTCATCGACTTCATCAACGACAGGTTCGTCGACGAACTCGACGACCGGCTGGTGCGCGAAGCCACCATAATCGGCCAGTCCCCTGAATTGCTCGTCGCTAGCCCCGAGGCCCGGGGTGCAGTTGAGGGGTTCGCCCACGCCGTAGATGGTCACGTCACCGTGGTCGATGCCGATGGGGACCTGGTCGCGGACTCCGTCGGTCTGCCGAATACCAATGACTCAGCAATAGCCGAGGCGCTGTTGGGCCGCGTGGTCAAAACGTCTCGTGAAGTGGCGGAATTTGAGGGTGATGACCTGCGCTACGCAGCCGTGCCTATCGAAGTTGACGGTGAGGTCGTAGGCGCTGTCCGTGTCGGAGTACCGACATCATCGGTTACTGGAGACGTCAACCGGGTCATCATCACCGTTGTGGTGTCGGCCGTAGTGGTCGGTGCGCTGTCGATATTGCTGGGCTGGTTCGTTGTTCGTCGGACCACCCGCTCGGTGTTGGCCGTGACGGCCGGTGCTCGGCAACTTGCCTCTGGGGACCTGGACTACCGGGTACCTGCGCTGGGCAACGACGAGTCGCGCGACCTGGCCGTGGCGTTCAACCGCATGGCCCGCACTATCCGCTCTACGGTAACGGCGCTCGATGGAGAGCGGTCCAAGCTGTCGGCCGTCCTGGACACCATGGCGGACGGGGTTGTGGTGGCCGATGCGGACGGCGACGTGACGTTGCTCAACACTGCGGCAGAAAGATTGCTGGGCCTGTCCGGACGCGACGTCGTCGGAGGGCGCCTGGCCGGGGTGGTCTGGGACCACGAGCTTATGAAGCTCGTACGAGAGGCCACCGAACTGGACGAACAGCAAGACGGTGAGGTGGTCCTGGCCGCCAGTCGCCGAACCGTGAACGCGGTCGCCACGCCAATCATCCAGGGAGGTGCCGAGGGCGTGCTGCTCACCCTGCACGACCTGACCAGACGCCGCCGTATCGACACGACGCGGCGTGAGTTCGTTAGCAACGTGTCCCACGAACTGCGCAGCCCGCTAGCGTCGGTTAAGGCGATGGTCGAGACGCTCCAGGCTGGCGCGCGGGACGATGCGGAAAAGGCCAACGACTTCCTGGAACGCATTAACGACGAGGTCGACCGCATGACGGCTCTTGTGACTGAGCTATTAGAACTATCGCGACTGGAGAGCGGCCGCGTGGAAATGAACGTAGAGCCGTTCAACCTGGAGCCCATAGTGCTGGGTGTCATCGACCGGCTACAAATGCAGGCTGACGCCGGTGGGGTCGAACTGGCATGCGACATCCCGCCAGGCCTGTCGAGCGTGCTCGGGGAGAAGGCGAAGGTAGCCCAGGTCCTCGTAAACCTCGTCGATAACGCCCTGCGGTTCACGCCCGACGGCGGGGACGTGAATATAGCGGCGAAAAAGGCTGGCGATGTGGTGGAAGTGACCGTGGCCGACTCGGGGCCGGGAATCCCGCCCGAGCATCTGCCTCACCTGTTCGAGCGCTTCTACAAAGTAGACCGGTCGCGGCGAGAAGGCGGCACCGGGCTGGGGCTGGCCATTGTGCGTCACATCGTCCAGGCTCACGGCGGGAAAGTTACCGTCGCTAGCGAGGTCGGCAAAGGCACGCGCTTTACCTTCACCCTCAAGGCTGCACCGAACTTTCCTTCAGCTTGAATTGGCCCCCATTAGTTGGCATTTGGGATAGCCAGGCGCTGGCGACGATTAACCTGTCGTTAACGGTTCCTTAACGACCCGGCTGCTGCGGCCCGTTAGTCTTCGAAGGTGACTTCTAATCGGGATCAGCACAATCCGGGTTCCGGTCAGCGCGGTGGCATGTTCAAGCGCAACCGCGACACCGATGACGTAGCCGGGAAGGCTGTCAAATGGGTGCTGCTGTTCTGTGCGCTGCTATCGGTCGCAACGACCATGGGCATCGTCATCACGTTGCTGGTCCAGGCCTGGGGCTTTTTCTTCGAGGTCAACCCCTGGGAGTTCATCACCGGCACCCGCTGGTCGCCCATACTCAAGCCAACGTCTTTCGGGGTATTGCCCCTGGTAGGCGGCACGCTGCTGGTTTCGCTCATCGCCGCCGCCCTGGCCTTACCCGTTGGACTCGGAGCGGCGATCTTCCTGTCGGAGTACGCGCACGACCGGGTACGCCGGGTGGTCAAGCCCGTGCTAGAGGTGCTGGCGGGCGTGCCCACGGTGGTTTACGGGTACTTCGCCCTGACGTTCGTCACGCCTCAGATACAAAAAGCCATGCCTGACTTGCTGGTGTTCAACGCGCTCAGCGCGGGCCTGGTCATGGGGATAATGATCATCCCCATGGTGTCGTCGCTCAGCGAGGACGCCATGGTGGCCGTGCCCCGGTCGCTCAGAAACGGAGCGTACGCACTGGGCGCGACCCGGTTCGAGGTGTCGCTCAAAGTAGTGGTGCCGGCCGCCCTGTCGGGCATTGTGGCGTCGTTCATCCTGGCCATATCTCGGGCTATAGGCGAGACCATGTTGGTGACAATAGCCGCAGGGGCGACGCCCAACCTGACCATCAACCCGGTCGAAAGCATCCAGACGATGACGGCCTACATAGTGCAGTTGAGCCTGGGTGAAGCGGCTCACGGCTCTATTGAGTTCAACACTATTTTCGCTGTGGGCTTGTTGCTGTTCGTAATTACGCTGGGGATGAACCTGCTCGGCCACTGGGCCGTACGACGCTGGCGGCAGAAGTACGAATGATCGCCAATAACGCGCCCAACAACCCGCCCAATTCCGGCCCTGGGGCTGCGCCCGGGAACACGGGACGAGGGGGCGAGTTCGACCCACGCCTACGGTTCCGTCAGCGAATGGGGGCGGTAATTTTCTTCGTCCTGTTAGCAGCGGTCATGGTGGGCATAGTAGGCCTGGGCATACTGCTGGTACAGGTGGTCATTCAGGGCGCGCCCTGGCTTAGCTGGCACTTCGTAAGCGACTTCCCGTCCCGCCATCCGGAGCAGGCCGGGCTACGGTCGGCCCTGTTCGGCACCATCTGGATAATGGGCCTGACGGCTCTCATCGCCGTCCCCATCGGGGTGGGGGCAGCGGTCTATTTGGAAGAGTACGCCTCGAAAAACAAGCTCACTTCCATTATCGAGATCAACATATCCAACCTGGCCGGGGTGCCGTCCATTGTTTACGGCCTGTTGGGCCTGGCGCTCTTTGTTCAGTGGATGGCCATGGGCCGCAGCCTGCTGGCCGGCGCGATGACGATGACGCTGCTGGTGCTGCCCATCGTCATACTAGCGTCGCGTGAGGCGATTCGGGCGGTCCCTGACTCTTACCGGCAGGCCGCCTACGCCATGGGCTCGACCCAGTGGCAGGTGGAGCGCCTGGTGGTGCTGCCAGCCGCCCTGCCCGGCATACTGACCGGGGTCATACTTGCCCTTTCCAGAGCGGTAGGCGAGGCCGCGCCGATGATCGCGATCAGCGCGCTGGTGTTCCTCACCTTCTCGCCCACCGATCCTCTGGACCGTTTTACCGTCATGCCCATTCAGATATTCAACTGGGTGTCGCGACCGCAGGACGACTTCCGCGGGCTGGCTGCGGCGGGCATCATCGTGCTGCTGCTGATTTTGCTATCGATGAACTCGGTAGCGATATACGTTAGAAACCGTTATCAGACCCGGTCTGAGGAATAGAACCATGAACCAGGCAAATCTCAGGACTCAAGTCACCGTAAAACCCGCTAACGGGGGCGGCGGCGACACGCTAATTGGCGTGGAAGACGTCGCCGTTTTCTATAACGACTTCCGGGCCGTCAAGGACGTAACTTTCAACGTGGAACGGAACCGGGTACTGGCGCTGATAGGCCCCTCCGGCTGCGGCAAGTCGACGCTCCTGCGCTGCTTCAACCGCATGAACGACCTCATTCCCGGCACGCGGATAGAAGGTTCTATCGTCTACGACGGCCAGGACCTGTACGGGCCCGACTCCGACGCTACAGAGGTGCGCTCTCGCATAGGAATGGTCTTCCAAAAGCCCAACCCGTTCCCCAAGTCGATATACGACAACGTTGCCTTCGGACTGAAGGTGAACGGCTACCGGGGCGAGATTGCGGAGGCCGTCGAACGCTCGCTGCGTCGGGCCGCGCTGTGGAGCGAGGTCAAAGACCGGCTCAAAGACAGCGCACTGACGCTATCGGGTGGCCAGCAACAGCGCCTGTGCATAGCCAGGGCGCTGGCGGTGGAACCGGACGTGGTGCTAATGGACGAGCCCTGCTCGGCCCTGGACCCCATAGCCACCCTGGCAATTGAGGAACTGATACGAGAACTCGTCGCCCAATATACGATCATCATCGTCACCCACAACATGCAGCAGGCAGCCAGGGTGTCGGACGAGACGGCCTTTCTTATGGTCGACGACGACCGCGCTGGGTATCTGGTTGAAATGGGCAGGACCGACCAGATATTCACCAACCCGCAAAACGAGAGAACCGAGGCCTACATAACGGGCCGATTCAGTTAGCTCGAGCAACCCGAACAGCAGGAGGATGCACCATGCCACGTACCGACTTCGATCGCGACCTCAACTTGCTTCAGGACGACCTGATGTTCATGGGAAGCATGGTCGACAAGGCCCTGGTGCGGTCCCTGGACGCCCTGAAAAACCGGGACACCACGCTGTCGCAACGAGTCATAGAAGAAGACGACCTGATAGATGCCAAGCGGTTCGAAATAGAGGACAAGTGCATCGACCTGATCGCCACCCAGCAGCCCCTGGCCGGGGACTTGCGGCACCTCATAACCGTGCTGCACGTATCGGTCGAACTGGAGCGCATGGGTGACTACGCAGAGGGCATCGCCAAAATAGGCCTGTCCATTGGGGATGAGCCGCTCCTCAAGCCGCTCATCGACATCCCGCGCATGGGGGAACTGGCCGGTGGCATGCTACGGCGCAGCCTGGACTCTCTCGTCAATCGTGACGTGACTTCGGCGCTAGAGGTCATTACAAGCGACGACGAAGTGGACCAGATCTACGAACAGATCTACCGCGAACTGCTCATGTTCATGATTGAGGACCCCGGCACTGTCAAGCGAGCGACCTACCTACTTTGGGTATCCCACGACCTGGAGAGGATCGCCGACAGAGCAACCAACATTGCCGAGCGAGCTATCTACCTGGTCACCGGCACCATGCCGGAAGAAGAGTCTTCGCGCTACTAGGCCCGGTTAGCTATTAAGCTTGGTTTAGCTACTAGGCTAGGCCTGCTAGGGGCGAATTCCCACCAGAGCCAGCAGGCGCCTCAGCAACCCGCCAAGTCCCTTCGGACCAGCGATGCGGGCCTGCGTGCAACTGACGCATGTGCAGGTCGGCGGGTGTTTTCCGTAGTGCCAGTTGGCCCTGCCCATACGTTCGGTTCCTGACTCGGGTTTTAAAATGCGGCCGAACAAGCGGCAGAGACACTTCGATGGTGCCCCCGGCGCGACTCGAACGCGCGACACCTGGTTTAGGAAACCAGTGCTCTATCCTCTGAGCTACAGGGGCGTAGTCGAAAAACTTAACGAGCGGCCCAGATAATACAGGCCCAAAACGGATGAGACGGGCGTAAAAGGGAAGTGCCCCCGGAGGGACTCGAACCCTCGCCTCTGGCTCCGGAGGCCAGTGCTCTATCCGCTGAGCTACGGGGGCGCTCAGGCTTCAGGATATCAGGGGTGACCGCAAAGCCTCAAGGCGAACGAGCCGCTCTTAGGCCGGGCGCAGCCACTTGGCTAGCACTCTGCTTGGCTCCCCGGCTGGCTCCCTAACCAACGCGAGTAATCTCCTCTTCGAACGAGTCGCGCAGATCGGCAATGAGCCGACGCAGTGTGTCTCCACCGACCGTTCCGGAAAGGCTCTCGCAGAACGGCTGCAGAATGTTGGCCGCTCCCTCTGTCAGTGCGTCCAAGACCAACGGCTCGACCGCGATGGTCTCGGAATGCACCACCATGCGAAAGTGACTCTGACCATCGGCAGAAATTCCCAGGCTGACGACCCCGTCGTCTGAGCGGAAGTCGTAGGAAGACTGGCCGCCGAGCCTGCCCCCTACACCCAATTGCGCGAACCCCAGCCCGCACATGTAGTTGTAAAAAGCTTCCTGGAACATCTTCCGTCCGGCGGTGGTGACGACCACTTCGTAGTTGCTGGTATTGGCCGTGCTCATTCGCTTACCTCACCGGATGCTGTGTCTTCTCTGTTGGCTGCTCCGTCTGGGGCTCGGGTAGGGTGCGGATCGGGGGCTTTTCTACTGCCGCTGCCGCCGCCGCGGTAGGAACGTGCCAAGATCAGGGGCGCTACCACCGTGGTGGAGATGGTCATTATTATCGACGCCCCGAACAGGTTGGCCCCGATAATGCCCTGCCCCACCGCAATGCCACCCATAATTAGCGCCACCTCACCCCTGGGCATCATGCCCACACCGATGCGCCACGCACCGGTGCGGTTAAAGCCCAGCGCCAGTGCAGGGACTCCGGAGCCGAATATCTTGGCAGCCATAGCAACCAGGCTAATGACCAGGCCGAAGACCCACACGTCGCCGAGCTGGGTAACGTCCACCATCATCCCCATAACCACGAAGAAGACGGGAACTATGAAGTTGTAAACCCCTCGCATAGGGTCTTCCAGTCGGTGCGCTAGCCCAGTACCGGAGAGGGCGAGCCCCATAGAGAACGCCCCCACTATCATCGCCAACCCAAAGCTCTCGGCCAGGGCAGCGGCAAAGAATGCCAGCGCGAACGCAAGCCCCAGGTTCGCGCCAGACACGTTGAAGCGATCCAAGAACCGCGAGATATACCCCGAAAGCGCCACGCCGACTGCGGTGAGAATTACCCAAAAGCCGATGGTCTTACCGGCCACGGCGGCGGCGGAACCGGCAGAAAAGCCGCCGGTGGTGTGGATGCCGATTACGACCGTGAGAACAAGTATCCCCAGAATGTCGTCAACGACAGCGGCGGCCAGGGTGGTTATGCCTTCGGGCGTGTCCAAGCGTCTCAGGTCGCCAAGCACCCGCACAGTAATGCCGATAGAGGTCGCAGTCAGGATGGCGCCCATAAACAGGGCCTTGGGATCCGAGTACCCGTCGGCGAACCCGAAGCTCACCGTAAGTACGGCGCCCAGCGCAAAGGGCACGACCACGCCACCAAGGGCGACTACCGAAGCGGGGCCAGCATATCTGAGGAACTGGCGAAGGTCTGTCTCTAGACCGGCCGCGAACAGTAAGACAATCGACCCAATCTGCGAATAGGCCCACAGGCTTTCGGAAACCTGAACGGCACCTCCGTCTCCATGAACCATTGGAAACAGCGTGTAACCGGCCACCGCGAAGCCGCCGAGTGCGAATGGGCCGATGAGGATGCCCGCGGCAAGTTCCCCGAGCACCGATGGGGTGTGAAGGTACCTTTCGAATATCTCGCCGCCAACCTTCGCGGCCACCAAAATGGCCGCGAGTTGGAACACCAATTTTATTACGTCGTCATGCAAATGTGATGGCCTGTAGCGCGTTTACGCCGGTGACACCGGATAGAACGCGAATTATACCACGCTGAACCCGTGTTAAAAACGAGTCGAGAATTGGTGCGAATTCTCGGCCCAAAACCGGTACCGCTATGGGTATTTAGCGGTTATGATCTTCCAAGAGAAAACCCGTCGGTGGACTCGTCAATATGAGTGTGTCGAAAACCCGCTGGATTTCGAATCATCGGGGTGCAAAGGGCTTGACATGCCTTGACGACGATTACTATGATGGGGCGGCCGCGAAGCGTCTGTTACCGGCTACATCGGTAACATGGAGCCCAGCGGGAGGTCAGCCAGTGGCTGGCCGAACAAGTCGCGTTGTCAATTCAACGTGACTATCGAATTGTCCAGGATAAATGCGGATCAGGGGGTCAAATGAGAACACTGTTAAAGGGAAAGGGTCGTACCCTTGCCCTGATATTGTCAATCTTCGCCGTCGTCGCCTTCGCGGCCTGTGAGGGCCCTGAGGGTCCCGCCGGTGCTGCTGGTGCTGCTGGTGCAGACGGTAGTTCCGGTTCTGCCGGTGCCGCTGGCCCCGCTGGTTCCGGCGGTTCAGATGGATCTAATGGTTCAGACGGTGCCGATGGCGCGGACGGCAAGGACGGTGTTTCCGGACCTCCCGGTAATCCCGGCCCTGGCGGCCCTGACGGCCAGGACGGCCAAGAAGGCGCGCACGGCTCGCGCGGTTCAGCTGGCCAAGACGGCGCTGACGCCGTTAGCCCTGCCGCAGGCCTCGTAGCTACTGCCGCTGACGCGTCCGGTAACGCGACCGTCTGGGGCTCAGGCTTCGTGTCTGGCGAAACCATCTCCATAATGGTTGGTGGCTTCTCCAGCCCGGTCGGTAGCGCAACCGCCAACAATGGCGGAGCATTCAGCGCGACCTTCTCGGTTAGCGTTGCCGACGGTGTTTACACACTGTGGGCGAAGGGTGGAGACGGAAGCGAAGCGACCGCTCCCCTGCTGGTGGGTACCAAGTAGTACCACCGCTAATACTCGATTAGCTTGAAGAGGCCTCCGGCAATGCCGGAGGCCTCTTCTTTTGTGCCTTTTCTCAGACGCCTATTCTCATCCAAAGGGCAACCAAACTACGCTTCTAATAATCCGCCCGGCCGATCTAGATTTAGTTGTGGAGGTGCGAGAAATGAAGTCTGCACGCTGGTTCAAGTTGCCCGGCTCTATGTCACTGGTGAAATCGCCAAGAGGTCTGCCGACCCGGTCCGTGGTGCTTTCCGCAGTGCTCGCAACAGTTGCGTCGCTGGCGGTCGCCTGCGTTGGTTCAGCGGGCGAGCCTGGGCCAGCCGGCCTCAAGGGCGAGGTCGGCCCCGCCGGAGCGACCGGACCCAACGGTGACACCGGCCCCGCAGGCCCTTCAGGCAACTCGGGAACTGCCGGTCTAACCGGCCCCAGCGGCGATGCCGGACCACAGGGTCCGACGGCGAATCAGGCCCAGGCCCGCATACTTTCCACGCTCGACACCCTAACTTTGGACGAAGCGTTCGAGGTATGGGGCTCCGGCTTCGGCCCGGGAGAGAGCGTCGTGGTGTTGCTGGAGATCGGCGAAGGGCTACAGCGAGTGGTCGGCGACGCAACAGCGGGCCCGGGCGGGGCGTTCAGGATCAACATAGACGCAGCTGGCGGCGATTCACGATTCCGTTCGCGCGTCCAGTTCGGCGAGGTGCACACACTGCTCGCGTCCGGTTCCGAGGGCACCGCAGCCAGCGCGCCGGTAACAATACTCGCCGAGAAGCCTGTACCGGTAACAATACTCGCCGAGAAGCCTGTAGTAGATGCTCCCCCCTCATCCCCGGTTCCAGCGACCTCTGCCACCCTGGTGGCCACCGTCGCGGTCACAGGTTTAACGAATACGTTCTGGGCGGCCGGGTTCGAACCAGGCGAGACCGTGTCCCTCGGCATAGTCGGTGGGCCGGCCATTCTAGTAGCCAGGGACGCCAACGACTCTGGCGCGGTAATGCTCGAGTCGAGGATAGACCTGGGCCCCGGTGTCTACACCGCTATTGCTACCGGCGTATCGGGCGTCCAGGCGACCTGGCCCCTAGTCGTAGTGACTGAGAAATAACTCTCTAAGCTATTTTGGGGCGGCCGGACGACGGGTCACCCGGAGCCGCTTCAGCCGCCGCCCGACGGTGGACTCAACCCGGATGCGTATGCCATCGTAGTCGACGGTGTCGCCCCTACTGGGCATACGGCCCAGCCTGTCTAGCACGAAGCCACCCAGGGTATCGAAGCCCTCGCCCTGCACGTCTACGCCGGTCAGTTCGGCGACCTGGTCGACCCCAATGCGGGCGTCGATGAGCATGTCCAGCGGCTGGCCTTTAGGGGTCTGGCCAGCGAGATCTACGATTTCGGGTTCGTCAACGTCGAACTCGTCCTCTATTTCCCCGACGATCTCTTCGAGCAGGTCCTCTACAGTCACCACCCCGGAAACGCCGCCGTACTCATCGACGACCACCGCCATTTGTACCCGCTGGTCCTGGAACTCCCGTAGCAATCCTTCGAGCGTCTTGGACTCAGGTATAAAGAGCGGCTGGCGGAGTAGGTCGTCCAGCGTCACGGTTCCCGACTCCTCCCTTCCCACGACCCGGATAAGGTCCATGGAATAGACGAATCCGGCCACCTGGTCGAGCGTTTCGCGGTAGACCGGAAGCTTGCTGTGACCCGACTCGATCATGCGCTCGGCCACTTCGGCGACAGGGGTCGAGATCTCCACGGCCGAAACATCGACCCGTGGAACCATGATCTCGCGCGCGACGGTCTGGTCTTGTCTGACGACCGCGCGGATCATGCGGACCTCTCGCTCATCGAGCGGCAAGCCGTCGAACCCAAGCGGCACTCCGACGTCATGCAGGGCATCGCCTGTTTCGCCGCCCGTCACGCTGTCAGGCAGAAGATTCCTTACGGCCCTCTCAACCAGGCCCTCAACTGCCAGCCACGGTGTCATGGCGACCGTGATTACGCTCATATCGGAACCGCCGTGACGCCCAACGAACGACGAGGATAGTGGGATAAACGCCTGGGACGCGCTACCCAACACGGTCAGGAGGGCGAGTGTCAGAGCAGCGGCCAGGGTCAACCAGGGCCAGGAAACCTGCGCCACCGAGATGGTCAACGAGGCCGCTGTTACCAATGACGCGGCGAATACAGCGGTTCGGAGGACGCGAAAAGACTCGACGGTTGGGGATGACAGGCCCTCTTCTTCATGAGGCTCGGTCTCTTTTCGGCCCTGCCCTGAAACTGAGCCGACGAGTAGTTGGGAATTGCGAAAGGCCACCAGCCCGCCCTCAAGGACGGAGACGGCGAAATACGCCACGAGCGAAGCGGCCAGCAGGACCGCAGACAGCGTACTGTCGAGATCCATCATGGCCGGAGCCTACTACTGTCTTTGTTAACCACCGCTTCCGACTCGCGGAGCGGTGGGCTGGTACTGTCTGACACCTTTGTGTCTCAGTTCTCCTTCCCGGATTGCCTGGGCCCGGATTGCCTGGGACTAGTTCGTTTTAGTTTTCTGGCTGGCGCTCCCACCACGGTCTCGCCAGCTGGTACGTCTTTGTTTACCACACTGCCAGCCCCGGTAGACGCACCTTCGCCAACCGTTACAGGCGCCACAAGCATGGTATCTGAGCCAATGAAGGCGCGGTCACCAATAGTGGTGCGGTTTTTGTGAGTGCCGTCGAAATTGCAGGTAATCGTACCTGCGCCCACGTTCACGTCCGCACCTACTTCGGCATCGCCAATGTAGCTCAGGTGCAGGGCCTTGGTGTTCGCGCCCAGACGGCTCTCCTTGGTCTCGGTGAAGTTGCCCACCCTGACGCCCGCCTCCAGCACCGTGCCACCGCGTATGTTGCTGAACGGGCCTACAGACACTCCGTCGGCCAGTCGGGAGCCTGCAACGAACGACGAAACGACGCGACAATTGTCGCCAAGAACGCTGTCCGCCAGAACCGAGTTGGGGCCGATTTCGCAGCCCTCCCCCACCACTGTGTCGCCGCTCACGTGTGTATTGGGCATAACGACAGTGTCACGGCCCAGCGTCACGGCGGCGTCTATGTACACCGTGTCGGGGTCCGGCAAAGTGACCCCTTGAAGCATCCAGTGTTCCCGTATCCCGGTGCGCAGGGTGGCCTCGGCCCGAGCCAGTTGAACCCGGTTGTTCACGCCCATCACCTTGGTAGCGTCGGGAGCCTCGACGTCGGCAACCTTGCCCCCGCTTTGGACGGCAACGGCAATGAGGTCGGTAAGATACACCTCTCCCGAGGCCGATGGCGACAGACCGGCAAGGGCGTCCCACAGCCAGGCACCGTCGAACACGTACATGCCGGTGTTTATTTCGTTCAGCGCCAGCGTCTGTTCGTCCGCGTCGGCCTGTTCGACTATCGCCTGCACCGTGCCGTCTGAACCTCTTACGACCCTGCCAAGGCCTGACGGGTCATCGACCCGGGCCGTCAGCAGTGTCACCTGCGCTTTGGCCCGCTCGTGTACCGACTGCATGCGGTCCAGGGACTCGGACGGCACTAGAGGAACGTCTCCGGACAGGACTGCCACGTCGGCAACGCCCGAAAGCGCGTCGCGGGCGCTGAGCAGGGCGTCACCGCTGCCTCGTGGGCGTTGTTGCACAGCGTAGCGAACCGAGTCTCCGAAGGCCTCTCTAATGCCGTCGGCGTCGGGCGACAGCACTACCATCACATCGGCATAACCGGCGGCTCTGGCGGCGTCCACCACGTGGCCCAACATGGGCTTGCCGCACAGCGCGTGCAGCACCTTGGGCAGGCGGGAGCGCATTCTTGTGCCCTGGCCAGCGGCGAGAATTACGGCGGCTTTAGAGTTCATGACGGGGAAATAGTGAGGGGCCCATTAATCACAAAACGCCCAGCGTGCATGCCAAAAGGCTGTGCGCCGGGCGTCAATTCGGGCGAACTTGGTAGGTTTACCCACTTGGAGCGCAATGCTAGCAATCGGTCCGTTTAAGTGTCAAGGAGATACTGGCACCCTGTCTGGACAATGGTTCGGGCCGGACATTACTCTTAGGCCGGCTTGTCACTTCGGTGACGGTTGCATTCATAGCAAAAACATTCCCGTAACCAGAGGCCGTATATGTCCACCTATCGAATAATTACCCAGAAGCCTTCCGCCGTCACCTTCGACATGGCGGATGGTACTTTTGGCCTTGAAATGGAAGCGCTCGGCCACATGGACGCCGAGATTGTCGAGGTCCCGGCGAAGACAGAAGACGAGTTCATCGCCGCGGCCAAAGACGCCGACGCAATAATTGCCGGAGGCAGGCCCATCACCGCCAAAATCATAGAGTCCCTCAATAACTGCAAGGTGATATCGCTCGGCAGCGTCGGTGCGGACTCGGTGGACGTGGCGGCCGCGACCGCGCATGGCATTCCGGTAACGAACGTGCCCGACACCTTCATTGAGGAAGTAGCGGACCACACCATGATGCTGCTGCTGGCGACGTTCAGGCGGCTGCTGGTGCAGGACCGCATGGCCCGAGACGGCAGCTGGGAGCAGGGACGACCCGCGCTTTCCCAGTTCCCCCGGCTGATGGGCCAGACCCTGGGCTTCGTCTCTTTTGGCCACGTTGCCAGGCTTACCGCCAGGCGGGCCGCGGCCTTCGGCCTCAACATGTTGGCCTACGACCCGTACATAGAAGAACTGACGATGTCTGACTATGGCGTCGAGCCCGTTGGACTGACCGAACTGTTGCAGCGCTCGGACATCGTGTCCATGCACGCTCCGTCCACCACCGAAGCGCACCACATGCTGACCGAAGAGCACTTCCGGCTAATGAAGCCCCAGGCTCTGTTCATAAACACGGGACGTGGCCCGACAGTCGATGAGGCAGCACTCATCCGAGCACTGGACGAGGGGTGGATAGCCGCCGCTGGCCTGGACGTACTGGAGACCGAGCCACCCAGCCCGGATAACCCGTTGCTCAAGTCCGACAAGGTCATCCTCTCGCCCCACGTTGCCTCCGCCTCCATGCGCATGGGTCCGGAGGCGCGCCGCCGCGTCGGCCAGGAGTTGGCGCTGGTGCTCTCCGGCCGGTGGCCCAGGACCTGCGTTAACCCGGACGTGCTGGCCCGCACCAAGCTGCGACGCTGGCAGCCGTACTCCATGAATCGAGGTCCGGGAGCAGGTTGAACCCCACCGGCGCCCTGCACGAGCTTCTGGTCGACCTGGCCGCCATTACGGACATGCTGGCGGTGGTGGACTCGGGCGAGACGGTCGCAGAGATGCACGGTCCGGGCCGTCTGGAACTGAAGCTACAGGGTCAGTGGTGGAAGGTCGAGTCGGGCAACTGGCACGTCCACTTCAAGCCGGGTTCGGTAGCGGGAGTCCAGTTCGTAGAAGCGACCGATGACGCCCACACGGGCATCCCGAAGCTGTACTACGTCCGCCTGGCGGACGGCGTGGGCGACACGATAATTCGCTTCTACTTCCCCAGCCCATGGCTCGATGACGACGAACGCCGCACCGAGTTCCAGCCCGAGAGGGTGGCGCAGTTCGAAGCGGTTCGGGACCGCTTCGTCGGCCGGGAAGGCATCGCCGCCGTCACCCGTAACACGCCCACGTCCAGCCCCCAATGAACGGGCCGCTCCCGTGAATGAGCTAATCCGGTGACCGGGCCACTGGACGGCGTACGCGTTCTCGACCTGACGCAGGTTCAGGCCGGGCCTTCCTGCACCCAGTTGCTGGCGTGGCTGGGGGCCGACGTCATCAAAATAGAGGAGCCGGGCAAGGGCGACCGCACGCGCTGGGAAATGGCCGACCGGCCCGACGTAGACAGCTTCTACTACCTCGTTTTCAACGCCAATAAGCGCGGCATCACGCTCAACCTAAAGTCCGAACAGGGCGTGGCTTTGTTCAAGCGCCTGGCGGCAGAGTCCGACGTGGTGGTGGAAAACTACGCCCCCGGCCGTATGACCGGCTTCGGTCTGGGACCGGAAGTACTGGCCGAGCAGTTCCCCAGGCTGGTTGTAGCGTCCATTAAGGGCTTCGGGTCGTACGGTCCCGACTCACACCTCAAAAGCTATGAGAACGTCGCCCAGGCAGCTGGCGGTGCGATGAGCACCAACGGCTTCGGCGACAGGGCGCCGGTGTTCACCTCGGCGGGCGTGGGCGACTCCGGATCGGGGCTGCACTGTGCCATCGGCATCCTTGCTGCGCTGCGCCAACGCGATCAGACCGGCGTTGCACCGAGCGTAGAGGTTTCCATGCAGGACGCGGTGCTCAACCTTATGCGGGTGCGGTTCGTCGAGACGCTCCCAACCGGCGAGCCGGTGCTGCGAAACGGCAACCAGGTGTGGGGAAGTCCGGACCTGGTCTACCCGTGCCTGGGCGGCGGGCCGAACGACTACGTAAGCATGGTCATTGGCGGAGACGCCTGGGACAGCCTGCTCGCGGTCGCGGGCCGCGCCGAACTGATAGGCGACGAGCGCTACGCCACCGACGGGTTCAGGTCGGAGCGGCCGGACGAAGTTAGCGAAATAGTGTCCGCCTGGACAAAAACGCTGACCAAGGACGAAGTCATGAGGACGCTGACAGACCTGGGAATTCCATGCAGCGCGGTGCGCGACACGGCCGAATTGATGACCGACCCACACCTGCGGGCCCGCGAGATGATGGTCGAAGTTAGCGATAGCGTCCGGGGCGACTACACGGCCATCGGCTGCCCAATAAAGATAGCCGGCAACGCTGTCGACGTAACCGCACCGCCACTGCTATCTGAGCACACCGACGAGGTGCTGGGTGAGGTTCTCGGGATCGATGCCCACGAGACCGCGTTACTAAGAAAACAGGGAGTCGTTTAACGACCGTGCAGTGAACGGCTGTTTCGCCGGGTGTACCGGAGACGAAGCACGCTTGGTGGCCGTCGTTTACCTTGTTCGCTGTTCGCCACCCCTGCTAACATGCCTTGGTGCCCAGCGTAGCTAAGGACGCCCAAACCGGACCTCCTAGTCGCACCCCAGGGCCGCGCCCCAGAAAAAACCGCGAGGCGCATAGGTGCACGCTGGCTGCACAGAACAGAAAAACAACGGCCAAACACTGGTTGCCCGACAGTCAATGGAGGATCATGGGAAACATCAACGTCGCAATCATCGGCGTGGGCAACTGCGCGTCATCTCTGATACAGGGCGTCTCGAAATACGCGGACGCACCTGCCGACGCAGACGTGCCGGGGCTGATGCACCCGGTCCTGGGCGAGTACGGGATTGCAGACATCAACGTTGTAGCGGCCTTCGACGTGAACCAGACCAAGGTTGGCCTGGACCTTTCCGAGGCCATCTTCGCCGAGCCCAATAACACCATGAAGTTCGCCGAAGTCGAACCGACCGGAGTTACAGTCTCGCGCGGCATGACCCACGACGGCATCGGCAAGTACCTCCAGGACGTGATCGTAAAGGCCGACGGACCCACCGCCGAAGTGGCCAAGATACTTAAAGAGCGCGAGGTGGACGTAGTCATCAACTACCTGCCCGTCGGCTCCGAGCAGGCCACCAAGTGGTACGTCGAGCAGGTCTTGCAGGCCGGATGCGCAATGATCAACTGCGTGCCGGTGTTCATTGCCTCGGGCGCGGGCGACTACTGGCAGAGCCGGTTCCGTGAGGCGAGACTGCCGATTATCGGCGACGACATCAAGTCGCAGGTAGGCGCAACCATCGTTCACCGGGTGCTCACCCGCCTGATGATGGACCGGGGCGTGAAGCTCGACGAGTCCTACCAGCTCAACTTCGGCGGCAACACCGACTTCCTCAACATGCTCGAACGCGAGCGACTCACCTCCAAGAAAATTTCTAAGACCCAGGCGGTTACCTCTCAGCTCGACTACACGATGGCGGACGAGGACATTCACGTTGGCCCCAGCGACCACGTGCCGTGGCTAAAGGACCGCAAGTGGTGCTACATACGCATGGAGGGCAAGGGTTTCGGCGACTCCCCCATCAACATTGAGCTAAAGCTGGAAGTGTGGGACAGCCCCAACTCGGCCGGTGTGGTTATTGACGCGGTACGCTGCGCCAAGATTGCGCTCGACCGGGGCCTGTCTGGACCGGTGACCGCCCCATCGGCGTACTTCATGAAGTCGCCCCTGGAACAGTTCACCGACTCTGAGGCTCGTCAGATGGTAGAGGACTTCATCGTCGGCACCGAATAGGCGTGCCAGTGGCGAACTGCACTAAGGGCGGCTCTTGACCAAAAGATCGTCTCCTCTCGACGTCAGCCGCCCGATGAAGATCGGGCTCCTTTCCGCTTACGACCACGCCGCCCACGGCGGTGTGCGCGACCATGTAGTAAGCCTGTCGGAGCAGCTTCGCGCCCGGGGCCACGAGGTTAAAACCATCGCCCCATGTTCCAACCGGAACCTGGAGTACGACTCGGACTTCATCCCCATGGACCGGCCCATCGTCATACCCACCGGCGGGTCTTTCGCCCGAGTTTCCCTGTCCGTATGGAATCGTCGTCGCACCAAGGCCATGCTCGACGCCCAGGGCTTCGACGTCCTGCACCTGCATGAGCCCTTCGCAGGCTTCCTCTCAATCGCCGCACTGTCGCAGTCGACTGCGGTGAACGTGGGCACATTCCACAGCCTGGGCGGCCACCGTGTCTACCAGATGGGCCTGAGTCGCTTCGGCAACCGCTACTTCCGCAAGCTCGACGGCCGCATAGCCGTTTCGGTACCTGCGCGAGACTTCATCGGCCGTCACTACCCCGCCGACTACAAGGTAATTCCCAACGGGGTTAATGTTGATACGTTCGCCAAGGCCGAGCCATTTGAGCACCTGCGCGACGGCAAAACTAACCTGCTGTGGGTCGGGCGCATGGACAGGCGCAAAGGCCTGCGCTACCTGCTCGCGGCATACGCCAGGCTGAAATGGGATTGGCCCGATCTGCGCCTGATAGTGGTTGGACCGGGGGAGCCAGACACCGACTCCTACCGCATCATGAGCGAGCGAAACCTGACCGACATAGAGTTCGTCGGGCCGGTGTCTGGAGCGGACAAGGCTCGGTACTTCAAGTCGGCAGACATATATTGCACACCAGCAACTGGACAAGAAAGCTTCGGCATAGTGCTGCTGGAGGCTATGGCTGCCTCAAGGCCGATAGTTGCCACATCCATAGCCGGGTACTCCGGAGTAATGAAGCACGAAGTAGAGGGGTTGCTCGTGCCACCGAACGACGGCGAGGCCCTCGCCGACGCCATAGCCAGGCTGCTGAAAGACCCTGACCTGGGCCGCAAGCTCGGCGAAACAGGTAGACAGAACGTAGAGGCGTTCCGCTGGGAGGCGGTCGCCGAACGGGTGCTGGACTACTATATCGAATGCTCCCAATAGGCCCGGGCCGAAAAGGCACCCAGAACCAAAAAGCGCCCAGAACCAAGAAGCCGGGGAAACGAAAAGTGTCGTGAATAGAGAAGCGACCCGCACCGCACTCGCCCGGTACTTCGAGGTCCCTATCGCCCGAGCGCTCTCGGCCGTCGGCATATCGCCCAACATGCTCACGCTTGCCGGGTTGCTGGTGGCGGGCGCGAGCGCATACCTCGTCAGCGAAGGCTGGCTGCTCGTCGGGGGCATCGTATTGCTGGCATCCGGCCCGTTCGACATGCTCGACGGCGCCGTCGCCCGGTTCCGGGGAACGGTCTCCCGGTTCGGCGCACTGCTGGATTCGACCGCAGACAGGGTGGCCGAAGCCGGGCTGCTTTTGGGCCTGGCCATCTACTTGTATCGTGAGGATGACCTGACGGGGGTGGCGCTGGCGTTTGGCGCGCTGGCTGGCTCGATGACCGTAAGCTACCTCCGGGCCCGCGGTGAAGGCCTCGGGGTTAGCTCCCGCAGCGGCATCATGACCCGGCCGGAGCGGGTGGTGACGCTGGGAGTCGGCCTGATGGTGGCGCAGTGGTGGGGTCCATTCGCCACGATCGTGGTCGGAGTCATTGCCGGGCTGACCATTCTCACATCAATACAGCGGCTCTTCGAGATAAAGGGCCTCCTACAAGAGTCTGAAGAGGGCGAAAAGTCCGAAGAGGCCAACTAGTTTGCCCGGTGAGAAACCCACTGCCCGCAACCGGCGTATTACTGAAGACAGAACCTTGCGCATAAAACAAACCTCTCTTTTCAACCGGACCCGGCCGATCACGCCTCCACTCAGATGGCTGCTGATTGGGGCCGCGGCATTGCCCGCGTTGCTGCTGCCAGCCAGCGCCGTTTTAGCGCAGGAACCGGTAGCTCCAATAGAGGTTCTCTCGGCTACGGCGGTGAGCGAGTTCCCCGTCGGCATCCGGTTCAGCGCGACGGCCGTGGGCGAAAACGAGATTACGTCTATGGCCGTCCGGTTCCGCATCGGCCTGCAAACGAGAGGCGTCTACGAGTACCTCGACTACGTGTCGGCCGACGTGTTCGACGGCGAGGTTTTCTGGCGCACCGCGACTTCAGGCGGCTACATCCCACCTGAGACGATCATTACCTACAGCTACGAAATAGAGGACTCGGAAGGCAACCTGCTGGCCACCGAGGAGCAGGAACTCATCTACGAAGACGCCCGCTTCAACTGGGAGCGCGTGGCTGAAGGGCCAGTAACGGTCGCGTACCACGGGCCGGTCAAAACGAGAGCCGACGCCGTGCTACAGGCCATATTGGAAACCCTGGAAAAGATGGGCCCCGTGCTGGGAGCAGGCATCGACGACCCGATAAGAGTAACGCTGTACAACAACCAGAAAGAGATGCTCGAAGCCCTTCCCGCGCGCAGCGCTGCCGTTGGTCGCGAGCTGGTCACCGAGGGCCAGGCGTTCAGCGACGTGGGCACGCTGCTGGTGCTAGGCGGCGGCAGGCTGGCGCTGGGGACCGCGTCCCACGAAGTCACGCACATACTGAACCACCGGGCGGGGCAAAGCATCTTTAGACGCCTGCCGTCGTGGCTACACGAAGGGCTGGCCGAGTACGGCAACGTGGACCCAGGTTTCTCCTACGACATCGCCCTGGAATTCGCCATCGCCACCGACCGGCTGCTGCCGCACCTGTACATGCAGACGCTCCCCGGAGACCCGGAAGATGTCATCATCTTCTACGGCCAGTCCAAGAGCATCGTGCAGTTCATGATCGGGCTTCAGGGTGAGTCGGGCATGCGCGAACTGCTCGCACTCCACAAGCAAGGTGTGAACATGGATGACGCACTCTCCGAGGTATACGGGATGGACAGGCTGGCCATGACCAACGCGTGGAGAGCCGACATCGACGCGGAACCCTACGAACTGCCAGAAGTTGCCGAAGCACGGCCGACCCCGGTTACCTACCCGACAGTGCAGGCGTTCACCCTGACTCCACAGGCGGGCGGCGTGGCAATCGGAAACCAGGCAGCCGAAGAGCTCGAAGCCGAAGAGCCACAAGACCCCGAGCCCGAGGTCGCCCTGGCCGAGCCATCCCCGTCTCCGACCACTGCCCCTGCCCCTGCCCCGTCTGAGGAGCCAGCAGACGAGCCCGAGCACACAGGCACGGGCTCATGCAGCGCCGCCGGTGGCCCGACCGACAGCGGCACGGTAGCTATGCTGATGCTAATAGTGGGCGTGGGCGCCGGGGGAAGTGCCGTCAGGCGTCGCCGACGGAGTTAAACGGCTGCCGGGCCACTGTCTCTCTGGCCACCCTTCTGCCGGGTTCCGGGCAGGCGCCCTTTCTACCGGGTACGGGGGTTGAGGACGTCGTTGAGGGCGTCCCCGAGCAAGTTCCAGGCCAGCACCATTACGAACGCGGCACCGCCCGGTGCCAGCAATTGCCACGGCGTCTCTCGCAGGGTCCCGATGTTGCCCGCGCCGAGCAGCATTGTGCCCAGGCTTGGTCGTGGCGGTTGAATGCCGAGCCCCAGCCAGCTAAGCACTATCTCGGTACCGGTGAGCGCGCCCATACCCATTGTCACCATAACGACGATGATGCTTATGGAGTTGGGCAGCAGGTGAATAAAGAGAATCCGTTTAGTGGAAGCGCCTATCGCCTTGGCCGCCTCGACGTAGTCAGTCTCCCTCAATGACAGAATTTGGCCTCGCACGAGCCTAGCCATGCCCACCCAGCCGAACGCGACCAGGGCTATTGACACAACGAGGTAGTCCACAACCCCGGTGCGCACCAGGCCGTCCAGCGCGGTGTTGTCTTCCAGCCAGCGGGCACCGTCGAGGATTCTCGGCCTCAGAGTTGCGGCGAGAATAATGACCAGCAAAATGTCCGGGAACGAGGCGAACACCTCGCCGATGCGCATAATCACCGCGTCCACTTTGCCGCCGAAGTAGCCGGACACCAGCCCCAGCGTTATGCCCAGAAAGACGCCGCCGGTGAGCATGGCGACCATGGTCAAAATGACCGTGTTCTGAATTCCCCACAGGGTGCGGGTGAGCACGTCTCTACCCAGCCGGTCGGTGCCCGCCCAGTGGTCGATGCTCGGCCCTTCCAGGATGTCGGAGTAGTTCTGGTCGGTGTAGCCGTAGGGGCTCAGCCACTCGGCGAAAATGCCGCCCGTGTACACGACGACCAGCGCCACGATCATGGCCATGGCAATCTTCTTGCGCACAAGCCTGTGGAACGCCCGGGACAGGTGGCTCGCGCCAGCGCCGGAGCGGTTTTTGGTCTTTCTGGTTCTTGTAAAAGTGGCCAATGTCGCCCGTTAGGTGATCCGTATACGGGGGTCGATGAAGGCGTACGAGATGTCGGCCAGCAGATTGGCCAACACGAACGCGCTCGCGCCCACCAGCGTTATAGCCATGATGACCGGGTAGTCCCGGTCGAAGATGGACTCCACGGCGAATCGTCCGATCCCCGGTATGCCGATGATGGTCTCGGCTATGAACGCACCGCCGATTAGCCCGGCCGCCGAGAACGCCAGGATAGTCACTATTGGCAGCATCGCGTTTTGGAAAACGTGGCGCGAACTGACCGACCACTCCGACAACCCCTTGGCCCGGGCGGTGCGGATGAAGTCCTGGCCCAGCACGTCCAGTGTGCTGGCTCGCATGAGGCGCGTCATGCCCGCAATTCCAGGCAGGCCGAGTATGAGAGCGGGCACAATTATGCGCGAGTCAAAAAAGCCGCCCCAACCGGAGCACGGCACCCACCCCAGCTTCAGACACCCGACCCATAACAGGCCAGGCGCGGTCACCATTATGGGCACCGACATAACGAACAGGATAGTCGCCACGGCGGCCGGGTCTATCCAGCTCCCCTGTCGTGTGGCAAGAAAGAACCCCAGCGGAAGCCCGACGCCGACGCTGATGATGAGCGCGGCAAACGCCAGCTGGGCAGAGACCCACATTTTAGGGACGATTAGCTGGCGCACGGGCCGTCCCCGGAAGCGCAGGCTCTCGCCAAAGTCACCGCGAATGAAACCCCACATGTAGTCCCCATACTGGACGAGAACGGGGCGATTGAGCCCGAGTTGCTCCCGTAGCCGGTCGGCGGTCTCCTCGTCGTAGCGCGCACCCAACTGAACGACGACCGGATCACCAGGGCCGAAGGTCCCGAGGGTAAAGGTCACGGCAGAAACGGCAAACAGCAGTATGGGCAACCACAGCAGCCGACGTGCGATGTATATCCACATAGTTACAAAGGCCGCGGGCAGCTTACGCGAGCGTCACGCCTCACGCAAAGCGCCCCGGCCGTATGGCCGGGGCTTCTGGTCACTTCTCTATGCGTACCTGGGTCAGCTTGGGCACTATCATCGGCGTAAGCCGGTAGCCCTTTACGTAGGGCTTAATTAGCACGTGCCGTTCGCCCTGGAACCACAATGGCACCCAGGCGGCACCTTCCACGATGAGCCTCTCGGCATCCCGGTATAGCGCCACCCGCTTGACGGCGTCGGGCTCTACCCGCGCCTCTTCGAGAAGGGCGTCCACCTCGACGTTGGAAAAGCCTCCGTGGTTCAGGCTGCTATTTGAGTGGAACAAAATGTCCAGGAAGTCCTGCGGGTCCGGGTAGTCGGCCTCCCAGCCAAGCCCGGCAAACGCCTGGTACTTCTGCTTGTTGAGGTCTTCCAGGTAGGTCGCCCACTCGACTTGCTGAATCTCCACCTCGACGCCCAACACCTGATGCCACATTTCCAAAATGACTTCCAGGTCGAGGCCGATAGTGCCGCCCCTGCCAGGTACGGTCACGACTATTCGAGGGCGTGTGGCCGGGTCGGCGTACTGGGAGTCCTGCAACAGTTGCAGGGCCCGGTCAGGGTCGTAGGTCAGCCCTTCCAACTCGGGATTGTAGCCGGGAAAGCCCGGCGGCAAAATGCCGTACGCGGGCGTGACTAGCTGTGACAGCACCTCGTTAGCGATCAGCTCTTTGTCGATAGCGTGATTCAGGGCCATGCGGAAATTCACGTCGTCAAAGGGCGCCATCTGGGCGTTAAACCCTATGTAGGAGATGTTGAAGTCGGGCGGTGCCACCACGAGTTCGCTGTTGAGCGGCTCACTGGGGTCGAGGATCCTTTCGAGGTCGAACAGGCCCACGCCGGTCAGGTCGATCTCATCGTTTTCGTACATGGCCATCTGCTGGCCACCGGCGAGGTTCATGACTATCGTGTCAACGCCATTGCCGCCACGGGTGTAGCCCTCGAATCGCTCCAGCACGATGCGCTCACCTATCCGGTACTCCTTCAGAGTGAAGGGTCCGGTGCCATTGGGGTTGTCCGTCCAGGTTGACCCGCCCGCCTCCACGTTCTCACGGTCTAGGACGTAGGCGGTCGGATAGGTTAATTTAGCCAAAAAGTAGGCTTTAGGAGCGTCGATGGTGATCTGGAGGGTGCGCTCATCGATGACCTGGATACCGGCGATCTCTGTGGTCCGGCCCTCGATAACGTCGTCAATACCGACCAGGTCGTTGAGGTAGGTGTCGGCCACCGGCGAGGCGGTGCGCGGGTTGGCCGCCCGTTCGAGTGACCACTTAAAGTCCTGGGCGGTCACCGGCTTGCCGTCGTGGAAAGTTGCGTCCGCCCGGATGGTGAAGGTGTACACCGTGCCGTCGGCGCTTATCTCCCAGCTCTCGGCCAGGTCCGGAACGAGCTGCAAATCTGTGCTCAGAGCCACCAGGCCGCTGAAGATTTCGACAACAATGCCGGAAGAGGTGGTATCTGTGACAAGAGCCGGGTCGAGTGTGGGCGGGTCCGACCAGACTCGCCTGAAAACCCCACCCGACGGGGCTTCGATGATGGCGTCGGAGGCGACCTCGGCGGCCCTCTCGGCCTCGACCTCAATCGAGGCCTGGGAGGTAGGCTCTTGTATGACCTCAGCCTCCAGTGACTGAGCGACCTTGGATTCGCTAGGGACTGACGTCGGATCCACAATGGCGACGCTCCCCGAACCGTCACCGCAGGCGGCAACGGCAACGGCTATGAGTGTCAATGCGACTAACGCGAGCTTCTTCATGGGCTCTCCCAGCATGGGCCGTTCGGGGCACGGCTAAATTAACTTACCGGCTCTTAGATGTTAAACGCCCGAGATCAGGTCGTAGATTCGTTACGTTGCTAACTGGCTGCGCCAACCATTGACGTCAAATAGGACCGTATGAACGTGTCCAGGTCGCCGTCCAGCACTTTATCGGCGTCCGATGTTTCGTAACCCGTTCGGTGGTCTTTAACCATTTTGTATGGGTGCAAAACGTAGCTTCTAATCTGGTTGCCCCACTCGGCCGAGATGTGGTCGCCCTTAATTTCGGCCAGTTCTCTGTCGCGCTTTTGTCTCTCCAGTTCGGCCAGTCGCGACAGCAGAATGCGCATGGCGATGGTCCGGTTCTGGTACTGGGAGCGCTCGTTCTGGCAAACCACTTTTAGCCCCGTGGGCAGGTGGGTGATCCTCACCGCGGTCGAGTTCTTCTGCACGCTCTGCCCGCCGTGTCCACCCGCGCGAAAGGCCTCTATCTTAATGTCGTCGTCGTCGATGACCACGTCCACGCCCTCCTCCACCTCGGGCATCACCTCGACCAGCACGAAGGAGGTGTGGCGGGCGTGGTCGGCGTCGAACGGGGACAGTCGCACCAGCCTGTGCACGCCCCGCTCGGACCGCAGGTAACCGTATGCGTTGGTGCCGGTAATTTGCAGCGTTGCTCTCTTCACTCCGCCCTCGTCGCCGGGTGAGGCGTCGAGCACCTCAGCCTTCATGCCGCTGGACTCGGCCCACCGGCTGTACATTCTCGTCAGCATGCCCGCCCAGTCCTGGGAGTCGATTCCGCCCGCCCCCGCATGCAGCGCAATGAAGGCGTTGCGGTCGTCGTACTCTCCCGACAGCGTCAGGTCGAGTTCGAGACGTTCGAGCGTGCCGGCGATGTCGGCATACTCACCCGCCGCCGATTCGAGCAGGGAGCCGTCTCCCTCTTCAAGTGCCATCTCGAGCAGCTCGGCCAGGTTCGCGGCGTCCTCATCGAGCCCCTGCCAGTCGTCGACCTGTTTATTGAGGTCGGCGAGGCGTCGCATCTTCTTCTGAGCGAACGAAGAATCATTCCAGAAGTCTTCGGCGGTCGCCTCTTTTTCCAGTTCGACTATCTTTATCTGCTTTGAAGCGAGGTCAAAGACGCACCATTAGGTCTGAAATGCGGTCCCTGGTTTCCTTGAGCCTTCCGGCTATGTCCTGCAATGGTGGCCTCTCAGGCTAATTAGCCTCAATTTTTTGTTAATGGAGAGCCCGCACGTTCACATAAACGGTGCGGGGGGCTCGTAGTTAGGTTGGGTTCGCCAGCAATGTGGGCCATCTGCGATCGCCCACAGGCTCGATTATAGCAACGGCAACCCGTTTACAGCCCCGGACAGGCGTTGCCGGTACGCCGGTCCGGCAGTAGACTCGCCTCAAAAGCAACGCCACACCAATGCTGCGGCCACTAGGAGAACCCTTCGATGTACCTGTACCTGGAACTATGGAGCGCCCGTGACGCCTGGCTCAAGCTGTCTGCCGAAGAGCGCAAGGCCTACTTCGAGAAAGTGACCGGCACCATCGCCGACCTGTTGGAGTCTGGCTCCGAGGCCCTCGCCTTCGCGCTCAACGACGCCGATACCGACCGGCGCGCTAACTACGAGTACCTGGCGCTGTGGCGCATGCCCGACCGGGCAACGGCCGTCGAGTTCGAGAAGCGATTAAACGAACTAGGCTGGTACGACCTGTTCGACCAGGTAAACATGCGTGGTGAAGAGATCACAGCCGAGGTCGGCCTGGGACACATGCTCGGGCGCTAGATGCCCGCAAACGTCGCCTCAGAGCCCGTGGAAGTATTGGACACTGACTGCAACGGCAGCACGATGCACGAGGGCCGGTCGGCGTCATGGTAAATGGTCTGCATTGCGGTGACGTAGGACCGGTCCAACCCCAGCGGACCGCCGGTGTTGGGGTTCACGTCGAACCTCGGTGAATTGCTTGAAGACACGTCCACACGAATGCGGTGCCCGGCCCGGAACAGATTAGAGGTCGGGAACAACTCGAACTCGAACAGATATGGCGTGCCCGGGTCCATCATTTCCTCGACCTCCCAGCTGTTGCGGAAGCGCGCTCGCATGATCGAGTCGGTGATGTTGATGGCCAACCCGTCGGGGCTGCGGTCCGTCGGCGGGAAGACGTCGACGAGCTTAACGGTGAAGTCAGTATCCATGGCCGACGACGACGCCCACAGCTTCACGGTGATCGGGCCGGTCGTCTCTACGTCACCGTCCAAATCAGCCGTCTCGAACGTGAGCACGTCTGGTCGGGTATTGAGCGCCACCCCGTCGTGGGAGCCGATGAACCTGGGGCCGCCTCGTTGGTCGAACGCGCCGGGGTTCATCCACGGGTGAGCCGCCGATATGGAGCCGCCGATAGTCGGCACCGGGTTCGTCGGGTCGAACGTGAAGCGGCTCGGCGCGATGCCAGCCCCAGGGCGCTGCGTGGACAGCCCGCCGCCGGGATGCAGGTAGTGCTCGGTGAGGCTTGTCCCCTGCGGCGGCCACGCGTCCGAGGAGCGCCACTGGCCGCCCCTGCTCAGGCGGCCCGAATGGCTGACCGAGCCATTGCCGGTGCCCATAAGGAAGTACCGTACCGGCGGCCAGCGGCCAGCGTCGGTATCCATGCCCTTTAGGTAGTGGTCGAACCAGCTCAGGCGCATGTCCTTATAGTCAATGTGCGACTCGGTGCCGAAATCTGAGTCACCGGAGTTCGTAATCTCGTACTGTCCGTGAGTCCAGGGCCCCATCAATAGCCGTTGGTCCGAGCTTTTCGCGGCGGTGAAGTCGAGAAAGTTCTTGATGGTGTTGCGCGGGTAAGTGTCATACCAGCCGCCTAAATAGAGCGTCGGCACGTCGGCGTGTTCGTCAATGTACTCGCCGGGGGCGTAGCCTCGCTGTTTCCAGTAGTCCCCGTACGTGCCGTGAGTGAGGATGTCGATGGCCCAGCGCTCGTAGGCGGGCAATCGGCGCAGGACGGTCGCGCCCTCTTTCAGCGGGAAGGCCTCGATTATTTTGGTCAGCGCCAGAGCGTCCCGGCTCTCGTAGGTGGGGAACGACTCTATCTGCCCCAGCACGGCGGGCCACATGCGTTCCAGTTCGGCCTTGAGGCCAGGGTCGTCGGCGGCCTCTTTACTGTCGACGGCCATGCGGAACGCGTATATGAGAAAGCGTTGCTCCAGCGCCCCGTTCTGGCGCATGGATGAGTGGTAGTAGCTCGAAGCGCCCACCGCCACGATCATGGTGGACAGGTGCGGGGGGTTCAGCGTCGCCAGCGCCGACTGCACGCTGCCGGGGTAGGAGTCGCCCATGGTGCCGACCTGCCCGTCTGACCACGGCCTGGTACCCAGCCATTCAACGGTGTCGTAGCCGTCGGGGGCCTCCTGTCCGAACGGGTACCACTCGCCCTCCGACTGGAAGCGCCCTCTAACGTCCTGAATCGCACAGACGTAGCCACGGCGGGCGAAGTACTTGCCCTTGGCGACATTGTCCGCCGAAGCCTTGTTGTACGGCGTACGTTCGAGCAGCGTCGGGAACGGGCCGGGCTGCGCCCTGCCCCCATCTAGGGCGGGGAAATAGATGTCGGTCGCCAGCGGCACGCCGTCCCTCGATGGGATCATCACATCGGTATCGCAACGGACGCCGTAGGTCTGGGGCGAGCCTGCATAGGTTTCGGTCATTTGTAAGGCCTCTAGCTCGGGTTCAGGTTCTGGGTGGTTTGGGCGGCCGCTTGCACAGCGTCGGCGCTGTAGGTCATGGGTAGCATTTCTATGTCGGCCCAGGCGGGCAACTGGTCTGCATAGTGAGGGCTGCCAGGGTGGCCGGACGCCCCCAGTGGGACGATCCACCGAGACGCGTCCCAGTCAGACGGGTCGAACAGGTAGCGGGCTACCGACATCGACATCATCGTGAACGGGTCGCCGGGGGCGAAAAAGCCCGCCTGCGGAGTATCGCCGTCCCCGCCCATCGCAACGCTCGGTGGGTCCAGTTTATCGGCCAACCCCGGGAACGACGGCGACAGCGTGTGCACCGGTTTGGTGCCATGAACGCTGCCCCATACCCAGCCGGACATGTTGTCTCCCAGTCTCCCTGTCAGGTATTCGATGCCTTCTGTCAACGCATCTCCCAGAGCACCGAGCCAGTCCAGACCATCGGGCAAAAGAGACGTATCGTCGACGGCGGCGTGGGCCGCGAACAGTGCCTCCAATTGGCGCAGATGCGCCGGTATGCCCCGGCCAGCGGCATCGATGGCTTCAGCAGCGAGCGGACCAAGACAGTGTTCGGCCAGCCGCCGGTTCAGTTGCAGTCGCATGGCCGAGTAGATGGTCGGCGCAACCCCATCGCGCTCCATCGACCCGTCCCAGGCCGTCAGGAGCGTCCGCGCTTCCTCGAAACTCTTGTCTCCGGGTGTGACGTTTTTCATCAACCGGCAGTAGACCGTCGCTGGTACCGAGACGCGCTCGGCGTGCACCGAAGCGGCTTGCTCAGGCGTGTGTTTTTCGATCCCGGCCAGCCGGTCGTATATGCGGCCAGCCCTGTAGCCCGGCGCATAATCCAACGACAACATATAAGGGGACTCGGGGCCGACAATCTTCTGGTTCGCCGTGACGATAACGCCGTTCTCAGGGTCGGTAACTCGGGGAAGCTCTTCGTGAGATATGAACCCCTGCCACTCGTACTCGCCGGTCCAACCCGGCACCGGCAGCCAGAAGTTGGCGTCCGGCCGAATGGGCATCCTGCCCCGGTTCAGGTACCGCACGCCACCATCGACGTCGGTGAACATGAAGTTGTTGCAGGGGTCAACCCAGGGCCGCATGGCCTCGTCCATTGCGTCTACTGACGTCACGGACATCATGTCGAGCAGGGCGTTGGCGAACGGGTTCGGTCCGTCCAGCGCCGTGTACTTCAGCGTCAGCGCCGTGCCGGTACACCGGTCTCCCGCTACGACCGGGCCGTGCTCGGTCGCGACCACCTCGATGTTGATGTCCGCTTCGCCGCGCACGTGGATCGTCTCGATTACTACCTGGGCGGGTTTCCATTCCCCGTCCATTTCATACTCGAAGCTGTTCTCCGGGTTGAAGCGCTCAATGTACAGGTCCTGGTAGTCGGCCATGGCGTGGGTGACGCACCAGGCCACACGGGCGTTGTGCCCAAAGTGGGGGAAGCCGGGACAGCCGGGGAAGGACATGCCAATAACGTCGAAGTCGGGGCAGGTGACGTGGTTCTGGTAGTAGACGTTGGGCACGTCCAAGCCCCGGTGCGGATCGCCCGCCATCAGCGGAGCGCCCGTAGTTGTCCGGTCCGCCGTCAGCAACCAGCTATTTGAACCCCCGTCCGGTTCTGAGAGGTGCGCGACGGTGTCGGCCAACTCTCTAAAAATGTCGCTCCCGTCGGCGTACTCGCCAGAGAACGGGGTGCCCGGCGGCACCAACAGCAGGTGGCCGGGCTGGTAGCTCTTGTATAGCTCTGCGGCCCTCTCGGCGCCAAGTGCGTTCACCAGTTGTGCCCGCCACAGCTTACCCTCGAAGCCGCCCATCATGACGTGGCGCACGAAGTACACGGCCAGGCAGTCCCACGGCCGCCACTTCTCCGGCTCGGCCCCAACGAGGCCGTACTCTACCGGCAACGTGTTGGTAGACAGGATGAACGCGTTCACACCGGCGCTGTACGCCTCCAGCATCTTCGTGGCCGCGTCGCCCAGCTCGTGGTAGTCGCGCACCACCGAGGCCTGCACCTGCAAGCGCCTCATGAGCAGGTCACTCTCAACCCCAGGCTGGCCCGCATATTCGGACCACCGACCGTACGCTTTCAAGCGGTCGTAGTCCATGTGCCACAGTCGGTCCTGCGCCGCAGCGAAGCCCTGCCCAAAGAAAGCGTCGCCCGTGCTGGCAGCACTGACATGGGGAATGCCGTGCCCGTCACGGGTAATGGTTACCTGGCCCGTCAGGCCGTCGACCGTGAGGTCGGAACTGACGTCGGGCAGTGCACTTTTAAGGTCTGCGTCGTTGATGTTGTTGGACATGTTCATCCCTATGCGAAAGCCAGGGCGCGGGCCGGATTCTTAACCAGAATGGTGTCGATGTCTTCGTCCGTGAAGCCTCGTGCCCGCATTCTCGGCACCATGTTTGACAGGATGTGGCCGTAGCCGTTGCCTCCGAACCGACCGAAGCGCCACCGGTGGCAGACGTCGTGCGCAATGACGACCTGGTCGCGGTGTCCCTGCGAAACGAGAAACTCAACCATGTCGAGTTTTTGCGCGTCGCTGGGCATGGGGACTGCGGTCGGGTCTCCCCCGTACGCCCCCTCTTCCAAGCCGAACGTGTCGAACTCCAGAAAAGTGCCTGCTTTGGCAAGATCGGCCAGTATGGCGTTGTCGGCAATGCGCACGTCGAGGTGACCGAGCACGACGTTACTCGGCGTGGCACCGGCCTTAACGAGCATTTCCAGTATCTCAGCGGGGGCGGTCTGCTTGTGACCGGGATGAATGAGAATAGGCGCGCCGGTCTGCGCCTGGGCCCGGCCCGCCGCCTTCACGGTCTTGAGCACGTTGGGCGGCAGCGGGTACACGCAGCCAATCTCGCCAATAATGCCGCTCCTAACGCCCGTGTCGCCCACGCCCTGCGTTACGTCCCGCACGATGCGCTCGACAATGTCGTTCTCGGAAATCTGGTCCATGTCGTCGGGGTGCGACGTGGGCACGTAGTAGCCCGCGCCCATGACCACGTTCAGCCCTGTGGCCCGCGAAATGCGGGTGAGTGCCAACGGGTCTCGACCAATACCAAGCGACGTGGCATCAACGATGGTGCCGCCGCCTTCCAGTTGCCACGCACTGGCCTCTTCGATTGCCACTCGTTCGTCGATAAGATTCATCGAGTCGCGGTGGTGGTTCCACCGGCCGGCCAGCCCGCCCAGCAGGTCGATAGACATGGGCCGCTCGATGTACGAACGCTCCGACGCCTCTTCCGGAACGGCAAAGTAGCAATCCAGGCTCAGGAGCAGGTGCTCGTGCATAGAGGTAGGGCCGAGCGAGTCGGGTGCGACCGCCCCAAGCACGGTCTGAACCTGTCCGCTGACTGCCCTGGTCGGTTTAGTTGAATTGGTCATATATACACGCTTTCATAGCTAGAGAGCCATAATCTTATGTGTGGGCTTTCAGGTCGTCAATTTGTCTATTGACGCCGCGACGGTACGATTTTCCCTTGGAGGCCGACCGGGGCGTGTGGAAAAATAGCGCATCCGGCTTTCATGGCAGGATCGAGCAGGCATGCAGGAATCCACAACCGGCCCCGATTCGCCCTCCACCTCGATTGGAGGCTACCTCGTCCTCACGGCCGACTTCGTCGCCCTGGCGGCGAGCCTGACTGCGACCGCCTTCGCATTCGTCGGCCTCATCTTCTGGTTTTCCACGTACGCCAACGCCTCTCCTGACGAGGTCGGTGCACTCTCGCCGTTCTTGCTCGCCCTGTTGGGGGCCTTCATTGCGGGCGCTGCGCTGATCGCGTCGCTGAGAGACAACGAGGGACAGGGGCTGCTGGCGTGGGCCGCCCGCATGGGCATTATCGCGGCAGCGGGCTTCGTCACCGTCGGCGGCGTTGTGCCGGAATTCAGAGGGGCGCAAGAAGGCACCGACTGGGCCATTTTCAAATGGGTGGCGCTGGCCGGTTTCTACGGTGGGTCCAGCGCCCTTACGCTCTCGGCCGTGCTGGTCATGTGGCGACTGAGCCGGGTTCGGACCGAGCTTGGTTCGGCGCTCGGAAACTTGAAAATGCCGTCGCTGTCGCTACCGAACACCGCCAGGCCGCGGTTGGTCGTCAGGCGAGGTTCGAGCAGGCTGCCCACAGTGGGTGAATAAGGTTGAGGTGACCAAGGTTGAGGTGAATAGGGCCTGCCCAAAAGACCGTTCTTAGCCGACTCGCAAGTCCCAGTCTTTCGGCAGTTTCACCACCGTCTCGCTGACCGTACGGAAGCCGGGACCCGTCATTGCCGCTAGTTCGTCGCAAGTAGCGAACTGCACACCGGGGAAGCCCTTCATATGGCGGATGAGTCGCTCCAGCATGCGCAGCCGACCGGGCCTGCCAATGACGAACGGGTGCATGGCCAGCACGAAGGTGCGTTTGCACCGGTAGAGCCCGTCAAACGCCGCCGACCACACCTCGAAGACCTGGTCCGGGCTGGCGGCAACGGGCATTACGCCCATGGCCGGTGAGAACTCGAAGAACGGGTAGTCGTCCAACTCCCAGTGAACCGGAATTTCTACGAGCTTACCTTTGGGTGTCTCGATCCAGTACGGCGCGTCGTCGCCGAACAGGCTGGAGTCATACGTGAAGCCTCGCTCTATTAACAGGTCAACCGAGTGCGGCGACAGGTCCCACAGCGGCGAACGGTAACCCGTCGGAGCCGCGCCAGTGAGCCGCTCCAACACAGCCGTGGACCGGTCAAGCATGCGCGCTTCTTGGTCGCGCGTCAGCGACGCCGGGGGCTCGTGCATGTAGCCATGGTGACCAACCTCGTGGCCCCGGTCGACTAACTCCCGCACCATGTCCTCGTGCGTCTCGGCTACAAACGCGGGCACGAAGAACGTGGACTTCAGACCGTACCGCTCCAGCACGTCCAGTATCCTCGCCGTCCCCACCGCCGGTCCGTACTCGCGCTGGGACATGGTGCCTGGCAGCGCGGCCGTCTCCGGGAAGCCGTAAATGGCGCCCGCCTGCCCGTCAATATCGAAACCCAGTACCACCACGCACCGGGTGTCCTGGGGCCACAGTCCACTCATGAGAAACGCTCCTTACGGCCGCCATGATAGCCCAGAACCCCGGTCGCTTCGGATAGGCTGCGGTTCGGATACCCTGTGCACGCCTGTACGCGAGCGCCAGCGTGCGTACGTGGGCATATAGAAGGAAACTCAATGACCGACGAAAACAAGATTGCCCCACTGGACGAGAGCTTCAACAGCGTCCTGGCCGTGGTGGCCCACCCCGACGACCTCGAGTACGGTGCCGCCGCCGCCATCGCCCGGTGGACCGCTATGGGCAAACGAGTTGCGTATCTGCTCATCACCAGGGGCGAAGCGGGCATCGACGGCATGGCGCCCGCCGAGGCCGGTGTTGCCAGGGAAGCCGAGCAGCGCGCCAGTGCCGCCGTGTGCGGGGTCGACGACGTTGACTTCCTCGACTACACCGACGGCATCGTCGAGTACAACCTGAACCTGCGCCGAGACATCGCCCGGGCTGTTCGCAAGTTCCGACCCGAGGCCATAGTCACCAACAACTTCCACCTCAACTGGGGAGGACCGGGCGGGCCGCTGAACATGGCCGACCACCGCAACGTGGGACTGGCCGTTCTCGATGCGGCACGTGACGCGGGCAATCGCTGGATCTTTACCGAGCTATTGGATGAAGGGGCGGAGCCCTGGAACGGCGTCAAGTCCGTAATGATGCCAGGCTCGCACCTGCCCACCCATGCGGTAGACGTGACCGGGTACGAGGAAAAGGGCGTCGAGTCCCTCCAGGCCCACGCGCTATATATAGCGGGCCTGGGCAACGACTTCGACCCCGAGACGTTCGTCACCCTGTCGCTGTCCGGAATGGGGGCGGCCATAGGCGCAGACTACGGCGTCAGCTTCGAGGTAGTGCCGATCTAGGCCTGTTCGTTACTTCCCCCGCACGCCAAGCCGTTAGCATAGACAGTGAAAAGACCAACAGAGAGGTGAGCCACTTGGAACTCTACTGGCAGGAAAAACGAAGAGGTCAGCGGCTGCTGCTCGACCTGGGCGACGAAGGCGTTGCCGAGGTAGGCGGGGTGCGAGAGACCAAGCGAGGCTTCGACGCCTTCGCCAAGACCGTTAGCTACGACCCCGGCCGGGCCGCAAAGGACATCGCCTCAATGGACGAGGCAAAGGGCTTCGTCGAGGGGCACCGGCCGTGGGAACTGTTCCGAGGTACCGACGGCATCACCGTCCAGTCCGAGGTCAGGCCCGCGCCCGACGAGGAGTGATTGAGGCGTGACGGATGAGTCGAAGCCACAGATCCGGGCTTCAGCCACGCCGGATACGGACGCCTTAAACGAGCTACTGCGGCGCACAATCCGCACCAGCTACTCCGGGTTCCTCGGCAGCGAAGCGGTCGAGGCCTACATAGGCAGCGGCGCGGTCGAGACCTTCACCACCGAGACCGTCGAAAGAGGGTCGGTCGTGACTCTGGGTGACGATATCGCAGGCTACGGCGTCGACACCAGCAACCAGGTCGACCTGCTCGTCATAGATGAGCGGTTTCATCGCCTGGGCCTCGGTACGCGGATGCTAGCCCACTTAGAACGGCGACTGTTCGAGAAGTTCGACCTACTGACCCTGGAAAGCTTCCGGGACAACGACGCGGCCAACGCCTTTTACCTGAGCAAGGGCTGGCGCAAAGTTCGCGAGTACCGCGAACAAGAGTACGGCGTCGCGATGGTCGAGATGCGAAAAGACGCGCTGTGAAGGCCGCGAGCATGGCCGCGACGCTGATTGCGGTCGTGGCGTTCTCCCTGGGTGCGTGTAGCGGGTCGAGCGCCGATACCTCGCCGGAAGAAGCCGTAACCCAGACCGAAACCGGGTGCGACACACCGGCCGTTTTCCAATTTCCCCCCGTCGACTTAGACAAGACCGCTGTCGTCTGTCGTCGTCCCCCTGGGACTCATGAGCGGGAACCACGTCACCCCGGTTGACCACCAGTACTTCCAGGATTTCGATAACGATGAAGTCGATATCGAGGTCTACGCCCCCGGAGACGGTGTCATCACCGGCCTCCAGCACATGTTCGGAAGCTACCTCAGCGGCCCCGAAAACGAGCTGATCGAATGGGCCGACTTCAGGTTGGTGTTAGATCACGGGTGCGGCCTCGAAAGCATCTACATCCACATAGACCGACTGTCCGACAAGGTTGCTGCTGAGGCTCCTGAAAAGGGCGCATACTCCTCCGTCAGCATCTCTGTCGAGGCGGGGGAGATCATCAGTTGGTACTCCCAAAACGTCGACTACAACCTCGTCGACCAAAATGTGGTGCTCTCCGGGTTCCTGGTCCCAGAGCACTACGAATCGGAACCATGGAAAACCCATGTCCCGCACACGCTCGACTACTTTTCAGACGAGGTACGCCAGCAGATAGTGACGAAGAGCCTGAGGACCGCTGAGCCCATCGGCGGGAAGTTCGATCATGACATCGACGGTCGGCTGATAGGCAACTGGTTCCAGGAAGGGACCAACGGCTATGCGGGGCTGGCCCAAAGCAACTACTGGATCGGGCACCTCTCCGTCTCGCCAAACTACCTCGACCCCTCGCACTTCATAGTGTCGATTGGCAATTTCGACGGCGAGCCGAAGCAGTTCGGCGCCAAGGGGAACGCCCCGTTCCCGTCCGAGGTTAGCGTCGAGTCCGGGCTGATTCGCTACGAGTTGGTGGGCATCGAGTACTTCGACGGTGACCAGTACTGGGACAGGAGGTCCCTGGCAAACGACGTGCGGGCTGAGAGCACAGGCGAGGTGCAGGGGGTAATTCTGCTGCAACTCGTCGAAGACCGGAGGCTCAGGGTAGAGGTCTTCCCCGGTAAAACCGGCGAACAGATCGACGGGTTCAGCGAGAACGCGAAGTTCTACGAACGATGAGAGGGTGGGCGACCGAACTTACAAGTCAGTAAATTCGATGGTGTAGTTGTCTTCTTTGAAATTTAATGTGCAAAGTTGGCTTCCATTTTCTACGCTGATGGCTCCCCGCTCGACTAACAGTTGTCCATCTGAGCTTGAGTAATAGCTAATTACCCAGACTCTTTTGACGGACATCAACGGCGGCACCAACGGCGTACCAGTGCCACCGTTAGGGGGCACACTTCGCTCAAAATGAGCAGGCCAGGCGTCGCAATGTACTTCGGTTGCTACGTCTGTTGTGTTCATGAAATGTATGCCGTAAGCCATGAATTTCTCCTCTAACAAAGGTGCACTGCCTTTTGACTTCGAGCAAGAAGATTGAATTCGTGAAGTCGTCCATCGTCCACCCACCCGAATGTGAAACAAAGTCCGGCCTGCGACACCCTGTAAGCCGCCGCCGAGATGCCGCCAGCGCATACAGGGCCTTTTTGTAGAATCAGTCCGTCGGGGCCATCCATTACCCCCACCAACGACTGAGACCTAAGCCCTATACCCCCTCCATCAACGATCACCTGCTCTAACATTCGCCGACAATCCCGAAGTCATTCTCGCTGGAGGAACTCCAATGCAGGCCAAGTTCTCAGTGGTCTCGGTCTTCATAGTATTGCTTTCGATCGCATGCTCGTCCGGTCTGAATGACGAGCAAATCTCGGAACTAATCCGGCTGGAAGTAGGGGCCGAGGTGTCCAGGGTCATCGAGCAGTCTGCGGGCCTGAAAGGTCCGGAGGGTGACAAAGATCCTCAAGGATTGAGAGGTGAACCAGGCCCCGCCGGCCCAGCAGGAGTTGCAGGCGAAATCGAGGGTGATTTGCTGGTTATTGACGCGAACTTGATTCAGTTGAGGGACGCGTTTTTAGACCTTCGGTCAAATGTTGAACGCGATTTGGCGCGAATCGAGTCAGATTTACTCGAGCTACTGGAGTCAACCCTCACCCTAGAAGCTCAAGCCTTAGATGAGGACGACTTTGTAAAACTGCGTAACACGTCGGGGGCGACCACCATCGATTTGGCTGCCCTAGATCGTTGTTTGGACAGATTGGATGGTGAGGTTTTTGATCTCCAGTTGTTTGCAAATTATGGCGGGGTCGTTCCTGTTTACACGAGTGGTAGAAACTGCTTCATCGTCGTGAGTAATTAGTCTGGCTGGTGGCCAACCACGGGTTGAATGGCGTATCAGAAACCATGAACGAGGTTAATCCGCTCGGAAATCGAAATATTTAAACCCTCAAACGAGACGAATCAACATCCGGTTGCCGTCAATGTTGCCGTCACGCCAGTGAAACGGGGCCAACAATGAAAACGGCTCGCCGAGTGGCGAGCCGTCTAAAGACTGTTCGATAAGGTGGTCGGGGTGGCCGGACTTGAACCGGCGACCCCCTGCCCCCCAGTTACGGTCCATTGGTTCTGATGCGTACAGATTCCCAGTCTAAACACGGGTTAGCGGGGTTTTGGGACTCCAATGCGGAGTGGTGGAAACAGGTGGGGTTGCTCCCAATATTGCTCCCAAAAAGCCGTCAGGCCAGCAACTCCTCCATCGCCTCTCTGGCCAACGACTGCTGGCCCGGAATGACGTGAGCATAAGTAGATAGAGTGATGCCCACGTCGGCATGACCTAGCATCTCGGCTACCACGGTGACGGGCACGCCCTTTTGGCCAAGCATCAACGAAGCAGCAACGTGCCGTAGGTCATGCCAGCGCATGGCAGGAAGGCCGGCCTTTTTGAGCCAAGGCCGAAAGGCCCGGCGGGTGAGATTTGTTTTGTGTATGGGCGAACCCACCTCACTAACGAATACGAGATCACGTTCGTTGAGCCACACTTTTGCCTCGAGTTGCTCGGCTGCTTGAAGTTTCCGATGGCGCTTCAGTGCTTCAACGGCCTGCCGTGGCAATTCCACCCGCCGAACCGAACTAGCTGTCTTCGGCTCTTCAAGAGTGAACTCACCACCTGGCTCGGCCTGCAACGTCTTTGTAATTCGGATGTAGGCGGGAGTTTGATCCGTCTCTGTTGGATCCCATTCCTCAGCCTTCTTGTTCTCGACCCGGTCCCAAGTCAGGCCAAGTAGTTCACCCTGCCTAGCTCCGGTGGCTAACGCCAGCACCAGCAGCGCCTCCAGCCTGTCACCAGCGGCAGCGCCAATGAGGGATTTTGCTTGCTCAGCAGTCAGCATGACCATCTCCCGTTTTGGTTGCCTCGGTAATTGGGCCGCCTTCGCAGGATTCTTCGTTAAGAGATCGAGTTCGACAGCACGTTCAAGGCACGCATTTAACCGAGCAGCGTAATCCCTAACCGACACCGGGCTTAGGCCAGCATTAGTCATCCGCGAGTACAGATCCTGAACGTGGGCTGTAGAAAGACGCAACAGCCGAACTCCACCAATGATGGGGAGGACATGGACGCGCATGACCATCTCGTAGTCGCGCCACGTGCTGGCCTTGACCGTCAGTCGTTTTCCCTCAAGCCATATGTCGGCCCACTTCTTGACGGTCATGCGCTCGTCTGCGGGGAGCGTGCCCGACCGAATCTGGCCCAGCAGTTCCATGCCCTTTTCGAACGCCTCTGCGCGGGTGCCCCCCCTACGGACCTTGCGTCGGCCACCGGAGCCAGGCACTGTGACCGCTACCTTCCACGAACCCTTGCCGGAGGGGTCGTGATAAACCGACATTTCACCATTACCACGTCGTTTAGCCATTCCCTTTTCCCGCCTTTTCCTTCGCCTTTTTCGTTTTCCTGGATTCGGCGCTATTGAAGGCCGAAGCGCAGAGACCATCACAGAACCGTTGTGGATTACTTGCCTTGAAGAAATATTTCTCGCGCTTGCACCGTACGAAATCGCACTTTTTCATTTCGTTTCGGGCCATCTCATCAGCTAGCTGGAGCCAGATTGCTCCGGAGAGTCTGTCTGGCTGCATGGAGGTCTTCCAAGCATTGTTCTCTCCGACGTACTCCAAGTTGGGGGTCACGCCAGTGGTTCTGAACCGGGCGTTGACCACCTTTTGAACGTGTTTGGCGGCCTTTTCCATCCACCTGCGATCGGACCTCTCAGAATCGGCCACAGCCGGTTTTATCCAATCGGGTCCAGGCTCGTAGAACACCCACGCGCCCTGGCCGGTCTGGATTTGGCCAGCCCGACTCACAATCGTTTCTCGAAGCCCGCCTGACCCGCCCGAGCCAAGGGAGAGGTGGCAGTCGTACGCAAGACTTACTTCTCGCGCATCCAGCCACATGTTGTAGCCAACAGCGATCGCGTCGGTCACTCCTTCCCAATGACCCTCCGGAGGACCGTAAGTTTTAAGAAATTTCTTAGTCTTCTCCACCAGACCCTCAGACACCGTGAGGCCGTGGGTCCAGACGTACTCCCCCAATCGGGCGTACTCGAGTAAGAGATTCCGGTCCTCCATCGGTCGGTACTCTTCCAGATCGCCAAGGTCTTCCGGGTCGAACATGGCGGTCCAAAAGTCGCCATATCCTTCCATGCCCGGTCTAACACCATCCCGCATGTCCGTATTCAGGGTCATATTCCACTCAGCGCCCCGCATCCACACGAAGTGCTCGTTAGAGTGACTGTTCGAAGCTGTTCTAATAAGCATACCTCTCCCGAGGAATACTAATCGACACGGAGACGATCTTCAATGCGAGACACGGAACAAGAGACACTTTCAACGGTCAACGAGGCAGCCGAACGGCTCGGGGTAAGCCGGACCCGGATATTCCAGTACTTAGCCAGCGATGAGTTGCGGGGTGTGAGCCTCGGTTATCGGTCTAGGAGGATACTCAGCAGCTCAATAGACGACTTCATTAGACGCCGCTTGGACGAGCAAGAGGCCGAGCCCAATGCCTAACCTCAAGGACACC